>Ga0207013_1041_pt1 | contig 29565 bp, 32 predicted proteins | sample Alteio_BWMinCont_55_FD_153501 | JGI IMG/M metagenome (GOLD analysis project Ga0207013, IMG submission 153501) | Enriched cells from forest soil in Barre Woods Harvard Forest LTER site, Petersham, Massachusetts, United States -... | ecosystem: Environmental > Terrestrial > Soil > Temperate forest >...
GGCGTAATTAGAAAAGCCTTGAGGAGTGGCCGCCCAGGGCCGCCCCACTTGATTCCAAAAATATTTAATATCGTCTTGACCCACCGGATTCCCAAATTGATCGGTTGCAGAACCGGGATGGTCCGACCAAATCGGGACTCCGGGCCACCGTGCAAAGTTAGGTAAGGGAGGTGGAGTAGGATTGGGAGTGGGAACTGGAGTGGGACGAGGGACTTGGTTTCGAGAGACATACCAAACTCCATCGATAATTGTAATTCCAGACATGGTTGCATACTGGCCGGACCCGTTTCTACCGCCGCCACCCCCCCCACCTCCTCCGAGGACTACGGGGTCCACGACAATCCGAGAACTGCCGCTATTGGAAGTGGGGACAAACGCTTGGTTAAACCCATTTTGGGCGACAGCAGCGTACGCGATCGGCAATTTCAAAGGGCCTACATTATTGAGATTGTCCTCAACATTTCCGTGCCAAGTCACAACGTCGTAATTATTCCAGGCTAACCCTGAGCCATTGCAACTTGGTCCGCATCCCGAATCGTTGGTTGTAGTCAAATTTTGAAAAACGGTAAAACTTCCATCTGTAGCGATAGGGACAGTGGCCGTAGCCTGTGAGTTGATGCAACGATTATCGTTTAGATCCATTAAGAATCCAGATGAGGTCACATTGCTGAGGGTGAGTTGCCCCCCTACGCAAAAATCACCATTCACATGCACTCGACCGTTTATAGAATAAGCTGAGGTTGGATTCATATCCACATAACCCGTGCCAGGCCCTGATCCCAAATCGCTAAATAAGAAAAACTCAAAAGGGAAAATGTCTCCAATGGTTACAACAGCACCGATACTGGCCAAATTGCCCGTAATATTTTCTTGAACGCTTACCGTGAGGTTGTAGGTGGTGATTGGAGAGTTCATTCCCTGATAGGGGCCATTTGGGATAGTCGAACTCGCCGATTGTCCCACAAGACTTATAAAACTTGTATCAGCACAAGCGGTAGTGATGTTCAAGAGAGTGTAACCACTAGGGGTACTGGTGGGGAGATTAGCGCATAGATAAGCGGCCATCTCGGGTTGGGTCATCGCGGGGTTTGTCATGAGATAAGACGAAAGCTCGGACTGGGCAATTGTCTCCAGGCTTTGTGCTGCGTAATAAGTTTTAGATTGATGTTCATAAGAACTCATATTCAAATTCGCAGCCTGATATTGCCCAAGCCCCACGAGTCCCGCCAGTGAGAGAAGAGCGATAAAAAAGGTAATGAAAATGATCGCCTGTCCTTTTTGCTTCATCAATCGTAAATCCCCGTATTCTTTGGCGCCACAACAGTGGTTATTTTATTAAAAATCCATCCCGGTCTTGAACGAAGGGGGCCGTCAAAAATCTGCAAAGGATTCACCGTTTGTTGGGACTCCATTCGCACGGCAGAACCGTTGATAATTCCAATCATCACTTCTCTTAAATTAGAATAGGGCCTAGAAAGAAAGGGTCCCGCTCCCCAAGCCTCCCCTGGGGAATTAAAGAGCACTGAATCTGCATTATTACCTAGATTTGAGACTCGTGGGGGTTGGCCCGTCGTGTACCCAAGAGCCACTTGGAAGTCATAAATATTATCGGCAATTTTTAACGCTTCTCCTGGATCCATAGCCCCGTTATTGTTAGCGTCAGTAAATTGCCAAACTTGGAAGTTTGTAGAATCCCAATAATAGGTCACAACTGAAACCACTGAAACAACGCCATTGATCCATGACCCCGTTATAACGGGATTATCATTGGGAGCTGAAGGCCCGGGTGTGTACTGGATCGTGCACGCCACTGGATCTATATTTGTAGGGTAAACTTGAGAGTAGTACGTATAGCTTGAGGAGAGCATCAGTTCCGAATTAAAATTCTTCCCTACAAGGCAGCAAGTACTCGTTCCATCTACATTAATTTGAATTGTATTAGGACTCACTTGCGCAACAATACTGCACTCTACGGGAACATTCGGAGTATTGACTACGGAGAGCCGATCAGATCCACCACAGTCAGGCATTCCCCACCTGGCCGCACAGTTATTCTCGGCAAAAAAAGACATGAAAGCCTGAACGGATCCCCCTCCCGCGCTCTTTATAAGAGGAACCAAATAACTCGCCAGAGCCAAACTATCTTGAACTGCATTTGATCTCGTTTCGGTGCTCGATTGAACTTTAACTAAACTCACGCTTTGGGTTGCAACAATGGCTAGTAAAAAAACAGAAACAGACGCTGCAATTAGAACTTCAATGAGTGTAAAACCTTTCTGGTTCTTCATCAGTTTTGTGACCTACTCGATTGTAAAAAAACCGTATGGGTCGGGCCAAGGTCAGCCCAACTCACGGTCAAAGAAATCGTAAAGTAACCGGAAGCCTTACGGACCCTGTAGCTGGCTCTATAAACTCCTGGTGGCGCAGTCTGGATTTGATTGTTATCGTAATAGTAGACATGTGTGCCGCTCCCCAGATCATTATCACTTCCAAGTCTTGTATTAAGGTCCTCCATAATGTTTTCAGCTAAGATCGCAGCGGCCACTCGTTGACTTTGATCAGCTTCGGTGGCCCATAAAAAACCAGACAACCTGATAAAACCCACTATAGAGACTCCTAAAATTCCAGCAGCCATAAGCACTTCAATAAAAGAAAAGCCTTTTTGATTTAAAATCTTCACGGTACAGATTCCACGATTTGGCCCAAGACAGGGTTCACAGAATAACTCCTAGAATTTCCACTTTGCAAAACCTGCATTTTGGCTGTGGCGTTTAATAAATCTGTACCGCCAGAGGGCAAAAACACAAGGGGGTTTTCCAGATCAAAAGGAACTAAAGTCACTCCGGGCTGGAAGGTGGGAGAATAGACTGAAGACGCAGCGGGAAGAGCTATGCAAGGGTTGGGGCTGGCTAGGGGTGGGGTCATGGTGTATCCCGTTACCGTCATGGTTGTGGGCGCAATGAAAAGAGTGACACATTGACCATGGGTTCGAGCCAGATTTCTGGCCCGTTGAATAGTGTCCCTTACAGTAAGCATCGTCTGATTCCAATTGGTTTTATTCGTGAAGACGGCAGAAGGCAGAATGATTAAACCCGAAAGAAAGCCTATTATGACAAGTGCAAGCAAGGCCTCGGTTAATGTAAAACCTCTTGAATTCATTGATTCTATCCCCTTAGAAATTGTAAATGGGAGGAACGATCCGTTCAAGAGCAAACTCTAAAGAGGTCTTGTACCTATTCGACTGAAGGCTGGTTTAATGAATGCTTCTTGAATTGCGACCAATATTATTCACATAATGATTTAATGGCTTCTGGGGGACGCGTGAAGAAAAAAAAGGGGATGCTAAATCGAACGCTTATCGTCAATAAAAAGTTACAACTTACCTTTCTTGTCTACTCTTTGACTCTATGCTTATGGATCAGCGTTGCCGGCATGGTTCTGCAATTCATTGCCCGTGATTACCTCAAGGTCGAAGATGTTTCTTCCGCTTTTATTCTGGTTTTTGTAGGATTTGTGTTCTTAATAGGAACCACCGTCGTTGGGGGATTTCTCCTCACCAACCGGATTGCCGGTCCATTATTTAGACTCAGTAGCCATATGAAAAATGTCGCCGAAGGAAAGCCCGGAGAAGCCATGTCTTTTAGAAAGAATGATTACTTCGTAGAAATTATTGAACCCTACAATAAAATACTCTCTGAGCTCAAAAACCTGCGGAGCTAATTCCTTTGAAGTGCACACAAGAGTCCTGAAGCCCCAAACTGCATCCCTTTTTATAAAGAGCCGCAGCGAGGCTTCGACTGATTTTCTTGTCGCGAAAGAAATTTCCCGCGAGATCGCACATAAATCCATTTGTGGACGCCGAGCTGTTCGCGATTTCACAAGCTAGCTCATAAATCTTACCTGCTTTTTTAAGGTCTTGAGAAAGACCTTGCCGGCCATATTCGTAGATTTCCGCAACCAACCCACAAAACTTTCCAGGGTACTCTTCTTCGCCCACTTTATCTTTTCTATTTTTTTTATCACAAGTCAGCATAAAACTCTCTTCAGCTTTTTTTAAATTGAGATGTTCCGCTTTTAAATAGTTTTCCCCGAGATGAAAACAGTTGGCCACGCTCCCGCCCCTACATCTGGTCCACTCATCGGTCAATTCAGTATCAGAAACAGCGAGCTTTTTCTGCAATGCCATTTTGGCTTCATCTGACTTAGAATGAAATAAGGCTGCAATCTTCCGATCAGGCCTAGCTTCCTTTCCATTTTCAAAAATCTTCGCAATGGCCTCACATTGAAGTTGTTTACGATTAAGATCTTTAAAGCTATCACAAGCCTTCATAAAATAGTCCGAGGCCAATTTAAAATCTCTTTCATCTTCGTCGAGAATCCCTCGCAAGTAGATATATCCCATACTGAGGCAGGATTCCGCGTCCCCCAAGCTGCAGTGCTTCTGAAGATACGACACGCTTTCTCGATTTACACTTGGAGTTCCTTTGCCGCCACAAAAGACGGTCAAAAAGAAAATTAAAAATCCAAGTTTAGTTTTCTTTGACATAGACATCAAATCTCGTGGTCGTACCTTTAAACTTGAAATTCACACCAGACACGAGCTCGGGGCCATTGAGAGGTCGTTTTACAACAACACGCTTAACTTTCTTAATCCCTTTGTCTAATATTTGCCGAGCTCCGAACTCTTCACCGGGCTCACTTTTAAAGAACTCTTGAAGAATCATCATTTCTTTTTTTGGTTTAGCAGATTTCTGGTTCTTAGGATACATAGGGTCAATATAAAGGACGTCAAAGTCGTCGACCTCGGATTTATCAATGTAATCGGAGCTCTCACCGACTATAAATTTTAGTCGCGACGATATTCTTTTAAGATTTTCGTCTTCTTCGCAACGTTTTAAGCCGTCCATCACAAGCTCTCCTAACACAGCTGATTTTTCGAGCGCCGTTACAAGACAACCTAAACTAGCCAGAACAAACGCATCGCGCCCTAGCCCGGCTGTCGCATCGAGCACTTTCTTTCCTGCCCCACCAATAGCCTTAAGAAGAATTTGTTTGCCGGAGGTTCTCCTCGTATGTACTCGCCCAGAACCATAATCGATGAAAAAAGAAATCAAGTCTCCCTCTACCAAAAGTTCAAGAGAAAGTTCCTCTCCAACGCGAAGATAGAACGAAATACCTTCCGCCGGTGTTGGCCCGCAAAAAGGAATTCTGAGCTTTTCAGCCAAAGCCTGGGCGCGATTGAAGTGTTTTTGTTCCCCTAAAAGGATACCGACTTCAGAGATCAGGCAAAAGCTCCCGTACAATCATGGGTTTAACTTTAATATCATCGAGCAATGCATTTAGTCGCTTAAAAGAAAGGCGATTTTCTTTTTGCACTTTTTTTGCAAAGATAAACTCGTTTTTTAAAGAATGCTCCCAACCCACAAGTTCGGTTACGGTAACTTGATACCCCAGACTCTCTAACGTTAAAGCACGAATGACATTAGTAAGATGGCTTCCAAATTCTCTTCTGTGGATCCCGTGCCTCCAAAGGGAGTCAAGATGGGATTCTCTTTCCTTTTTTAAAAGTTCAGCCACCTCAGCTTGGCAGCAAGGAACCACCGCTAAATAGTCGGCGTTAGCTCTTACCCCTAACTGGAGGGCTTCATCGGTGGCCGTATCACAGGCATGTAGAGCCGTAACAAGATTAATTTTTTCCGGACTTTTAAATTCTCTTACGGGGGAACTCACGAATTCCATACGGATAAACCCGAGGCGGGTGGCCATAGCCCTTGCTCTGTCGACAAGCTCGGCCCGAGTTTCAACAGAGATAATTCTCCCCTTTGTTTGGGCCGAAAAATAAAGTTGGTAGAGTATGAAACCGAGATAAGCTTTGCCGGCGCCGACGTCGATGGTCACCGGATCGACGTAACGACTAAATGTATCGTCTAAAGCCGGTCTTATAAGGTTCACCAGGTGATTCACTTGCTTTAGCTTCCGACGAGCATCGGCATTGAGAGCACCCGTGGAGGTTAAGAGATGCAATTCCTTAAGGAGCGCCGGCGATTGCTCGTCGAGGAGCTCTTTGGTGACGGCCCTGGGTTTTATATTTTGCCTTGATAACAACTCTTGATTCCTACTGCCTTTCAGGCTTCAAACTCCCGTCAAGGAGTTCACGTTCATCAAAAACGAAGCACTTCCCCAAAAAGTGGGGAGCTCCGTTGTTAGCTGAAAAATATCCAAGAATTCCACCCTCGAGTTGCGACACGTTCTCAAATCCAGCCCTACGTAATACAATGGCCCCTTTTTCACATCGAATTCCCCCGGTGCAAAAAGTGACGATACGCGCGGATCGTTCTAAATCCAATTTCTTTGCAAACTCGGGGAATTCACTAAAAGATTTAGTACGAGGATTGATGGCCCCTTTAAAGGTGCCAAAATTCACTTCAAAGTCATTTCTAATGTCGATCAAAATAAGCTTCTCACCTCGGTCCAGGGCTTTTTTTAAGACCGTGGGCTCAATATAAGGAATATTTTCCTTAAAAGGCACGATTTCAGGCATTCCGAGGGTTAGCACTTCTTCTTTGACCTTTACCTTTAGATTTCTAAAGGGGATTTTCTTCGAATAACTCGCCTTCACTAAAATATCAGAAAATCGACTGTCACTTTTCAGGTCTTGCATCCATCCTTCAATACTTTTTTTCGTACCAGCCAGCATCCCATTTATTCCTTCGGGGGCAATAAGAAGGGTTCCTTTGATCCCCAGATTTTTTAGACCTTTAGAGATTTTTTCACATAATTCTTGAGGGTCAGAAATAGGCACGAATTTATAAAAGGCAATATTGCTGGCTTCCATAACCATTATAACTTATCGTGCCGGACTATGACTTTCAAGCAGACCTTTGAAATTGTAAAAACCACAATGGGAGCCACTTCCATTAAGGATCTAGAAACTGGCGAAATTCTTCATAACCCCGTAGGCCCTTGGGAGGAATCCCGAGACCTTTATGTAAAACAATCTCATCTGAAAGAGAGACTCCTTGATCTAACCTTAAGTGCGCCTCTGGTAATTTATGACGTGGGACTAGGCGCTGGTTTCAATGCAGTTGCAGCGTTAGAGATATTTTACAATATCAAAAAATCCGGTGAACCCAGTCGGGATCTGCAAGTCATAAGTTTTGAAACCAATCTTAAACTCATCGACTTTTTTCTTGATCACATTCAAACCTTTCCAGAAAGTCTTTTCTTTGAAAACCAGCTTAAGGGACTCCGAAATACAGGGGTGTACATCGAAAAAAATCTTCATTGGCAGCTTTTGGGGGATTTTTGCACTCTTGATTCCCTCAATTTACCCGCGGCCGAGGTAGTCTTTTTTGACCCCTATTCACCTCAAAAAAACCCCGAAATGTGGTCAGTCAAAACATTTAATTTGGTTGAAAAACATCTCAATAAGGAAATTCCGTCTTGTGTCCTCACTTATTCCACAGCGACCCCGGTAAGAACGGCAATGCTCCTTAGCGGACTTTTTGTTGGGCAAGGTCAGAGCACAGGGTTAAAGCGAGAAACTACATTTGGAGCCACAACCTTAGAGGCTTTAGAAAGGCCCTTGGGCAAAAGATGGATGGAGCGATGGCAGAGATCTCATACGGCAATGCCCTTGGGCGATCATAAATTGAGTTTAGAAAGTATTTTGAAGCTCTTAAAGACCCACCCTCAATTTTCATACTTTTCTGACGAGGGGCTCTTGCAAAAACGCTAAAGACCGCGGAGAATAGCTGACACTATGGGACGCAGTTGGATTCAAGGCTATAAAGACATTCAAGCCGCAAAAAAGGGGAATGTCTTTACAAAACTTTCAAAAGAAATTTCTGTCGCTGCACGCCTAGGTGGTGCTGACCCCGACGGAAACGCCAGGCTTCGCGCCGCTATCGAAGAGGCAAGAGCCAACTCCATGCCTCGGGACAATATTGAGCGAGCCATTAAAAAAGGGGCGGGAACTCTTGAGGGGGTAAATTATGAGGATATTATCTACGAAGGTTATGCTCGTCATGGTATTGCCGTTTTGGTTGAAGCCTTAACCGACAATCGTAATCGCACTGTATCTGAGCTTAAAGTCTTATTTAAAGATTACGGGGGAAATATGGGCGAGATGGGTAGCGTAAACTGGATGTTCAATCGCGTGGGGATTGTAGAGGGGACCCACGAAAACCTTCCTTCGGATCTCGAAGGAGAGGCCATCGAAGTCAACGCCCAGTCGGTTTCAAAACACAATAACAACGTTGTCAGTTTCATCACAGACCCGACAGATCTTGATTCGGTAAAAACCAGCCTTCTTGGCCGAGGATGGAAGATCACTTTATCTGAGTTGGGGTATGAAGCGAAAAATCCGGTGACCTTAGGGGAGGCAGAAAAAAAGGAAGTTGTTGAATTTTTAAGCGAACTCGGTGGGCACGACGATGTTCGCCGCGTACACGCCTCTTTAGCTTAATAATATGTCAGAACTAAAGCGTAGGAAGTTAGCAGACAAAAATAACTCTAAGAATCGACGACCTCAACAGCGCCATGCCCAAAAACCGGCACCCAAGGCTCCTACGCCGCCTGCTTATCTTCAGAGAGATCTGCTTTTGATTGCAACAGCAGCGACATCTCAAGGGATCGAGGAGGTTCGACTTAAGTTTGATCCTCTAGCAAAAAAAATTCCTGCCCACGTCACTCTGCTTTTTCCTGAACCTTCAAAATCTATTGCACCGGAGCTTTTAAAGACACTTTCTATCCAAGAACTTCCGGGACTCAAAACTCTTCAATTTTCTCAAGTCATAGTTCATGACGAAATGTACCTCTGGCTCCTGCCTAGTGAAGAGTCCCGAGAAAAATTACTCAAGTGGAGAGAAGCTGCGCTGAGCGCTCTGACTACAAACCATCCCCACCATACGCAAGGAGAAGAATTCATTCCTCATATCACTCTAGGATATGTTCCCCGGAGTTTGACCCCAGAAGAGGCCGTGAGTTTCGCACAAAACCTGATCACTCCGCCCTTAGAAGTCAGTTTTGCAAAGATCTTGCTTGAAGAGTTCAGTGAAAATCAGGTTTCTACGTCTGTTGATGCCATCATTTTGTAATGGCAATGGTCACTTGTTTTTGTTCCAGAGTAACTAAGTCGCTTAAAATATTGGCTGCCTCTTTCATTGAGGGTTGGGTGAGGTAATCTGGATCTTCTCCATCCTTGCCTTTTGTTTTCTTCTTGGCCTTCTTCTCTTTACTTGCCTCTAGACTCTTCTTCATAATGTCAGCGAGTTTGACGATTCCATTTTTTGCCTCAGACTCTTTGAGTTCGGTCTCAATTTTTGCAAATTCTTTGTCCTTAGAAACCCTTAATTTTGACTCCCTCTGCAGATCGGAAATAATTGAAGGAGTCACGGGAATGTAATGACTTGCAGTCGTCATATCGTTCCCTTCAGGCGAAACAAATGGAGGAAGAGATTTCTTCGGAAGAGCGTAGTCTAAAGCATCTTCACTAAATTCCTTGGACATATAAGGGCTCGGGATCTTTACGTCCGAGACAACGCCTTTTTCTTGGGTAGAATCTCCGCCGGGAGTGAAGAACATTCCTTGAGTCACTTTAATAGCCCCAAGATCATTTCGGAGCTTCATGACCGCTTGGACACTTCCCTTGCCAAATGTGTGGTCAGAACCAATAATGACCGCTCTTTTATAATCTTGGAGGGCTCCGGCCACGATTTCAGAAGCGCTGGCACTGAGACGGCTTGTCAGAACAACGAGGGGGCCAGAATAATAAATCGAGCTATCTAAATCCGCGAGATTCTCAACACGCCCATCGGAATCTTGGGTCTCTACAATGTTTCCCTTTTTAATAAAAAGACCGGCTACGCGAACCGCTTCACCAAGAACGCCGCCCCCGTTTTTAGAGAGATCCAATATAAGACCATCTACTTTATGATTGTTGGCTTCGAGGATAAGTTTCTTCACATCTTCAGAGCAAGATCGTTCACCGTTATCGGAATCAGAATAAAAAGACGGTAAGTCAATAACACCAATCTTTACTTTTTTATTGTTTATCGTCTTGTCAATGTAGCTGAGTTTTGCCGCCTCGTCTTTAAGATCGATCTTATCTCGGGTCAGCTCAACCACATGTTTTGAAACGCCCTTGCCTTGTCTTAGAATTGTAAGCTTAACCTTTGTGCCCTTTTTTCCGCGGATTAATTTAACCACATCTCGAAGGGGCATATCTATAACGGGTTCGAATTTATTTGAACTACCCTGGGCGACAGAAATGATTTTGTCTTTGGGTTCTATTTCACCGGATTTTGAAGCCGCACCACCAGGTATGAGATTTTCAACAACAGTATACCCATCTTGAGAGCTCAGGGTCGCTCCAATTCCTTCAAGAGAAAGGCGCATGGTGATTTCAAAATCTTCTAAAACGTCTTTGGAGAGAAAATTAGAGTGAGGATCAAGGGCTGTAGCAAACGAATCTAAGAAACTTGCATAAAGATCATCACTCTTTGATTCAACAACATGCTTTAGGGTCACTTCGTAACGATGAAGGAGCTGTTTTTTGGCTTCATCAAGTTTCATATCTGAAGTGAGATAATTAGAGATTTGAAATTGAATATATCTTCCTTGAAGATCTTGGAGTTCCGTTTGATTTTTTGCGTAATTACGCTTGGCTGGATCGATGGTGATCGTTGTATTTTCGTCGAGCTTAAATTTGTCGTTTAGAATCTTCTTTGCATACTCCTGACTTTCGCCGACCCTCTTTTCATATAGTTTTTGCGCATTAACTAAAGGGTCGCATTTCTTAGAGTTGACCTTGCTAAAAAGATCGGACATTTCACTTTTAATTTTGGTGATGTCGCTTTCCATGAGATAGAGTTTTGAAGGGTCCAGATTTTTAATAAATTGGTTTATAGCTCGTTGTTCGAGTTCCGGCGTGAATTTCTTAAACGTTAAATGCTGAGCCAAAAACCCATTCATCAACGGATAAAGAGTCTCACAACCTAAATCGCCAGCTAAACCCCTTGAAACGCTGAAGAGAACCAGAAGAGATACCAAAGCTTTTGTCACGGGTGTTCCTTTGTTATAAAGTAAATATTGCCTTCTTACTTTTCTCGGCAGTATCACACCAGAACATTACAAAATTAGTCATATTTATTCAAAGAGATTTAATTGTGCGTAGCCAAATGGTTCCGCATTCTTAACGCTGTCCATAAAAACCTCCTGTTTAACGAGCTGCCCATTTTGTGTATCAATAACGAAGAAGGAATTTTTTGGGTAAATAGCTTTTAACTCCTGCATGGCTTCAATAATGAGCTTTATATTGGCGGGATCATCATCAGACATTCCAAACCGATGGGCTGGATTAAACCCATAGAGTCTAAAGGCCGACTCCACAGAAAAATGGATGGCCGCTTTTTTAAGTTTCGCAGTGTGCCACATCCATTCATGATCTCCAAGAATAGTGCGGGTTTCTAAATGGCTCACTGGATAAATGCTTAAGTAGTTAGGCTCACGACTCAATCTCTTTTTCTTCACCAGCAGGGTCACGGCCTCCTTTATGGACTCCGGCCTATGTCCACGGGCGGTGATTATAGACAATGGTCTGGAATTATGTACCGCATGCCAAAAGAAATCCCAGCTCGGGCCTTTCCAGTGATGATCAGCCATTTTTAGAGCGCAGAGGAGGTCTTCATAGATAGGCTGACGACGAAGTAAAAGCCTATCAATAAGTTTCAAATCCCGTTCACGAAACCTACGAAAGCTCCCCGTTTGCTCATCAATTCGAATCTCAAATTTTTCCCAAGGCGCCGTATTTCCTATAAGATGACTGATCTGCGCAAATTCTCGAGTCGAAACTTCTTTCTGAAGGTTAGAATTTTTCTCAAAGAGGTAAAGCGAGGTGGGAAGGTGGATGACGTTATCGTCAAAATCGAAAAAGTAAAAACTCCTCCCCCCTTTGGCATGATTTCGGTCGGGTGTTGTTTCTCGGATTATGGGCAATTCAAGTTGGGATTTCATACTTATAAATTAATGTCATAAACCAACTCGTCGGATCTATTGGGTTGAAAGTTCTTTAACGTGCTTTCGATACAACTCTTAAATTGATCAGAATATATGCTATTATTTTCAATGTATTCTGTCTTTGTCAGAGCTTTCTTGAAGTACTTAGCCCTCAAGTACATTGATCCTATGTACAGTGGATTTGCATTAAACTCATTTGAATAACAGGTTTTAAATTCAGGGTAAGTGACTTCGTCCGGCTCACTTAATACTAAATGCGCAGCTGGAAGCTTAACATTTATTTGATACTCTGAGGGTTGAGTCATGCTTGCCGTAACCTCTTTATGATTATAGGCAGACCATATATTTTTTTGGGCCATTGGCTTTAAATGGACAAAAATATCTCTATAAGTTTTTTGAATTCCGTCTCTATTAAAAAAGAAAGTTGTCATTTTTGTACCGTTGTCGACCCTCAAGTCCATTGGAGTTGCAGCACTCACGTTTCCGGATAAAACAGCCATTGGAGCCCAAGTTTTAGAGCTAAAATCCCACGTTTTATTGCTCTCACAATAGAGATCCGAAAATGTATATGACCCTTGAGATAATTCAACAAAAATTGTTTGAAACCCACCCCGAATAGAGATGGGAAATGTCTTCGCCGTATTAGACTCTTTAAGACTGAGCTTGCATCCCTCCGGTGGAAGAACTCCTTCAATGGACCCACTTAAAGAGATGGGCAAGATGAGGCCCGTTTCAGTTCCTTTTAAATTCGAGATATCATCTGAAGGAACAATGGCCTGGTGGGCGCAACCCGAAAGCGCTAGGAGCAAAAAAAGTACAAAAGGTAGATGAACCCATTTCAACAGGTTCACGAGGGACCTATCATATTTTCGGGCTTCATAAGCTTGTCAAAGGTAGCGCCGTCTAAGATTTTTAGTGCCATAGCCGCCTCTTTAAGAGTTGTTCCATCGGCGTGGGCCTTCTTGGCAATTTTGGCCGCATTGTCGTACCCGATATGGGGATTGAGGGCCGTCACAAGCATTAAAGATTTGTCGAGATTTTCTTTCAACCTTTTCTGATTAACCGTTATGCCCTCAACGCAGTGTTCTACAAAACTCAGCGCGCTTTCGGTTAAGAGCCTCACGGATTGCAAAAAATTAAAGATAATAACGGGTTTAAAAACGTTCAGTTCAAAATTGCCCTGGGAAGCTGCAAATCCAATAGCGGTGTCGTTCCCCATCACTTGAACGCAGCACATCGTCATCGCCTCGCTCTGAGTGGGATTCACCTTTCCAGGCATTATCGAACTCCCTGGTTCATTTTCAGGGATGAATATCTCACCGAGACCGCATCGTGGCCCACTGGCCAGCCAACGGATGTCATTGGCAATCTTCATAAACCCTGTGGCAATACTTTTGAGGGCCCCACTGGCAAAAACAAAAGAATCATGGGAGGCCAATGATTCGAATTTATTGGGAGCTGATACGAAGGGGAGCCCTGTGATTTTTGCAATTTCCGCGGCCACTTTTTGTGCAAATTGAGGATGGGTATTAAGACCTGTTCCCACCGCCGTACCGCCTTGAGCCAGTTCCAACAGATTAGAAAGGACCGCCGTAATATTAGCCACTCCTCTGTCAACCTGTGCGACGTAACCGGAAAACTCTTGGCCCAAAGTCAACGGAGTCGCATCTTGGAGGTGGGTGCGTCCTATTTTTATTTCTCCCGAAAAAGCTTTAGCTTTTTTATCCAGGGCCTCTCTTAAGATTTTGAGAGAGGGAAGCAACCTGTGGGTCACTTCTTCAACAGCAGAAATATGCATGGCTGTCGGAAATGAATCATTTGAAGACTGGCTTTTATTAACATCATCGTTAGGGTGAATGGGTTTTTTTGTTCCCATTTCTCCGCCCAATATTTCTATGGCACGATTAGAAATCACTTCATTGGCGTTCATATTGGTTTGAGTCCCACTTCCCGTCTGCCAAACCACCAGCGGGAAATGGCCATCTAGTTTACCGTCGATGACTTCGTCCGCAGCCTGACAAATGGCTTGAGCTTTTTTCGAATCGAGAAGCCCCAAGTCCTTATTGACCAAAGCACTTGCTTTTTTGAGAATACCAAGGGCCCGAATCATTTCTCGGGGAAACCGCTCCCCTCCGATTTTAAAATTTTCCAATGATCGCTGGGTTTGGGCCCCCCAATATTTATCTTTTTGGACGTCGATTTTACCCATGGAGTCAGACTCCACTCGAACTTGTGACATTGAAGCTCCTCTTAAAGCGTATGTACCCTAGTACAATAGCGAAAAAGGAAGTTGAAACCAACCAAGAAAAAACTTACTTTAAGCCCACTTTTATGAGTCAATTTGTATTCCCACGACGGTATGTCTCTGCGGCCGATCTGCTCATCTTTATGTTGATCGGTGCTGTTATTTATGGCGTGGTGGCCATAAGCGGCGAATGGAGGGGCGACTATCACCCCGTGACAGCCATTGATCTCTCCGTAGGCGCCCTCCCCTTGTATGCCTTATTCTCAGCCCTGAGAGCCATGGTGGCCTACTCTTTATCCCTCTTGTTCACGCTTTGCGTGGGCTACGCTGCGGCCAAATCCAAAAAAGCCGAACGGGTTTTAATACCGATGATAGATATCTTGCAAAGCATCCCGCCCCTAGGATTTATGCCGGGTTTAGTTCTGGGCCTTATCGCGCTATTTCCCCGGTCCAATCTAGGACTAGAACTCACGGCCGTGATTTTAATTTTTACTGGCCAGGTCTGGAATATGACTTTTTCATTTTATTCTTCGCTTAAGTCTTTACCCACAGACTACCAGGAGGCGGCCACCGTCATGGGGCTTTCATGGTGGAAAAAGCTTTGGCAAATCGAACTTCCTTTTTCTGCCGTAAATCTCGTATGGAATAGCGTTTTATCTATGGCAGGGGGTTGGTTTTTTCTAAGCGTGGCCGAAGCTTTTACTCTTGGAGATAAAGAATTCCGCATTCCGGGAATCGGATCCTACATGGCCGTAGCTATAAGCCAAGGAAATACTCAAGCCATGGTTCGTGGGATTATCGCTATGATCGTCTTGATTTTGGTCCTTGATTTCTTTATTTGGAACCCTATTTTGTCTTGGGTGAGAAGATTCAGAGTGGAGGACGTCCCCGGAGGCCATCAATCTGAAGCGCTAATGCTTCTCATCGTTCGAGAATCTCGATTTATTCGCTGGGTGAAATATGTCATCCGCAGACGGCGTCATAGAAAACATCTTAACGTCAAATCGGCCATTTCAAGCCTTATACCTTCGGCAAAACTCCCAACCCTTGATTTTGAAGGGACCATGGAAAAAAAGAAAATAAATATTTGGAAATACATAGAAGCCTTCCTTTGGGTCTCCTCTGCGACCCTTCTCCTTTGGGGCTGTTTCAAACTTTTCGGGATTCTCGCCATTTTAAAATTTTCAGACTGGATGAAGCTTATAGAAAGCACAGGATACACCTTCTTAAGGGTTCTGGGGTCCCTCGTGATCAGCTCGATCTGGGCCGTCCCCGTCGGAATTTGGATCGGACTCTCTCCAAAAAGAATACGAATAGCTCAACCTATAATTCAAGTCCTGGCTTCTTTTCCAGCTCCGATGCTTTATCCCCTCGCCCTGGCGGCCCTTTTTCATCTGGGCTTAAATTTAAATTGGGGATCTATGTTTTTAATGCTCTTAGGGGTGCAGTGGTACGTTTTATTTAATGTCCTCGCGGGAGCCTTAAGAATATCAAACGAGCTTTCAGACACCTTAACCCTAATGAAATCTTCCCGTACAGATCGGTGGTGGACGCTCTATCTCCCTAGTGTTTTTCCAGCTCTCGTGACCGGATGGGTTACGGCGGCCGGCGGGGCTTGGAATGCAAGTATGGTTTCGGAGTATATCGCTTACAAAGGGAAAATTATTACTTCTAACGGACTAGGCGCCACAATAAGTGCAGCGGCCGCGGCAGCAGATTTCCCATTGCTCGCAGCCAGCCTAACGATTATGGTAGTCGTTATAATAACTTTTAACAGGTCTGTTTGGTCGAGGGTCTACTCTTTGGCTCAGAACAGATTCAGGTTGGATGCGTAATGGATATTCCACGAATCGAATTAAGACATGTAGATAAGAATTATGTTCTTGAATCCGATACCGAAATTCGAGTCCTTCGGGACGTGGACCTCACGATTAACGATGGAGATATCGTGGCTCTCCTCGGGCCGTCGGGTTCTGGAAAATCAACTTGCCTCAGGATAATGTGTGGACTGATTACACCCTCTTCCGGCGAAGTCCTCTCTAACGGAAAACCTTTGGGGGGAACAAATTATGACGTCTCGCTGGTTTTTCAGTCCTTTGCGCTCTTCCCATGGGAAACAGTCCACAGGAATATTGAGCTCGCCCTTCACCCCCTCGGAATTCCAGAGGTGGAAATGAGGGCCAGAGTGAAAAGAGCCATCGATCTTGTAGGCCTAGAGGGATTTGAAGAAGCGTACCCCAGAGAATTATCGGGAGGAATGAAGCAGAGGGTAGGCGTCGCTCGGGCCTTAGTGATGGAGCGACCCGTCTTATTCTTAGATGAGCCGTTTAGCGCTCTGGATGTTTTGACGGCTGACACTCTGAGATTTGAAATGGTCAATATTATGCAGTCAAAGAACACCGCCGTAAGATCTGTGCTCTTGGTGACTCACAATATCCAAGAAGCCGTGTACATGGCTAAGAGAATATTGGTTATGGGAATAAACCCTGGACACATAAGGCGCGAAATTATTAATGATCTCCCCTACCCCAGAGATGAACAAGCACCGGCATTTCGACGGATGGTATCTCGTATTCACGAGCTGATCGCAGAAACTTTTATGCCCGACGCTCCCGCGGCTCAGGCCTCTCCCTTGCAGCCCAAAATTTTTAGAGAACCTCCAATTGAAACTTTGCCTAACGTGCAAGTCACTCTAGTCATGGGTTTAATGGAAACTATTGCCGACCAGGGTGGGGTCGCCGATATTTTTGAATTGGCACACAAGATCGGCAAAGATTTTGGCTCTACCCTTTATCTTGTCAAAGCCGCTGAACTTTTTGATCTGGTCGACACTCCAAAGCATAATGTTATTTTAACAGATCTAGGAAAGCGCTTCGCGGAGGGAGATATTAATGCCCGAAAGAGAGTGCTCCATGAACTCTTTGGCGGTTTAAAACTTGTTCAACTTACCGCAAATCTCTTAAAAACTGACGACACTCTGCGAGTGCCCGTCGAGAAACTCACGGAGCGAGTTAGTGAATGGCTTCCAAACGAAAATCCCCATGAAATTGTTGAAGCCCTTATTTCATGGGGCCGATTCGCGGAGTTTTTCGGATACAACGATGACACCAAAGAAATCTATCTCGATATAGGTCAAGAGTCTGCGTAACTTACTCGATCTTCATGGCTTTAGGACAGAAGATGTGGAAAGTGCCGTCGATGGTTTTCTTTACGAATTGAGTCAAGGATCCTTAAAGAAGGCGAAAATTATGACCGGGAAGGGGTCCGGTGCGGTCCAAAAGATAACTATTAAGTATATCGAAAAAGCAGGTTACAACTGGGCTTTTGAGAAGCTTTCTAATGGAAAGGAAAATACGGGAGTAATTGTCCTTTTTCTTGATTAGAATGTCCCAATAGAACTCCGAGATGAGTGCTCCATGCCCCTCTCTGCCTGGCATTAATCTTGTAATCACGTTGATGCATGTTTAAACGGTTATGCCTTGTCAATATATTCGCAGTTATTTTTTTCACAGTTTTACCTCAGACGGGACTGTCTGACACAGATGAAAATATTAAAATCTGTGGCACCTCATTAGCTGTTGCAAGAGGTGGAGTTCTCACACTTACACAAATGGAACCAACGGACGTAAGTCAGCTCACCGGTCAAGCCATGGCGCAGGTTATTAAATCTCTGACGGGCTACTGGGTTCAATTTACAACGAGAGACGCTATTCCTCTTCTGGGTAATCCCGTTGGAACAAATACTTTTTTGATGAAAGTCAAAGGAACCGGACAAGGTGTGCGATTTAGACAATCAGTATCGACTGTCGAGGGCGAAATTGCATCGGCCCAACATAATGTTCTTCCGGAGGTTTTCTTAAGTGATCTCACTTCTGTTCAACTTGTTGATTTGCCGGAGATCACCGTCAAAATTGACGGGCCTGCTCCGAAAACCAGGACTTTGGCGGAAAAGGTTTCGGAAGTGGCCGATGGCGACCAAGAAGCAACAGTGATTCTTGCCAAGCTCAGTGACGCGCGATTTCCTTATTTAAATGTTAAGGCCGGCGAGGAATTTGAAACGTTTGTCTCCATCTTAGAGCAATCAAACATTAGAGGGAGGAATCTAGTGGCCGCCTTCAGGGACTATGCTGATAGCAATATAGCGACTCTAATTTCAGGTATTATTCACCGTCCCCACGATGTGGCCAAGGCCATTAGGAGGACTCACATTCCACAACAGGGCGATAGGACAGTTTACAAAACTTTTAATTAACCTTCTTTGACGGATCTCGCCAAGGCGTCACAAGTGGCCTTGGCGTCTCCGAAAACCAGGGAGCAATTGTCATAATAGAACAATCCGTTATCAACTCCCGCATACCCCGGTTTCATAGATCTCTTGCTCACAAAAATCTGTTTTGATTTATATACGTCCAAGATAGGCATTCCGTAGAGGGGACTTTTCTTATCGGTCTTAGCTTCAGGATTGACTACGTCATTTGCCCCAATGACAAGAGCTACGTCAGCTGTTGAAAATTCAGAATTAATTTCATCCATTTCAAATACAACATCGTAGGGGATTTCCGATTCCGCCAAAAGGACATTCATGTGTCCAGGCATACGCCCCGCCACCGGATGAATTGCAAACTTGACCTCGACTCCTTTTTCGGCAAGAACCTCAAAGAGCTCCTTTACGGCATGTTGTGCCTGAGCCACGGCCATTCCATACCCCGGGACTATGATGACTTTAGATGCATTCCCCAACATAAAAGCGGCGTCTTCAGCCGATGCTGATTTAACTCGTTTTTGGGTCCCTCCCGCCACTGCACCGCTTGTTTCTTCGCCACCATATCCTCCTAGGATTACACTTATAAAGGACCGGTTCATAGCCTTACACATGATGTACGATAAAATCGCACCACTACTTCCAACCAATGCTCCTGTTGTAATAAGGAGATTATTTCCGAGAGTAAATCCTGTAGCCGAGGCAGCCCAGCCCGAATAAGAGTTGAGCATAGATACGACCACGGGCATATCGGCCCCTCCAATGGGGACAATAAGGAGAAAACCCAAAATTAAGGCCAAGAAGGTCGTCACAATGAGAGAGAAAGAATCACCGTGAAGAATAAAATGTGTGGAGAATCCTATAATAATAAGCCCCAACAGGAGATTAACAAAATGTTGTCCCTTAAATTTCACGGGATCAGATCCTAAAATCTCCTGAAGCTTTCCAAAGGCAATAAGAGAGCCCGTAAACGTAATGGCCCCAATAAGGCTTCCGATCACCAGTTCCGCAAGTAAAACTGCGGAGGGAAATCCCTCCCGCCGGTGAGAAAAATAGGTCCCCAAGGACACAAGAACAGCTGAGAGGCCGACAAAACTGTGTAGCGCAGCCACCAGTTGGGGCATGGCCGTCATCTGAATTTTTCTTGCCACCAACGTTCCCACAAGGGCCCCGCCAATCAGGCCCACAAAAATCCAAGTGTAGGTTTTTACCTCGGGATTAAAGAGGGTGGCCACTATGGCCAGCGCCATCCCCACCATGGCAAATGTGTTTCCTCTAAGAGCCGTCTTAGGGGAACTTAATCCTTTAAGGCCAAAAACAAAGAGAAGTGTCGCAACGAGGTAAATCCCTGAGAATATGTCCGTACTCATTTCTTCCCTTTCTTGAACATGGCCAAGATGCGATTAGTAACGACAAACCCCCCAAAAATATTGATCGACGCTAAGAAAACAGCAAAAAATCCCAAAGCCTCAATGAGCCCAAAGTGATGAGTCCCCGAACCCGCGACCAAAATTGCACCCACCACAACAATGGCACTAATGGCATTGGTGACGGCCATAAGCGGAGTGTGCAGGGCCGGCGTGACTCCCCAAATAACATGATATCCGACCACGCAAGAGAGAACAAAAACATAAATACCCACCATCGTTGGAGACATATTTAACTCCTTGTAATGAGACTAGCTGCGATTATGTCATCTTCCACGTTGAGATTTAGTTTCGCAGTCTTTTCGTCTATCAGTAAATTTAGAAGGTGATACAGATTCATTCCGTAAAATCGACTGGCCACATTAGGCATCATTGTTGGATAATTTGTAAGACCAACAAAGGTGATGCCCTCTTTGGTTACTATTTTATCGGCTTCAGTAAGGGGACAATTTCCGCCGTTGGCTGCAGCCATGTCAACCACAACTGATCCGGGTTTCATCCCCTTGACGGCTTCCGAAGTTAATAGAATTGGAGATTTGCGACCAGGAATATTGGCCGTAGTAATAATGATATCGAATTTTTTTAACTTCTCAGTCAGAAGCTGTTGCTGTTTGAGCTTTGCAGCTTCAGAGAGTTCCTTAGCGTACCCCCCTTGACCACTCCCTTCTTCACCAATATCAAGTTCTATGGGTTTTGCTCCAACGGATATAATCTGTTCTCGTACCTCGGGCCGAATGTCATAGGCCTCAACCTGGGCCCCTAATCTCTTAGCTGTGGATATAGCCTGTAGCCCCGCAACTCCCACTCCTAAAATGGCTACTTTAGCAGGTTTAGCCGATCCCGCAGAAGTCATCATCATAGGGAAGAAGCTCCCGTAGACAGATGCAGCTTCGATCACGGCCCTATAGCCTGCAATATTGGCTTGAGATGAAAGGGCGTCCATGGCTTGAGCACGAGAAGTCCGTGGAATAAGTTCCATGGCCATAGCCTTGATTTTTACCTCAGAGAGCTTTTCAAGAAAGCCGTCCTTTTTGTGAGGTTCCAAAAGGGCGATAAGTAATGAACCAGGTTTTATTTGAAGGAGGTTTTCGACTTTGGGACGGTTTACACACACAACAATTTCGGCCCCAAGAGCCTGGCTTTTATCTGAGATCTTAGCTCCCTCCTTAAGGTATTCTTCGTCAGGAAAACCCGCCTTAACTCCGGCACCGTTTTCGATCCAAACCTGATGACCCTTCTTAATAAGTTTTTTTACAGTTTCCGGCGCTAACGCGACTCGAGTTTCGACTTCTGCTGGCACTCCGATGTTCACAAATCCTCCTCGGTACTAGAATCTCCATTGGGCAACAAGACCGCCACCTTGTCCACCATCATTTATAACAATTGGCTTTAAATTAAAATGGTGTTTGAACCCCGCTCTTCCAAAAATAATTCCAACGGTTGCTCCGGCGGTCACATCACTGAGCCAGTGGGCATTATCAGCGAGTCGACTTAGTCCTGTAAATACCCCCAAGGCAAACATGGGAATCCCAATACCCCAACCATAACTCAAAGTAAGACTGGTTGCTGAAGCAAATGAAACTTGCGTATGCCCCGATGGAAACGAGGTGGCTGTCGCACTATCTGGTCGCTGTCTTTGGGTCCCCAATTTCAAGGCTTGTGTAACAATCGTTGAGCTTGCAAGGCCCTCTGCATCTACTATCCCATTTTCTTGATCAAAAAAGAGTTGACCCAAAGCAATCGTCACTTCGGGTATCCCCGTTCCCCAAAAATTACCGAAGTTTGAGGCATCGGAGTTCATCCTTTGATTATGGTTCCAAGCGTCATGCATCACAGAATCTTGGCTCATGGCAATCAAAGTCGCCGCTGACCCGATGGCAAGAACCTCAAGGCCCGTCGAGTCAAATGCGTCTTGGAAAGTGTACTTGGCATGTTCCCAAACCGTAAGGCCGTGGGCCAGGGAGCCAAAAAAGAGTATTATAATGGCAAGCCTTGACATTAGACTTTAAAGATCTACCTTTCAGACCATTCATAGCGGCGCCGGATTTGAGGATCCTTCATTACACGCTTCGCTATCCCCGCTAAAGCGTTTGGCTTCAAATGCTTTGACCGCGATTTAATCCAATTATGTCCCCTAGATTCCTTAACCAAAGCCTGCCATATGATTTCAGAAAAGAGTATCTTCTTTTTCGGCCTTATTGCGTAAACCAGTTCACAATCTAAGGCGTCGGCAATCTTGGCTAGAGTATTAAGCGTCACAGCGCCACGCCCTTCGTTTTTTTCTAACTTGCAATACGCTGATCGCGTCATTTTTAATCGTTCTGCAACTTTACCGGTCGACAGAAATAAAGCCTGGCGTGCTTTGGAAACCCACCCTCCGTTTTCTGACGTAAAACCTGTAATTTTAGCATCGAGAAATGGTCGAAGCTGTGCATCAATCTTATCATGACCGTAATCTCGGTACCAAAACCAAAATGCTCTTGAAATTTCGTCTTCGGTCAGTTCACCCACAAAGCCCTCTATCTCACCTTTCAATGGAAGAAAGCTTTAGGACAACCTCAAGAACAAGTCAACCAAAAACGACCCTTGTTCCCGAGGCGAATCAGAACTCCAACGGGTATCAGTCTCAAATCATTAACTCAATGCATCTGAACAATTTCTAAATTTCGGCCGTCGGGAAGCTTTAACCAACCGTTTTCTTTCAGATTTTTTAAAACCTTGTCGAGACTCTCGCTCATCGGGCCATTATCAAGCGCTTGAAGCTCCACTTTTAGAGCCACCTCGCCCTGATAAATGCGGCCGGGCTGACGACAGAGGTTACGAATCATGCTCAATGTCTCATCTTCTTTTGTATGATATTTTTTAAAAATCTCCTGCAGCCATTTTTCAGCGTTGTAATTTACTGCTTTTACGGTGTTGATGAGAAGCCTTCTTTTCTGCGCCATGATCACATGGTCTTCTTTAAGAGAACGTTTTTCTTTTGTGGGAATCGTTTGTCTTTTTCTCTCTAAAATATCAATGTCGACTTGAATATTTTTTATTTTAAAATTTAATTCCTTTTCTCTGTCATAAAATTCTCTGATCGTTTGCGAACTTCCCTCACCACATTCAAATACTTTCTTTGCAAGCAATGCCCTGGCCACCTCAAGTTCCCGCTTCTTCGCCGTCAACTCACCATTTACAATTTTTCTCTCAGGGTGGGGCCGTTCAATGATCTTATCTGGAGCCTCTTCAGTTTTATATGTCGTAAGAAGATCAATTCCAAAATGTTCAATCATATATTTAAAACAATTCTCTTCTCGCCACCGACGTTTAAGTATCTGCACAACTTCTTCTGGTTTTAAATAGGGATTGGTCGTAATAATAGGAATCTGTTTGCCGTCTTCAGAAAGTAAAATAATAGTTCGAACTTTTCCGTACCTAGTCTCTTTAGCTTCCTTTTCATAAAGTTTGTAAATAACCTCATCCCCGTCATCGATAATCAAAAATTGTTTAAATAAGGCCTCTTCAATAAGCCGCTCCTTTTTTCGATTCTTCAGGTAACTGATTAAATACATTTTCTTCCCGCGTAAAAACTTAAAGTTCTTCTGACTCCACCCACCACGGTCAAAACAAAGAGTTACTCCTTTTAAACCAAATTCATGTTTTTCTAAATCCCTTACTAAAACTTCAATGTCTTGACTTAGGGTCGTGTTCGTCGGGCTTTCAAATAAATAAACATTCTCCCCATTTGAGTTGTGACAATAAATCGCATTTCTCCCTCGATATGGCATCTGCCGACGGGGGTCAAACCCCTTGGGAACGGTATATTTTCCGTAGTAAGTGCTAAAGTGACCATCGGTATAGTAAAGCTTGTCATCCCTATATGTTTTAGAGATCAAGTTTTGATAGTGAACCTTCATAGCTTGATCAAATTTATCTTGTTTAACAACCTCGTCAACACCGTACCTAAGCCACTGGCCCTTTAAAAAATCTCCACCCACAATCTGCGCAAAATCCCTCCCCACCAAATGCTTTGTCTGCTCTACACTCTTAAGCCTTAGTGCATGGAGAAAAAATAATGTCAACAACACCCGCTTCACACCCCAAGATTCAGTTATATTTGAAGTCAGATTATTAACAAATGATTTTAGAAACTCACCCCGGCACAACATCGCATACAACACCATACTGCCGGCATAAATGTTGTAAACCCATTGCCCCTCAACTACTTCACACCTCTCTAAAGACACCAGTTCAGCCTCGGGCAATAAATCCCCCACCACTGAACTTGGAATATTGTTCATCTCTTTTAACTGCTTTTTTCTTTCATAAATCCACATCCGAAGAGCCGTCGGTTTAATCTTCTTTTTAAATCGAAATCGAATAATCTCAGATATTTCCTTGTATGTTTTTTCCTCAGACCTAAGACTTAATACCTCTTTACCAATTTTATCGGTGATCAATAAACGGTTCCTATTCGATTTGTGACGCCGATCCGCGATCCCCTTAATTCCTTTTTTGCGATAATCAACAATGATCTTTGAACAATACTGGTATCGCATTCCAAAAATTCTCGCTAAATCCTTGATCTTTATCCGGCCTGACTCGTGAAGCTGAACTAAGAAAAAATTTCGCGAAAAATTATCACCCACCCCATACGTCCCACAACAAAATCCACGGTGAAAAATAGAAATACGTCTCTCATCACTCAAAATTCGAAGCTCTTCGATATCCATCGGCCCCAGTTTCAACTGTTCAATTTCTCGTAAATTTTCATCATTTTCTATCATTGCTGGCCGCATCAAAGAACCCCCAAAGTGCTTTTTAAATTCCCCATCCTTTAACTGATTACTAATTTGAGGTCGATCTCAGAGAAATCAATGACTTATCGAAAATTTTATTTTACTTTGAAGTGTCTCCGTTGGAGTTCTGAAGCTATTAATCCAAAATATGTTCAAAAGACTATCGAGCGAATTAACAGTTCCCCTTACCTTATAAACAATTTGGTTAAGATCGTGGATTTTGGAGTTAACTTTTCAATTGTTGAGACTCAAATTCAAAACCTTCACCTTCAAGCCTATCACATTGTTCATGGAGGTCTTTACGCTACGTTAATTGATACAGCAGCCTATTGGTCGGCTTATGCATCTCTCAATGACAAATGGGGCGGATTAATTTCAGTCGATCTAAAAATGAATTTTTTATCAAATATTGAGTCTGGCAAGGTGATAGCTAAAGGCCGTCTTATTAAGATGGGGAAAACTTTAGGATATGCTGAGGCAACTGTAGAAACGGAAAATGGTAAAATCCTTGCTCATGGAACGTCTACTCTTCTAACGGTTCAACAGGCTAAGCCGGAAAATATTGATCTTCCTCAAAAATTTTTGAAAGTTGGGTCGTGACCATAAACGGAAATTATTTTGATCAGCCAAGATTTGATCTTTGACTCCCATATCTATAAATATATCTCTATGGCTTCGCATTCAGACCAATCGGATATCCAATTTATGAAAATGGCTATTGAACTCGGTAAACAAGTTCAGGGCTATACAGGCGACAATCCATACGTTGGTGCTATCGTAGTAAAGGATGGAATAGTCATTGGGAAAGGTCAGACGCTAGCTCCTGGAAAAGGGCACGCAGAGGCCTTAGCAACTCAAGATGCTGAGAGCAATGGGTTTTCAGTCGCGGATTCAACTGTCTATTCAACGGTTGAGCCATGTTCCTTCTTCGGAAGAACTCCTTCTTGCGCCAGCATGCTGGTTGAGAAGTGCGTTCGTCGAGTGGTCATTGGAATTCGAGACCCTCATCCACTGGTTAACGGAGCAGGAATTCAAATCTTAAGGAGCTCCAATATAGAGGTTACGGAGGGCATTTGTGCCGCAGAAGTAAAAGAATATTTAGTGCCTTGGCTTCTTCGTTAGGTGTTCAGGAGCCTAATCAAATTAGCAGAGTCTGGGGTTTCTAACGGACTAACCTTTGAGCCAAGAAACCGAGTCCAGCCTGAGGCGTCGCGGTTCATTGTGACCACACCCCAATCATCGATGATCCAAAGATGGGCGGAGAGAATTTTCTTAAAAAGATAATCCAAAGTGTTTTTGGCTTTGTGGGTGGTGATTTCTTTGATGAGTCTTTTCAAGCTTGAGCAGTAAACTCTATAGCCCTGGCGGGTAGCCAAGATCCCAATACTCAAAGCCACATGGGTTTTCCCAGTGCCGGGTGGCCCCAGAAAAAGTGCGATCTGGTTTTGGGGGATAAACTTAAGCGTTGCAAGCTCAGTCACCTTGGCCTGGTCGATACAAGGATTAAATTGCCAGTCAAAGCTCTCCAGGCTTGTGATCTCAGGAAACCGGGCCGATTTAATTCGAGACTGGAGAGCTTTTTCTTTTCTGGCGTCAATCTCCCTTTCAAAGAGATCACTTACCCAATCCAGTTTTGTGGCCCCCTTGTGCTTTGACAACACCTCACTTAGTTCGTCTGCGGCTACGGTGAGCCTAAGAGTTTTTAGTTGTTCTGTTAATGTCTGTGGGTTCATTTTTTCCTCCTGTGGTTTGGTTAAATAAAATAAGTTGACTATATTCAGCCATGGGGCGAACAAACTTGTTCACCACCATCGGCTTTGGATTTGTAGTGTTCTCCGTCTCTGAAGGCTGTGGGGGCGGGGATGTCACTAACCCCACAAGACTCTCAACCGTTCTGTAGCTTGGGGAGTTCATCTCGTAGGCAAGCTTGCAGGCGTTCTCGATTTTTGCTTTGTCATGCTTTTTATCAAGACTTAAGATCCCCCACACTTTTCTGGTGTCCACAAAGCCGTGCCCTTGAGCGAGAATCAATGTAATCAGCTGGGCTGTGAAGGGCCCAATGGCCTGAGCCCTTTTAATATAAAAAGCGCCGTCTTGGTAGAGAGTTTGAGAACAAAAGAATTAGACACACGCCAGAGAATTATTTGACTATGATCGCTTTGATAAATCAAAGGACAGGTGATCTGGATAAATGATATTTACCAAAGACTTTGGAATCCACTCTGAAACTTCTTTACTCCTGTCATGAAGCTTAAAATAAAAACTGGGGTTTGGGGGGAAAGATTATCAAGGTTCATGACGAACCAAAGACCCCCTTACCAAGGACTTTTAGACTCCTCTAAACTTACCTCTTACGACATGCAATGTTGTGGAGCTTAAACAAGGATCTCTTAAATCGCGTATGTCATGAGGAACGTGAAGTAGGATACCAACGCAGTAACTTATTTTTAAAATGGTTATCGTGCCGCAGCAATCGCTAGGGATAAGTAAAATTATTTCCGGGCTTCAGTGGATAATATAGTCTTGAGGCCAAAGGAAAGTTTTTATTCAAAAATAAATTTAATTCTTACTCAGAAGATCTTCCAGATCTATAAATTCCCAGCCCATGGCAGCCATAATCTCAGTTATGGGATTTACATGATCAGTGCCAACTACGGTAAGGAGTTCGCTGATGTCTGGATTTTGAGAAAAAATGTCTTGGAGGTTGGAGGCCATGCCTTCGTCCCGTATTGTGCCAAGGCCGTAAGTGAGAGGAAAAATATGTTTATACCATGAAGAATGCTCGTACTTCTTGAGATATTTTCCAAATAGCTCATCGGCACCCACCCATGCAGTTAATCCATAAACCAAAGCAAGCACCCCAGCATGAAGTTGAGCGGGAATTAAATGATGGTGAGACGCGAACCTTTCGCCAACCAAACCAGCTGCCATAAGGCTCAGTTGCAGCAGTGCGCGGGTGGGTTCTGGTTTCTCATCTCTTGCTTTATCGATGGCAAAGATCCGTCTGTCCTCACCAAATGTAACGGCACTCCATAGAGTTGGGCGACTATTAAGAATACCAAATACGACAGAATTCATTTTCGCACCAAATAAATCGAACCAGCCGGGCCGCACTATCTCAGCTAAGTCGTCAAGCTGTTTCCGACCTTGCACCACCAAGATTGCATTCAACATTTTGTCTGGGTACTCGACTGCCCGGTCTCGATAATGGCCGACAACATTTTGGATGTTCCTTGAAAGTTTGGCGTGGTTATCGGCAATTAATATTACTGCAGACACCTTAGAAGAATCTTCTCTTACTAGTAGCCTTATTTTAAATTGCGAACTCAACTCTCTTAAGTCCCTCATAGCTTCCTGTGTGCGTGGCAATTTGGAAAGGAAACTTGAGCATTCCTCAAAAGGATTCTCATTGTTATTGGCGTGCGAGAGTATGCCCCCAAAAAATATAAATAAGGGAACTACCCTTTTCCCTATCAACCACCAATTCTCCATCCTTAACGCGCGGAGCAATGCGCATGCCGTTCGAGTTCTCCCCATAAGAAAATAGATGCATAATTGTTAGAAAAATTATCCGAGGACAGGTCAATATGCCCCAACACATTCGTGGAAAATAGAAAATCGATGGAACAGGTGTCGCGGCCGGTGGACCCTTTCGAGGCGTGTGCAGGAAGCGTCCTTCACCCAAAACCACACTTGAATCAACTATTAAGACACTTCCCGACTATCTCAATAAGACCGTCCTCCATCAAAAATATAATGTTGAGAAGTATTCGGTCAAACAAATCGGTCTGCAAGACCGCCGTTTTGAATGCCCTGAAGCGCGACGGCATTCCTACAAGAGCCTCCCATAGGAACCATGGCCGCTTCTCAACCCCACCTTACGGATATAAGCTTTCGAAGGGCATGCCAGCAAGAGCAAAGCTACTTAGGCTCGTACTTCTATTTTATAAAAGGGACCGACTCTCTAAAACAGCCATTGCTCGTAAGTTACAAGAAATGGGTCTTAAAACTCGTGCCGGCCATACTCACTGGCACCACCATACAATTCATCAAATTTTAAAAAGAAATAGTTCAAAACCTTAATCGGAGGATGAAATGGAAAAGCTAATCGACGGAATCTTAACCGTGGTCTCAGTGGCCCTTATAGGCCTTGGCGGACGCTATGCGAGATTAAATCCATCTTCCTTGCACAAAGCTGGCGATCTGACGGTATATTATAGAGATGTTCTAGCAGCACCATCCGCACAAAAACTTCTGGATCAATTGAAGGTCGGCCAACACCTTCTGAATAAAAACGTGCGGTTTCCTATCTCAGAAACGAAAGATCTAAAATCTTATCCACCTTGCGGAGAATATGATTTCTAGGAATGAGTGCTTGAAAAGTTCAGGTTGATACTCGTGTCACCCCTGTATGATGCTCCTCCTGAAACGAATAATTTCAGTGGAGAAGTCAAGAATCAATCAGGAAAGACTTTTTCAACAGCCCCATTTGTTTCCTGACCGCCGACGAGTTTTGAAAATTAGTTAACCGCCGAGAATTTTACTGGGTTTTGAAGTCTCGAACAAACAAATTTTTTCTGCGGGAGATGAATTTCTTGTCCAACATTAGCGTGTTCTGGGCCGGCGAGTGTAACGAATTCCGCCCGCATTTTAAGAAATTTGCCACTAAAAATTTTGAAGGTGTCACACTCGCCAAAGAGACGGCGCTCGGTCGAATTGTCCAGATCTAGCGCCTTCGTGACTTCAAAACCCAGTAAAATTCTCGGCGGTTAACTAATTTTCAAAACTCGTCGGCGGTCAGGAAACAAATGGGGCTGTTGAAAAAGTCTT
>Ga0207013_1060_pt1 | contig 29551 bp, 30 predicted proteins | sample Alteio_BWMinCont_55_FD_153501 | JGI IMG/M metagenome (GOLD analysis project Ga0207013, IMG submission 153501) | Enriched cells from forest soil in Barre Woods Harvard Forest LTER site, Petersham, Massachusetts, United States -... | ecosystem: Environmental > Terrestrial > Soil > Temperate forest >...
TTCTTGTTTGTACCGGCCTGACATATCTTCGTAGTTATTTCTTAGGCCTAAAAGATAATTACTAAAATTGAACATTAACTTATTTAGCTTGTTAACCTTCGCTAATCCGAAGTAGAACGAAAATATCCATAATGTCAAACTAACAATCATTATATAATCAGCATGTTGCAGTTTTTGACGGACTGTGATTGATATCGTAAATCCAATGCAGGCAGCGGTTATTGAAAGGACATAATAATAATAGTTGATTTGAAAATTAAGAACTTTAGTTAAAGAGTCATCAATTTTCTCCAAGGCCTTTTTTGCATCCTCTTTTTTTTCTTTAACCGCCGGATCGTGAATAGGTTTTGGCGCTGCATTGCTTTTAGGCTTATGAAAGGTCATTAACAAAAGTACATAATAATCGGATGAATACACAGACTGGATAAAAACCAAATCTTTTCTATTGAGTATGCGGGCATGACAGTAAATTGGGCTACTAGTGCTTCGCTGTCGGTAGTTTCAACGACTGATGGCTATGCGCTGAGAGTGCATCCCCCCGCTGTAGTTTCCAAACTACGGATCACTATGCCTGGAGACTGTGTCTCCAGTTAAACTCCGCTATCAGTGGCTTCGAAATTACTGGCAACTACGCCTTAGTATTTAAAAACATTACGTGTCTTCCATTAAGTTAACTAAACGCATTTGCATACCTAAAAACATAAAAGTAAATTTGTAAACAGTTCAATAAAAAAATCAGTGTTTTATGGTGATTACGAAAGGTGAAATACAGCATATTTTGGATACGATGCCTGATAAGGTAGATGTGGAAGAAGTGTTTGATAAAATATTGATTTCGGCAAAAATTGAACAGGCACTGGAAGAGTCGAGGCTGGGGCTTGGCGAAGACTGGGAAGATTTTAAAACGGCATGGCTAAAAGAAAATTAGTAGCTATAGAAATTTTACCGGTCGCCAAAAAAGATTTGCAGGAAATTGTGGATTTTATAGCACGGGGTTCTATCAAATATGCAAACCTTGAGAAGCGGCTTATAATAGAAGCAATCGGTCAGCTCTATTATTTCCTGAGTCGGGAACCCTATTCGATTATAAATCGATTGATGCAAGAAAATTAGTTTTCAGAAATTATTTGATCATATATCGATTTAAGACCGGGCGCCTGATCGAAATTCTTACAGTTCATCACCATTCCCGCCTGTTTTCCAATAATCCGGCGTTGGATGACGAGGACTGATTTTCTTTCCCGCTGTCCGATTTCTAAACCACGCACCACTATGCCCGGAGACAGTCTCCAGTTGGTCAAGCCTTATAATCCCGGATTTAATTACCTGGGATTTGTACTCCTCACCCGCCCAATACCAAACTGGTCACCCGCCGCTACCGCTTTGCCGTTGTTAAAATCCACTTCTACCAATTTCTCGCTGCCCACACTGTTGTTAAATTCATCTTTAAGTGTTGTCAGCACTTTGCGCGTTTTAACATCTATCACCTCGCCGCTTGAGGGATAGGCATATTTGCCGTCAAGGCTAAAAGTTATCCAGCCGGGCATATCCTGTAACGGGATCGTGGTGAGTTGCTGGTAGGGTTCAACGGCGCTAAAAACATGCAGGCGCATATTAAAGCCATCGCATAGCCATATCTCTTTTTCATCAGGCGTTAGCCCGATCCCGTGGCTTGGATCGCCATGCCGCCTTACAGGGCCGGTGGTCCATCCCTCTACCAATACCGTGGCAAGTTTTTTCCCGGTTTTCAAATCTCCCGCTTCAAAGCCAAGCAGGCCGTCGACAGTCGCAAATACCCGCGTTTCCTTGCCGTTGACGGTAAACGGGCGGATGAAATTCCCAAACGGGCCAACCTTACCGGCAATGGTACCGGTTTTAGTATCAGCTATCGTTAACCAGGGCGATGCAATATCATCCAGGTAAACATGGTCGCCCGACAATCCGTAAAGGGTATTATGTGACCTTGTGAATCCTGGTATTTGCTTAAGTACATTACCCGTTTGGCAGTCCACCACATTCCATATCTTGTTTTCAAAAGAAGGAAGGTACATTGTTTTGCCATCCGGCGATATCGACATACGGTCGCATCCTTTGTCGATGTTTTTTTCCCAGATAATTTTTCCTGTACTAAGGTCTATCCGCTGCAACGTTTCGATAGTGCTGATATAAATACTATTAAGCGGGACACTGACAGCAATCCCCTTAACATTCGAAGGCTTGCTATCCGGGTGAAAACCTTTTGTTTCAATTCGCTTTACAAATTGGTGATTATGGTCCATGTCAAATACAAGCAGGCCATGACCGCCATATCCCATATAATCACGTATTCCGGGCACCGCTACAAACAAATAATGGCCCGAAAGTGGCGCGCCGCCCTGCGGCAAAGTCATCCCGGTAAGGAATATAATTATCCCCGACAGGGATAAAATGAAAATTTTAGTTCGCGACCTCATGATTTGGTAATTTTGGCGTGATGGGTTATCAAATATCTTTAAAACAAATTTAGTGATAAATATTAGCTCCTTCCCGCGCCATGGGAATAACAGCAAAGTTTCAGTTTTGAATTTTTGGCAAAATTAAATAATTGATTATCAACAATTAACAAAACTAAAAACGAAGTGTTAGCGTGAAATGAACAGGAACACGTGCTGTCCGAAGTACCCTTTTATTTAAAAAAAGGATAACGGGTTAACCGGTAACACGCATATACAACAACAGGCGCTGCCAGCACATCAATGGTATAATGGATATGCTGTACCAGCAATAAACAAGCAACGGCAAAAGCTGCAATAAGCGCTATTATTTTATCCGTTCTTTTTTCAAGGGATAAAAATATCAGGACCATGGTAGAAGTGTGCCCCGAAAAAAACAGGTCTTTTGTAATAGCGGCGTGCCGGTAAAAAGCACTGTTGAGCGGGTCGACCAAAGGGACCATACCTGGCGGCGGATCGAGCGCCACCAGGCTGAGGGTAGCGAAACGCACGATATAAACAAATATAAACGTCCAGCAAAAGGTGATATAAATGGACGGATTACTGACGGCCCTGATGAGTATTAACAGGGCCATACCCAGGATAAGTGAAAAAATTAATACGGATACATCATGCGGGGGTATGTGTGCCAGCAGCCAGTCATTTAACACAGCCCCTTTTCTTTTTTGAATGTAGCCGAAAAAGAACGGTATGATGTAAATTATGGCGGCTATGATCACAGTGCCGATGATCATTTGATAGCGTTTGTAACGCGAATTCCAGGTTGCCGTCCAGTTATCTTTTATTGAAGGTGATGGCATATTTCTGCGTGGTGTTAATTTGGTGATAGCAAACATAGTAATTGAAAAAGTGTCCGGTAGCCTTTGTTGGTGTTGCCACACCAACCATTCTGAAGATCTAAAAAAAGCCGTCGGCCATGACTTAATTAATTATCACATCGCTTTCAATTCTTTTGCTGTTTCCCTATCCGTTAATACTGTTATTTTCATCCATACTTCATTGTCCGGGTTCCCGTCTTTATTAACTTTTAGGGCAGTTACTTTGTCAATAAAATCCATTCCTTTAACAATTTCGCCGAATACGGTATAATTGTGGTCTAAAAATGGTGTGCCGCCTATGGTGCGGTAGGTTTGCCGCTGGGCGTCGGTGAAATGCAACCCATACTTTTTTTCAATAGCGTCTAATTGTTCATTGGTATACGTTTTACCGTCGACCAGGTAAATCTGGGTAGTAAATGATGCTTTGGCTTTATTATCGTCGCGGCCCATGGCCAGGGCGCCCCTTTTATGGAACAAGGCCGTATTAAATTCGGGTTGTATCCATTTTTGTTCAGGTTTTAATGTTTTCGATTTGTCGTAAAGTGAATCCGGGTCGCCACCCTGTATAACGAAACCCTTCAGGATCCTGTTAAAGGTAGTGGCATCAAAATAATGCGCTTTTATTAGTTTTATAAAGTTATCGCGGTGTACCGGGGTTTCACTGTAAAGCTTAACAATACAATAACCCTGTGCCGTTTCAATTTTTACATACTTGTTTTTTTGCTGCGCCATGGCCGGTAGCAGCAAACAGCATAATATGCCGGCAATAAGGGCCTTTAAAATTCGGATCATAACCTAAAGATAGGAATAACCGTTGATATGCCGGCAAATAGCATCTTCCGCAAAATTGTATTATAAAAATAAAATAATATTTTTATGCAGTCTAAACCGGACTATGCAAATATTAAACCACGACTATTGACCTGTAATCTTTTATCACATGGCACACCAATGCAACATCACCATCAGCAATGCTAATAACCAGTATGCGCTAACCTTACAAAACATAACCTCCGAAGGTAGTTTCAGTAACGTGGTCCCCGCTGGCACAACCATACAAAACGGAGTACAGATACCCGCCGGAGGGACGCTGAATTTTGTATTAACCGGTGGTTTTATTGAATCGGCAAAGGCTACGATGGTATGGTTAACCGGCGCTGCTGAAAATGATACCCAGGCTGAAATTACTATGACGTTTGAAAACAAAGCTATCCTGCTGTTAGGTAATAAAGTTGATTTAAGTGTAGCCCCGGCCCCGGCAAACTCTTCATCGGCTTTGCCTGCTTATGGTGTTTCGTACTTTTATGCTTCGGAGGGTAACAGCAGCCCCATGGGCCGCGATCATATTAATAATACAGGTTCGCATTCCCCGGTTAATGCAAATTTCTCTGTGGTAGCCAATGCGTTTGTTGCGGAAGCCCCTCCAACGCCATTTTTGCCGGGGATAACTAACGTGGTAATGCTGATGATGGAGAACAGATCGCTTGATAATTTATTAGGGCAAATATATGCATCTTCAAATCCGGCCCATGTTTATCCTGAAGGCAGCGCGCCTGAGTACGACGGCCTGCCGCTGACTTTCAGCAACACTGCGGATGATTCAACGCTAATTGTCAGCCCTGTTCCGGCTAATGAATGGGAGGTCCCGGATCCCGATCCCGGGGAACCGTGGTACGATGTGAATCAGCAGCTTTTTAACATTGCGCCTACTGCTGATAATCCATATTCTAACCCCCCCGCAGGTGCAATTCCCAATATGGGTGGCTTCCTGGCAAATTACACCTTGCAAACCGAAGCATATAACAAAAAACATAACAAGGATTCTAACCCGGACCAGATCATGGAGTTTTACACGCCGGCGCATCTGCCGGTATTAAGCACCCTGGCAACCAGCTATGCGGTGAGCGATGCGTGGTTTTGTTCCGTGCCTTCCCAAACATTTTCAAACAGGGGCTTTTCCATTGCCGGTACGTCAAACGGATATGTAGATAACTATAAAAAATTCGGGACCGACCCAATCGATGTAATACAGCCAAGCATGCGCAGCATTTTCCACGTGTTAAGCAACTGCGGTAATGATGACTGGGGCCTTTACTGGCACCGGCACTCGTTGGAACCTATACCCATTACGGCCGAGATATTTCCACAGGTTAGGAGTCTTATGCTTGAAAAGCCCGGCAACTTTTACCAACTGAACACATTTTTTGATACCATAGACAGCCAGGCCACTTTGCCCGCATTTTGTTACCTGGAGCCCGTATTTTATCCTGAAGTGGTGCTGGGCAAAACCCTTGTTCCTGCCAGCGACTATCACCCGCCTTATAACGTTTGCCCTGCCGAGCAATTGCTTGCCCAGGTTTATAACAAACTTAGCACTTACAAAAACTGGGATACCACCTTGTTTATAGTAACGTTTGACGAACACGGCGGCACTTTGGACCACGTGCCGCCCGGCCCGACTATTGCCCCTGATGAGATGACCGATTGGTCGGGCTTTACGTTTGACCGCCTGGGGGTACGCATACCAACGCTACTGATCTCGCCTATGATAGCAGGAGGAACAGTATTTCGTTCGCCAAATACCGGCAACGCTGATAATATTCCATTTGACCATACCTCTTTTGTACGCACTATACTTGGCTGGCAGGGCATTGATGTAAGCGGCGGCGTAATGGGCGCCCGGGCCGCGCAGGCGCCTGATTTTTCGGGTGTGCTTGCAAATGCCACCGTAAACAAGGGGACTGTAGCCCTTAACCCGCTAAGTTGTACCAACACTAATGCCGATGACGACATGCCGCTAAACGACCTGCAAAAATGTTTATTAGCCATGATTGCCCGCAATATCAGCGGCGCTGAACCCGGCACCGATGCACATAAACAGGCAGTTGATGAATTAGCTTCTTTGAATACAGTGAATGAGCTGACAGAATATGTTAAGAAAGCGAAGGGCGAAAGTTAAGCATGGCCTTATTGGCTGTAAACGGCGATTTGGTTACGGGCGGATTAAAATTTATTATTGTCCATTAGTGTCAACGTGATGGCGTCTTTTTTCCCGTCGAAAAATTTATCCAGCACCAATTTAAATACCTCATCGGCGTTGCCAAGCGAAGAAAATAAAGTCATAGATGATCTCAATTTTTGGTCATCGGGGCTGCCGAATACGTCAAGGGCGTCTTTAGTTTTCAGGTTTAACAACTCATTGCTGATTTGGATGAGCCGGCTGCCCAATACCGGGTGCTTTAAAAAATCCTGCGCTTCGCGTTTATTCTTTATCGCATAAAAAATGGAAGTCGAGCTAAACCCAAGCCCTTGTATCTGCGGGAAAATAAACCACATCCAATGGCTGCGTTTGCGGCCCTGCTGAATTTCCGTCAATGCATTCTGCCAGGTAGTTTCCTGGGCGGTGACAAAGCGTTGTAAGTTATTAGGGGTAGCCATTAGCGTTATTCAAATTTTGGGCAGGCAATATAAAATATAATAAACGATAAACCCGGCTAGTAAACCGGGTTTATACTCAACCGCACCTTTCGCAAATCTTATTAATCCTTTATTCCACTAAATTACAGTAGTATCCCTGCGTAGGAAACCAAGTATTAAAGCGATGATCGCTATTACTAATAAAATGTGGATTAACCCGCCCGCGGCGTATGCAAATGTTCCGATAGCCCATCCTATTATAAGGATCACTGCTATAATGTACAAAATTGATCTCATGGTGTTTTTTTTAATGGTAGATAATTGAAATAACAATTGCAATTTCAATACCAAATGGTTTTTGATCGTTGTTTGCACATTAGTTTAGCTAATTCTACCCGAATAAAATATCTGTAGGATACAATATAGGACACCTGCTTCTTAATTTGATGTATCACAATATACCCAAAGATGTGATTGACGCACTTTGTGTTGCTTTATCTTTTTGGTGGTGGGATGCATGGCCCAATCTTCATCAAATGAAAATGAAATGACTATACATTGCGCCGGATATGCGAAATTCGCTGAGGTTCACGAGTTAAGAAAAATAAATTATGCAAACATTAAACAAAGTTTGGGAAACCAAATATTCGGTCCGGTTTCCCGATTGTGATCCTTTTAACCACTTAAATAATTCCAGGTACATCGACTATTTTATCAATGCCAGGGAAGACCATTTATTAAAATTTCATCATTTTAACGTTTATGAATTGGCCCGGGATACAGGCCTGAGCTGGGTGATTGGCAAAAATGAGATCGTTTATATCAGGCCGGCACTATTGATGGAAACCGTAACCATCAGGTCGATGATCCTGAAAATTGATGAGCGGTCGATCCTGGTTGAGATGAGTATGTGGGATGATCAAAATATAGCGGTCAAAGCTGTACTATGGACAACGTTTGTACACTACAATTTAAAAACACAGCGGCCGGAGAAACATGAGCAGAAATTTATAGAAATGTTTCAGCCTTACGAAAACCCATTGCCTGTTGCTATAACCATAGATGAGCGGGCAAAACAATTAAGAAAGGGTTGACCAGCTTTAAATCAAAGAGGCTAAATTAGGATGTGCACCTTGCGTTCTAATCCCCTTATTATTTAATGTTATTAATGGGGCTTATTGCACATAAATTGAACTGGCGGTAACATTAGCGCCTAATTTTACTACCGTTCCATTTTTCCAGTACACTGCATACCGGGCGCCATTAACAACTTCAAAGCCCGCCACGTACACGTCGCTGCCCGAAACAAAAATTGATGATGCCTCTGAATAGATATTCGTGGTAAGGTTTTTTGCAACACCATTTTTCCAATAAGTGGCATAAGTAAACCCGTTTGTGGTTTCATATCCAGCCACGTACAAGTCATTCCCCGAAACAAAAATGGAACTGGCCACCGCCGGCGAAAACGCGAAAGTTGTAAGGAGTGATGCAACCCCGTTTTTCCAATAAAGGGCTCTTAACGTAAGGCTGGTGTCGGGGCCTCCAACGCTTTCAAAACCAGCCACGTAAACATCGCTGCCTGCCACATAAATAGCAGTACTGTTTGGATAATCGTTCTGCGAAGGAGTAATAGTAGTTAGACCGTTTACAAGTTCAGTAGGAACGCCGTTTTTCCAATACCTTGCAAAATGATAAGTGCTGTCGACACCCTGCTGACTTATGTTGCTGCCACCGGAAATATATACGTCATTGCCCGAAACAAATATACCGCTTACATAGTCCGAATAATCAGTAATGGCAAAGCCTCCATCCTGCCCGTCAATACCTTTGGACGAGAGGTTTGCGGCTACCCCATTTTTCCAACAAGTGGCTACATAGCCTGCCGTTGGATAGGTTGCGGTAGGCGTTGTATAGGGTACCGTGAACTGTTGGGGGTAATAGGTAACACCAGCTGCGTACACATCGCCACCCGAAGCAAAAACAGCACTTGCAAAAGCGTAGCCCGTTGTGGCAGGCAACGCTGTAATAACGCCATTATTCCAATATCCTGCATTTCCGGGCCTGCCCGCGCCGAAATAAAAATTAGTGCCGCCGGCAGCATAAATATTATTCCCCGAAACATAAGCAGCACCACCAGTGGCTATGGTAGCTGGTAAACTGGCGGCCACGCCGTTTTTCCAGTACATAAAATTATGGTTGTTATCTGCGCCTAAAACATAAACCGTAGGCGCTTGCGCAGGTGCACCTTTTGGGGCGTCATTCGGTTTTTTGCAGGCGCCGAATAAAGCCATGAAGGATAAGATGATTAGTGTATATGATGGTTTGATTTTCACGGTATCGCAATTTTAGTCAAAAATAGCCATAAATTCTTCGGGCTTTAATAGTCGTTGTGTTAAATTGTTGTTACATCTATTTGACTGCTACACAACCATAAATTGCTTTCCCTGCCGCAGGTTTTCAACTTTAAACATCATTTTCAACGGTATTATTTGGAGTATATAGACTGCCCGCAATGATGGAGTTTATTTAACTATTATCTCTTCAAATCTTTACTTTTCTAAATCGCCGTAGGAGAATATTATAAGCGGTAAAAATTAGCTGGTTATAACATTAACCGATACCCAAGGCAACCATTGAGAAGCAAGTCACGTTGTGTAACAAAAGAAGGGTAAAAAAATTTATCTGTAAAAAACATCATCATTCAATGAAAAATCTAATTAATTCCATTTTTTTCTTTACATTTTTTATAGTAGCAGCATGCTCCACCAGGGCGAGCGGCCAGGATATATACATCTGTAAAAATGCAAGGATCACTTTATATTCAAGTGCGCCTATAGAGGATATTAAAGCCGCTACCTCTACCGGGGTTTCTGTTTATAATGCCTCCACAGGCGAGTTGGCCTTCAGTGTTTCTATACCCTCGTTCCAATTCGAAAAATCGTTGATGCAGGAGCATTTTAATTCAGATTATATGGAAAGCGACAAGTTTCCAAAAGCCACATTCAAAGGCAAAATACAGGAACAGGTAGACATTTCAAAAGACGGCGCCTACCCCGTAACAGTTACTGGCGACCTGACCGTACATGGCGTTACACAAAAAAGGGCGGTACCGGGAACCATTACTGTAAAAAACGGCGTGATAAGCATGACATCGGAATTTATGGTAAAATGTGCCGATCACCATATCACCATACCAAGTATCGTATTTCACAACATTGCCGAAAGCATTAAAATGAATGTTTCGGCCATTTATTTATCCAATAATAACAATTCAAAAACCAAGTAGAATTTTAGCATGAAGAAATATTTTATTTTATTTATCCTGGCCATTATCAGCACAGGGTTAATGGCTCAAAAAACTGATACCACCAAACAAAACAGCTCAACTGATTCATTATTAAATTCAATAAGTACCGACAGTAAAAGCGGGCCGGTAGTTATTTTTAAATCATCAAGGCTTATTTTAACACAAACTACCGAAACCGTAAAAAAACACAATCTTAATTTTCTTATCATACACCGGTTCGGTGATTTTGCAGGTACAAACGGCGGTGGCCAGTTTTATTACGGGCTTGACGATGTATCTGATGTTTACCTGGGATTTGAATACGGCGTTACCGATAACCTGAACATTGATATAGGCAGAAGCACCATCGAGGGGCTGGCAGATCTTGAATTTAAATATGCAGTACTCCATCAAACAAGTAATGGTAGCTCGCCTGTTGCTATTACCCTCCTCGGCGAGGGTGCATTAAGGCCATACGGATTTGTGACTTATCCCACATTTGGCGACAGGGTTTCCTACCTGGCGCAAGTTATGATAGCCCGAAAATTTTCGCCTGGTATATCTTTACAACTTACCCCAACATTTGTAACTAACAATTCCACCATTCCGTTAGTGCCGGGCAGTGAGGAAAGTTTTTTTTCGCTTGGGGCCACAGCCAGGTTGAAGCTAACGAATCACATGGGTTTAATAATTGATTACGCCCATCCATTTTCTTCATTCAGAACAACCGCAAACGGATTCTATGACCCCCTGGGTGTGGGGATTGAAATTGAAACTGGGGGGCATGTGTTTACAATAAACATAACCAACGCCAGGGCTGTTTCGGAGATCAACTATTTAAATGATACCCAATCCAATTTTTCAAAAGGGCAATTCCGTTTGGGCTTTACTATCTCCAGGATGTTTGACTTTAACTCAAGAAAAAAGACCAACTAAACTGACTAACGCTACTAACAAACCCAGCATTTTATGCAAATACGCGCACAGATGAGCTGTTTATTGCTGAATATTTAAAAATAACGATAAATTGAAAATACGTTTATTGTTTTGCCTGGTGGTGTTTACACTATGTTTTGGCGCCAAAAAGACTAATGCCCAAGTTTCGTACGTATGGGCCGGAGGAACGTCCGGTTCATGGACCACACCTGTTAACTGGAGAGTTGGAGGCCTTATACCATCGCTATACCCCGGCCAGGTACTTACAACCGATATAGCCATTGTAAATACAAGCAATGCAACCATCAGCTATAGCGGCAATGTTACCATAGCCGAGCTTGAGTCGACCAATTTTGGCGTTTCGGGCATTACTATAAGCTTTACGGGTACGGCGCCAACGCTTATTGTAACCGGGGGCATGAGTATAGCACAGCCATCAGGCGTTGCATTGGGTATTACTTTTAGCGGCAGCGGCACAGCGAGTATCGCCGGAACGGTAAATTTCGCGTTTGATTCTCAATTTGCAATAGGTTCGGGCGCTACCGTTACTTTTACGGGCACGGTAAATCTTAATAATGGCGATGGAATTGCAAATATGAGCAATGCAGGCACGCTTAACTGTAGCGCGTGTACGGTCAATTCGACCGCGAACATCACCAATACCGGGACAATCAATGTGACCGGAGGCGGCAACTTCAGTTTCACAGGTACCCCTTCAACGGTCACCAGCTCGGGCAAAATAAACATAACTTCGGGTACGCTTACCTTTGGAAACGATAACAATTCGCTGCAAAATTCAAGCGGGGCAACGGTAACGTGCAATTCAGCCACGATCAATCTTTCGGGCGCGGGCGCTTTTTTAAGTAATTCCGGAACATTTAAAGCTACGGGTACAACTTTCAGCTTTGGGAACGACAATGCCATCCAGAATAGTTCAGGCGCGACATTTACCACACAAAGTTCGTGTGCTTTTGCTTTAAGTACTTCGGGCAGCTCGATCACCAATTCGGGTACCTGGAACGACCATGCCTCAACGTACACTCTGTCGGGCCAGGGCGCCAGCATACAAAATACGGGCGCGGGCGCCACTATGAAAATAAACGGCACAGCCATTAACTTTTTGGGTTCGGGCGGTAACGCCCAGGTTTTAAACAATACGGCTACTTTTACAGCCGATTCAGCATCAAGCATAACAGCAGCGACCTTTAAATCAAACATCACTAATTCCGGGACGTTTTTTGCAGGCACCTCCGGATCCTCCTGTGTCATCAGCCTGAACGCACAAAGCACCTCGTTAAGCAATACCGGTACCTTTAACCTCGGTTCAACATCGATTATTTTCCCAACGGGCACTACTACATCAATCACTAATACCAGTCCTGGGGTTTTTACATTACAATCAGATGCAAACGGCTCGGCAGCAATCGGGGCATTTAACGCAACAGCAACCTGTACGGGCACGTTCAATGTTCAGCGTTATTACCAGGGCAGTACTGTTTTCGACAACACCAAAGGGCGCTGGCTTGGGCGCAATTACCGCATCATATCGTCGCCCGTTAATACAGCTGTAAAAGTAAACAGCAATAATGTTTACGGTTTAAATTATATAGTTGGTGCTACCGCAGGCGAAACCACCACTGCAAACAGCACCTCAAACGCTTTTATCACGGGTTGCGCCGGTGGAAGTACCAGCGCCGGAAACCCATCAATCTATCTGTATCGTGAAAGCATAATACCAAGCAACGCTACCTTTACCAGTGGAGATTTTATTGGCATTACCAACATCACCAACTCAACTTCAGCAGGTACCATAGGGGCCAGCGATGGCAATGCTTATTCCATCCCTGTGGGCAATGGTATTTTCTTCTTTTTTAGGGGTGCGGCAACAAATTGGTCGGCAAGAACAGCAGCGCCGTATGTTGCACCTGAAAATGTAACGCTTACTTCAACAGGCAATATCAACCAGCAGTCGGTAACTGTTAAGGATTGGTATAACCCAACTTCGTCAAATTTAGGCTTTACCATTACCGGGAACGGCACTGGTAGTAATACCAATAGTGTTGTACGCGGATTTAATATGGTAGGCAATCCGTACCCCTGCTCGATAGACTGGAACACTGCTTTTTCAAATACTGGCATCGCCCGCACAAATATTAACCCAACCATTTATGTTTTTAACCCGGTAACAAACCAGTACGATACTTATATAACCAAATCATCAAGCGGGGGCAGCGGTACCGGAACTGCTACCAACATTATAGCAAGCGGACAGGGCTTTTTTGTGCAGGCCAATGCAGCCGGGGCATCGCTCGTATTCAACGAATCAGCTAAGGCAGCAACCTCACAGTTAACAGGCAGCAATTTATTGCTGGGGACACCGGTACAGAACGCCGTACAGCAAACACTCCGCTTAAAACTAATTACCGATTCATTAAATTACGATGACATAGTTATTGGGTTTAACTCAAACACTTCGCCGCTATATAATCCCGGTGAAGACGCCATGTATATTCCCGGCATCGATGCTGTTGATGGCTTATCGAGCCTATCGTCAGACAATGTGCCGTTGGCGATCAATTATCTCCCGTTGCCGAAGTTGGCCCCGCAGGTTGTAAAGTTAGATGTGGAGGGAACCCTAAATGGCTTATATACGCTTAAGCGAACAGCCATAGATGCCATCCCGGCAATTTATGAGCTATGGCTGATGGATAATTACAAAAAAGACTCACTGGACATCCGCAATAATGCAACCTATGCTTTTACTATTGATTTAGCTGATACTAACAGTTATGGAAAAAGCCGTTTCACGTTGGTTATCCGCCAAAACCCGGCCTTAGGCGTACATTTGCTAAATTTTACAGCTACCAAGTCTTCAGGCGGAGCGCAGGTGGTATGGAAAACGGAGAACGAGCAGAACTATACCAACTTCACTGTTGAAAGGAGCAGCGACGGAGGCGAAACCTATGTTGTCGTAGGTGGCTTTGTTTCGGGTGATTTAGGTACTTACAGTTTTTTGGATAAAACGCCGCCTGCCGCGACAGATATGTACCGCCTTAAGATGCAAGACGTGAATGGCACCATTGTTTATTCAAACATTGTTACATTGATTTACGGAAATGGAAACAATGTTAGTGCAGGTAATATCAGCGTTTATCCAAACCCGGCGGGCAGTGTTATCAACTTAGCCATAAATCAAAACAATAGTACCCCGGTCGCTGGCGAGTCAGCCTTACAAAATGGTGCAATTACACCCGGTATCAAACAAGGCGCCAATACACAATTGTATGGTATTAAAATAATAAGCATAACAGGAAGGGTTGTAGCAGGTGCAACATCTTCATCGGCTAACTGGCAAAACAATATCAGTAACCTGGCGCCAGGCACTTATATTATCGAAGTGGTTAATAACAACAATAACAGCCTTATCGGAAAAAGTGCTTTTGTGAAATTATGATTTGAAATTTGGTGAAATGCCTGGCGCCCGCAAACCTTCACCCCGGGGTATTGCATGGTTCAATATTCCCTTTTTTAACGAAAATACCCTAATCTTTCGTCTATAAAAATATACACATTCACCCGGTTTATGGTTGTGCCTGCTATATCAGGGTTATGGCATAATATTTAGCTATACTAAAGCACAACTTAAAAACACATATTATGAAAACTACCTCGACTCAAACAACCATCTCGTTAAAATCAGTTGAAAAAGAACTAAAAGCAATTTTAGAACAGGATATAAGAAAATTAAACGCGCCTCAGTATGTCAACAATAAATATGCCGCCTTTTTGCAGTTTATAGCTGCTTAACAACTTCGTGCACCCTCCGCGCAAGAGTACATTGTTCCCTTGAGTGCATTGCTCCGTTTTCTACATCTGATGAGTACGCAAGTTAAAACAACCAGTGTACCTACCCTTGGTAGCGCCATATTGGTGTATCATTAATTTATTATCCAATATGGAAAATTCAAAACCCGCCCCTATAGCCCTTAGCGCCGAAGCAGGGCAAAGTTTATCGGTAGTTGGCGACACTTACCGCATCCTGGTCACAGGGAAAGAAACAGGCGGCGCCTTTGCTACTATTGATATGCTGGTGCCGCCCGGCGGTGGCCCCGGCCCGCATTCGCATTCGGATTTTCAGGAAACTTTTTATGTTATTGATGGTGAGGTTGAGGTAAAATCGGAAGCGTCAACCTATACTGCAAAAAAGGGCTCTTATGTAGTTATTCCAAAGGGCGGCATCGTTCACTGCTTTAAAAACAAAACAGATAGTGTGGCGCACCTGTTATGTACCGTGGTACCTTCAGGGCTTGAAGAAATGTTCATTGCTATAGGAAAGCCGGTTGCACCGGGTTTATTTTTGCCGCCGCCCCCGATGGATCCACAAAGCATTGAAAAACTGATAAAAGTTGCTGAACAATACGGCCAGAAAGTTTATCCCCCCAATTTTTTAGGGTAGTGCGCGAATAAAGCCCGTCGCCTGATCCTGACTTAAGATTGCTATGCATAGAGAAACCTTGTCTCTCCCTGCTATAGTTATTGATTACTTTATACACAAACTTTGTCTCCAGGATATGACACACACCACGCAGTCTAAAAAGTAATTACGGACTCATGCTATTCAGAATAGTTGGGATTTAGAAGAAAATTAATCCCTTGTTAATAGCGTATTTTTTAATACTTTGCTATTTATTACTTTTACAACGGTAATTATTTTCCCGACCAATAATTTAATTATGATAATTATTAACAACTACCCTGAATTTGAGAGCTATTTGGGCAAAGAGCTTGGTATATCCGGCTGGCATACCATTACACAACAGCAAATAGATCAGTTTGCCGAGTCAACTATCGATCATCAGTGGATACATACCGACCCCGAAAGGGCAAAAAATGAAAGCCCGTTTAAAGCGACCATTGCGCACGGGTATTTAACGGTATCGCTTTTACCTTATTTCTGGCACCAGATAGCCGATGTGCAAAACCTAAAAATGCAGATAAATTACGGCATCGATAATATAAAATTTGCCCAACCGGTAATTGTCGACAGTAATGTACGGCTTAAAGCCAGGCTTGCTGCAATAGTTAATTTAAGGGGAATTACTAAAGCCACCATAGGCGTTGAGATGGAAATTGAAGGCGAAAAAAAACCCGCTTATACGGGTGAAGTTGTTTTTCTTTATCATTTTAATAGTTGATTAAACAGGTAGTTTGCCGGTGTTTTTAATATTAAAAGTTGGTTAACGATGATCATGGCATTTAGCCATGATCCCTTAATTGTTAATATGTTGAAGACTTCAGGGCGGTAAAGTTTCCGTTCTTTGTTATAATTGGGACGATAAATTAGGCTTGTAGCTCCCAATGAACAAAAACTTACTGGTTTTTCTATGTCTGCTGGCAATTGGCTATGTGGGTTGTAAAACCACTAACCCCTATATTCCACCACCGCCAGCACCGGCAGATAGCTTTTTTCCTGAGACTTATGGCTCTACATGGAGATATCGCGACTCAATCTTCGGAGAACCCACTGATGTCGCACCAATTTACGGGGTCATGATTGACACTGTTTCCTTTACAATAAATGGCAACACATCTGACCTCAATAGCTTGCGATGCTATGATGCTACAGAAATTTCGAGATTAAACGGGCCTGGCACAGCGTTCTACTATGTTAATGGCCATGTATTTGCATTGCTTGAGTCGATCACTCCATATGGATTAATCAATCTGCAGGTGATAACTGAAAATCAGCCGGTTGGCTATACCTGGACAAGTTCGCCCATTTGTACACCATTCGGTATTTCATTGTTCCATACCGACCCTGTACAAACTGTTAATACCATAAAAGAAACAAACATAAGTAAAGTAGTAGACGGCAAAACTTACACCAATGTAACCCATACCGCTATAAACCTCCAGGTTAATGTAAATAACTTCGGGTTTAAGAATGTAGCAAATTTCGATATATACCTTGCCAAAGGTATCGGCATGATTGAAAAGGACGCCTTTGTGTATGGTGACGTAAACTCCGTAGAAACCATAATTGATTATTCCATAGGCCCCGGACCCAAATAAACTCACTTTATTTTTTGGCAGGATAGTTGTTTTAACCAAAACGAAATAAAAACTATCATTATGGAAATCATTGAAAAATCAATTGAAGTGTTAAATGACCTTGTTGAAATTAACAACGACCGCATAGCCCGTTTTGCACATGCCGTTAAAGACCTGGGCGATAATGACCTTGACATTAAAGCGCTTTTTCAAAGTTTAAGGGAAGAAAGCCGCTATAACGTACATGAACTGGGGTTGGCTGTAATCAAAATTGGCGGTGAAGCTGAAATGGATGGTAGCGGTAGTGGAACCTTACACCGTATGTGGCTTGATGTTAAGGCTACTTTTAGCGGGCACGACCGCAAAAGCGTTTTAGAAGAATGCGAACGCGGAGAGGACGCCATTAAAAAAGCTTACGAAAATGCCTTGTCACCGGATAACGAGCTGTCGCCAGAACTTGAACAGCTTATTGCAAACCAACAAACGGTCATTATAGCTGCACATAACCAGATCAAAGCTTTGCGTGATAGTGCCGCGTAAAGAATTAATGAACTATCGGATTGTTCAGGGGCTGTTGTTAATCCAACGGCCCTTTTTTGTTTTAATATATTACGGGGTACATTAAAAGAGTTTTAAAAAATCCCCTGCCGACACAATAGAAATCCCACTAAAAGGATGTAAAACGAGTAAATCTTCATCGCCGCTTATAATACATGATGCTTCAGCGGTAACAGCCAGTTCAAGGAACATGTCATCTTTTGGATCACGACATGCTGTTATTTTTTCAACAGGCTCTACCATAAGCGCGTTTGAAATGATATTTTCAATAAAAGCCAGCCTGGTTTCGAGGGAAATATATCTTTCAAATTTAGGCCTCGAAAACACATTGAAATATTCAGAGGCAATTTGGGTCGATACTAATAAAGTACCTGTCTCTCTCGCCTTTTTCAATGCACTGCCAGACACAGAATCTTCATTCATCAAAGCCCTCAATAAGATATCGGTATCCAATATCCAAAAGTCATGATTCATCTTTCAGCAATTGATCCAGTTGCTCAGATGTTAAACCATTGGCAGTAGCTTCTGCGGTAGCTTTTTTCATGATTGCAAAAAGCTGTTCATTTGCCGGTTTGCCGCTAAAAAAATCGCTAAGCCAGGCATTGATATAAATCTCCGCTTTTCTTTTTACCGAACTATCAGCCTTTTCAAAAGCGCGGGCTATATATGGAGGAACAGCAATAGATATATTTTCCATCTGTTTTTTTAATAAATCAATATTCAAATATACAAAATTTAAAAATCTGTAAAAGCCAGGTATCTCCCCCCTTTTTTGTTTTTGCTTCTCAAATCAATTTAATCGTATCTTTGACCGCGATTATAAAAACAATTCCTTTATATTTTACATTATATCCCTGTGATCATTTTAATATTCTTCCTTGCCCACTGGTTCCTTTCTTTATTCTTTCAAACATTTTTCCTGCACCGCTACGCTTCGCACAAAATGTTCAGCACCAATAAATTTAACGAACGGTTGTTTCACCTGCTGACATTTATTTGCCAGGGGTCGTCGTTTTTGAACCCGCGCGCTTATGCCATTATGCACCGCGAGCACCATGCCTTTAGCGATACCGAAAAAGACCCGCATTCCCCTTATTTTTTTAAGGATGTTTTCCAGATGATGTGGCGTACCGCCCAAAGCTATAAGCTTTACGAAAAACGTTTAAAAGAACCGGATGTGCAGTTTAAAGGCAATTACCCCGAATGGCGCTTAGTTGATTATTGGGGCTCAACTCATTTTTCGCGCATCCTGTTCGCCTGCTTTTATATAGCTTTCTATATATTTTTCGCTACCCATTGGTGGATGTTTTTATTGCTTCCTATCCATTTTTTAATGGGCCCGATACAAGGCGCTATAGTTAACTGGTGCGGTCATAAATATGGCTATGCCAACTTTAACAACGGCGACCAGTCAAAAAACACTACGCCATTGGACTTTTTTATGCTTGGCGAATTATTCCAGAATAATCACCACAAACGCCCTAACAACGCCAACTTTGCCGCCAGGTGGTTTGAGTTCGATCCGGTTTATCCCGTGATGAAATTTATGCATTGGATACGGATGATAAAGCTAAGAGAAGCGTATTTGTAGGTATTTCGGATTTTGGAATTTCGATTCCCGATTTTAAAAAGGCTGTTTAAAAAAGGCCCCAAATCTTTACAATAGCTCCACAACTCCTTCCGTACTTTTGTGTTTTAGTATTAACATGAGCACAAATAACATCCGCCTTAGTGTATTGGACCAATCGCCTATACGCAAAGGCGTTTCGGCCGAGCAGGCCGTTAAGGAAACTATTGAATTAGCAAAATTTACCGATCAGCTGGGCTATACCCGCTTTTGGGTATCCGAACATCATAATACAGGTAGCCTGGCCGGCTCAACCCCCGAAGTGCTGATGGCACACCTTGCAGGACAAACCAAAAATATCCGCATCGGCTCGGGCGGGGTAATGATGCCCAACCACAGCGCCTTAAAAGTAGCCGAAAACTTCAGGATGCTGGAAGCACTGTTCCCCGGACGAATTGACCTTGGAATGGGCCGCGCACCGGGCACCGACAGGCTTGCAGCCGCCATGCTTAACCCATCAAACCAGTTCAGGGAGCAGGATTTTATAGAACAGCTATACGATCTGAATAACTATTTTCACGACAGGGGCGAATTGGGTACGCCACAAGCTAAAATAAGGGCTATTCCGCAAGTAAAAACGGTGCCGTCTATGTGGCTTCTTAGCTCAAGCGGCGAAAGCGGGTTATTCGCTGCACATTTTGGTATGGGCTTATCGTTTGCACATTTCATTAACCCTATTGGTGGCCCGCAGGCTATTGCTGCTTACCGGGAGCGTTTTCAACCGTCGGAAGATATGGCGGTGCAACAAGCTAACGTAGCCATATTTGTTTTTTGTTCGGAAGATGAAGAAAAAATACGTCGCCACCAGGCAGTAATGGACCACCGCTTTAACCAGTTTGAAAAAGGCGCAGGCATTGTCCCCATTAGTTATGATGACATTAAAGATGTTGTTTATTCGCCCGGCGAGCAGGAACGCATACAATACAACCGTAAACGCGTAATAACAGGTACCCCCGAACAAATGAAACAAAAGCTAACCCGGCTGGCCGATGAATATGCGGTGGATGAAATTATTGCCGTCACCATAACCGAAGATTTTAACGACAGGCTGGAGTCGTATAGGTTGCTTGCTGAAATATTCGAATTGGGTAAAAGTTGAAATCGTGAAACTTACGAAGTTTTCAAAACTTCGTAAGTTTTCCAGGTCATTCTCAGCCTTTCGCCTTTTACCTTTAACCTCTTTTAAAATCCACAATACTCAACTGCTCGTCACAAAAACTATACTCATGTTCCTGGTTTGAGCAGATGATAGTTAAGCGGTTTTGGGCGAATTGCTGCACAAGGCTTAAATACCAGTCAACGCCCTGGGTATCTAAATTTGAAGTTGGTTCATCAAGCATCAGCATCGGCGTGTCCGAACAAAATGCTAACGCCAGCTTTAGCCGCTGTTTCATGCCTGATGAAAAATATTTTATCAGTTTATTTTTGGCGCCCGGCATAGCCAACAGTGCTATCAACTTACTTTTATCGATGCCTTTTTGGTAGGATTTAAATTTGAAATGAAAATCTATCATCTCATCCAAAGTAAATTCTTCTATCAGCTCAAGATAAGGGGCAGCGAGGCTGAGGTGTTTGTAAACCTGATCAATTTCAACAGGCTTATCCTCATAAAAATAACTGATCTTTCCTGCTGAAGGCGACAGGCTGCCATTTAAAACCTGTAATAAAGTTGATTTCCCCGAACCATTAGGACCAAGTATCGCGTAAATTTTACCCGTAGTAAAAGTATGGTCTATCCCCCTGAATATCCAGTCGCGGTTAAAGCGGCGGCCAATGTTTTCGAGGGTGATTTTGTAGTTCATAGTCCATAGCTCATGGTTCATAGTCGAATTGAGATTGCAAATAGTTGATAGGTTAGTACCTGCCCGAAGCTACCATGAACTATGAGCCATCAACTATGAACCTTTTACGAATTACCAAACCCCTTCATGATACCCCGCTGCGAATTTTGCACAAAATTGATGATCTCGTCACGTTCAACAGTTGGGTTAAATTCAGCTTCGATAATATCAAGGGCCTTGGTAATGTTATACTTTTTAAGAAATATGATACGGTAAATTTCCTGTATTTCGTTAATGGTAGCAGCGGTAAACCCCCTGCGGCGCAAGCCAACAGAGTTTATACCGATATAAGACAAAGGTTCGCGCCCGGCCTTGGTATATGGCGGAACGTCCTTACGTACCAATGACCCGCCTGATATCATGCTATGTGCGCCTATCTCCACAAACTGGTGAACAGCAGATGTGCCGCCAATAAATGCATAGTCGTACACATTGATATGCCCTGCAAGCTGTACTGAGTTAGCTATGATCACATTATCGCCGATAACACAATCATGTGCTACGTGTACATAGGCCATCAGCAGGCAGTTGCTGCCTATTGTTGTAGTGTTTTTATCAAGGGCAGTGCCGCGGTTAAGGGTTACGCATTCGCGGATGATGGTGTTATCGCCTACGGTAACTGTGCTTTGCTCGCCGCGATATTTTAAATCCTGCGGCGGGGCAGAAATTACAGCACCTGGAAAAATACGGCAGTTTTTACCGATACGGGCGCCATCCATAATGGTACTGTTCGAGCCTATCCAGGTTCCCTCACCCACCTCTACGTCTTTGTGTATGGTAACAAACGGTTCAATTACCACGTTATCGGCTATTTTAGCCTGTGGGTGTATATATGCTAACGGCTGGATCATGCTTCGTCTGTTTTTTGTCTTTTTACAATTTGTGCCATTAGTTCAGCTTCAACAACAATGCGCTCGCCAACCATGCCAATACCTTTCATTTGTGCAATGCCCCGGCGGATGGGGGCAAGCAAACTGCAATGAAATATAAGTGTATCTCCTGGTACAACCGGCGCTTTAAACCTGGCGTTTTCTATTTTAAGGAACAAGGTAATATAATTTTCGGGATCGGGCACCGTATTTAATACCAGTATACCTCCCGTTTGTGCCATAGCTTCTATCTGTAAAACCCCCGGGAACAGCGGCGTGCCGGGAAAATGCCCACGGAAAAGTTCCTCGTTCATTGTCACATTTTTTAAGCCCACCACATGGCTTTTTGTCAACTCCAACACCTTATCTACCATTAAAAACGGCTGGCGGTGCGGTAAAATGTTCATGATCTGAACGGTATCGTATACCGGCTTAGCATTGGGATCATAAATTTTTACGTGCTTTCGGCTACGTTCCTTTTTTATCAGGGTTTTTATCTTTTTTGCGAAAGCTACATTAGCAGCATGACCCGGTCTTGCCGCCATAATATGCCCGCGTAATGGTACGCCCACTAATGCAAGATCGCCTATCATATCCAGCAGCTTATGTCTTGCAGGCTCATTTTGGTGGCGCAGTTCAATGTTGTTTAATATCCCCTGTGGTGCTACTTTTATGTCTTTACGGTTAAATATTTTGGCAAGATGAGCCAGCTCTTCATCATCCACATCCTTATCAACCACCACGATGGCATTATTTAAATCTCCGCCTTTTATCAGGTCGTGCTTTAAAAGCATTTCTAATTCATGTAAAAAGCAAAAAGTACGGCATGATGCTATTTCTTTATTAAACTCAGATATAGTCGAAATACTGGCATGCTGGCTGCCCAATACCTGCGAGTTATAGTCAACCATGCAGGTAAAGCGGTAATCGTCTAAAGGCATGGCCACCATTTCAACCTTACGGTCAGGTTCCGAATAATGGATATTATATGGGATATGATAATACTCGCGGTCGGCTTCCTGTTCATCAAAACCTACGTCTTTTATGGCATCAACAAATTGGATAGAGCTGCCGTCCATTATAGGCGTTTCAGGGCCGTCAAGGTCAATTAAAATATTATCAAGTTCAAGTCCAACCAGGGCAGCAAGCACATGTTCTATAGTGCTTACGCTGGCGCCATTTTGTGAAATGGTAGTGCCGCGCGAAGTGTCGGTTACATTATCAACGTCCGCATCAATTACCGGCGAACCGTCAATATCTACCCGCCTGAATTTATAACCATGATTTTCGGGGGCCGGGTTAAAAGTCATGGTAACACTTTCGCCGGTATGTAAACCGGTACCCGAAACTGAAACCGGCGCCTTTATTGTTTTTTGTTTTACGTTCATCCTTTTGGTCATTGGTCATTGGTCATTGGTCATTAGTCGTAGTCGATGGATTGTGGAATACCGGTGACTAATGACAAATGGCTAATGACTTTTTCTCAATTCTGTAATTATTTTTTCAAGTTCGTCAATTCTTTTTTCCAGTTTTGGAAGGCGCTGTATAACAATCTGTGAGCGCATGTGATCGGTATAAGGAGTCGCAGGCGAACCCATCCATCTTTTACCTTCTTCGGTTAATGAACGGCTTATGCCTGATTGTGCCTGTATCTGTGTGCCTTTAGCAATATTTATATGCCCCACAATACCCACCTGCCCGCCAACTATGCAATTTTCGCCAACTTTGGTACTTCCCGATATACCGGTTTGGGCTGCAACTACCGTATTGGCTCCAATTTCAACATTATGCGCCACCTGTATCAGGTTGTCGAGCTTTACGCCTTTGCGTATGATCGTCGACCCTAAAGTTGCCCTGTCAACAGTGGTATTAGCGCCAATCTCTACATCATCCTCAATAATAACATTACCTATCTGGCTTATTTTATTATAGGTACCATCGCTCACAGGGGCAAAGCCGAAGCCATCACCGCCTATTATAGTACCTGAATGGATGATCACGTTGTTTCCTATCACACAATCAAAGTACACTATAACGCCGGGGAACAGCGTTACATTGTCACCAATCTTTACATCGTCGGCAATATAAGTATGCGGATAAATTTTACAATTGTTACCCACCTTAACATTTGGCCCTACGTATGCAAAAGCCCCCAGGTAAACATTCTGGCCAATTTTTGCCGAGGGGTGTACAAAACTTGGTTGTTCTATGCCTGTTTTATTCAGTTTTAGGGTATTATATCTCTCCAGCAATGCTGAAAAAGCGCTGTACGCATTTTCAACGCGTATCAATGTTGCTTTTGTTGGCGCGGCAAGTACCTGGTCGTTATTAACAATAACAACCGAGGCGTCGGTAGTATAAAGATATTGTTCGTATTTGGGGTTTGCCAAAAAAGAAAGCGAGCCGGTTTTGGCTTCCTCAATCTTAGCCAGCTGGTTTACCGGCACTAAAGGGTCACCTTCAACTGTTCCATTAAGCAGCAAACCTAATTCATGGGCGGTAAATTGCATCGGGCAAATTTAATTGTAAATATTGAAGCGGCAAAATTAGTTGATTAGGTTGATTGAGTGAGTAGTTGACTAAGTTAAACAAATTTACTTAACCAAATCAACCACTCACTCAATCAACTCAATCAACTGCTTATCATAACAAAGTATATGTTTTTTTACCGTTTTTGCTAATGCTTCTAAATTGGAATTGTCGCTGGCGGCGGTGATGTCTTTTAGGGTACCGTCTTTCATCAAAATGCGGATGTTGCCATCGCCGGGTTTATAGGCGTCGTTTCCAATATCATCATCAAAAACAAAATACGAAGCCTCGTGTGCGGTTATGTTATATTTTTTTTGTGCGAGGGCTGTTAATTTGGCTATAAATTGCTGATCGGGGGGGGGTATTTGTAATATCAACTTTATAAAGGTCGCGGTTAACAAGCTTTTGGCATAATTTGGATAAAACAAAATCACTGTGCCCTGCCCATACTTTTACCGCAGCCATAATATCGGTATCATCAAGGGTGGCAAAGGCTTCAAGATGATGATCTTCATTCATAAAAGCGTCCCGGCTGATTGGTTTCTTCAAAAAATGGCTTAATGCGGGGGTTGTAAACACAGGTTCGCCCATTAAAGCAAGTTCGCGGCTGCGTTTTAGTATTTTGGCTAACAGTTGCTCGGCTGCTATTACTGTTTTATGCAGGTATACCTGCCAGTACATCAACCGGCGGGCAATTAAAAACTTTTCGACTGAATAAATCCCTTTTTCCTCGATGGCTACCTGGTCGTCTTTTACGTTCAGCATTTTTATGATGCGGTCTGAGCTGATTACTCCTTCAGAAACACCTGTGAAAAAACTGTCGCGATTCAGGTAGTCCATCCTGTCCATATCCAGCTGGCTCGATACCAACTGGTGCAGGAACTTGCGGTGATAAGTGCCATTAAAAATACTTATGGCCATGGTGAGCTGGCCGTTAAACTCCACATCCAGCTTCTTCATCAGCATCGATGATATGTCCTCGTGCGATATGCCTTCAACAATAATTTCTTCCAGCGCATGCGAGAACGGGCCATGCCCAACATCGTGCAGCAAAATGGCGATGATAACGGCTTCTTCTTCTTCATGGCTTATTTCATGGCCTTTGTTTCGCAAAATTTCAATGGCCATGCCCATCAGGTACATAGCGCCAAGGGCATGGTGAAAACGGGTGTGCAATGCGCCGGGATAAACCAAATGTGTCATTCCCAACTGCTTGATGTAGCGTAACCGCTGAAAATAAGGATGTTCGATAAGATCGAATACCAGGTCGGTGGGGATGCTGATAAACCCGTAAACAGGGTCGTTTATAATTTTCTTTTTATTCAATTTGAATGTTAAAGTGCAAAAATGTTAAATAAAGGTAACAGACAGGTCTTCCAATTGTTAATTTTTGTTAATCTCTTTAATAATTAATAACAAAAGCCGTGCTTTGAGGTTTTAGTTAGAGATTAGAGGTTGGCGATTAGAGATTAGTTGGGTAAATTCAACAATTCCTGCTAATCTCAAAATTCTAGTCTCTAATCACTAACATTAATCCATCATGCAAGATACCACTATATTATGGGCCGATGACGAGATCGACCTTTTAAAACCACATATACTTTTTTTAACCGAGAAAGGCTACAAGGTTACCACTGTTACCAATGGTAACGATGCTGTAGATACTTTTAAAAATAACCATTTCGACCTTGTTTTTTTAGATGAAAATATGCCGGGGCTTACCGGGCTCGAAACTTTGTCGCAAATAAAAAATATCAATAACGACGTCCCCATAGTTTTGATCACAAAAAACGAAGAGGAGTATTTGATGGAAGATGCCATCGGGTCGAAAATTGATGATTACCTGATAAAGCCGGTTAACCCCAAACAGATACAGCTTACCATAAAAAAACTTACTGAAAACAAACGCCTGGTTACCGAAAAGACGACCATGGCCTATCAGCAGGATTTCAGGAACCTTGGCATGACCCTTAACGATAACCTGAGTTACCAGGAATGGGTTGACGTTTATAAAAAATTAATCTATTGGGAGCTGGAACTGGAACAGCTGGAAGATGCCGGGATGCACGAAATACTCACGCTGCAAAAGGCTGAGGCCAATGTTCAGTTCTGCAAATTTGTTGAACGGAATTATATAAACTGGATAAAAGACCCTGAATCGGGGCCTACTATTTCACCGCAGCTGTTTAAAAAGAAGGTTTTCCCGCGGCTTGACGGCAAAGGGCCTGTGTTTTTTATTTTGATAGATAATTTACGGTACGATCAGTTTAAGATCGTTAATTCATTGATAACAGAATATTTCAGGCTGGAAGAAGAGGATGCGTACTATAGCATTTTACCTACAGCCACGCAATATGCCCGTAATTCTATTTTCTCGGGCCTGATGCCGTTGGATATGGAAAAACGCTACCCGCAGATGTGGCAGAATGATGAAGATGAAGGTGGAAAAAACCTATATGAAGGCGAGTTTATTACCGACCAGATAAAACGTACGCAGCGAAGAGAAATAAAGCACTCGTACCATAAAATTTTAAATATAGATGAAGGGCGTGCACTGAACGAATCGGTGAGCAACCTGATGACCAATGAGCTGAATGTAGTAGTTTACAATTTTGTGGATATGCTGTCGCACGCCCGTACAGATATGCAAATGATACGGGAACTGGCCAGCGATGATGCAGCTTACCGCTCATTAACTTTATCGTGGTTTGAACATTCGCCATTATTTGATCTGCTTAAGTTTTTGGCCCAAAAACAGGTAAGGGTGATCATCACCACCGACCATGGTACCATAAGGGTTAAAAGCCCGAGTAAAATTGTGGGCGACAGGAATACAAATACCAACCTGCGTTACAAACAAGGTAAAAACTTAAATTTTAACCCCAAAGAAGTATTTCATATTCGCAACCCGCACGATGCCATGCTGCCAAAACTGCATGTGAGCTCGAGCTTTGTATTTGCGAAGGAAGACAAGTATTTTGTTTATCCTAACAACTATAACCATTTTGTAAACTTTTATAACGAAACCTTTCAGCATGGGGGGATATCGTTAGAGGAAATGCTGATACCGATAGCTATTTACGGGCCGAAGTAATATAATTTTTTTGTATTGGAGGATACACTTACGAAGTTAGTAAAACTTCGTAAGTCTGAAATTTAATTAAATTTGATTATGGTTTTAGTATTAAAAAACAGCAAAGACATCAAGAAGGTAAAAGAATTATTAGCTGAACGGCAGAGTAAAAAAGACTTTGACGCTAAAAAATTCTGCGGTACGTTAAAAGTTGATGAAGATGCATTAGTTATCCAGCGGCGTCTCAGAGATGAATGGAACTGATATTTTTATTGATACCAACATCTGTGTTTACCTATTAAACGGGGATACCGTTTTAGCCGAACTCTTGCAAGGTCAAAATTTATACATTTCCATTATCACTGAAATGGAACTATATGCTTATCACGGTTATAATTCTTCTGCGTTAAAATTTTAAACAGTTTTTTACAATCCGTTTCAATAATTAACATTGAAGAAAAAATCAAAATAAACACTATTGAAATAAGAAAACAGGCAAAGCTTAAATTGCCGGACAGCATTATCACAGCTTCTGCAATAACGTGTAACCTACCGCTCCTTACCGCGGATAAAGGATTTAGAAAAGCAGAACATCTTTATTTGATATTGTATGAAAATATTTAATTCTTGATGAAAAATCCTTCTAATTCTATACCTATATCCTCCTCTTCAAAGTAATAATCACGTTATCATACTTTTTATCGTGATAAATTTGCAGCAGCAGGTTGCGGTCGGGTTGTGATTTAAATATTGAATCAATTTCTTCGAGGGTCATTTTGGAAACCTGTTTTAAATTTACTGCCATAATTTCATCACCTGCCTCGAGCCCCACCTCGTCGGCCGGTGAGCCGGGTTCAACGCGGCTTATAACTACGTGACTATAATCATCGCCCGTTCTATAATACTCCAGGCCGCTCATATCATGTTCAAAAGGGGCGTTAATATCCGACCATGGTTTTAAATAAAGGGCGCTATCGGGGTAATCGAATATTAAGCTAAACCTTTTTAATATATTCATACCCAAATTGCCATCGCGCTTTTCGGTCGCCCCGGCATCGCTGCTATCTACAGGGAATGATGTTATCACACTTTTAATCTTAAACTTGCCAATATCCACTTCGTTTACCCGGCCAATAAAGCCGTCAATTGGCCCGGTCAGTCCCACCCCGAGGTTGGCCATAATAAACTTTTTGGGAAGGCCGCGTTTTTTTATGATGTCATCAAGTGATAAGGGATGGCCGGCGCCAAGGTCAAGCAAAAGCTTTTCATTTGTTTTACCACCATCAGGGAAGGTGACTTTTGCCATTAAATAGGGTTTCCTGTTCTCAATAATTAAAGGCACTTTGTTGGCCTTTTTAAACAGTTTCATATCCTTTGATTTCGAAACTGTAATAGTGCTGTCGCCAAAATCAACTTTTACAGCAAGATTGCTGAAAAACTCATATCCCAATAAACCATGGATGGGAATACCCGCGAAGTTAGAAAGGCCAAAATGGTCTGTTTTTAATATCGCTGCGGCAACATCGTAGCTTACAAGCCCTGGTATGTCAACCTTTAACTCTGATGTTATATAGGCCTCGTAATCCTCGCCTTTTCCAAGTCCCGCAATTTTTATGGTCCGCTTATTCGGGATATTTATAGAATCGACCAATTTTGGATCGGTTATCAGCATAAGCCCCACACCGGTATCTAAAATAAAGTTAAAAGGGCCCTTGCCATTTATGTTCAGGGTTATTACCACCATATCCCTTATCATCCTGAAAGGGATCCTTACATGTTTACTGCCGCCGTCAAGGTCAAAATATTGAGCACTGGCAACCTGGGTACAGCAACATAATAAAATTAGGAATGCTATGATGCGCGAAGAAGCACCCTTGAAAAAAAAGCGCGGTGTAATATTAAATGGCCTTGTCAACTAAAGTTTATATTTGGATACTAAATGTACAATTAAATTACATATTTTACCCTGATGCAACTTAAAGTACTTGTTATAATAACGCTAATATGCTGTTTATTTTTACATCCCGAACATGCTGACGCAAAACATATTAAAA
>Ga0207013_1063_pt1 | contig 28538 bp, 25 predicted proteins | sample Alteio_BWMinCont_55_FD_153501 | JGI IMG/M metagenome (GOLD analysis project Ga0207013, IMG submission 153501) | Enriched cells from forest soil in Barre Woods Harvard Forest LTER site, Petersham, Massachusetts, United States -... | ecosystem: Environmental > Terrestrial > Soil > Temperate forest >...
ATCAATTTTCCAAAAATTACGCCTTTGACCTCTGGTGAGGCATTTGAAGCGGAAGCAATCAATGTGTCTAGAGCTTCTCTTATGGGGCCAAAAGGCATTTCTTGGTTTGAAATTTGACTCTTACCCTTTAGAATTAGAACGGAATTATCTTCGTTGAGTGCACGGGCTATAAACTCGTTACAAAGCCTTGACTTACCAGAACCGGACGCTCCTTTAACCAAGAAAAGACCAGGAGCGCCAATCTTGGCCTCACTCCAAGCCTTATTTAAATTTTCGATTTCACTCTTTCTTTCAATATACTTGATCCTTACGGCGAAAGAGGTTCTTTCTTCTTTGTTCAGCTTTGGATCTTTCTTCTGAGTTATGAGACCTTCAATTTCATCCAGGCGATCGAGATCGTGAAGTAATCCAAGGGAAGATTGATAGCGGTCATCGGGGTCTTTAGCCAAAAGCTTTTCAATTATGACGATGGTGGATTCTCTGAGTCCAGGCTTCAAAAGTCTTAGGTTTGGAACTGGTGTTGAGGTATGCTGCTGCAATATATCATTTAGGCTACCGGTAAAGGGAGGGGCGCCAGTAAGCATTTCAAAAAAGACGATTCCAAGTGAATAAAGATCAGAGCTAAAACCCATGTCTCTCTTCAAAATTTTTGTTTGTTCAGGAGAACAATACAGCGGAGTACCCACTAGAGCTGTTTCAGTTTTAATTTGCTCAATATCCCCGATAAGACCCAAATCAATTAATTGTACTCCTTTAGTTGAAAGCATAATATTGCCAGGCTTAATATCGCGATGAAGCAAGTTATTTTTATGTATTTCAGTAAGGGCTTCGGTGATAGAAGTCACAATTTTTAAAGAATATTCTTCTGACAATGATTTTTCTGCGGCAAGTTTGGCTGTTAAGGTTTGACCTTCCAGATATTCCATAACTAGGTAGGGTTGACCATCTTGTTCGCTAGCATCAATGAGTTTAACTAGATTTGGGTGGCTTAGGCGGGCCAGGGTTGAACTTTCTCTTCTGAATCTTTGAATCACATCTGGGTTCGAGGACTTCAGAGATTTGAGGACGTATTGCTTGCCTTCAAATTCAACCAGTAAGATATTCGACAAGGTATTCTCGCTGATCTTTCGGATCAGATGATACTTAGAGTTTTTTAAAATGGACTCGCTCATACAAAGCTCTTTAGTGAGGGTGAGATATTTGTTACCATAAGTAAAATCGGTAGTTTAGCCATAAAAGACGATCAGAAATTGATGAATTGCAAGAGAACTGGACTAGCCTAGACCCGTCTATGCTCTTCGCGACCCCAAAGTCCCCGCGGTTTAACGATCAGCATGACTAAAAGCAGACAGAACACAGCTAAAAATTTTAACTCTGAACCAAAAACCTCAAAATTGGTTGAAAGATTCTCAACAATTCCGATGAGGACGCCGCCAACAACGGCTCCAAAAGGGCTCTCTAAACCTCCGATGGCAACCGCAATTAACGCATAAGAAAAAACTTGTCGTAACATGCCCGGAGATAAGAATAGAGCGGGCGCGATCAAAACGGCAGCAGTTACCGAAATCGCCGTCGCAACCCCCCACGCCAAAGCCAGTATATTGGAAACTTTAATCCCCCTGAGTCTAGCGTTAACGATATTTTCTGATGTTGCCTCCATCAGCAAGCCTATTGGCAGTAAGCGCAGAATAAAAAGAAGCGCAAGAGCTATCAAAACTGCAAAACCAAGAATTGCTAGAGTATTTAAAGCCACATTGACACCCCAAAAATTGAGGACCCGTTCTGGTAGAGGGCTTGGAAATTTCTGAGCCTCATCGCTAAACAGAAAAGACGATAGGCTATTTAGAATTGTAAAAACCCCAATTGTTATTACGGTTTCGTTGGAATGGAGCACGTTTTTCCTCTCGGTAACGACTCTCATTAGACCAAAGTGAAGACTACACCCACCTATGAAGGCCAAGATAATAGTTAGAGCAAATGCGAGCAAATAGGACATATGCTTCATGAGAAAATACATACAAATCACAAAAAAAGTTGCAATCTCTGTAGAAGCGAGATTAAACAGCCGATTAACTCTATATAGAAAAACAATGGAGAGAGCAAAAATTCCGTAAATACTGCCATACGCCACTCCTGAAATAATTTGGGCAAGGATCTTCTCATAAATAGGATTCATTCTTTTCCTTACTCCTCTTTTATTGTAGAACCCTTCATATCTAAAAAGTCGTAGTCTGGCGGTGGGGAATAATAATACTTCCCGCGCTGTGGTTTTGAAATGAATCGCGATCTAATTCTCCGTGATACTTCTCCGGCGATCCCGCGCGGGGCCACAAAAACTACAAGGATCATGATCATACCATAGAACATTCGAGCAAGATGGTTGCCACCGAGAACGAGATTTCCCATGCCTGCTGCCAAATCCTTTTGAAATGTTAGAAATAGTCCGCCCACGACGCAACCCAAGATACTCTCTGGCCCTCCAACCACTGCCGCTACAATGTAATCGATGGAATCATTAACATTATAACTGTCAGAGGAAATAAATCGATTTATATACATTATTAGACTGCCGGCGATTGAAGCGTATGCCGCGCTCATTGCGAAAGCTAACAACTTATATTTTACAACGGGTATCCCAAGAATTGTTGAAACCTCAACGTCACATTTGATTGTGCGAAAGGCTCGACCGATGGGGCTATGATGCATAAGATTATAAGCCATGACGATAAGAAAAATAGCTGTCCCAACAACGAAGAAGTAGTTCCAAGTCTGAACTGACATCCAAGATAGGATTTTTGGTATCACCATTGAATCTGTTGAAATCCCACCCATACTCATTCCAGTGTAAGGAGCCAAATATTTGGAGGACAACAATTGCGGTACGGCGAGCATAAACCCCAGTGTCACAATAACAAGATAGTAATCTTTGACTCGAAGTGAAGGCAGGCCCAAAATAAGTCCAAACGTAAAAGAACTGATTGAAGCAATTATCATTGACAGAAAAAAAGGAAATTTGATCCCAAAAGTGCCGGTGTACAAGAAGGCTGTTACAAACCCTCCCAAAGAAACAAATCCAGCGTGCCCTAGGGAGAGAATTCCGCATTGCCCATAAAGGAAATTAAATCCAACTAGAATTAGAGTAAAACAAAAAAACAAAGAGACCCTGTAAAGTCCAAACTCTGTCATAAACCTTGGCAGGGCGGCCAAGATAATAATGAGAACCAACCATGCAGCAATCTGCTCTTTCAATGAATAGTCTACAATGTTTCTAAAGCCCAGTAATCCTGATATTGTTCCACCTATGAGAATAAAGATAAGGGCAGAAAGGCAAAGCAGAAGGAGTAATAACAAACCAACAAGAATGCGAGGAACTTCCAAAATGCTCCGGATTATTATTGGTTGTTTTTTTGAAACTGGTGTGAAAAAAATTGAGATTATCGCAAATACTTGAGCTATAAATCCGGCATAAAATCGCTGGAAAAAGTATATAACATCGTTGGTTCTCTCAGAAATAACTTTAGATAAGTAATCAACATAGTAATAAAAAAGATCAAAACCTCTAATTCTTTTAATTCTTTTGCCAAATCTTTTGGGATCCTGTTTTTTACCTCCTTGGATTAATGACATCTATTTCACACCCATAGCAATATTGGACGATCTACGTACTGAATAATGAATTTGGCTATTTGAAAATCCTACGGCCGAGAAGGGGTTTAGACGGGGACTAAGTTTTTTGGAGAATTGGGGTTTCTTCTTATGTACGCACCCTTTAAAAACAAACAATAAAAAATTCGTGATCTCACAATTAGCCCTAGCGTCAATTTCCAAATTCTTGAGTTCTATCGAAGAAAATCTCAATATGATTTTTCCACCATTTCTGCTAAAATTTTTTCAAACTTGTTTGCCATCAATGCAATAGAGCTCTCCAAAAATAGGTGAGGATCGCCAGATATAAAATAGTCGATTTGATCTTTACGAACCGAAAAGTGAATGTAGATATCTCCTATACTGCCACCGCCTCCCTCCAACTCAACATATTCAGAATTAATACGAGGTAAAATCAAAGGGTTACGCTGGTCAGAAGTAAAATTAACTAGTACGCCTATTCTTTCGAAAGCTTTTTGATCTTTTTCAGATCTGGGGACGTCCCAAAGTATCTTTGTCGGAATTAAGTGAGTTTGGGAACTGAAACTTCGCTCTTTAATTTGGCTCAGAATTTCTAATAGAGATGATTCCTTGGAGTAATTGATTCGAAGAGGCAGAATAGACATAAAATGGCCTATAGTATCTGCCATTTGCGAAGGTCGTTGACCAAGAGTTTCGTTAAATATGATTTCACTTTGTCCACTCACTCCATGGAGAAGCTCGGCGATCGCCGTTAAGATTGTAAGATATAATGTAGAATTCTGTTTTTTTCCAAACTCTAACAATTTATCTATTAAGGGTTTTTCAATAATCCGCAGAGCCGTAGCCCCCCTGTTTTCTGACACTGGGGATTCGTTTTGACCTGGAGCCTCGGATCTCGGGAAATCTAGGGGAAGGTTTAGAACGGGAAGGTCAGTTAATATTTTTTGCCAATATTGAATTCGTTTCTTTATCTTGCTTTTGTCTAAGAAGGTTTCCTTTTCCCAAACAGCATAATCAACATATTGAACGATCAACTCCGGTAATTTAGCAGTGCGTTTTTCGATTTCAGCCGAGTACAGCTCCTGAATTTCTTCTTGTAAATTAATAAGAGCTACACCATCAAACACAAGGTGATGAACCCTTATAACGAGAAAATATTGCTCGTTGGCGACCCTGTGGAGAAAACATTTTATCATAGGACTTTTGTATAAATCGAATTCCTCAGCTAAATTTTTATAGATTTCATTTATTATGGTCTCTTCGACCTTATCGCTAGGTACTGCCCTAAAATCTTTTTGAAAAAAATATTCAATTTCTGGTTCACATATAATTTGGTAAGCCTCGTGACCATCAACTAGAAATTTTGTTTTCAGAGCCCATTGCCGTTCAATAAGTTTTTCTATGCTCCTCCTAAAGGCAGGCACATCCAAAGGTCCAGAAAGGTCATTGATCATGTGGATTGCTTCTGCAGAATTTCGATTCGATATTAAATTGCGACGCCCTTCCTGAACAAAAGAAAGAGGAAAACGAGTCTCTTTGGCAGTTTGGGCAATTGCCTTAATAGTAGGCAATGAAGAATTGTTACTGCTCCCTTTGTGTTTTCTTTCTATCACGAGGCTTGCCAGTTCAGCGATAGTTTGATGGCTGTAAAGGTCTTCAAGATTAAGGCCAAAATTGTATTCACCAAGCCGCTGAAGTATCCTGACTAAACTTAATGAATCTCCTCCCAATGCAAAATAATTTGTGGTTCGCCCAATATGAGCAGTCTGCAACACGTCTCCCCACACAGTAGAAATGCATTTTTCGGTTTCATTTTCAGGAGGAGAATACTTCTCGCCACTCTCCTCCTCTCCTAGCTGGAACTCGTCCTGGCGCTCCATTAGGGCTTTACGATTAACTTTGCCGCTAGTGATGACTGGAAGTTCGTCTAAAATCACAAATCCCGAAGGAACCATGTAGTCGGGAAGCTTAGATTTAAGAAAAGTCGTAACGGACGCAATATTAACGATCCCGTTGTCCTTTTTTACGATGTAAGCGACTATGCCCGTGGGATTCCGTTCCCCGTGAAGTTTCTTAACTATCACTGCCGCCTGCTTGATCGCTTCATGCTCGAGTAGAACAGCCTCAATCTCCCCTAATTCAATTCTAAAACCCCTTACCTTAACCTGAAAATCTATGCGACCTTGATATTCAATGCTCCCATTAGTCAAAAAACGTCCTCGATCTCCAGTTTTATACATTCGAGCTTTCGGATCCTTTGCAAAGGGGTCTTTAACAAATCTTTCTCTGGTTAGCTCTGGTCTCTTCCAATAGCCGTTGGCGACTTGTGTTCCTCCGATAAAAATTTCTCCGTAAACTCCAACGGGACACATTACGCCTGATTCATTTAGTATATAAATCAGATTATTCGGAATGGGGTAGCCAATAGGAACATTACTCAAGTCGCTCGGACTGCAATCCCAGAAAGTCACGGCTACTGCCGCTTCAGTGGGACCGTAGGAATTTATAAGTTTAGCTTGAGGTAAACATTCATAAAATTTCTTTACAGTCTCCGGGGGGAGGGCTTCGCCAATGGCTGTCACTATTTTTAAAGATGTACAGTTTTTAACTCCATTCTCTTCTAAAAACACCTGAAGGGTCGACGGAACGAAGCCAATTTCTGTTATTTTTTTCTCCCGAATAAGATTTACAATGTAGGATATGTCTCCATGTTTCCCGGGCGCAGCTACAACCACGCTAGCTCCACACAATAACGGATACAAGATTTCTGGCACAGAAACATCGAATGTGTATGGAGTTCTAAATAAAAGCTTGTCCGTCACACTCATAGGATGTTTGGTCTTCACCCATTGCAAATAATTACCAATATTTCGATGGGTGTTCGGACACCCTTTTGGTTTTCCTGTGGAACCTGAGGTGTAAATCATATAGGCAATGTCATCCATCGTATTCAAAAGACTGGGGCGTGAGATCGGGTAGCTTGAAACCTCTTTGTCCCACTCTCTATCCAGAAGGAGACGGTGCTGTGACTTTGAGGCTTTCTCTGGTAGACACTTCGCCAATGTGGCCTGGGTTAAGATAACAGGAGCTTCAATCTCCTCGAATAAAAAATCTAATCTCTCCATTGGATAAGTGGGATCCAACGGCACATAAGCCCCACCTGCTTTTAAAGTCCCTAAAATCCCAATAAACATCTCCGCGGACCGATCCATTAATAAACCTACGAAGACATTTCGCTTCACTCCATGCTCACGCAAATAATGGGCAAGCTGATTGGCCATAGCTTCCAGCTCTTGATAGGTCAATGTCTTTGATTCGAAATCAAGAGCCAATGCCTGGGGGGTTCTATCTGCTTGTCTTTCAAAATATTCTTGAATCCCTTGGCAAGATTCATAAGATGCAGTGGAACCACAAATTGTACTGATATACGTTAATGAATCTTCAGTTGACAAAAGGTCAAGATTACTAATTTTTTTATCTGGATTTGTGATGCTTTCTTCATACAAATTCCGGAAGGCTTTTAGCATTCTCTGAATTGTATCCGGCTCAAATAAATCTGCATTGTATCGAAACCAAATTGTAATTTTCTCGTTGCCTTCGGTGATGCGAGCTGAAATATCCACATTTCCATGGAGCCATGCATAGTCCATCCTAGAAAATTGAAGAAATCGATTCTTTACGGGCACATCTTTATGCCAAATATCGAACATCACCTGGAACAAAGGCGAATAACCCAAACTCCGTTTGGGGCTAACAAGTTGGACAAGGCGATCCACTGAGACGTCTGTATTGGAATAAGTTTTTTTTGCAGTTTCAGCAATTTGCTCAGAGAAATCTTTAAAACTGATATCCGGTTTGAAGTGGCTTCGTAATACAAAATGATTGATTCCTGGTCCCATCAAGTTGGGGAGACCCCTGATCTTTCGAAAATCAATATTTGAACCAACGCAGATATCCTCATCCCCAGACCAACGATGTAAAAAAAGTAAAAAGGTCGCTATATTAAACTGAAATATAGAAAGCCCTAGATTCTTTGCTAGAGCTTTACCCTTTTCCCAAGTCTCAAAAGGGAGCTCAATTGATTCTATTTTAAAGTTTGAACCAATAACGGATGGTCGTGGACGATCTAAAGGAAGATGCAGAAAATCAGGACAATCAGAAAGGTGTTTCTTCCAGTATTCGAGTTGTGAGCGAATATTCTCGTCATTTATATTTTCTTTTTCCCAAGCAGCATAATCTCCAAATTGAAATTCAGGTTCTGGTAAAGGAACCGGCCTATTAGAACCAAGCGACTCATACGTCTCCGAAATGTCTCGTAGAAAAAGAAGATTTGTTTTGAAGTCACTGACGATATGGTGGATCACCCTGAGAAGGACCAAATGTTCATGACCTAATCGAATTAGATAAGCACGAATAAGAGGGGGCTTCTGAAGGTCGAAGGGAATAGCTCCTAGTTCATTAACTCTTTTTAAGAGCTCTTCTTTTTGATTCTTTGGAGCTATATGGCTGATATCGACTTTGCCAATATCCACATGAATTTCATTCGGTGCTAACACCACTTGAACAGCCTGACCTTCAACTTCTTTGAACAAAGTCCTGTAAATTCCATGTCTTCTTATATTCTGTTCGATACTACTCTTTAACTGCGGTTCGTTAATGGCCCCCTTAACGTCATCAAGGCGTACCATATTCAAAATTGGCGAAGCAGGGTTCATTTGGTGAAGGAAAAAGAAACCGGCTTGTGTGGAAGTTAATGGGAAAGAGGTACTTGTAGAAAGGCGTTTAATTGCCGAAACCTTTTTCATAGGAGGTTCCTTTTAAATTCACTGTTCATGTTATAAGAACATGGACAGTTAAGAAAGACAAAATCATCAATTCTTGACGAAGGTCGGGGAACTATTAAAGATAACTTTTTTGCGGATCAAGTTTTTCTAATAAGTGACTTATATGCTTCGGAGGAGTCTCAGCCGTAACTAGCGAATTTGAGATCTTGAGGGGCCAACCGCAACTGTCTTTGATGCTTTCGAGAGTTTCCCCCGGGCAGATTTCAGTGAGGATCATTTCTCCATCTTCGAATTCGCAGACCCCGGCATTAGTGACCACAAGATATGGACTGCTGTTAGACGGTTCTAGAGATGATTTTCCCTTTGAATTAAAATAGTGGCCGGGGCTTGTAATAAAATCGCATTGTTCCACAAAGTTTAGTTGAGTCATGGGCATTATAATGATTAAGCGTTTGACATGAATTGCAATTTCACAGGCGCCCCCACAGCCTGGTAAGCGATCTCGGGGATTATTATAGTCTCCTAACACTGTAGAGTTGATGTTTCCGTACCTGTCAATTTGACCTCCTCTAAGTAATCCGATATCGATAAGCCCACCTTGAAGATAGTTTTGAAAAATGTCACTCACACTTACGACAGAAAGGGAACCCGCCACTACCGCGGGATCAGCAATAGACAAGGGAAGACGACTTGGAGTTGCTCCAATTACCCCTGATTCGAAGACCGTCAATAAATCGGGTGCATGAGTAGCTCTGGCTAGGCTGGCAGAGAGCAGTGGAAGACCAATGCCAACAAATACGGTTTTGTCATTGAGTAATTCTTTTGCAGTTCGATAGATCATAAAATCAAGGGGCGAGAACGAATTCTCAGAATCCATAGTCCACCCCTTCACAGCGCCTCGACTTTACCGCCAGTTGATCGAGCAGGCCGCTGCCCATTTTTTTTATGTATTGATTGCGATCTTTTACGCCGTAGACAAATTCTGCAAGGTAATGAGAAAGTTTAACGGTATCCCGAGATAGAAGATCCCATTTGAGATAAAACTCATTATCACGATCGTAATATCCCTGAGCATAACTAGGATGGGCGCCCCAGGGTTCATGCACGACGAAGTCAACGACGATGTTGGGGATGAGTGTGCGATTTGGATCCGATCTTATGACAAGATTATCAACGATTTCTTCGGCTACAATGATAACCCTTTTCGCAGCAAAGGCTGTTTCTTTCTGAGTGCCCGTTATCCCCCACACCTGGGCATTTCCGTAACAATCGGCTCTCTGGCAATGAATAATGGCTACGTCTGGCCGGAGGGCGGGTACGGCAACAAGTTCTTCTTGGGTAAAAGGGCATTTCACAGTTCTAATTACGGAATTCACATCAGGAATATTTGACCCTTTGTAGCTTCGAAGGGGCCAAAATGGGAGGCCGGAACTGCCCGCAAGAAGACGTGCCACCAAGCCGAAATGAGAATATTCCTCAATTTGAAAATCGCCATTTTTATTATTCTGTAAGCGACGCTTAAGGGAATGAATACATCCCTTTCCCGGATTTCCAGCCCAGCTAAAAATGAGTTTTGAAACGCATCCTGCCTCAATCATCTGATCATACACCAAATCTGGAGTAAGTCTGATGGCCGTAAGGCCAGTGATTTTTTGCCTTATTATTTCGTGAGCAGCACTAAAAGCAATGAGGTGAGTGAAACCCTCAATAAAAAGACTGGAGCCACTTTTAACAGTTTCGCTAATCGCTTCTTCCATGGAGCAAATTTTATTTTTATGAATTTTAGGATTTCTCGAGTTATTGTCCATAAAACCTGCTGACTTCCCCCTAGTTGGGTCTACTTAAAAAGTAGCTGCCTTTAATTTTCTTTTGTAACAATGTTTTATGTCAAATTTAATCGGCCCGACCTGCATCTTAATAATAGACTAAAGGCGAGTTGCCGAGACACGAATAGTAACGCAATAATTGACACAACCAAAGAGGGCTTGTAGCCTTCAGGTTAAATCCAAGTGGGGGGTTGCATTGAAATACATTTTTATCGTTTTACCTTTAGCTTTCTTGATCACCACCATGAATTCTCCTGCTCAGGCAGAAATTGGCATAACTGATACAGAGGTCATTATAGGCGCACATACCAATGAATCGGGCCCCATCGCTTCCGCCGGTGCCCCTGCGCCACTGGCCGGAGCTGCGTACTACGATATGGTCAACAAAAATGGGGGTATTTTCGGCAGAAAAATTAAGTGGATTCGTAAGGACTCCCAATCTCTTGCTCCCAAGACAGTCGATGGAGTTAGACAGCTGGTTGAACAGGATAAGGTATTTGCAATCGTCGGATCAAACGGCCCTTCTCACGTCGCTGTTGTCAAATATCTGAATGAAAAAAAGATCCCCGACCTGTTTTTCTCTGATGGTGCAAAGATATACGATAATCCCGCTTTCAAAATGTCTTTCCCGTATTACTATTCTTGGGAATCAGAAGGCAGAACAGAAGCAAATTATGTGGTGAATAGTAAGATGGGCAAGAAAGTTTGTTTTCTTTTGACCAAAGACTCTCTGGGTGATGAATACGAGAAAGGCGCCGTGACAGCATTCGAAGCATCAAACTCTAAGGCTAAAGAGGGGGACAAGATTAAGCTAGGTCTTAGACTCCGCGTTGATCGTGCTGGAAATCAAGCCGATTCTGAGATCCTAAATTTTAAACAAGAAAAATGTGATATCATTATGACCTCAGTGTACGGCCCAATGTGTCCAAGCGCCATTAATTACGGTCTAATGCAGGGATATAAGCCGACTTGGATAATCTCGTCGTATAACGTCAGCAATAAATTCATTTCTCTTCTGAATGAGGGTGCCGCTAACGGCGTGATCAGTGTCGCCAACTTGGCGCGGGAAAAATCGCTTGCCGTAAATAAAAAAGGCTGGAGCGATTTTGAGAATCTAATGAAAAAAAATAATATTGCTCTTTCTGGAACTGCGGCGGTGGGCTTCACACTCGCTGAGGTTTTTGTGGAGACTCTAAAAAGGGCTGGGAAAAATTTGACCCGTGAAGGTATAGTCAAGGCAGCCGAGGGGTTTGATGGAGGTTGGGCATGTTCACTTTGCATCAGCTCACTTCGCTCTTCTTCAACAAATCACAGGGCATTTGGACCACCAAGACTTATTCGGATCAAGGACAAAGAATGGCAGTTTCTAGATTGATTAATGTCTAATCTCCTCGAAGTTTCAAGCCTGACCATTAGTTTTGGCGGAATCAAGGCTGTGGAAGATTTGTCATTTTCGGTTTTGCCCAATACTTTTGTTGGCTTAATGGGGCCGAACGGAGCCGGAAAAACAACTGTACTAAATTGTTTATCACGAGTCTACAAACCTAAAACAGGAAGAATCACTATAGAAGGCCAAGACCTTTTGGCCATGAAGGGGAATCAACTCGTTGGGCTGGGAATCACAAGGACCTTTCAAGACCTTAATTTTTTTAATCTGATCCCCGATATGATGGTTATTGACTACGTGAGATTAGGTCAGTTTTCTACCGGCAATAACTCAATTTTGGCTGGGGGCATGCAGCTTAAAAAACTAAGAGAGAGAGAATGGGAGTTAAAAAAGGCTGCACGTCGAATTTTAGAATTTTTTCGTGAAGTGAGAGAAGATACGGAGCCGCCGCAAAGTGAACGGGATTATCCGGTACTATACGGTAAGGAAGGGTTTGCAGATCTCATCGAGGTGGAGCATCAGCCCATTGGTAATTTGTCATTTGCTTGGCGAAGAAGGTTAGATCTCGCGCGAGCACTCGTCTCACGCCCCAAATTGATTCTCCTAGATGAACCAAGTCAGGGCTTATCTCCATCGGAAATTGAGAAGCTCGGCGATACCCTCACAAAAATTCGTACTGAATTTGGAGTGAGTGCATTAATCGTCGAACACAATATGCCCTTGCTTACAGCAATCTCCGATAAAATTATTGTGATGAATTCTGGGAAAAAACTTACGGAGGGCTCACCAGAAGATGTTCGCCGAAACCCTCAAGTTCATGAGGAATATTTCGGAAAATTAAATGGACGCACGTCCAATGTGCCGAGCACTAAAACAGCTTCCCCAAAGGGCGATCCAATTCTTACAGTCAAGGATCTTGATGTCTATTATGGACAAGCACAGGCACTTTTTTCAATATCTCTTGATTTATACCCGAATCAAATTGCTACTGTTCTTGGCACAAATGGATCAGGAAAATCAACTTTACTTAAAGCCATAAGTGGGATTGAAAAACCGACTTTCGGGGAAATTGCGATCGAGGGTGAGTTCTTACCCCTAGGCTGGCCGGAATTTACAGCTACCCGCAAAGTTCAGTATGTTCCCCAAGGTCATATTATTTTCCCCGAACTATCTGTTTACGACAATCTAAAAGTAGGTGGCCACCTTTCGTGGAAAAGTAAGAATTATAATATTAAAAATGAAATAGACCGCGTTCTTCATTTCTTCCCACAGTTGGGAGATTTCCTTCAACTCGAGGGAACGAAGTTATCCGGTGGACAGCAACAGATGTTAGCCATTGCTCAGGCACTTATGGCTCGGCCAAAGGTCCTTCTTCTAGATGAGCCCTCTCTGGGTCTTGCACCCATATACATGGAATCCATTTTTTCAATTATCAAACAGATCAGCGTTGAAGAGGGCTGTTCCATTTTACTTGTTGAGCAAAACGTGTCAAAGGCTCTTGAGGTTTCCGACTATATATATATGCTCAACGCTGGTATTATGGTCGGGAAGGGTTCGAGTAGCCATTTTAAGTCGGACCCCTCGATTATTTCTAAGAATCTTGGTTTTTACTAAGAAAGTGGCGTCAAGAGAGTGGGCCTATTGAACAGCCGCGGAATAGTTTTAACAAGCCCAAGTGTTTTGTAAAAAAACCCCGAGCTTTTGCCCAGGGTTTTTATTACAGCCTTCATAATTTAAATCAGATCTCGCTTCCTTGAGACGACACGTTCTTTGTCTTTGCTGGTGTAGGGTTACCAATGTCAAATCTAAAGCCGACCCAAAGTCTGTTGTTTGCAACAGAACCGGTTGTAGCACTGGGATCGTTGTTTTGATAGACCGTTGAATATTCAAGTTCATAGCGGAAATTGGCGTTGTCATAGGGATAGTACCAAATTCCACCTTCATATTCAGTGTCAACGTACTGTGCACTGTTCACTGTCGTTCCAAAATTGTCAGTAAAAAATCCTAAGTTCGGAACAAATTTCCCGTACTTATAGAAGGCTCTGGCCTCCCACGTTTGCATTGTCGACGGGTTCACGTTTGCAGCAGTCGTTGCTCCGGAAGGATTAGTTACGGTCACTCCAGTCCAAGGCTGATAGAGATAATCGTAGTTCACATCGACCATCAAATTATCTAGGGGATTAACCCTTACGCCCGCAGCGGCCACGGTGTTCGTAGCCGCACTGGTTGGGGTTGCTCCCGTTGTGCCGTCCACATTGAAGATCGTGTATGACAAAATAGGTTGAATCATGTCATCCATAAAAGAACCTTTTGCGTAAAGGGCATAGCTAAGTCCGTAGTTTGTTTGATAACCTGAAACTGCTGGATTTGCAGTAACCGTTGGGGTTGTGATGTTAAATTTTAGTTCTTGTCCCCAAAGCTTGTAGGTGCCTTCGATCCCCGTTCTAAAGTATCCATAGCTGGTGTTCATTTGGGTAAAAGCACCCGAATATTGGAATACGTTTGAAGAGGAATATTCAGTTTCCCAACCCAATTGTTCAGTGAGAGCAAATTTACCAGCTCTAAGGGTAAAATTATCAAACATGGCGTCATCGAAATATGCCATATCAACTATTAGTGGGGTATTGTCACGATTTAGGGGTGACGGATCCGGTTGACACAAGTTAAGGCGTACTCTGTACTTTAAGTTATCGTTGACCTTGCCACCGGCATTGGGTCTCACTCTGTTACATTGAAAATCCTGTTGATTAATTTGTCCAGTCACGTTGCCGCCGGTCTTTGTAATTTGCGATTTATTTATATAATCGAACCGACCTTCAAGCCAAAACTTAATGTCTGGAGTAAATAAATCCGCGGCGAAACTTTGCATTCCAACTAAGCTACATAAGCCGACGATCAGTAGCAGAGTGATTTTTGATACCTTCTTCATAGTATTTTCAGCCCCCATTTAAAATAAAATTGTACTGCCAGTTGTGTTAACTCCTTGATCTGAGCAAAGAAAAACGGATAATGCAAGACAGAATTTTCGCAAAAATGGGATAAATTTTCTACCGGGCGGGAAAAAGCCACGAAACCCGCACCTGGCTTAAAGTTCAAAGCTAAAAAAAGTGACATCGTCCCGCAGAGGAGCGCCCTTACGAAACTCTTCGATGGCGCCGTGCAAGCCTTCGGTGAGCTCCTCGGCTCGTTTCGAAGCTGATGCTTGACGTGCTAAGACCCGATGAAACTTTGAGCGGTTCCAGTTGTCTCCCCCTCGATTAGCAATGTCATAGCTCCCATCGGTATAAAAAAGAAGTCTATCGCCCTTTTTCAACTGAAGAGAGTGCTCTTCGTATTCAAACGTCTTTCTCACTCCCAGTGGAACACTTGGATTACCTTGAAGAATGGAAAGGTCCTTCATATCAAATTTATTTTTTTCCCCTGGAAAATAGATCATGGGTTCGTGGCCGGCGGAGGCGTACACGCAACTTCCAGACTTCAAATCAATTGATGCCACCAAAAATGTCATCGGGCGCTGATCCCCCGCCATAGAACCCACGGCTTGATTGAGAACCCCTAAAATTTCCTTCGGGCTTAGGCTATCAAATTCCATTGTTGAAACCACTGCGTGGACGGCACTCACCACAAGTGCGGCTGTCACTCCGTGGCCAGTGACGTCACCGATCCATAAATATAACTTGTCTTTCTTTAAGCTGTAATGCCACCAGTCGCCCCCACATTCACTTGCCGATTCTGAATATCCCGATATTGTTGAACTTCCAAAGTTAGCTTTCGAAGTGGGGTAAAAGGTATTTTGGACTAATTTGGCTGTTCCAAGCTCAAATTGCATTCGTGAGTTTTCTTGGGTGACTCGGGTCAGCTCAGTGACATCATGACCCGTTATTGCAAAAAGCTGGGGAGCCTTGAGAGAATGCCCGATTTCCAGTTCTTCAGAATACCAAAGGTAATCTCTCAATTTTCCATCGTCCAACCTGATCACGGACTTGAAATCAGTAGACTTGCCTTCTGAATTAGGAAAATACCTTTCAAACTTTTCCCACTCCTGTGGTGAAAAGAGTTTTCGAAGATTAAGATTCAGGAGCTCCTCAAAATCAACATTAAAAATCTGCGCTAGTGATTTATTACCCTTAAGGATAAGGCCAGTCCTGTCTATTACGGCATAAACACCGGGAAGAGAGTCCAAAGCTCTCTCGCTTTGGGATTTGGAGTTTTCAAATAGACTAATAATATATTGGGTGGCTTGAATCCCTATTTGATCATCCATGTTTCTTCCTTTTACTTCTTTAAAACCTTATCCAGAGCTCCTAATAGTTTTTCCGCTACGTAGGGCTTTGTAATCCAGGCTCTCACGCCATTTTCTTTTGCCGTTTTCTTGATCTCGGCCGTGGCTTCCGATGTGAGCATAAAAATAGGGAGATTAGGGAAAGAGTTCATTTGCTTTATCTTCAGGCACATTGTGAGGCCGTCCATCCCCGGCATGTTCACATCGCAGATGATGGCGGAGACGTCGGGGTTCTTAGAAAGTTGATCAAGACCTTCATGGCCATTGCCGGCCTCAATGACCGAATGTTGACCCTTTTCCAAATCTGATCTTAACTGGGTTCTCTGTGATTCTGAATCGTCAACGATGAGTATCTTAGCCATGTTTCCTCTGTTTTATAAGTATTCTACTTCTCCGTCGTCGGCCGCCTTTTCAGTTTTTTTAAATTCGAAAGGTTCTAGTATTTCGATATTTGCAGAGCAGTCGAATTTTTCGCTCTCACACTTTAAGCTCCAAAAGACTTTCATCGAACCCGGTTGTTGAGGATAAAAAATTTCATCAAAGCCCCGAGTCATTCCGGGGAGACTTGCACCAATGATAACACTATTGTGATTTAAATCTAATTTGATTTGTCCCGCTGTCAAATTGCAAAATTCCTTCGCAAAATCCAGCCCTTTTTCTTGCGAAATTTTATGGGGATCAGTTCCATAAGTTTTCGCAGCAAAAAATTGGGCGGCCTTGGTCATAAAATGGGTTTTGAATATAATGCGAAGGGCTTTGCCGGAAACTAAGATAAAAGACATCCAGTGGGCGAAAACTAGAGGTTCTTTTTGAATTTCTTGAATTTCGATTTGATCCCTCTTAGAGAGACTCTTGAGTCGCGAAAGAGATGACCCACGCACCAAATCCGCCATGGAACGGAAATTTGAATCTTGAGTCGTCATAGCTTTAGCCTGTTTTCTGAAATGAGTTCTGCCCCGCACTTCTGGCAACGCATAGCAGGGATACTTTCGGTTTTATCGTCAGATTTAACGAAAAGTACTTTTTCGGCATTGTTACAAGGGGTACACTTCATTGAAGTCGCGAAGGACTCAATCTCAGCAGGGATTTGAGACGTCTTTAAAAATGCGTTGAGGTTAGACAGGTCGTCAGACGAAACAAAATTGAGCCCAAGCCTTTTTATCGTGACAAATTGCTTTATAATTTCATGAAGAAATTGATAGTTCTCTGTCGGGTCGCAACGCAATAAATCAATTTTAATATTTTCAGCTTCCACTAGGTCAAGCTCGTCATAGGGAAAGTCAGGAGCGATCTCCCCAAAAATTCGAACATAAGCTCGATTTTACCTTCGCTCTACACGCATTTTCCCACCCTTAAAAGTGACGTCGTGGTAGCTCTGGAAGTAAAAATTCTTTGGAGCCGTTCGAATTTTCTTCGGGCTACGATTGAGCGGGAACCCGCAGCCGATAAGTGTTTTTTTATTTCTTTCAACTAAAACAAAGATGTGGGCGGAAAGATCAACCATTCTTAACATCCCAATCCCGGCGCCTCCTCTTTCCATATTTAAAGCGCTAGAAATTCCGTCTTTAAAACCGTTAAATATTCTTTTTATGAGTCGCTCACAATTTAAGGTTCCATAAGCGTCGGTACAGCCTAGGAAAATTTTATCTTTAGTGTGTCCGATGATGAGCTCAGCGGACATCTCTGCATCCAGTACGACTAGGGTGGAGCGATCGAGAGTGGAGTCTAGATCGTCAAATGGTGCATTAAACAGGGCGTTGGTGAAAAGCTCATCTGCTATGGCGAGAATCGTTTCGGTTACACCATGAGCTCCGGGAATGTCATTTATAAATTGCGCAACCATTTTCATGACTAAGTTTTTTTCGGCCGTCGATCTAAATTTCCAGCGTCTTTCTGAGAGATTAGTCTGCGAGCTTGGGTCATTTAACTGGGGGATTAAAATTTCACGAGTGGGATTTTCAAAAAAAACCTGGGGTCCTTGTATTAAACGGGCGGAGAGAGGCAAACCGTGACTCAAAACTTCGGGATCATCTTGGATTGAATTCCAAACTCCTGTCTGCGACATGTTGGCAGTGGCCACGTCCGTGGCTTCGCCCTTAAGAATTCGAATAGAATCTTCGGGCATTCTAATAGGATCAGCCGAGGTCACAATTTGGATGGGAAAGGGCACAAGATTTTGGAGTCTTTGGTCAGCAGGGGGAACAAGTCTAAACTCAGCATTGTTAAGCTTGGTTTTCATTTTGATCCTTAAGTATTGCTTCGTAGTCTCATTTAGTTAAGAGAGGGAGAGAGATTCCAAAATACTCTTCTTTCTCTTCTCAGAGAGTCCCTGAACGTAGTCAATAAATCTTATTGCGCTTTCTATCAAGTGGCGATTGGCAACGGGTACGGGTTTGTAAAAATGAACTCCCGCTGGAGCCGCAATGAGCTCGCTGCCTATTTTCTCTCCTACACAAAGCGTTTTATTGGCATCGCCTTCAATGTAGTTTCCAAACAGTATTATACTGAAGTGTTGGAGTTCTCCCTCAATTTCTTGAATAACTAGCTCGCAGTTATTTTGCCCTCTAAAATAAATGGTTTTCCATTTGGACTCGGCCTCATCGCGAGTCTCCACCATACTCATTTTGAGGGCAAGAAGTTCTGTTTTAAAATAATCCTCTATGGTGGCCACAAGAGATGGAGAGGGGTCTAAATACGCACATCCTATTATGTCCTCTCCTCTATGCATGACTTCGATGTCAACCTTAAACCTGTTGGTGTTAATATTTAAGATGATTGAGATCTTCTTGTCTTCCGGTTTAATCGGATTATTTTCTGAAAAAAAACCGAGCCCACCGATAGATATATTCGCTATGCGAAAAAGGGTCCCTTTCTCCGCAAACTGAATCGTAGTCTTATGGAGCGGCTTCATGTAAAGCCGCGGATTCCTCCGACTCTCGTTTGATTTCTTAGGGCCAAATGGCGAAGGCATAATAAGAAAAGTTCTCCTCGTAGAAATAATACCAACTGGTAGAGTTGATGCATAACAAAATCTGTTACTGTACGTTTGTCCTGTATCGCAGAAGACATTTTTTATGTATTCTTGATAAAAATGGACATCTTCAGAAAAGAAAACATGGGTGCGATAAAATGAAAACTTTGAGAGTTTTATCAGAAGAGAAGGGGAAGAAACTTCATCTGCGTTTTGTGGGTTCAATTGATGAGGACGCGGCTTTAGATAAGGTGAAAGTAAGCACTGATAAGAGCTTGGTCATGGATATGGGCGAAGTGGACAGCATCAACTCGTGTGGTGGTCGCGAATGGGTAAAATGGATTCGAACGGTTGAAACTAAACAGCAAGTAGAATTTGTGAATTGCAGCTCCGTTTTTCTTGACTATGCAAATATGATAGAGGGTTTTGTGCCTTCAAACGGAGTTATTGAATCTTTTAATGTGCCTTATTACTGTGAAGCTTGCGATCATCTTTCCCTGCGAATTTTTCAAAGCAGAGATATCAGGGATCACAAGAGTCAAATTCCCAATTCAATTCCCTGTGATAAGTGTAAGAATCCTGCAGAGGTCGATGTTATTGTCCCGGTCTTTCTCAAGTTTTTGAAAAAAGACAAGGGATTGACTTAAAAACCTGCAGGTTCAAATCCTCATTTCAAATCTCAGCATTCATGATAGAGTTACTAACCTCAGGCTGAAATTCCAGCAAAAATGGCTTCAAGGTTTATTCGCAGACTTTCCGGTGTATAAGGCTTAACGATGTACCCCTCAATATGTTTGTTAGCTTTGCGGAGTACAATGGGTAGGTCCTGGTGAGACGTCGTGATTAGAATCGGAGTCCTGCTTGAAAAAGAGAATGATCGAACCTTTAACAGGAACTCCAGACCTTTATCCCCAGCTATACTCCAGTCGCAGAGAACCACAGTTATGGGGGAGCCAGTGTTTGCCCCAATCTCCATTTTAGTGAGGGCGGCGTGGGCATTTTCGCCCTCGATTATATAATGGTAGCCCAATTGATTGAGCCCTTCCTTGAGCTTCTTTCGCCCATCCTCGGACTGGTCGGCTATTAAAAAGATACTGTTGCTGGGGACGGATTCATTGATCACTTATGCTTATTCCTTTTCTCCCCTAGAATACATTGCAAATAGAAAAAGGCATAGGCTTTCAAGGTCTAGTGTTCGAAATGACCGGACTTTACATCCCTCGAGCTTTCTATATAATTTATTTATACCTCAACTCTTGGTGGAACTATATGAAATCCGAAGACCAGAGCAAGCCGGCGCCAGGCCCAAAACGTAAATATCTTCGATTTCGTAATCGGCCACTCCACAATATTAAACTCCAGGTCAAAGAAAACAGTCCAGGTCTGAGGCTTTCGAATATCTCTATGGGTGGGGTGGGCATCTTAGCTGAACCAAAAGACGACTATAAAGATGAATTCTCCGCTATCCTGACTATCGGGAATAAGAGATTTGACGTTCATTTGATTAAAGTATTTCGAGATTCGGAGATCATGGGATGTCGATTTGAGGAAATTAATGAGGATCTGGGTCGCTGTATCGACAAATATTTTCAAGCTGAACTTATGGCTCTAAATCTCAACCGAGTCGAGACGCCGTCTAATAGGCAAGAAAAAACCATATTCTTTCATAGTCAAAACAACTGTGAGCTCTTAATAAACGAAAGAAACGGGCAGATAAATTATTTTAGTATAATAGTCTTGGGGAACTGTCTAGAAATCGACGCCAAAGGGAAGTTGGCCATTGGCCAACTTATTGTGGACGATAAGGTACCCCGCAGAAATGGACTCCTCTTATTTAAATCCGTTGAAACCCCCGAAACTTACATTTTTGAAATTGCGAAGAGATTTGTGGAAGCGGTTAAAGACCTCAGTCCTGAATATAGAAAAAACCTAACGGCAATGATGGATAACTCAATGAGCAAAGAGAATATAAAATGACGACTGAAAAGAGTTCCGCCGAAAGCCCCCTGCCAGTGAAAATTATTGATATCTCCGGCCCCATTAGCGTTCACTTACCCGAAGAATATATCGGAGTGAGGCAACACGCTCCTCCGGACCATGCCATGCGGTCTATGACTGAAACTGGAGTTTGGAATTTAGTCCAATTTTGTAAGGACGATATGGATGGGCGACTCAGTTTTGCGAGCCGATTGATTCAAAATCCTAAAGGATTTTTAGATAACCCGTCTGCCCAGGTTCTTGGGACAACCAATTTAAAAAAGACAATGCAGACAGGATCAATGAAAGAGCAGCGATGGAGCTTTCGTGCTTCTTCTCAAAAAAGTGATGTTCTAAAAAGTATATATAAATATCTTAAGGATATTCCGGGAGCAAAGACCATATCTGATGCTCTATATTATATTGCGGACGAACTATTCACCAACGCCATATACAATGCCCCTTTTGCGGACAGCGAGTATTCTTTAGATAGATCTTCTCTCGTCTATATAGATCCCAATTATTCAGCTGAAATTATTGTGTCCTATAACTCGAAGAATCTCTTCATTGGATGTTTGGATCATTTCGGTAGCTTTAATTGTGAAGAATTCATAAAGCGTACGGCCCAGAATTTTAAAATCACGGCCGATGCTCTGAGTAAGACTGGGGTTGGGGGAGCGGGCATCGGGATGTTAAGGGTTATCGAGCTTAGCCCGGATATCATTGTTGTAGTGGAAAAAAACAAGAGAACTATAGTGGGGTGCAGTTTTCCCCTAGGCACGAGCGGGAGAAAGATCCGAGAAACCCCAAAGAACTTCTATATTCAAAGCTTTGAAATTTTAGAAAATGAATTTATACGACTTCGGGTTGAAACCCGGGGGGCAAGGCTTCTGGTGCGGTGTAAAGGTACCATTGATGATAGTGTACCCCTAAAGGAGTTGAATTTAAAGGACGTCACTGAACTTGCTTTTGATATGCGGTTTGTGCGAGAGATTTCTGGTCATACCTTCAAGAGCTTTTTCGATTCCTTGAGAGAAATAAAGAAGATTAAGAAGATCAATTTTGATCACGTGCCTCGTGGCCTTGAAGACCAATTTGCTCAGATCAGAGATACGGATCCAAAATTATTTGATATTCGGAGTTTCTGTCTCTTAGGCCGGTGTCCCAGTTGTCAATCTCAACAAGAAATTCTAAAAACGCCCAATGGGGAAATCCTTTTAGGCACCCTTCGATGTAGTTTGTGTGGGAATCCCATTTCAGAAGCCAGCGCCTAAAGTTTAGGGAACGTTACCAGCCCACCCCCGCGCCTTGAGCCAGAAGCCTCAAAACCGATGACCGTTGCCGGGCTGCCACCATACTTTTGAGCTCCTACTAAAAAGAAAACGGGCGAAGTTTAGGCAAGTGGGCCCGCACGGCGCTTTTGTCTCAAAAATTCTTTTGGACGCACCTAGCGTCTATTTATTTTTTTATTTATAGGATGCTTGGATTCAAGCGTGGCAGCCAGTCGATCCAGAGTCACGTGGGTGTACCTTTCAGTGGTTTGTAGACTGGAGTGACCCAGGAGCTCTTGAATATTGCGAAGATTAGCGCCGCCCTCGAGTAAATGGGTGGCATAAGAATGCCTGAGCATATGGGGGTGGAGGGGGCGGTCCAAGCCAGCCTTCAGGCCCATACGGTAGACCTTTCGATGTAGAGTTCTAACTGAGTAAGATCTCCCGGGAGCAGATTCGAGTACAAACTTTGTTCCGCCGCAGCTTTCAAGAAAAGTGGTAGCCACGGGCAAAACAGGCACCCATCTCCATTTCTTTCCTTTTCCAAGGACCTGAATGGCACCTTTATCCTTGTCAAATCGAGTCCTTAAAAGAGTAGAGGCCTCAGAGACCCTTAAGCCCGAACCGTAGAGAAGGAGGAACAAAAGAAGGTCATTAATTTGTGAAGGGTCAGAAACCTCATTTTTTAGCGATTTCCAGAGGGTTAGGGCCTCATCGGCGGAGAGAAAAGGGGGCAGTTTTTTGGGCACCTGGGGTGTCGAAAAAATAAGGGAGAAGTTCTCAGGAGTTTTTTTCTCATCGTAAAGCCATGAAAGAAATCCCTTTAATGTGGCAATCTTACGCGCTCGGGAGGCCGGAGCTAGCTCGGATAGTGTTAAAACTTCGTGCAGGAGATTGGGACGGGAAATAACTTCAATATGTCGAAAAAATATCTTCAGATCTGAGCTATAAGCTCTTAAAGTCTCTATGGATTGAAATTTTTTTGCTATGACCTCAAGGTAATTGGAGATGAGGTAACAAATTTCGTCACTTCTTGTATGAGCCTTTCCTTTATTCATAACGCTTTGCAAAATTTAACTTGAACCATTTACTCGCCAATGGTATAAATCTTTCTTCAGCTTGGACCATGGTACATGCTACCCTTGTATTTTTGTATCTAGGCTGAAAAAGTTCTGATCCGTAGTGTAAGGGTAGTGAAGTGGTATGTGAGGTTGTAGTATGAATGATTTCCCTGTTTCTCCGTCCGGTTCTGGTCAAAGTGTCCTTCCCCAAAATCCGAGTCAAGGTTTAACCCGGGCCCAAAACTCTGCAAATGCGCAGATGATTTACAAGTCTGAGGTTATGGCCCAACTCGTTCGAATGATCGAAAGAGTGGCACCTTCTCAAGCTACAGTTCTTATATTAGGCGAATCAGGTACAGGAAAGGAACTCATCGCACGTCTAATTCACGAAAAAAGTGCGCGTAAGAGCAAGCCTTTTGTCGCTATAAACTGTGGAGCTCTTAGGGAGACTCTTTTGGAGAGTGAACTCTTTGGGCACGAAAAAGGATCCTTCACAGGAGCCTATACCCGCAAAATCGGATTAGCCGAAATTGCCAATGGAGGCACCCTGTTCTTAGATGAAATTGGGGAACTCACCCAAGGCATTCAATCTAAGCTTTTACGCTTTCTTCAAGAGGGCGAGATTTACAGAGTAGGTGGAAAAGAGCCCATCAAAGTCGACATCCGACTTGTTTCAGCGACTAACCGTGATTTAGAAGCTGAAGTTGTAAAAGCCAATTTTAGAGAAGATTTATTTTATCGGATCAATACAATTACGGTTCACACCCCGCCTTTACGCCGACGCAAAGAAGACATTCCCGTTCTTATTGAGCATTTTCTATCGCAAGGAAAGCACGGGTATTTAGGACGTGGACGTCAAATGAGCCCTGAAGCTATGCAGGTTCTAATGAACTTTGCTTGGCCCGGAAATATACGTGAGCTCCAAAATGTTTGCGAACGTATGCAGATTCTGGCTGAAGGCCATATGATTATGGTCGGCGATTTACCGGACAATATTCGACGGCCCAATGAAAAGGTGAGTGTTGAAGAGTATGATCCTGATGTACCTTTGCATGAAGTAGAAAAACGCCATATCTTAAAGGCATTGCATTATTTTAACGGGAATAAAACTCGAGCTGCACATTCCTTAGGGATTACGATCAAAACTCTTTACAATAAACTTCATATGTATGGAGAGTTTGAAAACTTCTCGGTGCACTCCAAGCCCGAATCATCCTTAGAAAGTCCAGCATCCACAATTTCGACACCGGTAGGAAGTTCAGATTCGCCGGTAGTGTAAACTACAATTGGTCCTAAATAAAAAGCCCTTGGAGAAACCCAAGGGCTTTTTATTTCTCAAATATTAGGGCGCATCCTCAATTCGGAATTTCTGCTGCATATTCAATAAAATGGCTGCGGCTTTGTCAAACTTGCAGAAGGTCCTCGATGTGCCGCGGGGCACACCTCCGGGCCTTCTGCGGCGTTTTTCGCGCCTCGCTCAATTTATTGAATTTCGCAACGAAACCGAATTGAGGATGCGCCCTATTTTTAAAAATATCCTTCATCATCAGAGGATTCTTCTTCCTCTTCTTCAGAAGCGCTGGCTCCAAAGTCATCGTCGTCTTCAAAGCTTTCGAATTCTGTGGGTTTTTCTAAACCAGGGCCTCCTCCCAACTCTGCTCCATGTTCATGGCCTTCATGGCTTTCATGTTCTCCATGCCCAGTTTCCAAGTTATGGTCATGGGTCGTTTCGTGAGCCATCTCTTGTTTCGGAGCTCGGGTTGCTTTTTTTGCAGTTTTTTTCTTTGCCGCCTTTTTTGCAGTTTTTTTCTTAGCTTTTTTCGCTACTTTTTTCTTCGCTACTTTTTTTGCGGGTTTTTTCTTCGCAGCTTTTTTTGTCTTTGCTTTTTTCTTTTTAGCCATTTTGGTCTCCTCACCATTGCTCGTTGGCAATCAATATTTAAATTGGCACCCACTGATTATCAGAAGTTAAGGGTACTTGCTGCAAACAAAAAATGTAAGACATGCAATATTGCTGCGCGTTAATGCTATAGTGAAAATATGAAGCTTTTAGTTTTGGGTCTTGTTCCCGTCCTTATCTTTTGGATTGTAGAAGAAAAATTTGGAACTTTTTGGGGCCTTGTTGCGGCTATCGTGTGGGCGATAGGAGAGTGCCTTTTTGAATATATTAAATCCAAAAAAGTGGAAGGGCTGACACTACTTAGCACCGGCCTAGTGGTTCTTCTTGGAGGGCTTGGCCTCTTACTTGACAATAGCATTTTGTTTAAATTCCAGCCGGTCATTATGGAGGGCGCCTTTGTTATTATTTTATTATGGGGTGGTCGAACAGGAGAGCCCCTTCTTTTTAAAATGGCAAAAAAAACTAGACCCGAGATTTTTGCAAATAAAGACCCGAAATTGATTCTAAGTCAGTTAGGGATAATGCAGAACCTCACACGCCATCTTATTCTGATTTTAATAATTCACAGTGCCCTTTTGTCATATGTGGCTGTCAAAGGGACCACAGGGCAATGGGTTTTTTGGAAAGGCGTAGGGTTTAATGTGTTTGTCTTCGTATGGGCTTTATCGGAATTTTTTATAATGAGGCAGAGATCCAAGAAAGCTCCAATTACGGACGCGGAACAAAGGGATTTGTAGCTATAAATATCCCTCGTTTTTGAAATTCCAAAATGGCAGTGTCGATCAGGGCATCGGTAGCTTTTGCCCCTAGGGTAAAATGCTCTATATTAAAAGTGACAGATATCTCCGTCCCCCATTCGGTGATTCCTGAAAGAAGGGCGATGGCCGAACCCTTAACAATCCCCGGGGTGGTTTCTGCAATTCCCTTTAAGATATTTTTTATCTCCTGAAAATTGCTCCCGTGACTAAGATAAAATTTTAGAGTTTGACTTACAAATTCATTAGGAAAATTAAAATTGACTAACCGACTTGTCACGAGGTCGGAATTAGCTACAACTAAGACATTACCGTCGGTCTTTAAAATGTGTGTGCTCCTTATTCCAATATTGACCACATCGCCAACTTCCGTGGGACTCAAAGCAATTCGATCCCCCCTCCGAAAAGGGCGGTCGATGAGGATAGTGAATCCGGCGATCATATTGGTGAGTGTAGGTTGTGCGGCCAAACCTACAGCAAGAGTACCTACCCCCAAGGCCGTGAGAATATGCATGATGCTGTACTCAAAATGCTGCATCGTCACCATCAGCACAAGAGTGGCAAAGAGTATTTTTAATATGCGGCTGGAGAGTATTTCAAATTCCGGTGCTTTGCGTTTGACTAAAAGTCCGAGAACTTCGGCTACCTCAAATAGGGCTATAAGAAGCAAAAAGGCGATAATAATAAAGGCGGCGCTTTGGATGAAGATTTCTGTTTCTCGAGGTAAGGGGAGACTGGTTATGGCCATTTCAGTCCCGACGACCACCACCAGCTTTCTAAAAAGAGTTCTCGATTTTTGAAAAATTTGAGTATCCAACTTTTCATGGACCATTTCGGCGAGCTTGTTAAAGAGGGGGCGCATAAGCCGATCACTGGCGATTAAAAGAATAATAACGATCGTCGCGACGATTCCTGCTTTAATGACTCCAAGGATCCAGGGATCTTCAGTGGGAATATGGAGAAGTTTCAAAACCTGATGCATAGAGGCCTATGAAACAAGATCAAATTCGATTCGTCAATAGAAAGGTCAGCTCTTAAAATAGCAGGGATAAAAAAGAGGAGTCGACCTTAAAGGTCAACTCCTCTAGGGCTTTTCTCAAGGCGACAAATTAGGGGATAAGCTTAAGCGCTAATCCAGTCATTTGATTGGCTTGTGCCAAAGTGGCAGTACCAGCCTGGAGCAAAACTTGGTTTCTGGTTAATTCGGCAGTAGCATTGGCAATGTCCGTATCACGAATGCGGCTGTTGGCGGCTGCGTAGTTTTCCTCTTGAATACCCAAGTTCTGAGTCGTTGAGGTTAAACGGTTTTGCAACGCGCCTAATCGGGCACGTGCAGCTCCAATCGTGTCGTGAGCCGCGTCGATGGTGGCCAAAGCCGTTTGGGCTCCTTCCTTGGAGGTATAATCCAGACCAGAGAGACTGAGTGCATCCAAAGTGACGTTGTTTTGGCTTGAGTCAAATGAAATGCGGTCCTCTTCTGGGCTGTTATGTATACCCACCTGAAAGTCGAAAACGGGAGTCGTACCATCAAGGAGGTTTGTTGATTGCCATTTCGTAGTTACGGCAATTCGCTGTGCCTCACTCTTGATTTGCTGAACTTCTGCATCAATCATGGCTCTTTCACGGTCACCGACAGTGTCTGAAGCCGCTTGGATTCCTAATTCACGCAAACGAGTTACGATATTAGAAATCTCTTGCATGCCGCCCTCGGCCACTTGAACCATTGAGATACCGTCGTTAGCATTTCGGTTAGCTTGCCTAAATGATCGAATATCTGCTTTTAAATTCTCTGAAATTGCTAGTCCTGCAGCATCATCAGCGGCCTTATTGATTCGATTTCCGCTAGACAACTTAGCATAACTATCTTGCATTGCATTCTGTGACCCTATCAAATTTCTTTGGGCGTTCACGGAAGCAATGTTTGTTGAAACTCTAAAACCCATGACTATCCTCCTGTCATACTTTCTAAACTCTCCTTCCTTGAAATTCCCTCGCCCTCTAGAGCGGGTGGGCATCCGAGCCCGTGGTTAATCCAGTTACTTGAGCAAAAAACTAACTCCATTTAATACAAAAACTTTGTACTGCTCTTCCGGCCGGACCTCCTTTCAAAGTAGGCGATAGTCGTTATCGCGATGCCCTTCCAGAGTGGGCATGATGGGTTCATTAAAACTCACAATAAACTTTTCGGGAATGGCGTGGTTTTCTTGACACGTTTTGAGTCCAGTTTCGAATCTTTTGTAAGTTTCTTACCCGATTGTTTTTGAAAACCTCCATCATTGGTCTAGTTCTGTTTTGAGAGTTTGAATTGAGGCTCAGTTGATCCTCCATCCATATGTGACGGTATGGTGTGGAACAAAAAAAGATCCAGTTGAGTTAATTCAAAACGAGATGGGACGGTTTTACAAATGCCCGGCAGGAGTGAGTGCTATGGGCACATTCAACGTGGCTCAAGGCTTGTTAGCTAGTGATCCTCACACCCTGAAGTTATGTTCAGCGAGAAAATATCTTTTCCACCACATGGACGCAAAAGCCCGGTTTGAATTTCGAAAGCAATTCAATGAATGCAAGGATCTGAAATGACTCCACTCTCCTCTGTCTTTAGTCGATCTCTATAGCTCGGCAAAAAGCCATTTCACCCAATGCGTGAAGATCGCTTATTTGAGTAGCTCTTCGAAATGGTTCTGTGGGAAATCCAAA
>Ga0207013_1066_pt1 | contig 28326 bp, 26 predicted proteins | sample Alteio_BWMinCont_55_FD_153501 | JGI IMG/M metagenome (GOLD analysis project Ga0207013, IMG submission 153501) | Enriched cells from forest soil in Barre Woods Harvard Forest LTER site, Petersham, Massachusetts, United States -... | ecosystem: Environmental > Terrestrial > Soil > Temperate forest >...
ACTCAACAAACTCCTTTGGAAATTACCCGTGGTGACCACCATTCATGAATTTAAAAATGTCTCGCTTCTAGGTAAGATAAAACTTATTCCCCTTATTTGGGGAAGTGACGCCGTCACAGCAACTAACGATCTCTATGCTAGAGAAATAAGAAAATTTAATTTTGATATAAAAAGAAATAGAGTGCACACCGTAAATATCGGAAGTGCGTTTGACGAAAATTTGCCTCAATCAAAACAAGTTGGACAAAGAGAGAGGTGGGGTTTTTCTCAAGAAGACAAAATCGTAGGTTTCACAGGCTTTATTACACCCCCCAAGGGCTTCCACAATCTTATCGAAGCCCTCGCCCCCCTCATCCATAAGGACCCGACCATTAAACTTTTTGCCCTTTCAAGCTGGAATCTCTCCAGCCCTCAATATAAGAAAAAAATAACTCAACTCATCGAGAACAAAAATATTTCTTCAAACGTCAAGATCACAGGCTTTTTGGACGATCCGACCCTCTGGGCTGCGATGGATACTATTGATCTTTGCGTCTTTCCATTTGACGAACCGGTGGAAGAGAGAAGTTCCGCGGCCTTAAGACAGGCTCTGTATAAAGGCCTTCCCACCATGGTCACAGCGAATAGCATCGATTATTCAGAGTTTGGATTGAGTCACACGAAAAATATCTGGCTCACGCCTCTAAAAAATACCCAGTCGCTAAAAGAAGATATTTTGAAAGTGTTGAACGATGATAAAATTCGCGGTGACCTTTCAGCCGGCGCACTGGAGCTAAGACCCAGTTTGAGTTTTGCATCTGTGGCAAAATCTATGACAGGAGTTTATTCCCTCCTTCTTAACCCACCGTCTCTTGGGCCAGTTTAAGATCCGCCTCGACCATCTCTTTAACCAAATCAGAGAAATTGTGTTCACACTTCCATTTCAAAATAGATTTGGCTTTTTTTGGATCGCCTACAAGTAGATTTTTTTCAGTAGGCCTGAAAAGTTGTTGATCAATAACAACATAATTTGTGTAATCTAAGCCCAAGTGTTCAAAAGCCTTCTGAGCAAATTCCCGGACTGAATGGGTTTCTCCGGTGGCAATAACAAAATCCGAAGGAGTTTCTTGCTGAGTCATGAGCCACATGGCTTTGACATAATCTTGAGCGTGACCCCAATCTCGTTTAGAATCTAGGCTCCCCAGGCGTAGCTCTTTTGTAAGACCTAGTTTGATCCTAGCAGCGTGTCTGGTGATTTTTCTGGTCACAAACTCAAACCCTCTTCTCGGGGACTCGTGATTAAAAAGAATCCCCGACGAAGCGTGAATTTTATATTGCTCCCTGTACGTTCTCGTCAATTCGTACCCGGCGATTTTAGATATTCCGTATGCAGAACGAGGATGGAAGCGTGTTTCCTCGGTTTGAGGGAATTCAGTAGAACTTCCAAACATCTCGCTTGAACCAGCAAAGTAGAAATGACAATCAGGAGCAAATTCCTTTATCGCCGCCAACACAAAATGAGTCCCCTTGATATTAGATTCAATCGTTGAGAACTCCTCATCGAGGGCGTGGCTGACGTAACTGTGCGCCGCAAGGTGATAACACTCCGTAGGTTTAACTTCGCGAATAATTTTTAACAAACTCGGATAGCTATCAACAGACGCATTGTGGAGTCGAACGTCTTTTAGAATGTGCTTTAACCGCCACATTCTATGCTCTGGATCCTCAAATGCCACTCGCCTTACGACGCCATGAACTTCATAGCCTTTCGCTAATAAAAGTTCCGCTAGGTACGAACCATCTTGACCGGAAATCCCTGTAATGAGCGCCTTCTTCATTCAACCTCAAATAAGTCCAAATAAAACCCAACAAAAGCGGCCGATTCCCCAGTAGGTCATTGTATCAAAACTCAGCCAAGTCATAATCCAAAAGAGGAATACAAATACAAACGATTTAGAAATGTGGCTCAGCAGGGTCCAAACCCAGTTCAGCACCGAAACAAAGTATAAGATTCCCCCTTGAATGAAAAGTAAAATGAAATTGTTGTCGGAACATAAACGAGAATACCCGATTCCCACTAAGAAAATCCAAGGGGAGCTGGGAAGAGCGTTGAGATAGTTTCGATAAGTCTTGATTCTATACACAAAATCCCCCGACTTTTGAGCTAAGAAATTATGGGGTAATAAAAATGTTGAAAAGAACAAGGCCAGGATTGTAAGCCCAATAGCAATGGCAATGTCTTTCTTCTTAAAGGTTCTCCCCAAGACCATATAAGCAAAAACAACAACGAGGAGAGATCCTATGGCCGTCCCTCCATGGGTGAGGACCAGCGCCACACATGAAAAAATGAGGACGGCCAAATTGAAGGGCCTCTTTAGTAAAAGATCAGGGCCTGTAAGGAGATAGACGGCACTCACACCGTACATGAAGCTAGCGTCGATGGGAGTATTAAAGGTTCCACGAGCTCTGTGACTCCAAAATTCGTATTCAGAAGAAATATACCCCCAACTCTTGAGATTAATAAGACCTAGGGCCCGCTCGTCAAGGATAGCCAAGAGGCTTGAGACTAAAATGGCCCATTTAAAGGTCGTGAGAAAAATCTTAAGTCCTTCCTGTCTTTTTTCTTGAAAGGCATTTCTCAAAAGCCACGGGGTAGAGAAGAGAATGAAAGTCCTGACAAAAACAATCCCATCATCTTTAATTGAAAAATATTTAAAGGGAGTTAGGTCATAGATTGAAATTTGATTGGCTAAATTGCCACGAAAAAAACCCGCTAAAAATACGATCAGACATGCTCCCCACAAATAGAGAAGGGGGCCCCTAGGTTTTTGAATATTTCCCTTCAAAGCGACTGCCAATATAAGAGGAAGAAGAAGCCATTCACCTGCAAAAACAAGTCGATTATGTATCTGAATCGGAGGGATTAACGTGAGCCCAATAGCGTAAATGGCAACCCACCACTCTTGAAATCTCCAACTTCCGATCTTCATTGATCGCATCTCAAACTTTGGGCCGCTCAAATCGTCCATATCGCAAAAACCTATGGATTTCTTAGGTTAAAGTCAATCGATCAATAGGTACCGGGTACCTTTTCGGCCGAAAAGGTACCCGGTACCGTGGAACACTGTTGACCCTTAAAACATTTGATTTTAACCTAGAGACCTATGCCATGGCAAAATTTGCTTTTTGAATACCCGGTCCGCATTCGTGAAAGCCATCTTGATACTTTTGGACATGTCAATAATGCTAAGTATTTAGAAATCTTTGAAGAAGCCCGGTGGGAACTCATTTCAAAAAATGGTTACGGTCTAAATGAGGTTCATGAGCGTCAGATTGGACCGATCATTTTGGGCGTGAATATTCAGTTTAAAAAGGAACTTCTTAATAGAGAAGAAATCGTGATCACGACTCAAGTGGAATCTTATGAGGGTAAAATTGCAAAGCTTTGCCAAAAAATTTTGAAATCAAATGGAGATGAGGCCTGTATCGCCAATTTTACTTTTGGGCTCTTTGACTTCCAAAAGAGAAAGCTTATTGTCCCCACCCCGGAATGGCTTAAGGCCATAGGGGTCCCCTCGTGAAACTCCTATGGCTTTTAGCCCTTGTGGCGGGGCTTTCGGTCTATTGGAATTTCAAACTCAAAAAAGAAAACGCCAAGGAACTCGCAGAGGTTAATAAACTCAAAGTCAAAGAAAAACAGCTGGAACATGAAATCATCTTTGAGCGCGATCAAAGGCAATCTCAGATCAATCAAGAAACTCAGAACCTTAACGACCTTAATTTTAAATTAAAAAATCTAAACCACGATCGCGAAGCCTTAGAAGACCAACTCAAAGGAACAAATGATGTCGACCTGGGAGGTAATAATCTTTCAACTTCTGAATGGGACATCCGCCACGAAAAGGAAGTCATCGCTGACTTAGATCGGCAACTTAAGGACGTGAGGATTCAGGAAAAGGAAGTTTCGACCCAAAATAAAAATGTTTTAAACCAGGATCGGGCGTCTCGTGCAGCCAGCGAGGCGGCCCTTCAAAGTCAGATCGATTACCAGAATCAAACTCTGATACAAATTCAAGACTCTTTAAATCAAGCAAGGGCCGACCATTCGTCAGCGGAAGTTATTCGTAAACTTCAAGGACAGGTGAATCAAGAGCGAGAATTCATCAACAGTTTAAAAACTCAAAAACAAAATGTTTCGAAGCAATGGACTTTGATTTCGACAGAGCACAATATAAGTCAAGCTTTGCCGGAGCTGCAAAACTCCGAGAGAGATTTAACCAATCGTCTTCAGGCTGAAAACTCTAATCTTAATCGGCTCCAGCAGACCTACAATTCTGAAAAATCTGTAGCCACTCAGCACAATGCGCAGCTGGGAAGGCTCAGAGCGGAGCTTCAAGGGAAGATACGAGAAATTCAAAGCGTCCAGGGCCAAATCAAGGAGCACAGCGAGCGTTTAGCAACTCTAAGAGCGCACTAGTACTAATTCTTAACTTCTTTGCCTTGAATGGTAGGCTGATTTTGAGCCTCTTGGGCACTCGGGCTCTGAACTGCCGAACTGGAGGCTGAATCAGAGCGAATATCTTTAAAATCCACCGGTAAGAAATCTATATTTATTTTAGCCCCAGCTTCAGGCTTAAGCTTGAGATTTCCACCAATCTTTATTTGTTCAACGTTGGGATCGGGGTCGTAACTCCAACCTTCGTCATAATTTGGAGCCGTCGCGAGAGGAATCTCTTGACTCCCAAAAGTCACTTTAATGGTGCTATTTTTTGCATCGGGGTGTCGCCCCAACTGAATGGTCTGCTCCCCGACTTGGGCCTTTAATGTTTGGCTGAATTTGGCCAACTCTATTCCATAAGTGGGTGAACAGAGACTTAAGATTGTGCCGTCAGAGTGGGCCGCAAGCAAATTAAATTTGTAAGGGGGACCGGCTTGGTCTTTGGGGCAAAGTTCATTAACAGGCGAAATAATAGCATAAAGGTGGAGTAAATCACGACGTCCACCCTTTAAATCGACAAGGAATCGGAACATGCTCTCTGCGGAAATTCCTATAGTGCTGTCATTAGCATCGGTAATCCAGACAATGAGGAGGTGAGCCTCGGGTCTATAAAAACCCTTATTGACACCGTTCAAGAGAGCCGGAGTAAAAAACGCCTCAACGGGACTAAACATTTCTTCATACTGAGGTCCGGGATCCTCACCTAAAAGCAAAGTTTTTGACAAAACCGGGACGATGCTTGCGGGATCCACGAAGCCAGAGGATTTGGGATCGTTACTGACAAAGTTCTGAAGCTTTCCGTTTACCATATAGGGCGTACCCGGAGCAGCATTGGGATTTGGATCTTGAAGAGGGATTAAATGACCAAGAGGATGCTTAGCCTCCACAGCGTCCCTATGGTTAACGTCTGAGTCGTAAATGGCTATGACACCAATATGAAAATCTATGGCTGCATTTGACGTAAAGGCTTTAACAAATTCATTGATATTTTGCGCCAATTTAACTTGATGGTGACGCATGCTTATTGAGTTATCTACAACAAAAAGAACGTCCAGTTCTGGGGTGCTTTCAAACTGGAGTCTATCGGTGCTAAAGTTTTCTTCTGTGAGAACTTGTTGCGGAGCACTTCTCTTTGGCGATTGAGCCCCACAGTCCATTAAAATGGCTAGAGAACCCATAACCAAGATTATTCTAATCCAGAACTTCATAACGTTTGTCCTTTTTTGCTATTGACCGGGCAACCCTTAGCGCTGGCTTGGTAGTGATCGATTTCATCAAGCCAAATCTCTTTGTCGTCGTAAGGGAATTCAATGGCGTCCTTAATTTGAGGCTTTTCTGTTCCTCCGAGGACTTTCTTAGCGTAAGTTTGGCCCACATGCATGCGGTGAACGGCCTCTGCATCTACAAGCTGAAGTTTAAGCAGATTCTTTTTTATTTCGGCTAAGTCAAATCCAGCCAGAGTCTTTAGTCGCAACGGAGCTTCCCGTTCAAACTCTTTACTTGTTTTCAAAGCATATTCTTTGAAATTCGCAAAATAAGAATTTTGTTGGGATAAGCTATCAATCTCATTTTGTTGAATATGGGCCCCTCTTTGACGGGCGAGGGCTCGACTAAGAGTCTCGTCTCGATTGGCAAACCTGGGAACTTTATCAAGATCGGCACCAAGATCAGCCCATGCCCCAATGCCCTTTTCGAGTTTGGTCAGGGTTCGATCACTAAATTCGTTGTGTCCTGTTTGGGCCAGTTTTTGGATTTCTACAAGGCGGTTTTGATTGCGTGCTTTAAATTTTTTCAAAATATCAAAAATTGAGGCATAATCACACACCCTGAGATTAGCCAATGTTCCTAAGAAATAAGATTCAGGACCGACCTGAGCCGCAAATATGGGGCTTAAAACGGTTTTCATAACGCCAAGAGTGCGTTCGAAGTTATTGAGTCTGGCATAAATCCAAGCTTTTTCTTCTAAAGCCTCAAGCCAATAGTCTGAGCTCTTAGGAACTTGGTCGTAATATTTCATGGCCAAATCAAGTTTGTTATCTTGATAAAGCATACGGGCCGCCGCCATCAGGACTTCATCCTGGCCTATCGCATTCTGGTCCGAATCGATTAAGCTCTGGAGATAATCCACAGCCACTTCAGTCTTACCGCGCACACCGTAAGACAAAGCCAGTTGCCATTTGATCCAAGCTCCGGGATCAGTCCCTTCCAAACCTTTTAACAAGGTTTGAGCATTTTTAATTTCTCTGTCCGTTTGCAAATTTCGTAGGGACCAAGCGTTGATCACCGCGGGAATTTTGCTTGAGAAGAACGTAGAGAGCTGAGAAGACAATTTTATATTAAAATTTCTCCAAAACTTTGAGTTAACCCCAAGTTCTTTACTCCAAAGACCTTTTACAGCAGGCGATATAGATGATTTGTTTGAGATTGTGGCCAATTTATCTAAGGCCAAGAGAGGCATATTGTCTTTGTACTCGGCAAAGGCAAATAACGCTTGATTTGTAGCAGAATTCTCTCGGGCTTCGTCGGAGGTAGGCCAGAGCAACAGGGCCCCCCGATAATCCCCTCGATCTATAGCTTTGGAAAAGGTCTCGGAAGTCTCCTCTGCGGAGGCTAATGAAGCTATTAAAAGAGCAAGGATGACGAAGGTTTTCATAACATAAATCCTAATGAACCCATGTACTGAACTTGATTAATTTGTCTCGTGTAACTTCCCGGGACGTCGTGATAGGGGTGATCATTATACTCTTGGTAACGAGCTTCAAGTCTTGCGGTAAAGTGTTGGCTAAACCAGAACCCAAAGCCGCCCCCGGCGGCGATTGTTCCCGCTGGGCCTGAACTTAAATCCGTGACGCCGTATCCACCCAAGAAATAAACATCAAAGTGGGTCACGGCGCCAAAGAGATCTAATTTTCCGTAAATCGGATACCAGCTTAAGACACCGAGTGTGGTATCGGAGGGGTAATCGATGGCGGGGGAGTTATTGCTCCACCCATTTTGAAAACTTTGGAATGCTGATTGCCCTTCTGAATTTAAAGCATTGTAGGAATGATAATATCTGCCACCCACTGACCAGTTAGGATTAATATGAAAATCCAAATTAGCTCCCAAAGTTTGAGTTGAGTAGTAGGGGTCTCCGCCGGATTCTAAGCCATAGTTTATGCCAAGTTCTAATCGCATGTTCATGTCGACGGCTCGCCCCTGAACGACCTTGTATTTGTTGTTGGGGTCAAGGGCCTTAGCTCGCTGTTCAACAGCGTCGTTATCGCCGAGAGAAGAAAAATCCTTTTTCAAATCAATTTTCTTGTAGTCCGCTTTTGCCGTTCCGCTCAAAAGAAGCGACGTTAGACTAAGAGCTAAAACTAAAGTTTTCATTTCTTATCTCCATTTGCCCCAGCACCAGGGACAGTTTCTGGCAAAACGGTATCGGGAACTTTCGGGTGATCCCCTTGAGGATCTTGTCCTTTGTCTTTGTCATGCTTTTGTAAGGTGTGTTTTTTATCACCCATAGGTAGCCTCACATGAGGTTTGGGAACTGGCTTCCCACTGGTCGTAGTAGATTTGCCGTCCTGATTTTGAACATTAAAATGGGCCGTCTGCTTTTTTATATCCGGCGACAACTTCGTATCGGGAGCCACTTTCGAACCTGTACCAACAGCACCGACGTTTTGAGTGTTGGCTCTCGCAGCTTTTGCGGAAGGACTCCGCGATGGTGTCGCGGGCTTACCACTTGCAACAGATTTACCATCAATCGATGCGGGTTTGTCCTTCTGCACAACAGTCTTTGACTCCGGTGGGGTGGCCGACGACGGGGAAGTCGTACATTGAGCATCCGCTGGAGTAATCTCAATATCTCTTGAAACTTGCTTTTTACCTCTGCCACCAACGTTGGACTGAGTGTTAGTCGCAGTCAAAAACAGCTTGAACTTTGTTTGATTGACCTTACATGGAATTTGCCAATCTATCTCACAGACCTGAACACTGACATCACTCCCGTCTCCGTTTGTGCAGGCCTGCATTACGGGGTTTCCCGGCCACTTTGAAAAATTGGGGGTCACGTTCTTAACTTCGGCAATACCGCGCTGATTGGGAATGATTGCAGTAAATTTGAGAGTGGCTTGAGTTCCCGCTTTTACAGTGATCGGAACGTAGTCAAAGGGAAAATCTTTAAAAGTCACTTCAGGGGACTGCACGGTAAATCGCACGACAGTACATCTTGTCGGTTGTTCGTGAGAAAGGTTTGACGTGACACTCAAGGCGACAAAGGTCTCACAGATTTTCACACTGTTAGCCGTAGGATCGGGCAGGAGCCTTGGATTAAATACAAAGCCTTCCGTGCTAAAGGTGTAGTGGTGGGTCCAAACGCCATTAGCTCCTTGAGTAATAGCTCCTTTCATGTCGGCTTGAATGAAACGCGAGCCGTCCATCTTGAAATTCTCTTTATTTTCACCTGAATCGTAGGGTTTAAGGAAAAGGTCAGCGGGGGCCAACTTTGTAGCAGGATCATTGACATCGACGGAAAAAGAGAAACTTTCACCCTCATTTATAATATCTTTATATCCGTTAAAGTTGCCTATTATAGGTTGAACTCCAGTTTTTGAAACGGTGATAACAAGGTTTTGAATCTCTCCTATGAGGTTGGACATAGAAGGGTTGGAGGTTACGGCGTGAGCCGTAATATTACATGGAACAGAAACGGATCCACCCATAGCCGTCCCCACTGGTGGAGTCCCTTGTAAAACCCAGGTGTTGGAACCCACCTTAACAAGTTTGCTCCAGGAAGGCTTATCTGATGAAGTGAGGACCTCATCAGTGATTTCTCGAAACAGAGGAGTAACACTGAACTGGACACTGCCGGGCTGCCCTTCCACAAAACTTGGAGTTCCTCCGGAGATCTTAATCGCAAAAGCCGGAGCATGCAGGCTCTGATCAGTATTTGTATAACTATGATTCTCAAAAGGTTTTGAAGGCAAATTACTATAATCTGAGGCAGGGTCTGTCTTCCCGCAGGCCATAATCCCCACTGCTACAATTGCCAAACTACTCAATTTTACGACGCGAAACATACTCATCACTCCTAGCTCTGACTAACCCGTTTAAGAACAAACGGATAAGTCACCTTGACGATAACTCCGCCACGGGGTTCGGGGAATTTCCAACTCTTTAATCGATCCACAATACAACCCTCTACATCTGAAGAATGTAAGCTTGTATTCGCAATATTGGCTGTATTGACGTGTCCACCGGCGTTGATAAAAAATCTTATGGCCACACGTCCATTTAAATTTGATTTTATATTGAGACCTTGCTCATAACAAAACCTGATCTGACCCAGGTGACGCTGAATAACAGCAGCGATTTCATCGCGATCAAGTCCGCCTTCAACTGAAGCTTCTTCTTCAACCGGTTGAAAAAAGGCATTAGATGATCCGACAAGGCTCATTTTTCCGTATCCAGCTTGACCACCGCCCTTGCCGTGGGTCCCATAACCGCCGGCTCCGCTAGCTTTAGCTTGAGGACCCAGTGGAGCGCCAATAAGTCCTGTCCCATACACGGACGTTTGCACTCCCCCACTTCCTTCTGTTCCGCCAAGACCGGCACCCCTAGAGGTTCTTACGTTATTCACCGCAACTCCCCCGTCCTGATTTGATTTTTCAAGAGCTCCAAAAATACTGGTTGCTCCGTTATTATTAAGGGCAACATTTTTATTGGCACGGTATTGAACATTGGGACGCAACTTCGCAAGTTTAGTTACCTTGTGTGGGGTCACGTGATGGGTGTAATGTTTGGTCACAACTTTTTTCTCAGTGGCCTCAACCACCTTCTGAATTTTTTGAACTTTGGGTTTGGGTGGTTCTATTCGAGGTACGACGGTCACAAGTTGAGGTTGGGGCGGTTCTTCAACTATTTTAACAAAGTGGCCGATCAAAAATATAAGAAGAAGAAGAGCCACTTGAATGCCGGCTGTCCATTTTAAAGCCTTTTTAAATTGCTCGTTAGAATCCCCTTCAAGAGGGATAGAAGGAGTTACTTTTTCTATTTCGTCTAGATATTTAAGGCTTCCCACACCGCCTACCGCAAGGGACTTTTTTTGCAATGTAGAGACAGTGGTTTGAAGCAACTCTACAAATTCAATTTCTTGAGCTTTGAGATCTTCTGTCGAAGCCACCGCCTCAATTCGGCGAGTTTCTTTAAGATAAACCAAAGTGAGATCTTCTGATTCACATTTAAATGTCCGAACGACCTGCCCCAGTTTATTTTCTAATACATAATAACCACGCATCGTACTCACCTTAATTCCTTGCCGAAGCCTGTTTTAAACGATCTTTAAAATTTTTTCGGACTCCTAAAAGGTCGTCCAAAAGTTTGTCATCCTCAACGGTCGCGATGGCTTCATCGGGATACGCATATTTTCCGTTGACCAATTGGTCTTCGAAGTTCACGTTTGTGCTCAAATGCCCTTTCTTTGACTGGGTGGCCTTTGAGGCGCCGGCCGAAGATATTGAAAGCATTCCTATAAGCATACTCAGTCCAAGAATCAGCAATTTCATTTTCTCACTCCATCCTTCAAAGCCAGATTGCCGCTTTGAATTTGGCCAAGTCTTGCGTCCAAAAAAGCCACAAGAGTAATTTTGCCGGCCTTTTCTTCTAAGATCTTAAGTTTTTCGATCTTGTCTGTGTTAAAGGGATTTTGCGCAACCGAGGCCCGAGCCTGAGCAATGATCTGAGCCGAAGGTTTAGCTTCTGAAACTGAAAGGGCCTTTACAAACTGAGAGCGCTTATTTGGAGGAGCAACTTTCGCTACGACCCGAAGCTCGTCATAAAGGGCCTTTCTAAGCTCTCCATTGAACTCTGCGGTGGTTTTCTCATAATCGCTAAAAAGGGTTTGAACGGTAGAGCTGTCATTCCAGAGATCACTGATCTTTTTCATTACGCCGGAAGCTTTAGCCTGATAACCGTGCGCCTGAGTACTCACCATATGTCTAAACTGATTTTTCTGATCGGCTGTAAAATGAACTGGCATTCTAAGACTCAAAAGATCCAGGGCAAATCGCTTATAATGATAGGCAATATCGTTAAGGGCAATAACTTGAAGGACCCAATCTTGAGAATTAAGAGCTTTGGTTGCCGCAGCCTCAGTTCGTTTAAGGAGCACCAGCTTGAAGTCGAGATCTTTCTTTATGTCGCGCCCCTGCATTTCATGACTTTTCATAAGCTGCGCCGATAGTTTGCGATAATTATTTAAAAACTCAAAGCGACTCAGCACTCGACCAGATGGAGTGAGGTAGATTCCATTCACTTTTAAGATGTCTTCGACGATCCGATAGTCATGGTGAACAGCAAAAATCTCAAGGGCCAAAGTGGCTAGGAGCTCTGGATTTGATCTCAATTGGTTTTCATAACGCCTGAGGACGAGTGGCGATTCGGATCGGCGAACAATTTTGGCAATTATATTCTGATTTTTAACCCGATCCGTGCTTACGCTTAAAAATTCATTGTAATGTTTTTCAGGGTTACCACCAGAGAGCTCTGCAAGCATAGCCAACTTCAGGATCTTTTCTTCTTTGCTCATTGTTCCGAGGGGCAGGTCCAAAGCTAATCGATAGGCTTCAGAAAAATTAAGTGTAAGTTCAGAAATCCACTCCAAACGTGACAAGGCATACTGGCGATCGTTCAGAGAAAGACCCTGAATTTCCAAAAGTTCGCTGGCCGCACTTTTTGCAGCCCCAAGATCCTGCAGTCGCTCAGCAATAATAAGTTTGTCTTTAAGATAGGCAATCCGTTCTTCTTTAGAAGCATCCTTAATGGGAAAAGTCGAAATTCGATCGAGGCATTCCCGTAATTGAGTCGACGTCGCACTGGGATCATCGATCACTTGAGCAATGTGGTTAATCACAGCTTTTTTGGCAATATTAATAAAGCTCGCCCTCGAACCATTAAATTCTTTAGCATATTCTGTAGCCCAAGTTTGAATGGACTCATCGTTTTTTGCCAAAACAAGGGAATCTAAAGAGAGATGAGCCGCTTTTTCTCGAAGTGAAGCTTGGCCTTCGTTTTTTATAAGCGCCACTTGCCTAAAGGCATTGGCCGCGTCGAGGTATTTCCCGGTTTCATAAAGAATATGAGCCCGTTGATAAAGGACCTCTAATTTTTTTGAACCATTGGGTTCGATCAAAAGATAGTGATTATAGGCTTCGGCCCTCATACTTTGATCATGGGTGATTTCTGCGACCTCGATCTCTCCCAAAAGTGAACCTTCTAAAATCTTTTGGAATTTATCTTCGCCCTTGGTGACTTTACTAGCCCCTGTCTTGACTAAGCCTTGAGCCAACGACGAGGCGGCCCTATAGAACGTAACGGCCTCTCGCCACATTGAATTCTGCCTTGCGGCTAAAGCGGCCCAGTAATTCACTTCGGCATCCGGGAACATCGAGATATAAAGTCCATAACCCTTAACGAGTTGAACTGAAGCTTGCTTTTGTTCTGCCTTACCCCAGCCGGTTATAAGTTTGCGAAATCGATCCTTAAGAAGGACGCAGTCGTCATCAACTTTACAAGGTTCTGACTTCCATTGATTGATCGCGTTTTGAAGTTGGGCGATGACTTGATCTTTTTTACCTAAATCATATTGAAGTTCAGCAAGTTTGAGAAATTCTTCGATCTTATCTCGAGAAACATCTTTATCCGAACCATCAACCCCATTTTTCTCTGGGCCGGCCACAGTTATAACGTAAACGGCAGCATTCTTTTTTCCAAGACGATTAAGCTCGTCTGACAAATAAATTAAATTGCTCCTACGTACACTTTGGGGACTGACATCACTCAACGTTTGGACTTCCGTCATCGTGGATGGCCCTCGGGAGATAAATGTGGCCAAATCTCTCGAAGCCTCTTCTCTAAAAGAGCTTACGCCGTCCTGATCGCCAGCATTAGGATTTTTTAATACCTCAGCCAACTCATCGGTGGCCATCTTAATATGCCCCTTATGAAACTCACACCAAGCTATGCGATATTGAATGTAGTCACGCCTGGGGCTCTCTTTTATTTTTAAAGCTCTTTGAAAATAGTCTTCGGCCTTGTCATATTTGATTTTGTTAAAGTAAATGTCGCCGAGTTTGGTTAGAGCCTGGCCAATGACTTCGGGGGAATATTTCCTTCCCTGATTACTTGCAACTTTTGAATAGAGTTCCTGAGCTTTGCCACGTTCGTCTTCCAAATCAAGAAGTTGAGCCATTTGAAATGTAATCTTACCTTTAATCTCCCCGGAAGTGCTATCAGCCACCTCTTTATAAAGCTCCAGAGATCTCGCTCGATCTTCTTTAGCCTCCACTGAAGACTTATCAGCATCTTTTTGTCCTTGTTCCATATCTTCGATTCGCGCTCTTTCAGCGTGTAGATCAGCAAGGCGCAAAATCAGATCTCTTTTGCTCCCTGCGTTCCCCGAATCCGTAGAAGAATCCATAAGGCTTAAAACACGCTCTAATTTCTCAATGAGCAGAGTGTGGGTGTCCTTGTCCATCTTGTCCCCATAAGACGAAGTCGAAAGGCAAATGAGGAGCAAAGAGACAATGCTTCCGAAAAGGTACCCGGTACCTTTTTTCATCTTGTGCCCCCGGCTTGCAATACAGCAAATTTAAACTGATGAAATCCAGCTTGGGAGCCCGCCAGAATAATGGGGCTTAAAGCCTGATAATCGGTGGATTTATCAGCTTCGATAAGTAGATTTTGATCCCCTGATTTTTTTTGAATCACCTCGACCAAATCACGGGTTATTTCTGCCAGAGTCACCTCTTTGGTTTCAAAGAAATAACGTCCGTTCTTTATACTCACAACGGTTCCTTCCCCGACATCATCATTTTTCACCGCTTGAGGGAGTTCTATACTTCCATTTAATTTTGTATTTTGATTTGGATTTCCAAAATTTACTAAAAGATAGATTACGATAATGGTAAACGCGTCTATAAGAGAAGTCAGAGTCAAGGTAAACATAAGGCCCTTCCGCGTTAAAGCATTCTTAGGCCTCAGGGTGGACTGATTCTTTAACCCTGTGTTTCGCATTTGACTCTTTAAATAACTTCGCTCCAACATTTTTTCTTCCTTCTTTAGAGAGGCGAAATGCCTACATCACTAATCCCAAGTTGCTTAAAAATATCCATAATGTGCACAATATCTTGATACCCGGACTTGCCAGTCGGCATCACTAAAGCCGTCTTTAAACTGGGAACCGCATTATGGATGGCTTGGAGTCTCTGACTTACGATATTCCACGAAATACTCTTGTCGCTTGAGTTGCCCTGGAGGACGCTTTCACCCATCCAATTTGCAACTTTGGCATTTTTAACATCGAGGACGACCTGCCCACTAGGATTAAGGTACGCCCAGATGGCTGGTGCGTTCTCTGTACCCGCCTGCCCTTTGGCTCCCAACGCCTGATTCACGTTCATGGAACCAATTTGGATCCAAACAACTGTCATAAGTAAGAAACAAATACAGCATGAAAGAATATCAAATACCGGCAAGAGGTTTAGCTCGAAATTGAGATCTTTCTTGGTTTGCTTTGCTGTCATCATTTTCAATCACCTTTACAAGCTTTCAAGATTAATACTTAGTTAGATGTGCGAGTTTTCTTTTGGGGAACAGCTTCGTAATTAAAACTGAGCCAATTAAAAACCATAAGTCCTGCCTGGTTTAAGTCTTCTGCCAAGTTATTGGCGCGATTTTGCAAGACGGCGTACATCAATAAAGCGGGTATAGCCATAATGAGTCCGTAGGCAGTAGAGTGCATGGCCATCGAAATCCCCTTAGAAAGAATGGCTGCCTTTTCTACGGGATTAACACTAGCGACTGAAGCAAATGAATCAATCATTCCGGCTACGGTTCCTAAAAGACCTAAAAGAGTACCCACGTTACCGATAGTGGCCAAAAACCCAGTTCGTTTTTCTAGTTTTGAATTTTCGTTGATGAGCACTTCGTCCATTTTAGCTTGGATCTCTTCGCGTCCACCCATATCGATGGCTGCTTGAGCCCCTGCTTGAACTACTTTAGAAATGGGATTTCCGTTAAGATTTTGGGCTCTAGCTATGACCCTCTCAATTTGTCCCTTTTTGATATCACCCTCAAAACTCTGAGCCAGAGATTTCTGGTGACCGGTTCGGACGATGTAAAGAGCAAATATTCTCTCAACTATTATGGAGATAGAAAAAATTTGCGCCGCTAAAATAGCGTACATCCATATCCCACCCTGGTGAAAAGCGTTTGCAATGTTTGCGAAAATTTCCATAAAACTTACCTCTTTTGTTTGTAAAACACATTCTGTCGGTTGCCCAAATGAGCAACCCAGGTGCCACGGCCAAGAGGCAAAGTATGGGTATCTTAAGAATTTTCCCTGAAAGACTTTCAAGGCACGCTGACAATTATTGGCGTTGCAGGCGGTGTTTAAAATTTGGTCAATAGCGAAAAGTAAATAGGTAGGCCGGTGTGTTTTGAGAGGTATCGGGACTGGCGCTTTGTCGGATTTTATTCTGAGAATCCCCTTTATCTGTTGTCACACCTAAAATGATACCACCATAAAAACCAAGGGATGTTATTCTAAATGTGGTGATGGATCCCTGCCCCACGGCCAGGCCAATGATAAAACCAGCCACCGTGCCTAAAACAACATCATTATAGAAATGAGAAGAAAAAAGTAAATCATCCCCCGACGTACCAGAGGCCTTAGAGCTTGGCCCCACCATGATTAATGATACAATCACTGAAATTGCGATTTTTGACAAAGTAGCCTCTAAAAATTAATACTCGCTAAGAACAGATTTCAATTCAATAGTAATAACAGCACGCGAGTTATAATGACCCTTCCAATTTTCATTTCAACTGTATAGACCTTTTGGTAAGACAATGCTAGAATGACACCCAATTTATGATCGTATTAGTTCGGAGTCAAAGTTGAACCAACAAAGGTGTTCAAGTATTTTGATAATTGAAGATGATGAGGCCATACGGACATCACTCAGCGATGTTTTAACCTCTGAGGGCTATAAAATAAATGAGGCCAGTAATGGCAAAGCCGCCTTTGAGGTTTTAGAGGGATCATCAAACCCCTCTCTTTTACTTTTGGATTTGATGATGCCTGCAATGAATGGTTATGAATTTTCAGCTTCAATTAAGAAAATGCCAAAATACTCAAGCCATCCCATTATCATTATGTCTGCGTCTAGGGACGGGGAGCAATACGCCAAGCAAGAAGGTTACCCTTTCTTGAAAAAACCCCTAGATGTGGAAGACCTCCTAAATCTTGTGGCAAAATTCTGCGATAAAAATTAATACAAAATTAAAGACAATTAACGTCAACTTCAAAAAAAAAACTTTCATCAAATAGATTTTATTGAGTGCCTGAGCTTGGTACAACTTGTGCTATGTACGATTTCGTCAGAAAAATTTGGAGGTTGTACGTGTTAGTCGAAACCAAATATATCATTGGAATTCTATTGGCCTTAGCCCTTAACGGCTTAATTCACTAGGGGCCTGTTGAAAAAGGCCCATCTGCGTCGTTCTCGTCGCCAAAATCTTCGCTCAACGGACCGCCAGGGTACGCCTCGCTCGATTTGGCGCCTCTGCCTCGCATCTGGGACCTTTTTGAACAGGCCACAGAATAGTTTTTCTACAAACCCCTAGGGTTAATTTCCACCCTAGCCTCCCAAGGTGTAGTCGCGGAGCGCCTGGGTTAGAGAAGTTTTCTTGTCTGTTTGGGCGGTTCGCTGGCCAATAATAAGAGCGCATGGGACGCCAAACTCTCCGGCAGGGAATTTTTTGGGAGTCGTCCCGGGAATAACTACCGCATTCTTTGGAACTCGCCCCTGGTAGCTTATGATCTCGGCTCCCGTCACGTCCAAAATTTTTGTACTTGAAGTCAAAACCACTCCAGCTCCAAGCACAGCCCCCTCTTCGACAACTACTCCTTCAACAACAACACAGCGACTTCCCACAAAAACATGGTCCTCGATAATCACCGGTGAAGCCTGTATGGGCTCAAGCACTCCACCTATTCCCACACCACCTGAAAGATGAACCGTCGACCCAATTTGGGCACAACTCCCCACGGTAGCCCAGGTGTCGACCATTGTTCCTTCGCCCACAAAGGCCCCAATATTAATATAACTCGGCATAAGAATGGCGCCTTTACCGATATGGGATCCGTATCGGACGACGGCATGAGGAACCACTCTCACCCCTTCTGAGCCATTCCATCTTTTTATTGGAATTTTATCGAAAAACTGTAGATCCCCGGCGGAAATATTGGCATTTTTTTGTAGCCGAAAATAAAGAAGAATGGCTTGCTTAATAAAAGTTTGAGTTTCCCAAACGCCATTGACTTTAGAGGCCACCCTCAGGCTTCCACTATCTAAGTCAGAAATAATGCTGGTCACAGACTGCACAACTTCCGCTTGCTTTAGGTCAATTTTCTCAGCGAAAGCGTCATTTATTATCTTTTCTCGAGAATCAACAAGGGTCATTGCCGTTCCTTTTCTGTCACATAAAGAGCTTCCAAAATAGCCTTCACATGAACACTAATCACTTTATCTAGAGAAAGTTCCCTCTCAATTTCATAAGTGAGAGTCGGCATATTTCGTTCAATTCCAGCATACGTACCAAGGCAACCGGGAGTGGGGTATCCGATCTCTTCTTTAATTTCATAATTTGTTAGCTGACTCAAAACTTTGGCCTCAGCCATACAATCACCGTTGACGTTTAAAAGAGGATGCCACGAATGCAAACTTATAATCAGTTTTGGATTGAATTGCCCTAAGAAACTCACAAGAGACTTATTTTCTGGTTCACTTAAGGAACAAGGGCCCGGTGGATACTTCGGGTCGAAGGCCTTGGGGCTCCAGTCCCTTGTAGGTAAATTGCGATTGAGATCAACGTTTTGCCCATTCAGGCGAGTTTGTTTCAAAACGCCATCCAAATTGAAAGCAGGAACCAAAGTAATTTTTAAGTTGTATTTATAATCATCGCTGAACTTCTTAAGAAGTCCAAAGGAGGCCGCGGTTCCCTCAATTTCATTTCCGTGGACTCCCCCTAAAATGAGAACCTCGGGCCCTGCTTTTCCAAATCTAAACGCAGGAATGGCCATACCCAGGGCAGAGGTTCCAAATACAAAGCTTTCCATATGAGAATCCTTACGTTATATAGGGTCTATGAAATCTCAAAGTCGAGTGCTGGTCAAGAAATTCGGCGGCACCTCCGTAGGCACACTGGATCGGATTCAAAATGTCGCTCGTCGAATCAAAAACGATACCTCCCCAGGAGTTTTGCCTATACTTGTAGTTTCGGCAATGTCGGGAGAAACAAATCGCCTTGTAAAAATGGCCGACGAACTTCACCCTCACTACCGCGGCCCGGCCTACGACATGCTTGTGGCGTCGGGAGAACAAGTCTCTGCTGCCTTAGTGGCTCTAGCTTTAGAGAAGTTGGAGATGAAGGCAAGGCCTTATTTGGCCCATCAACTCGGGATCCACACCGATTCGATGTATTCCAAGGCTCGTATCCAACATATTGATACAGAAAAAATAAAAAGAGATATTGATGAAGGAATTATCCCCGTAGTGGCAGGTTTTCAAGGAATCGACGAGTTTGATAACATCACAACATTGGGACGTGGTGGCTCGGATACAACCGCCGTAGCCTTGGCCGCGGCCCTCAAAATGGATGAATGCGAAATCTACACTGACGTTCCAGCCATTTTTACTGCGGATCCAAGAATTGTACCTAAAGCACGAGAAATCAAGAAACTGAGCTTTGATGAAATGATTGAAATGGCATCGCTCGGGTCTAAAGTTCTTCATATTCGAAGTGTTGAAATGGGGGCCAAGTACGGTGTCAAAATCCATCTCCGGTCTACTTTTGAGTCTAGACCGGGCACATGGGTTGTTCCCGAAGGAGCAAAAATGGAAAATCCAGTGGTTACAAGTATCACTCACGAAGAAAAAACAACGGTCTTTAAGCTTTCTCCGGTGCCGTTAGGGGCTGAACCCTTGGCAAAACTCTTTGAGGCCCTGGCGGAAAAGGGTATCTTAATTGACATCATCACCCAAAGCCAAACAACAGAAGGTCAACAATTAGCCTTCTCTGTTAGCAACGAAGACGCTCATGCCTCTAAGGCCATCATAGCCCAACAGTTTGGGCACCAGGTTGGCCTTCGGCATGAATTAAAACTTAAGACGGAGATTATGGAAGATGTCTCAAAGCTGAGTATCGTAGGGGTGGGAATGCGAAATCACCCTGGAGTGGCCGCTAAATTTTTTAGAGTCTTGGCTGACAAAAGAATAACGGTTCATTTGGTCACCACTTCAGAAATCAAAGTCAGTGGTATCATCGACTCAAATCAGCTCGCCGCGGCGGCCCAGGCCCTTCACACCGCCTTCGACCTGGATAAGCAATGAAGCTCTTTTTTGTCCTTATTTTTGTATTTTACAACAAGGCTTCGGCCTGTACGGCCTTTTTAAAGTCTACACCTCAAAGATTTGTCGTGGCCAAGAATTTTGATTGGGACTTAGGACACGGCTTACTTACGGTGAATAAGCGAAATGTGCAGAAAATAGCTCTCGTCCCCCCTCAAGGGACTAACCAAGGGCTTGCACAAGCTCCCGAAAGTATAGCTGCCCCACTCCTCTGGACCTCAAAATACGGAAGTATAACTTTCAACCAACTTGGAAGAGAGCTTCCCTACGGGGGAATGAATGAAAAGGGATTGGTCATTGAAATCCTTTGGCTTGCCGAAACCGAGTACCCGGCACAAATCCCCGAAGTCATGGAAGCTAACGAGAGCCAGTGGATTCAATCCATGCTCGATCGAGCTCAAGACGTTGATGAAGTGACTGAGCTGGCCAAGGGGTTTCAGATCCGATCCCGTCACGGAAAAGTCCATTACTTTGTTTGCGACACCACCGGAAGCTGCGCCACTTTTGAATATCTCAAGGGTCAAATCATCGTGACCCGACTAAATAAAAAAACTGATATTAAAGTTCTCACCAACAACTCTTATGAGGAGGGCAAGAAGGCTCTCAAAAATTATTTACCTTTTGGTGGGGCTAAGAAAACTCCAGACGATGACTCTTCGCTTTCTAGATTCGTGAGAGCCGCCTCTTTGCTGAAGGGGAGCAGCGGTGGTACGCCCCTCGTTGAATCAACTTTCAAGATTTTAGAAGGCGTCCGAAATCCAGAGACCACCCAGTGGAGCATTGTTTATGACCCTACTCTTCAAAAAATATACTTTAGAACCAAATCTCAACGTGAAATTAAAGAAGTCTCTCTAAATTATTTTAACTGGAGCTGTGGAGCCGCAGTTAAGGTTCTAGATATTAACGCCCCTTACAAGCAAGACGTCAGTAGCCATTTTGAGGACTATAGCGACAGACTCAATAGCTCCATCGTTGAGAAAAATTCTTTTCTCCCTAGAGAATCGTGGAAGGCCATTGAATCTGCGCCCACTCACGATCGTTGTATCTGACAGAGAACATTTTCTTGTAATTCTCACAGAGGTGTGAAACATTCCCTATCAAATATTTTTTAAATATAATAATTAGTGTTATCAGCTTTTAGGGAAATGAATGGGTGGTTTCTATTAATTATGGCAGGAGGGTGAAGTGAGAGACTTAATGCAACGCCAGAGAAAAATTTGTATGTGTTTTACTTTGGTATTCTTGATTTTTTCATCGGCGTTTGCAAAAGCTAATTGCCCTGACTTTACTGGAACCTACATCTACCAATATAATGAATATAGAAATAAACGCGTTGTTTACGAGGTAAAAACAACCGTGAAGATGAGTCAGCATGCATGCGACTCTGCCCAGTTTACCTGGAGTAGTGAAGGTTGATATATTTTCCCCTTCTCTACTTGAAAGTTAACGATGCAGAGTCGACCTTACGATCGAATTATAGGGCCTGGGGCGTGAGCCTCAAGGTACCGCCCGATTTTCAAGGCCGCTTCCAGCCTCCGCTTCGGATCACAAATCTTTCCTTTTATTGTCACTCAAATGTCAACTTGGTTTACAGCTGGTTGCGGTAAAAAATTATTAAGGCCTTCGAATAAATGGTTTAGATCATTAAAAGAATTCGGCCCGTTAGTTTATCCAGGTTGAGCGCCTCTAATGTATCCAAATGATTGCACTGAATTTTATCATGGTATTTGCATGATTAAGATCCTATGAAATTCGGCTCTTTCGCTCTTTTATTTTTCGGGATTCTCCATATATCATCTCCGACCATTGCCAGGGAGGAAGATCAGGCTACAGCTTGTCGTCAAATTATGGCTGAAGACTTCGGCAATAATTTGAAAGACGGCTCGACATTCCAATACCTTCCTGATTCGCCTGCCTCAGAAATTAACATTGATAACGTTTATGCCAAGCTTTTTGTTTGCGGACCAGAAGGGCATAAGTTTTGGCGCCTCAAAGGTGATTTGTTTGTTGAAGAAGAAAGTAATGGACCATTGCCACAGGCCACAAAAAGTCAATTTCCGTTCCCCTCAGAATTAAAGGAATATGTATTTCATCTTAATCAGGTCGCAGAAGGAACTTTCGCGACCCGTCGACCCGGCCGATTGAGTTCGGTAGAGTTGCGATGGTCCGACGACTCACACGAAGGGACAAGGGCATTGGATTTTCATACCGATGGAGGTAATTACCGCTTACTTGTTGCATGGGACAGCGACGGCCCAATTATCGAGACGTTAGACGGAACAAAAATCATTACACCGGCCGGGCTTCCTATCATTATTGCTGGCGTGGGGGGCTTTCTTCACGAATTAATTCCCCTTTTTCGACGACCTGCTCAAAGACATGCTTCCCCGCCTTTTTCTGGCCGACGCAGGCTTCTCTTGGTCTTGGGTTATGACTAATTCCACTCATATCTCCTGAGGTTCGGGCTCATTTGACTAAAACCACTACTCAATAATTATGTCTCAAACCCCCACATTTCAGGGCTAGAATTTTCCTTGGAACTCTTATTTCATCACAATTTGGACCTAAACCAACACTCCGGCCGAGCTCCCTCGGGTTGATTCCCTTTAGAACAATAAGACCTCAGAGATTCCATTTCGGCTCTTGGTCCATTTTGATAAAAATATTTTCTCCCGGGAACTTCATTTAAATCCGCCGTCATTGCGCATAAAGAGCCTCTCAAATAGGTGTCTAACCTGCACTGGGCAGAAGGATAACGATGCAAAGTTGAATGTACAATTGACTTATCAGGTGTACTAAACTGAGGTGCCGTTTTTTTTCCGAGATAGGCGAGCAATCGACCTAAATTCTTCGACGCTGCATTTATTCTATAGCAGAGGTTTTGGTCGTCCGCGCCTTTCCAAACAGCATCGCATTTATTTTTGACCTCTAACTCAACGTCATACCTGAACTTTGAATTCTCGACCTGGTCTCCGACCCAAACCCGACGGGCACATACATCTGTAGCAAAGTAATCAGCTTGGCCTTCAGATGCAGCCCAGCTCCCGATAAGCGTTGCATAAGGGTAGCCCCCAAGGTGATGGCCCATCTCGTGACACATCACAATTGTAAAACCGTCAGCATTTATTTCAGGGCGACGTGCAAGCCCACCAAACATGGCGACCTTCCACGTCTTTTCAGACTGATTTGAATAAGCGTTGACCGTACTATTTTTCCAATCTCTTGAGACGACAAGAGTTCCTCCATGAAGCTTAACCGAAGATTCAAATACGTCATAAACTCTATCAATGACTTTGTTAAATTCCACTTCGGTCATCGTAGTTTGGTCGTACCCTACAAGTCGGTCTTGCTTCCAAAGATCGTTATCTGGCAAAAACGTTGCAAACGATGAACTAGAAGACAGCAGTAGAAAAACTAGGCTCCCCAATCGATGCATTACCCCTCCTTGGTTAATTGAACGCGATTTACGTCCTATACTTTTAAATCAAGTGCCTAGTCTTCCAGGACTAAGAGATAGAATCAATGGGGCCAAAGTCTAGTTCTTAGAAGGTGAGCAGTATTATAGTCGAGACTAAAACATCTAAATCACTGATTTATTTAGTTTTTTTGTTCTTTTGTTCCTCTAGATTTTGCCGAAAAGAAGAACAAGGAGAACCCACTTTTGAAACTTAGATTTTCTATACGTTATAAGATCTTATCTATGGTCACGGCCTTACTGGTCGCGGCCATTGTTCTATATCTGATGTTAGCCACGATGATATTCCGTCAAGACAAAATGGAATTGGTTTTTGATCTCAATAAAAGTGTGGTCAGCACCTTAGCCACCGAGGTGGATACCGCCCTCCATGGCGTGACAGATAAACTCAGGCTTTATACTTTTCTTTTTGGAGAAGGAAGTCGATCTAAAGACCAATCTGTGTTTCGGGAAGTCGTCGCAGGGGATCCGCTCTTGGTACACCTTGAACTCTTTGAGCAAAACGTCTCTGGACAGATGATTTCTGATCATCAAATTACTGACCCTACCTTTTCTAAGACTTATGGTTTGGATGAACAGTTTTTTAAAACAAAACTCAGTGGCCTCCGGCCTATTCCTTTTCAAAGTATCCGTTCAAATTCGATCTCAATTTGGAATGCGACCATTGAAAATGGACCTGCTCTTCTAGGGGTGGGTATTCCGGTCATTCGCGAAGGGGCCCATGGCGTTCCAGAAAAGATGATGGCGGCCATTGGATATATCAAAGCCGATTTATTTCTAAAAAACCTGAAAACTTCAAATCTCACCCAGGTTTTTATTTTGGGATCTGACAATCGCGTCCTCGTTCATCCTAGTGCCGAATTAATGTACAACATGGCCGACTTATCGAACTTAGAGATTGTAAAAGAAATGCGTCGTAGCCAAGTCCCCTCGGGTGTTATGGAATACTCTGACCAGGGTAAAAAAGAGCTTGGAGCTTTCGCCAAAATTCCAACGGGAAATATGGGAGTCTATTCTCAGGTTGAGACAGAAAAAGCGTTTCTGGCGGTCAAAAGTCTGATCAGGCGTTCGATATTATTTGCTTTAATAATTTCGACCATAACTTTTATTGCCACCATCTTTTTTTCTAAAACTCTCACCAGTCCCCTTCGTCGGCTTATGGCCGCTATGGAAAGAGTCTCCAACGGAAAGCTTGATACGGAACTCAAAATTAAAACCTTTGATGAGATTGCAGTGCTATCCCACTCTTTCAACCGAATGACCCAAGATCTCAAAAGTTCAAGACTCCAACTTGAAGAAATTAACAGGGAACTTGAAAGCAAAGTCATAGATCGAACAAAAAAATTAGAAGAACAGAACCGGGCCGTAAAAGAAGCTCAAGAGGCGCTGTTACGAACAACTCGCTTGGCCTCCGTAGGTGAGATTGCGGGGAGAACGGCCCATGAAGTTCTGAACCCTTTGACAAGCCTTATGGCACGCATACAGAAAGTTCAAAAACGATTGAATGATGAGATACTGGCGAATAAAAATCTCATGGGGGACATCGTTGGAGCTTGGAAAAAGGATTTAGAAGAAAAGGGACTTGATGGTTTATTAAAGGGACTCAAGGAACCATCTAAGGTTAAACCCGGCTTCAACCTCCTCCAAGAAGATCTCGACAATTTTAATGATATTTTCTCAGGCTGGGATAAAGACCTTTCTACACTTGATTCAGACACAAAATTTCTGATGCAACAGGCTATTAGAATTGAAAAAATACTCCGTCAAATGAGATCCCTCACCGTCGTTTCAAGCCAACTTAGCCGCCTTAAAGTTGAACCTCTAATCCACGAAGCGGTGAACATTGTAGCCGACCTCTTTGCAAAAAATAAGGTTGAAATTGTAGAAAAATATACTCTGAGCGCAGCAGAAGCGAGAGTTGACCACGATGAACTGATTCAAGTTCTGACAAATATGCTAAGAAACTCTCTTCAGGCTGTCTTAGAAAAGAATGGCTCTCAAAAGAAGGTCGAGATTGAAACTTCCGGCACCGACACCAAGTTTTTTATCGATATCATCGACACCGGCGTGGGAATCGCTGAAGAGAATATGCCCAAACTTTTTGAAAGTCAGTTTTCTACTAAAAAGCCTGATGAGGGAACGGGCCTGGGACTCAGCATAAGCCGAAGGTTTGTCCGAAGCTTTAATGGCGACCTCTATGTTCTACGAACCTCAGTGAATAAGGGAACAACCTTTCGTATCGAGATCCCGCTTTTTACCGAAGCTGACGGGCAGGTGGCCGCATGAAACCCTCTCAGCGAATTCTTATTGTTGAAGACGAAAAAGCCATCCTGGATGTCTACCGGGACATCTTAAGTCCCAAGGAATCCGTCACCAGTATAAAGAGCAGCCGTAAGATTCAAACTCAGTCCTCTCAAGATCAAATCCACGCTGACCGATTTGAACTCACTCTTGTTCCTACGGGAGAAGAGGCCATTGAGGCCGTTAAAGAGTCGATAAAAGAGGATCGCCCTTTTGCCCTGGGATTTTTCGATGTTCTCTTAGGAAAAGGCATCGACGGAATTGAAACCGTAAAACGCATTCACGAACTTAATTCGCAGATGTATGCCGTCTTGGTTACGGCTTATCAAGACCGTCACGTTGACTCCATCCGAAGCCTTTTTGGAACTGAATTTCAGGACCGCTGGGATTACTTAAACAAGCCCTTTACGGAGGGGGAGATCTTGCAAAAGGCACGCAATATGGTTTCAATGTGGAATATCCGCCAGCATGATGCCGAACAACGATCTATCTTAGACGAACTTAAAGCAAAACTTGTCGCCAGCGAAAAAAGTTTAACCATAGCGGCCGTAGCTCGAAGTATTGGGCATGAATTTGGCAATATTTTACTCCAAATCATGGGAAGGGCCGATCTTTCTCGCGAGGGAACGCCCGAGGTCATGAAATCTGGCCTCGAAACTATCCTCCTTGCCACGGAACACGCTAGTAAAGTGCTGGAGCGGTTTAAGAATTTGGCAAAACCTACAGAAAGTCATGAGCTCAAAAAAATTGATATAGGTGATCCGATCAAAGAGGTCCTGCTCTTGGTCGATCACGAGTTAAAAAGACGAAATATTCAAACCACCTTAAAAGTAGATGACCTTCCCCCTATTAACGGAAACCATAACACCTTAGTCCAAGTCTTTATGAATCTCGTCATTAACTCTATGCATGCTATAGAAGAAAACGGAAGTTTAGAGATCCTTGGAAAAAGAATAAATGACGAGATTGAAATCACGGTAAGAGACACTGGCCCAGGAATACCCCCTGAGAATTTAGAAAAAGTTTTTGACTCCTTTTTTACAACCAAAGGAGATAGCGGAACAGGCCTGGGTTTAGCAATTTGTAAAGAAATTATTGAAATCACTCATGGGGGCAGACTTTCGGTCTCAAATCACCCTGAGGGAGGGGCCTTATTTCGAATGCTCTTCCCCATTGAAGAATAAGAAATTGCACCGATGAACTTGGAGATGACTTATGGGAAATGAAGAACTAAAAAGTTTGGTATTTTTAGTGGTCGACGACGACGGCCAAGTGAGACACATTCTCTCAGAGTATCTGCGGAGTTTTGGGATAGAAAACGTCTTGCAAGCTAAGGACGGATTTGCGGCCCTCAAGTTCGTCCAAAACCATCAACAGAGAATTGATTTTATAATTTCAGATTGGGAAATGCCCCAGGTCGACGGACTTGTGCTTCTTAAAGCCGTGCGCAACGATCAAAATAGAGAAGGCGTGAAATTCATAATGGTTAGCTCCCAGAGTTCCAGGGAACGAATGAAAATCTCCAAGGCCGCCCATGCCCGAGTCGACGCCTACGTCGTAAAGCCTTTTAGAGCTAAGATTCTTCACGAAAAGATCCAGACCTTGCTAGACGGTAAGATTGACGGAAGTGTGGCTGAATTCGAAGGTATTTTGTCTGAAGTTCCAAGTAATAAAAAACCTCCAGAAAAAAAATCGCCGGGAAAAGTCTTTGTAAAGGGCAAGGCTGCAGCTATTCCAAAAACCATTAAAGCTAAGCCGAGCGATCCCCCTGATCACTATAATCTCAATATCATGACCGTTCCGATGATCATTACTCTATCAAAGTCGTACCTAGACGCCGGTAAGTTTGATAAGGCTATTCGCCTTTGCCTGGACGCTCATTTTATTTATCCTTCGAGCGCTGAAATATTATTTAATTTAGGTGTGGCTTACTCGGAAAAAGGTGATTTAGACTCAGCCCTTGATCAACTTAAAAAAGCAATCAAAATTGACCCCTACCACGTTGATGCCCAAACTCTTTTTGCTGACCTAGATCTTCAAAGAAAGACGGGATAAAAAGCGTGAAAGTGCTTCTGGCATTTTTACTTTTTTCTCATCTCGCCCAGGGGCAATCGACAAGTAACCTCGCTGAGACCTTTTACTCTACAATTCACTGGGATCAAACCAACTCCAATAATTTAATTTGGAATCCCTACTTTCATATGCTTCACACAAGACTTGCGACAACTTTTACATCTGGATCCAATAACGAAGACGCTTACAATGCCCCGGTCGGAAATGGTCAGGACGGAATTTTTGACGTCGGCACTTACTCCTCTTTCAGCGTCGGCGGAGCCACGCCGGGAAATGTCATCACCATCGATACCTCGGTGCATCCCTTGATTCAAGTGCTCTACTTTAATCTGGCATCGGGATGGACCATTCGAGGAAAGGGCCCCAACCCCTTATGGATCGAAAGTTTCGGCCCCGTCACTATTTCAGGTCTCATTGATTGCAGTGGTGAGCCCGGTGCTAATACAGACACAGTCACCAACACCCCAACGATCGGTGGAAACGGTCACTGCGGAGGCGGTAACGGCGGTAACGGTGGATACAGCGGAGGAGCTGCAACGGCAGGA
>Ga0207013_1067_pt1 | contig 28240 bp, 32 predicted proteins | sample Alteio_BWMinCont_55_FD_153501 | JGI IMG/M metagenome (GOLD analysis project Ga0207013, IMG submission 153501) | Enriched cells from forest soil in Barre Woods Harvard Forest LTER site, Petersham, Massachusetts, United States -... | ecosystem: Environmental > Terrestrial > Soil > Temperate forest >...
GTCCTTTTTCTGTTTAAATAGGGCGTCCTTGTATCGAGGAGTATCAAGAAGGTTCTGTAAAATATTGATCTGGTCAGTTTTTGAAAAATTATTTAACAAATCAGGTAAACTCTTATTTTCTTCCTTCCACTGGTAAAGAAGAATTTGACGCCTAAGCTGAATGGGTTCTTTCTCATCAGCAAGCCAAGTCTCTAATGTTTTTCCAAATGCAGGGTCCACTTTAAGTCCAGCGACTTGAATAGCCTTCATTGAGGGGAGGTAGCGAAGCTTGTCTTCAGTGGTCCCGTCTTTAAGTTTATAAGACGCTGCGACCAAGTTTGTGAGATCAAAACCTGGATGGCTCCACGGCTCTTGCATATTCTCCGGTGTAAACGTGATGGCGCTTTCATCTTTCAATGGCAAAACGGGCCTCGATGGAAGCCCTTGTTCAGCCCGCGAGTATTGATTGGGAAATGCATATTTGTGCGCATGTGGCTTAAAGTTCACAAGCCTTGTATCGGAATCTGTTTTGACGTTGGCTTTGACAAAACTTCTTGTCATATCTTCATTTGAAAGACCGTTGTGATCGCCCACATCTTCAGGCAAAGCTAATATATAGCCCTTTTCAAGAAGGGAACGCCTGACCCCTTCCATCATAAATGGAATATCGTTATTGGGGACATTTTGAACCTTATCAATAAAGGCCATTTTGACCTTCTCTTTTGACCCGTTTGATTTTTGTGCCGTAGCGTCTCCCAGAACCACCGTGAAATGACCTGATGAATACCCTTGAGAGTCGGTCATGGTGAAGTAGTGGTAATTAGGATCAAGACCACGGGTGAGATAAGTTCTTGACGAGCAATCACTCCCACCCAAGCACGACCTAAAGGGAGACTCAACAATGGAAAGATGCCTAATTGTACGGCTTGCGGCCTGAGTGGTTACGACTTGAGCCTTGGACTCCACGTCGGCTTGGAGTTTGGGAAGAACTTGGGTTAGCGTTTGAGCTGATTCAATACCACTAGGTAGATTGACTGCAAAATAATTTTTCATTTCTTCAAAGTGATTTTTAAATCCAAGTTCCATCGCAAAAGAATCACGCTCGCTTAAGACCCGTCTTATGGCGTTGATGCGGTCCATGCCGTTTGCGCTCTTTAGATCCCTCTGAACAACGGGGTCGTGAAACCCAATGGTGTGAATTAAATCAACAATACTTTGAGATATGGGCCGAGTGTCTTTGTTCTGGGCTTTTAAGATGTCACGTTGGCTGGTCAAGACTTTGTATAAAATTCTAGCCCTTCCTTTGGCATCCACCTTGCTGTCTGCAATGCTTGCTCTGGTTTCAGGGGAGATGATTTTATTTAGATAATTAATGAACCTTTCGTTTTCAAGCTTTCGAGCTTGCTTTTGCTCTTCTTTACTTTGAGGTTTTGCTACGACTATCTCATGGTCTTCGTATTGCAAAATCTTTTTCCAATACCCAAGATTGGCGTCGATTTGAAAGAGATTACTTCTTACTTGCCCCGCATTCTTCACTTGGCCGTCAATAAACGCCTTTAATTCTGGAGTAACAGGGTAAGTTCTTTCTTGAACTTCAAGATCGAAGTTTCTAAAAGTTTCTTTCTGAAGTTCTGGGTGCGACTGAAGTTCTTTCCCGACAGTATCTATAGAATTGGCGTTAAGATTTGTATTAGGGTCGCCAAAACGCATGCGCCTATATATTTCAAAAGCATCACGTTGGGATTTATCTTTAAGATTGGGAACAAAGCCATTTGAAAAGGCTTTTAAGAGATCATCAAAGGAGTCAATCTTGTGCTGACTAACGGCACTTAGCAGAACTGCGCACTGTTGAACCCTATTCTGCTCAGTGGTCCCTTTAAAGGGCCATACTGCAAACGAGGGCGTTGACCACTGGAGCAGCAACGCTACCGTGATCGAAATAAATTTTAATCCCTCCCGCCTAGTCACTTTTTATTTTCCCTTCAAAATTAAATTCCCTAAAAGACTATTACAAAGAGCCGCCCTGCTTTGCCCCGTTTCCATGCTTACTTTCCTTAATTCTTGCCTTCTCAGAAACTCTTCAATACTGACTTGTTTTGTATTTTGGGCATCAAATTGGGCTCTCAACTCGTTAAACCGCTCTTCAGAGATCATCCCTTTTTGCAAAAGCTCCGCTGTCACAGACCGAACCAGCGGCCATCTTTCTTTGAGAACCGCCGTTGATAGTTCAAGACCCTGGTCAATGAGTTTCTTTAATTCCCTATCAAAGATCCCTTTTTGGGCGTCATTTAAAACAGGATTTCCGTCGGCATCAATCTGGATTCCCCAAAGGGTAGGTTCCATGCCCCAGGTCGTGAGATACCTTGCGCCGAGCTTTCTGATTTTTTCTAAATCATTAGCCCACCCAGCATCTTCTGAAAAGCCAGCCAAGGTTTGGGCAGCCCTTCCCGCAGTCAACCTTGCGATTTCTGCTAAGACAGCTTCTTTTGTAGGGCTTGAATGAAGTTCTGGTATTTCTTCATATCTCGCATAACCATAATACTTGAGATCGCCCTTACTTCCACCGCGAATCGTAATGTGTGAAAGTTTATCTCCAGTTAATAAGGGCTCATTGACAATGGCGTGACCCGCTTCATGGTAAGCTGTGCTCTTAGCTTGCTTGGTATTTTGTATAGGAATGACAGGTGCAAACTCGGTCAGATTGGATTCGACTTTTCCAACTGGATTTCCAGATCTTGAGATTTCAACTTGGAGCTTCACTTCTCTTGGCGGGTTTTGCTTTAGCCAATAGGGTTTCTTTGTCATAGAGTCCGTTAGATTTAGCTTAAGAGTCATCCCGTTCATATTCTGGGCGCTGTAGCCATTTTGCAAAAGGGCAGAGACTAAAAGCTCACCCAGACGGTTTTCAAGGACCGATTTAACAGAACGACCACCGCTATCTTGCGTAAAGAAACTTTCTGCAAATTGCTTAACAAAATTCTGGTCGTACTCAACTTTTAACCCTGGTCTGTGGGCTAAGAACTGATCCACTTGAGCCTTAAGAAGTTTTTGCGTAATGGCTATGGCTTCGGGGTGCAGCAGAGGCTTCATTAAGATAATGTCGTCAGGCCGCCCTAAGAAAGCTTCGGGAACTCCGCTTTCTCTTAAAAGACCACGGATCTTTTCTCTGGTGTTGGCATCCTTCCAGCGAGCCATTCTTAGATCATCAGCATCAATCCCTTGAAAAAGTTTTTCACCGTCATTACCTGTAAAGAGAAAGAAGTAATTTCTCAGATCAAAAGTTTTTCCTGTAGCAGGAGAAACCCATTTGCCTTCGTCAAGAATGTCATAGAATTTTTTAAACAGGGCTTCTTTAAGGGATTTGTTATTTCCACCCATGTTGGATATTTCATCGAAGATGATAACGCCGCCGTTTGGATTCTCAGTCAAAGCCTTTTCAAAAGCCCACATAGTTCGGTGTCCTGAATATCCTGGCTTTGAGCCAAAGATTTCAGTCAAATCAACGTCACTCATCACTCCGCCCAATGGAATGACAGCGTATCTTGAATTTGAACCATAAAGACCTTGAGCTATAGCCTTACCAAACTCAGTCTTTCCAGTGCCGGTGGAACCCACTAAAAACATCGAAAGAGGACGGGTGCGGTCGGCATTCCCCATCTTAGCCGTGATACTTTGCACAGCACTTCTTATCGCCATGTCTTGACCGATTATTTTTTCGTGCATGACCCCTGGCAGGTTTTGAAGCTTACTTACAAGGTCTGCGTCTTGAAGGGGGTCAAGATAAATTTTCTTAGGAGCCTCAACTGTTAAGCTTTGTCCCTTGGGAGAGATGATTTTAATTTCAACAGGAGACGTGGGGTCTTTCTGATATAGTTCAAACTTTAACGTATCGTTTTTCCCAAGATCAAACTGGGCTCTTGCATCTCTAAAGGCTTTACTCAAATACTGTTTGATCTGACGACTTACATACCTTGCGCCGTCAGTCACGGAATAACCCGTGAGAGCCAAGTGCTCAATGAGCTTAGGATCAATGTCTAATTTTAGCTGGAATTTCTCTAGAATCATTTTACGGAAATTATCAGCTTCTAAACGTCCAATCTTAACGGCTCCTGAGCGGGTGATGGGACCAGCTAAAACAAACTCGTCGATACGGTTTACAACCTCCGGTGGAAGTTTAAAGTCATCATCCCCATTTGTGGGTTGCATAAAAAAGTCTTTAAGATCACCTGATGAGAGGGACTCTAATCGTCGCCTGATGTCATCTTCGGTCCAAGTATTGACACTCCCAGGAAAAGCGAGTTGTGCTCCACGATTGCTTGTTAATATAATGACGTGATTTGAAAGGGTCCTGACTTTGCCGTCACCACCAGTCGTGCGCCCTGTATCAAACATTTCCATAAATCTTTGCCAGGAATCGGGGCTCATTTTTTCAGCTTCATCTATAAGAATAACGCCTGAATACTTACCGCGAGCTGGGTCATCTAAGAACTCCATCAGTGTTCCCGAAGTTTGGTCAGCAGACTTGATACCGTTAGCGGCACCAAAAAGGCTATTAAGTTGCCCGCCCTCTGAATCCCTAGCTAATGATGTCCCATCAATTCTAAAAAACCTGTTCTCGCTGCCAAAGGCTTTAAGTGCGAAAGTCTTTCCAACTAAAGATTTACCAACGCCCGTGTTTCCCATCATCATAAGAACCCTGGGGCGTCCCGACTCAGTTAGGAGATCACTAAATTGTTCAGTAAGACTATGGACCATTCGGGGTTGATCGACGACGACTTGATTGAGGTCAGTCTCAAGTTTTTGAAAATACCCCGCGAACTCTTTTCCATTAAGCGGATTTGAGGGAAGCCCTGTAAGGTCTGTTGCAAACTGATAGACATTCTTATCGTCAACTTGAACTAAAGAACCTTTATTTTTTCTATGTAACCTTATGGCAAGATCCTGAAGAACTTTAAAAGGACCATCAGGTCTTGCATTATCGGGTTTAAGTTTTGGAGCCACACGAATGGCGGCCTCTATTGCCTCGTCACTGAATTTTACTTTATATCGCGCCTCGATCTTTGGTCCCCATGATTTCTTGAAAAGATCCACCGTTTGTTCTGGTGTCATCTCCTCTACACCAATGGGTTCAAGCCTTCTTAGCATGGCTTCGTTTTGTTTGAACGCAAGACGTAATTCTTTTGAAGTGGTTGAACCCAAAAACCTTATCCCACGGGTTCTTGAATCTAGGAACGGCTTCATAGCCTCAATTTGCTCTTCTGATAGGGAGTGCATCTCGTCTATGTAAAGGATGAGGGGTTTTTCCTTACCGCGATTTTGTTCTTTGTAGGTGCGCTCGACTTCAAGAAGGGCCTCAAGATACATTTCCATTGCAAGAGCTTCTTGCCCCTTCTTAGCGAGCGTTGAAATTTTTGAGGGTGTGGCGATAATGACTTCAGCGTTATCAAGTTCTCTCTTATAAACATCGGTGTCAGGGTATTCGCGTCTCAATATCTTAACGGCAATTTTCTCAGCCACGGTGGTCTTACCAACACCAGCAGGACCAACAAAAACGGGGTTCTTTCCTTTAAGTCTACAGAGAATATCAATGGCTTGGTTAGCTTCATTGTCTCGGCCAATAATTTCAATGTAGTCCCCGCTGGCCACCTCTTCACGAACGCGGTCGGTAAGGATTTCTGAGCTTCCCGCAAGTAAGACTTTGGCAGCATCGTCACGTCTATTGGACAAATATGTTCTAAAAAGAGTTTGGCTCTGAGCCCAAGAGACATCGGCTCCAAACAAAACGGCGCTAAATAAAAGTATTAAAAATTTTGCCATACTTTCCAAAAGTTAAAGTAATTCACACTTCCCTGGTCTTTAGATAAAGGTGAGCAATTGAGATGCCATGAATCTCATGGCCGGCAAGAAAGGTATTCATAGTAGAAGCTCCTCCCAAACGCTAAAACCCCTTGGGGAGCCAAAGTTTGGCACCTTTGAGTGACCTTTAAACAGTGACGAAAAACGTCTCTTTCTATGTGGAACCGACGAAATTTACAATCTTATAATCATAAAATGGCAATGAAATTATCCATGTTCTGGGAGTTCTAAACACAATTGTAATAATTGCCTGGTGAAAGCGAATCACTCATTTTTCATTAATTCTGCCTTATAGTGGGCAACAAATGAATTTACTAAATCTTTGTAGTTAACACTGAAAAGTTTTGAAAGACCCCGAAGGGCAGACCCAGGTGGGCGACAAAGGTTTCTCTCCCAATTTGAAACAAATTGGCTTGAAGAATATCCTAGAAAAACTGCCACATCTTTCTGACTCAAACTCTTGGCTAATCGCATCTTTTTTAATTGCTCTCCAAGTTTTTTCATGTGACTTCTCCTATTCAAACAGCGCACCACTTATCATCAATTATGCCCAAATGGTTGATATTAGTTTATAAACTAATATATATTCCAGCTGACTATAAGTCAAAGAACACCTGTAAACTCAATCGGAAAAAGAGATTTTATTCAGGTACACCAATCAAAGCCTTATAAATTTTTAAATCTTTGGAAAATCTTCTGGGATTGGGCGGCGGAATGATCTAATCCTTTACCCGAATCCAAATGAGAAAAGTTACTGATTCTCATTTTTAGTGAATCAAAGCCACACCCGATAACCTTCGAGGCTTCGTCGATAAGTTTGTCAGACGCCTTAGCTTTGAATAATAGGAATGCAATCAAATCGTCTTTCTCCTGCCAATTCATAAAGCTCCCTTCTCGTTACCTAGTTTTGCAACATGGTCAATCAATGCTTCTAAATCCGTCTTTTTTACTATTCCCAAGAAACCAGTCCCGTTGAACTTCGGTAGGATTCTTAGGTCTGCATTTGTAAAAAGTAAGAACTGGCAATCGTGGCCCGCATCTTTTATGGCCAGAAATACCTCATGCCCGTTCATCTCTGGCATGTGAAAATCGCATATCACCAAATCATAATTTTCGACCTTGAGGGTTTTGATTGCAAGCTCACCCGACAATACAGTGGTTATTCTGGCCTGGGTGGAGGTCCTAAGAATCTCTGTAATCAAGTGGGCGGTATCTTGATGGTCATCAACAATTAGGACCTTTAGCAAGGCGGACTCCAAAATTAGCCATATTATTATAAACTCACACCAGCGGTCTGTGTTCCTGCTAGTAATAGCGCGCAATTATTAAAATGTGAAGAAACATCGCTTGCATGCCCATTTAGATAGAATCCCCACACGGTATAGACGGGAAGTTATTTCAGACTTGGATATGATTACTAAACTGATCCGGTCAAAACGGGAGGCCCTTGGGTTTACCCAGGAGTCAGCAGCGGAGAAGTTGGAAATAGCCCCGACAACGCTTCAATATATCGAACAAGGCCGTAAATTTCCAAGTCTCCCTATGCTCTTATATATCTGCCGTGTCTTTGGCATAGACATAAAACCACATTAATTTAAAGCGTTAAGCTGGTTACCACCGGTCTTTTTAAATGAGCGATAGGACGCCGCTTGCCCAGCAAAGACCTAGCAGTAGTGACATTGAGTTCACGTTCTAGCGCGGGACCCCGCTTGCCATTCGTATTGGCGCATTATATGAGGGTCCAGTCACCAGGGGCGGGCTTTTTTAAATCCTTTTGATTTCTTGACCATCACGACGAACAATAAGCTTTGGTTTGAATTTTCGCTGTATCATCGACAGAGGGGCTTTCTGTACTTTGGGTGTCTGAGTCTTTTTAGTTTTCGGCTGTAGCGTAAGTTCAAGTAACCTTTGAATTTCCTTTGGCGAAAGTCTCAGTCGCTTTTGCTTCACTGGTCTTGGAATAAACTCGCGCCAGTGTTTCATCGGAATGTTAAAGATTCCACCCAAAACCGTCTCCACATATTTAATCTTTTCTTCTATGGTCAGGTCAGGATTGCGCATACGCCTCAGAAATAGTCGCCATTCGATAAATAGGCAGAACTCCACCTTAAGATCGGTTGGCTTTGGAAAGTATTTCAAAAGTTTGTTGGGTAACTTTATCTTCATAGTAAATATAAGATTGCCGTTAACCCCAACCCATAGGACCCCTAATAACCCACTCTTTAACGGGACCCCCCTGCGGACCCCCCTTTTTACACGCGACACACGCGCACTCTCGAATCTTTTTTCTACAGCGCGAGCTTAGGACCCCAGAATAACAATCTTCTAGGTATGAAGGAAAAAAACAGAAGGAATACTGAAATGGAACATTTTAATAAAAGCGCGACAGTCAGACAAAAAATAGTTGAGGTTCTTCGAGGTGTCGGAAAGGAAGGCGTGACCAAATGGCAGTTACGCGACGCCACGGGCATTAGAAAGATCGACTGCTTCAAAGAACTGTTCTCTATGCTCAGAAACTACGCTGTTGTCAGACGTGGATCGGGCCGTAAGCAGGACCCCTTTAAATATATGCTTGCCGAATTTCATTTGGGTCAAGCCGCTGCCGAAGACCTTAAACCAAAGGGCAGATTATTAATGACTATGGCTGGATAGGGCACCTTCCAAACCACATCCTTTGGAAGACTCAATTTTGGTCGAAGAAAATGGCCTGGGCTATCGTTTAATTTATCCTGATAGCACTGAAAAAATACGGTTTTGGGTGACATCAACGGGACCCTCTTAAAATTCTTTCCACTGAGGTCTTGCCAATTTGTAGCTCTAGGGCAATCCCGCGTATGGACTTTCCCTTGTCCCTTAGCTCAATGACTTTGACAGCCGTATCCTTATTAAGTGGCGGTCTTCCGCATCTCCAACTTGTGCCATTATTTTTGGCGGCCATTTTCTTAGCTGCCAGACTCTCTTTAATGCGGATAGAAATTAGCTCCCGCTCCATCTGCGAAATCGCGGCTAATATTGTAAAAATAAGTTGGCCTTGGGGCGATGACAGGTCCAGGGCTTCTCGAAGGCTGACAAGTTTAACCCCGTAGGAGTGAAGTTCTTCAATAAGATTTAAAAGGTGTTTGACGTTTCTACCAAGACGGTCAAGTGCTGCGATACAAAGAAACTTGAACTTTCCCCGACGGGCATCGGCTAGAAGCCTATCTAATTGTGGACGGCGTTCACGGACCCCGCTTATACCGTGGTCTACATATTCTCCATAAATCTCATAGTCTTTTATTTTGGCCCATTCCCTCATGGGCACGACTTGATTCATTGGGTCCTGGTTTAATAAGAGACTGCATCTCGCGTAGAGAGCAACTTTGGTACTCATAAAAACCTCGAAAGAAAGGTCCCGTCCGTGGAACTGAGGAGCCTTTATGCACTTGCCTTAAACGGAACCAAAACGTGAACAATCTTTGCTATCGTGTCCTCGGTAGATTCCATTGGTTTATTTTTCTTTTTGCTTTTTCTCTTTGGATTTAACTTAAAACCAGTGTCTTCGACAGCCTTAATGGCTGTTTCAATTTCTTGGAGTTCATTGGCTTGGTACTCGTCTTTAAGTTGGTTGGCATATTCACGCGGGTCAACGACACCTTTTTTGTAAGCCCGTTGAGGACCGTCGCCTGTATAACCACCGCCGAAAACCTTGACGGTGTTATTATCCAAATTAACAATATAAACCCATTCAAGATCCCCTTGGTTTCCAAGGTGTTTAGGTTTAAATTTTTCGTTGTAGACAGCGGTTTTTCCGTCGCCATCATCGTCAAGTCGAGCGCCCATGCCGTAGCTATCTGTAGCCGAGCCAATAAGCAAGCCGGTTACTTGCTCAACACTTGGAGTCCTAGGGTTGTCTATTTGAAATCGCTCATTTGTTTCTTTGCATTGCTCTTTAGCTTTGGTGAGAGCTTCCGCAATTATCGGAAGATTCCCCGTGGGGTATCCGTCACTATGTTTATAGAGGCGGATTGTTTGGGCTGTTCCGTGTTTACCATCACCTGTTATTACAATAATGCTTCTAGTACTCATGGTCTCCCCCTTAAGCGGCTTTGCGCTCAGTAACTTTTAATTGAGAATAACGACTTACGCGGATGAAGGGCTTTAGCGCCTCACCCAATGTGAGTCTGGCTTCTTTCAGTGAGAAAACTTCGCGTGACGCTGGTGTTACAGTGACCTTGAAGTCATCAAGCTCAAGAACACCATTGGATTCCTTAGCTGCCTCTTCTAAGGTTCCACGATAGGGCTTGAGCATCTCCTCAAGGGCCTCTATCTCACCTTGGATCGTCTTATATCTGCGAGCGAGATCATTAAGGTTCTTGGGTTGCATTTGGATCGTTTTAGCGAGCTTCATAACTTGTACCTCCGTTAATTTCATACTTTCAGTATGACGCGATAAGTTATATTTGTCAATCTAATTTTGAATAGCAAATTTAAATATACAATTTAAAATAGTTTATTTTTCTCTAAAGTTTTGATGGAGTCTTACCGAAGGATTATATGACTGGAGCTATTATACCGTTGTCCCCAAGTGTACGGGCGAGACACAATTCCGTGTCATCGGGGTCTTGAAAAGGTCTGCTTTCCCAAGCCCTGACAGTATTGGACTTCAAAAGCAGATAAAAATTTTCTGGACAAAAAATCTAAAATTTTTTCCTGGCGAAAATCAAAAAAAATTTCGGGACCAAAATCAAAAAAAATTTTCCAGGGTAGGCTTAAAAGAAAGTTGAAAATTTTACAATTTGGTTAAGCATATTTTGTGTATCAAAATTAGTCATTCTCTTCAAAGTTCCATACCTTGAGTTTCTTAACTTCTTTTAATCCCTCTTGTATCGCTTTAAACGCAATATCGTTAATTTTAACGGCTCTGACACCTTTTGGGTCGTGCGGATCGCGTCCTTTATTAAACTTCTCGTATAGGTCATTTAGGTCGTTCTGGAGGGCCTTTAGAGTTTGCTCGTCCTTTACTCTAAAGGCGAACTGATAGTTGACGTATTTGCTTGGGTCCTTGTCCTTCTTTTTGGGCTTTGGCATAAGCTCTCCTATTAACCCAGTATATTCTAATCGGTATATGTAAGTCAAAACGATACCTTAATTTTGAATATCAAAATTTACATGACAAAATTACATGATGCGTTATAATATAGATGAAGGTACTGCGCGAACCACGGTACGGATCGTTCGGGGGATTGTACGGAATGAACGACAAATCGGAATTAAAAAAGAAAAACGCTATTTATACCGACTCTAATGTCGTCATGGAGATGCAACTTGGACGTGTACTTACTGAACTTTTGAAAGAAAGGCGACTGTCTTTACGGGAATTGGCTAGGGCCAGTGGAGTGAGTGCTTCGACTCTTAGCGAGTGGACGACGAATCGGGCTCCTAACCCTGTAAAGTTAAAGAAAGTTGCTGAGTATTTGGGGGTATCTGTCCATTTTTTACTATTTGGTTGTGAGGATAATCAGAATCCAATTGAGAAGATTTTAAAAGAAAGTGTTTTTCAAGGAACTTACGAAATAACGGTGAAAAAAGTGAAATTACCAAAACCATAGAAGTTGGTGGGACGAATGAAGTACGTTGTTTTAGTTGCGTCAATTTTATTTCTGGCCGCTTGCACTAAGACGGCAACCGTTGGTGGGGCACTATCGTCGACTTCACCCACTCCTACTCCTACTCCTACTCCCACTCCAACACCTTCGCCAACGCCTACCCCTACCCCAAGTCCGACACCGAGCCCAACTCCTACTCCAACGCCAACTCCTAGCCCTTCGCCGACACCAACACCCACTCCCACGCCAAGTCCAACGCCGACGCCAAATACTTGGACAACTATTTCATCTTTAAGTGAGCCTTCAGCGAGACAAGCCCATACAGCAATATGGACGGGATCAAAAATGATCGTTTGGGGCGGAGTCGGTTCAAGTGGTTCTGGATCTGACGGTGGAATTTATGATCCAGGCTCAAATACCTGGAGTTCCATGAGCACAATCGGCGCTCCGTCTGGAAGATATTCCCACACCGCAGTTTGGACTGGAACCCAGATGGTAGTATGGGGCGGTTACTCAACTGGCTCCCCTGGTGTCTTAGGGGACGGCGGAGTTTATACGCCAAGCACTGATACTTGGACCTCCGTTACTACGACAGGTGCGCCAACTGCCAGATATTATCACACAGCAGTATGGACAGGATCAGCCATGATTATCTGGGGTGGAAACAACGGGTCCATTCAACTTGGTGATGGTTCAAGTTATAATCCCACAAGCAATACTTGGACTACGTTAAATGCCACGGGCGAACCTGCAGCTGTAGACATGCACACCAACATATGGACCGGAACTTACATGATTAAGTTTGGTGGCGAAAACGGTGGTTTTGCTGACATCGACTCAGAACTTTATAACCCATCAAACACTACTTGGACTGCGGCCACTACAACAGGCTCGCCAACGGCAAGATTCTCCCACACTGCCGTATGGGATGGAACACAGATGATAATTTGGGGCGGGAACAACGGCTCTACCAATCTCAATGACGGTGGACTCTACAATCCAAGTTTAAATTCGTGGACAAGCACCACATCCACCAATGCTCCCGTCGCTCGTTCAGGACATACAGCAATTTGGACGGGAACGGAGATGATCGTTTGGGGCGGAAGCGGGTCAAGTAGTTACCTCGGTGATGGCGGTTTGTATAACCCTAGTGGCAATACATGGACTGCGATTTCCACAACTGGATCTCCGTCAGCAAGATACGGTCATTCGGCGGTATGGACGGGTACACAGATGATTATTTTTGGTGGTGCAAATACAAGTGGCGCTCTAGGTGATGGAGCAACATATACACCATAGGAATAGATGTGGAGTGTTTTCTTTTATGGATCTATGTGCTTACTGCAATTTTAAGTGGACTCGATACCGAAGTATCTATCATTGGGGTTTTAATTTGTATGATCTATCGCTTCACCAAGCGAATATCAAAGAACTCCTTCACGATGGAGGTGAGTCTCATGAATAAACTCACGCCTAAACAAGTGAATGAGCGCACCGTTCCGTGCATTGTTTTTGGTGTCATTATGATGTTGGTGGGTGTCGGTAACGAAAATATTTATACTGTCCTTGCTGGATTAGCATTTGTGGTTTTTGGAGCATTTGCAAAACATGCAGCGACAAATTCGCAGGAATGCCCTTTTTGTAAATCGAAAATTCATAAAGAAGCAAGTGTGTGTCCTAAATGTCAAAGGGAGCAAAAGAATGTCGCGTAAAGAATAGCGCAAATAGATTTATTATTCGGTTCAAACTTTTAAGGGGGGACGTTATCATGAAAAAAGTATTTTTAACTTTACCTTGTGCTTTGATGGTGGCCTGTTCGTCAGTGCCACAGCCACAAAGTCAATCTCAAATGCAAACGCCAGAAACCCAAGGCGACAAAGTTCTTGCCCGAATTGATGATTTGCCCGCAAGGCCGTCATGGCTTAAAGAATCGGACCCATTCCGCATTGAAGGAGGATATGTCATCTCCCTTGGCCAAACATTAATTCCCGCTGATAACCGTGTCGAGGCCGCTTACCGAATTGCCGAGAATAACGCCAAAGGCGCTATTGCTGGAGCCATTGAGCAGCGTTTAGAATTTATTTTCCAAAACGCAGAAGAAGGGACTGAGATGGATACCACTCAGGCCCGTTATATCGGGGCGGAGGCTTCTAAATTGACGACTTCTTCGTTACGCTTGGAGCATCGTTACTGGGAAAAAGTTGCAACAACGACCGATAGCGGCCAACGGATTACTCAGTATCGTATTTTTACAACGGTCAAGATGCCTGAGAGTGATTTCAAAAGGGCTGTCATTGATGCCATCCGTAGAAGTCAAGGACGACAAGGGATCAGTGCTGAATTTGCACAAAAAGTTAATGAACATTGGGACAAGTTTGTTAGTGGCAACGATAGTAAAACGACAAGCACAACGGCCAAGGCCGATAAACCCGCCACGACAGAGAAGCCCAGCGAAGATGGGAACGAGTAAAGTTTTAGTAGTGGGTGGTTATGAGGACTTTATTTAAGTGTGCTTACACCTTAATGGCTTCGATCTTGATTGGATGTGCATCGGCCCCGCCAATGTACGATGCCAAAGGATTTGAGAAAAGGGTTGCCAACAATCCGATTTGTCTTGATGGCAAGGGAGTAAAAGTTTTCTCCATCACGACTGCGACCTATGTTGGTGTAGCGCCAGGTAGGTCCTTGGCTGAAGTCAGTAGCACTCAAGATGACTATGCTAAGGCCGCCGACGCTATCTCAAAGAATATATTTCAACTCCTATCCCAAGTTGAAATAATTGAAGATGGCCAAGGTCTTAAGTATAATTCCATTGCTAAACCCACAATGGTTTTTGCGGCAGTTATCACCCTTGGAGTTGTTGGTATTCTGGTTTCGGCTGAACCAGAGGATTTCTATAAACCTGAACTTCACGTTCGCTCTAGTTTAGACATTCGAGACATTCACCTAGTCAGAGTTTCAAATAACCCGCTTGAGTTCGTTGTCTGCAAAACTGAAACTTGCGGAGGACTTAAAGAACCGTTTAGTCACAAAGAAATTCTTCAAGGGAATAACAGTGGGCAAGCCTATTATTATGTAGCAAGTAAGAACGCCCCTTCTATTGCTATCTTGGAATTTGACAAGTCCCCTCTTGAGCCAGATCCACTCTCGGCCACTGTCATAGAGACGGGCTTTGATCTTCACAATTTTTTGAGCCAAAACTATTTCGATCCAAATAAAGATAGGGGACCAGCATCCTTGGCTGATGCTTTTAACTTGGGAATTAAGATAACAAAGACTGTCCGTGGCCCATGGATTATCCAAAAGGTAACTTTTAACCCTAGTGAGGTTTGTAGAAATGTTCGGTCATCTACTGAACTTTACTCTCATTAGTATGGTGGCGCTCGGTGCCGGTCTTCCAACTTGGGTCACAAGTGGGGCAACCTCTAATAGTGGATCATATTTTGTTATCTGTAGCGCCGATGCCCTTGATCCCCAGGAGGCCGAAGAATTAGCTCAAAGCCGATGCCTCGCTAGTGCCGCAAAACTTAGCGGAGTAACTGTTCAAATCCATTCTAAGACCGTTGAGAGTGTTACTGGGAATGACTCAAGTGAAGTCGCAGAGATCCAACCCATCCACCGTCCTGTTCAGTGTCTCTGGACCAATCGTTATCTTGAGTCACAAGGGACAGGCTTTCGAGTTTGGCTTAGGTGTTCTGTTTCCAAAAGATCTGTCGAGAGCATGAAAAACCAAACGGCACCAGGCAACGGGGATCAAGATAGTAATGCCTCCCTGCCCGCCTTTAAGAAAGCCATCGTTGTAGCCATCAGTGTCCCGCCCGCTGAACTTTACTCCGTCGGGGGTGATCGTGGGGAGCGCATCATTAATACTTCAAGTAATCCCACGAATCTAGAGATTAAAGAAGGAGATCAGTGGATCGTGGCCAAAAGACATGGCTACCACGACAACAAAGTTTTACTTAATCCGTGGCAGAACGGTGACGTTTTAAACTTAAATTTCCAACTTGATCGAGGAATTTAATAACGGACTTCAATGTCCTACGAAGGAGGTCTTTATGGATAAAAATGGTGACGAGTTGATAAGAAAAGGTAATACGCTCATGGCCGCCGCCCGCGAAGGGAAAATAGGTTTTGCGGAGAGTGATATTCGCGCCCTTCAAAACGCCTACTTGAGGAGCCGCAGTGGATCTTTTCTTACAAGTTGGACCCCCGTATTTATAATTTTTATTATGGGGGCACTTACGTTTATTTCGGGATCTGTGCAAGAATACGCTGCCCTACCTCGACATACTGCCGCTTATCAGGCCGCCACCGTTTCGTTAATGTACGGTGGTCAAACAAACGATGACGCAATTCTTGCATCAGTTCACAGAGAAGAACAAGAAACGGGAAGCCAGATAAGAGCAGGGTTCTTGTTAATCATTGGTGCGGTTGTCTATGGAGTCATGCTCCGAAAGTACAATGCAAGGGGAAAGAAGTACGTGAGCTTTGTTCAAACAGAGTATCCAAAACTAGAGAAGGAGGCAGCTTAGAGAAATTCTTTAGCCCGATAGTTGAACACGCCATTCTTTCTATGGGAGTGATGGGATTTGAGACTCACATTGAACGAAAAAATCGGAGGTCCTCTAACTTGGCTTTATACCTTCTCTTGCATTTTGTTTGGTGAAGAAACCGAGGTTTCAGTATTTATATTGTGTATCTATGGGATTAGCAAAGGAGTTTGTAAGATTTTAAAGTGACTAGCCTACTGATTTTTCGTCAAAACGAAGATCAACCAAATTGCCGTTCTTAAACAGTAAAGAAAAATATCGAAGAAAGGACATTCCAAGAACTATGTCCTCGCAACTGTTGCTGACGGAGGCGCGGATACCTTTAAGAAAAATTATTTCTCCTATAGACGTTTTAAGTCGTATATCAACCTCGGTTACAGCTTCCTTTACCGAGCCATTTGCTGTATCTGATATTTCCGCACCCCCGGGCGGGAATACGCCAGGCGTTTCATCCAACAACCGTTTTGGAATAAGAATACCAGAGGCTCCTGTGTCAATCATCCCTTGAACACGAACAAAAGCATTCTGGCCTGGTGGGCTGATTTCAACGGGGACATAGAGGACATCTGCGTCGTTTTCTTCAAATTCAAATTGGCTACCATTTCTAAATATCTTCATGCCTATTAAAGATTACTACGTTACTGAATTTTCAATAAGTCCAACCATTGCTTATGTTGGACGTACTTTCCGTAAGCCTGTCTATATTGCTGAAGGAGACGCTCCTTCTCCTGGCCATTCTGGCTATTAGCAGCCCTTGTCCAAAGAATTTTCACTTGATTTTGCAATGCCTTGAGTAATTCCATAAAAATATCCTTCTCCCATCATTCTTATCGGTCTTTTGTTTTAATACTTTAGCTGATAATTTATTGGCTAAATTAGCTGATATTGTAAAAAGTACAAATTTGTAATATAATAAGCTATGGCAAAGAAAGAGAAGTATCCATACAAAGACTACCCCGTGCTTGGCTACCGCGTAACTAAGGCCATTTACGACGAAATAACAGGTGTTTTGGAAGAGGTGCTAAACCTTTGGAATAAAGAGCTAGAGGCTCACGAGAAGTTATATAAAAAAAATGATATTTTTATTAAGGCTTTAAAGCGAGGTTTAAGCCAATTAGAGGCAGAAAAGAAGAAGAAGTGAGGGCCGCCGTTGGTCTAGTTGAACAGTCTAGTTAAACAGCTCTCGTAGGATGCCGATAGAAAATAAAGGGAGCCAACGGATGGATCGACGCCAACTTGCAAGTGACTGTGCCCGTGTCATTGCTGGCCACGGACACAAATTTGAACAGCTTGACGATCTTCTAACCTCAATCGTCAATAGAGTGGCAAAGAAATTAAAAATTTCACTAAAAACGTATAGTCTAGGACGCTATCAACTGGACAGAACACTTTGTTATTTTGTTATTTTTTTCATTTACGAACATTCTTGTAACGGTTTATCTCCTAACAAACAGGAAATCGAAAGAGCCGTGGACCTTTTTATAGAATTTAAAGAAAAGAATCGTGATCTTACTCTAATTTCAATCAAGGGTGGACAATTAAAGTCCGCGACGGTTGAGGAGTTCCTTAATTTTCAGCATGATGACCCTATCGAGGACCGTTTCAATAGGGTCCATCGTGCAATTTTTGATAGGTGCGTTAGCGGAGCAATACACCAAGACTCCATAATTTGGACCATTGACCATCCACAAACCCCCTGGGGAGCGAATGCGTCTTCGGTGAGTCGCTTGGTCGATGACTTAATTGATGAAAAAATTCAAGTGGCTTTAGTGCGGGGAGCATATCGCTACCAGGACGGACACCTTACAGAGGAGATAAGTTTTCGAGGCTATTACGACAACAAGAGACAATACACAGTCATGTTGAAATTTGCTCAACTGGCGTTTCAAGAGAGCGTTCTTTTGATTTCTAAAAATGGAGAAACTAAAAGCTTGAATCTTGCCACTAAAGAAATCTCCTTTCTTGGAATTTGGAGTCCAATCGCTGCTCGGAAAGTTAAAGACCTTGGACCCAATGACGGATTTTCAATCATTGACGGGCAATATTATGGCATTTCTCCAACCCCTTTTGAGCAAGTGGCTTAACCTTCTATTCGAGCTTCTCGGATTTAAGAATACAAGAATATCTATTTTACAAGTAAAACTCGACCTTACTCCTGCAAAGTACTCCCTCGGTATTATGTCTTCCTGGAATTACCGACGACCTCCAAACCGTAAGACGATGTGCTTATTTATTAAGATTATAATATTATATTGAACGGGTGAGTGCTTATGGGGCAGGAGGGGTAGTATGGGTGCGCCCCTTTCCTTTAGAGACGAAACCGCCCTACCTTTGACCGGATTGAGCAAGCATCTCTCTAAAATAGGTGAATCCGTGCCGATATTAATGACGGGCCAACTGCTGCGGGAAAATTGTGCAAAGTAAAACCACCTCTACTGAGAAGACGACCAACAAAGATGCCGTGGCCGAGGAGAAAAACTTCGCAGCTTTTGTTAGAGCCTATTTCGATTACAAAATTGGTAAACAGATCGCCAGGCATATACTGACACCAGGGCTTGAACCACGGTTCTTTGATTCACGCTTCGATAAAAGTAACTCTATAAAGAATCGCACTATAAACGACATCAAAAAACTTAATCCGTCCTTACTTGAGGAGCTTAAGTTCTTTGCACAAGTTGTGACGGATCAGGAAATGAGCCGAGATACTGAGTTTGACAGTGACCTTCTTATAAATTTATATGGCTGCCTCGGTGGTTTGTATCTGAACTATGACAGCGCAAGCTACAAACTCCCACAGCCTACGAATTTTGCAGGTCGTGATTTTGAATTTTATTGTTGGAAAAAACTGGCTGTAGCAATATTCTTCGAGCAAGAACGAGTATTTTGGCATGGAGTTGCCCTCCTTACAGAAACAAAAGAAAATAAGAAACTTTATAAAAGTGAGCAGGTCCATTGGGGCACTGAAGAATTGCGAGATTGTCATCAGAATGAATTTGAGGAATTTATCAAATTTCTAGGAGATTACTTGGCTATGCAGCCCAATCTTTTCGACTCAATCGATACTGCTATTTGTAGTCGTAGATTTTATTGGAATTTCATCCAGAATTTTATTGAGAACGCCAAGACCAAAACTACAGGACTGTATGATAGAGTGGAGCGGCGGTTTCCCTCAGTTATTATTCATTATTGTGATGGAGAGGATGCGAGAGTCATTTCTACTGACCCCACCGATCCCATATTTCGCCTAAATAGAACCACATATCGTCCAAACTCTAAAAATCTTGTTGCAGACTGCAACGCAGTATTGAATGACACCGCCAGCGCCACTTTAAAGCAACGTGTGTCTGATTGGGTTCGCCCGTTTAAAAAATTCATTTTTAGTGAGCTTGGATTGAGTTTTATGGCAAAGACAAGAGAACACCATCGTATTACAGAAGAGTTTAGTGCCTATCTATTAAAGTATGTTGTAGTTCACCGCAATCACGACAGGCCACCAAATCTGGACGCTATACACAAAGTTATGCTGGAGTTTATAAAGTTTAAAAAGGCCCAGCCAGACATGGCTCCCATTCTAGATTCAGACGGATTGATTAAACCCATGCCCGTAGAGCGTTACCATCAGTACATCAATTCAAAGGCACTATTCCAACTTGAAAACCATTTCCAAGAGATAACGTCAGAAGCTTCGTCGGTACTTGGCAAAAAGAGTACCGTTGCCAAAGATATGACGATAGTTTCATTAGAGCACCCCGACTCGAAGCGGGGCAATGTGGCTGTGGTCCTGCCTATGATACAAAACATTATTGCACAAGGTATAGAGGTGGAGGTTTGTATTGGAGCTTTTCGGTATTCTGAGGGTGCCCATGCCGGCAAGGTCATTGATGAAATATCGCTCGCTTGCTATTTTGAGACCCCAAAGCAGAAACAATACCTTGAAGACATCGCTGGCTTTTATCACCAAGAAAGTTATTTAGTCATCGATAAAGAGCTGTGGGTCTCTCTGGTCGATCTTAAAAATGGAAATCGAACACAAATAGGAACATGGTTAGAGGTTCAGAGGATCAATCACAATGATCTAGGAATTGGGGAAGGCTACACTCTGATTAACGGAAAGTACTTTCAGGCAAAGTCATTCGATGCTGACAAGCCCCTTGTTGAGTCCAATGATTTCAGAAATGTTAGAACAAGATTTGGTCAGTTCGTTCTCACAGATCGTCAGGCCAAAGTAATAAAGTATATATACTCAAAATACGAGGAAGGTATAGCCGAACTAAAAGGCAGCGACATTATAGAAGCAGTCAATTCCAACGATCAAATTCAGCGTATATTCGACACCCGTGTTGATAATAAATGGGTCCCTGGTCCCGCTTGGGATAAGTTGATAGTTAATTCAAAACACGGCTACTATAAGTTGAAACTCTAATCCGTCATTACCCATTACCGTATATGCTACCATAATTCCCGCTAGGGATATGGGCATCGCCTTCTGTTTCCGGTTGACTATCTAAGCTGCACCCGCTGCCATTTACCATAATCACGCACATAATAAAAAAATGTCATCTGAGGCATCCTGAAAGTGAGCCAATTATGGTTCCAAAAACAGGAGAACTTATATGAACACGAAGCAAATCGAAAACGGTAAAGACGAAAAGGACAATCAACGGGAGGATGTAAAAACAAAGACCAAAATTGCAGCCTCATCAACGAATCCTTTTGATCTAGCCAAACTGAAACTCTCTCAAGATTTTGAGACTGCTGGCGGTGGAGTACGGAGGAAAATTACAACTGTTCCAGTAAGAAAACCAAATAAGCATTCCTTTTTTAGAGTAATAGCAGACGAAAAATTCAAACTTACCACGGCTGTTTTAGAGTTCAAAGAGGACGGATCTGAAATGTATCTGATCTCTCCTGGGCTTCGTGATGAATTAATGGAGGATTTGCATATAGTTCAAATCGTGACCACCATTGACCGACAAAATAACGTCGTGCTCTGGCCAGTCAAACTCCCAAGCTCTGAAGGAAGAAGCAATACTTGGAACGATAGTGCCATGGCAGCAGCTCAACACGCTGAGAAGCAATGGATTCGGATGGTTCCTAACATGAGGCTTGGTGCTTATGACGTATTTGTCGCGGCAAAAGATTATCCTGAACCTCAAATTCCCGACACTGATTTTCAACAACTTATCCAGTTAGCATTCAAGGACCGTTTCATTGATTCGATGGACCACCCTATTTTGAAAAAGCTAAGAGGAGAGGAGTGATGAAACCCTTTAGCTGTTGGCCCTTCAAAGAAATTTGGTGCGTTGATTTTGAGTTCAATGCTCAAGATGGAAGTAGACCTGAAGTACGATGTATGGTCGCACGAGAATTAACAAGCGGACAAACTTTAAGACTGTGGGCGGACGAATTGAAAACACTAAAGGCCGCGCCGTTCAACGTAGGTGAAGATAGTCTATTTGTCGCTTATTTCTCCACCGCAGAGTTCAGCTGTTTCCACACTCTGGGCTGGCAACTTCCAATAAATGTATTGGATCTCTTTGTCGAGTTCAGAAATATTACCAATGGCTTGCCAACTCCCGGTGGCAGCGGTCTCATCGGCGCACTCGTCCACTATGGCATGGATGCCATTTCTGCCACAGAGAAACAGGAAATGCGTGATCTTGCTTTAAGAGGAGGTGACTACACCCCAGAGGAAAAGATTGCACTTATTGATTACTGTGAGTCTGATGTTCTCGCGTTGATTCATTTACTGCCAAAGATAGCCAACCAAATTGATCTTCCACATGCAATCTTGCGCGGCCGGTATATGAAGACCGTTTCTGTAATGGAGCACAACGGCGTTCCCGTAGATGTGGACACCCTAGAGCGTCTTAAGCCGCATTGGAATCCTATAAAACAACTATTGGTAGCGAAGGTTGATGTCGATTTTGGTGTGTATGAGGGTACTACTTTTAAGACTGACCGATTTCGTGCCTATCTTGAGCAGAACAATATCGCATGGCCAATGCTGCCTTCGGGCTCCTTACGATTAGACGACGACACGTTTAAAGAAATGGCTAGGGCGTACCCCCAACTAGACCCATTAAAGCAGCTGCGAGCAACACTTTCTGGCTTAAAATTACATGACATTGCGATTGGGAGCGATGGTCGAAACCGTTGCATGCTTTCTCCCTTTAGAGCCAAGACAAGTCGTAATCAACCTTCCAATGCAAAATTTATTTTTGGTCCAGCCTCCTGGATTCGCTATCTCATAAAACCCAGTCCTGGAAAGGCTCTGGCATATATTGATTGGTCCCAGCAAGAGTTTGGTATTGCCGCCGCCCTCTCTGGCGATGAAAAAATGAAAGAGGCGTACCTATCTGGTGATCCCTATTTGGCCTTTGCAAAACAAGCCGGGGCCGTACCTCAAAATGCAACTAAGGCATCCCATAAATCTGAAAGAGAAAAATTCAAAGCCTGTGTATTAGCCACTCAGTATGGAATGGGTGAACTTTCATTGGCTCAACGAATTGGGCAGCCCCCCATCGCGGCAAGACATCTCCTAAAGTTACACCGCGAGACATATCCTACTTTTTGGAAATGGTCCGACAACGTTGTGAATTTCGCAATGCTTAACGGTTACCTCTACACAACTTTCGGTTGGACAATTCAACTTCCACAAGAACCCAACGACAGATCACTTAGGAATTTTCCTGTTCAAGCCAATGGCGCAGAAATGCTACGCCTAGCAGCCTGTCTCATCGTAGAAGATGGAATCAAACTATGCGCCCCCGTTCACGATGCAATCGTTATTGAGGCACCCAATGAAGAAATAGATAAAGTTGTAACCCGCACTAAAGAGTTAATGTCCATCGCCAGTAAAATTATTTTAGGGGATTTAGAGCTTAAAAGCGATGCTGAAATTATTCGTTCGCCCGACAGGTATGAACCAGAAAAGGGCGAAAAGATGTGGGTCGCTGTAATGGAGCTTCTCCGTCAAGTTGAGAATGAGACCTCCAAGACTGGTGTCAAATGAAACCACTAGATTTGAAGCAAATGCAAATCGACTACACAGTTAAAAACAGTGGCACAAATAAAGTTCGAGTGAAGCGTGAAATAGTCGGTTCCTTTCTCAGAGGCCCAATCCCACTTGTATGGCTTGAAAAGGCGGCCTGTCTTGGCGGAAAGACTCTTCACGTCGCTATTAGCCTGTGGTTCCTGCGAGGCGTAACCAATAGAAACCTAGTTCGCTTTAATCAAAGTAATCAAGAACGCTTTGGAGTCAAACGAGATGCTGCAAGGCGGAGCATCACCGCTCTGGAGTCAGCAGGTTTAATATCAGTCACTCGAAAACCAGGCAGGTGCCTTGAGGTCCTAATCATTGATCTGGATGGGAGGAAGCCATGAAAGCTAAATTACAAACTGATGGCCACTTAACCGATGGTTTTAAATCTTCTGGAACTTCTCCTCCCTTGGATTTGGCGAAGACCTCTGGCACAAGTCCACCAGAATTAAGTGCCACGGGGAAGTTATCAATTCCGCAACGATTTGCCGTTTTACAAATTGAAAATAAAGTAGCTCAAGAAATTGTAATTAAGAACCACTATCTTCATCGTACAGCGCCTTGCTCATGGGCCTTCGGACTTTTTGATAAACAAAATAACTGCACTCTCGTCGGTGTCATCACCTACGGAGTGGGTCCCTCAAGCACCCTTCTTGCCGGTGTATGTGGTCCTGACGAGGCTAAAAATGTCTGTGAACTCACTCGTCTCTGGTTGGCCGACAACCTACCCAAAAACTGTGAAAGCTATCTCATTGGAAACTCCATCAGGCTCGTCCCCCGTGAAATTATCGTCAGTTTTGCTGACAGTTCAGCTGGGCACATCGGCTATGTCTATCAGGCCACAAATTGGATTTATACAGGCCTCTCCACCAAAATTAAAGATCCTCGCCTCAAAAGTAACCCGCATCTCCATCAGGCTTCTTTTGCTAAAGGTCTCACAAAAAAGGAAATTGTTGATAAATATGGAGATGACGTTGAATACGTTGAGCGGTCCCGCAAGCATCGTTATGTATTCTTCAATGTTCGTAACAAAAGGCGTAGGCAAGAACTTGAGGCTAAATTACGATATAAAATCCTCCCATACCCCAAAGTTTCAGCAGAAAAATCAAGCCCAAGTAAAAAAATCTGTACTGTTTGTGACGAAGAGAAACCCGATGATGAGTTCTACAAAAAACGTAATAGCCATGAGTCATGTTGTAAGAACTGCAAAAAACTAGGAAATAAACAGAAGCGTGCAGCTAAGTCCAAAGCAGAGAAACCTATTTGGGAGGCTGCGCTTAAAATTGTTGTCAACTCTGAAAAGAAAGGTGATTTAATAAATGTACTTTTTGATCTCCTCAAAACCCATCAACCTGTAGTAGAACCTGTAGCCCATGACGACTTTAGTGTTTCCGAATTATTGAAAAATACCAACACTATTGATGCCCTTTTAGAAGTGGAGAAAAAGAAATGCGCAAAATAGGAATTTATTCGAGGGTCTCAACTGAAGAACAGGCCCAGGTCGAAGAGGGTTCGATCAAAAACCAAATTGAAAGCCTTCAAAAATACGTTAAAGCCGAAAACATGAAACATGATGGGACTTGGGGAGAACTGGTTGATGTATATAAGGATGAAGGATTTTCGGCAAAAGACCTTAAGCGTCCGGAACTCAAACGGCTTCTGAACGACATCTACAGAGGGAAAATAGACACCGTACTTTTCACAGAAATTTCTCGTTTAAGTAGATCGGTAAAGGACTGGATAGATTTAAGAAAATTTTTTGATGACAATGACGCCAGCTTTATTGCAAGTAGGCAGAACTTCGATACCTCAAATGCCATGGGTCGGGCTATGCTTAACTTTGCCATTGAGTTTTCACAACTTGAACGTGAAATGACGGCTGAAAGAGTAAAGGCAAGTTGTTACGCTAGGGCCAGCCGAGGTCTATGGACGGGTGGACAAATCCCCTATGGCTTAGAAAGCACCGATAAACCAGGCTATTTAAAGGTAAACGCCGCAGAACAAGTTATTGCAGACGAGATCCTCGATATTCTGATTAACCATGGAGGTTCCGTTGCTAGTACCGTGGATCTGCTAAAGGAGAAGGGATATTCACGGCATAAAGGCCAAGACTGGGATGAGAAGTCACTCTGCCGATGGATTAGAAATCGAATGCTTATTGGTGAGGTTGAAGTTAATGCTGCCAAAAAAGAAAAGGATCAAAAAAGTCTAGCAGAGCTGGACAAGTACAAAACTGTTCAAGCTGTATGGGAGCCAGTCTTAGCTAAAGATAAGTGGCTTCAGGCTAACGATCTTCTGGACCGCAATTACCAAAAACTGAAAGTGGCCCAATGGCAGCACTATGAATACGTTTTTACTGGCCTCTTTGAATGTTCCAATGGACATAGGCTTGTTGGTTCGAGCGGTTGGGGAAAATCGGGCAACAAATATCCCCATTACAAACACAGCCCCAAAAATAAATGTGACTGTCATATCAAGACCATTCCAGCGAACAAAATCGAAACTCGAATCATCCAGGAGCTTAAGAAAATTATTAAATCGCCCAACGTCATAAAAGAATTGGCGGCAAAGGCGAATGACGAATTTACACAAAAGCGCCCTGATTATGGTCAAGCACTCTTCACCGCCAAAAAGCGTGTAGATGCCATTACTAAAAAACTCGATCAAATAACAGATCAGATTCTTGAAAGTGGAATTGATGCCGACAGGGAAATGTGGCAAGGAAAGCTAGGCAGGGTTCAGGAAGAAAAGAAAGCTGCGGAAAAGGAATTTGAGGAGTTGACGATACGATCAAGGGAGCAAAACGCTGAACCCCTGGACGCCGGAAGAATTGCATTGGCTTTGGAAAAACTTGTGGATGGTTTTGAGACTTTGCCTATCGCTTCGAGACAGGCTCTTTTGACAAGTCTCGTTGACAAGGTTGAGATTCGGAAAGAAGAAATCGTGGTTCAGATCAAAAATCCTGGGTTCTTGTTTGGATCGGTAGGGATCGATGGGTGTCACACTGGAGAATCATCTTTAGCACACTCAGATGATTGGCGGGGTGTGCGGGACTCGAACCCGCGGCCTTCCGCGTGACAGGCGGACGTTATAACCAACTTAACTAACACCCCTTTATACCTAAAAGGCTACTCCTTATAATATGGCCATATCCGCCATACAATAGAAAAATAGCCTGAGCTGCATCCTGTGGTACTCCTAGGTAGAAGTGGTCAATTATCCTTGTGACCTGAGAAAAGACTCTAATTCCCTGAAAAATGGTCCGGGTTGTTCGACCCACGGAAAATGGCCGGCATTTTTGAGGACGGCCGTTTTGGACCCCTTAATTTTTTCATGGATCCGGTTGGAATTCATTTCAGAACAAACAAAGTCGTCGTCACCTACCAAAATAAATGTCGGGCTTTTAATTTTGGCAATCCGATCTAGAATATGGACAGACCGTTTTTCACTGTCTTTCCAGCCTATCCAAGGATGAATTGAACCTGTTCCGGCCTTAAACTTTTGTAAACTATCTTTCAACTTTTTCTGGTCATGAAAATAGAGCGGAAGTGTTTCTATAAGGGCTTCTGTAAACTCTTCGTCTGTGGGTATTTCGTCCCATCTGCCGTCATACCTCTTTGCGAGATATTCATCCACGCTCAAACCCCAACCCGGAGACGGTAGAAAACAAAGTGGACCTTGTCCTTGAATATTTATCCAAAGTTTTAAGCCGTTTGCTTCGATGATTTGGGGGCCGTATTTCATTACCTTAAGTTCTCACCTAAACAAAAAAATAGCAATAAGCCCATATCGGAGAAGGAATACATGTGTAGTTTATTTATTCTGGGCTACTCGTGGAGTGTAGATTTTGTTATACTTTGCTAATCGCACATATGAAAAAACTCATGTTTATTTTTGTATTTCTATCGAGCATCCAATCCTTCGCCGGCCCGGACCATGGTTGGTCTTTAGGTGTTGGGTACCACAACCCACCGGGGTCCACGATTGGCGTCAACTTCATGCACTTGTGGACCAACTGGGCTTTAGAGTTGGGCATAGGCTACATTGGTTCATACGAAAGCGAGAACAATAACGCCTCGAACAATCAAAATAATTCCAGTGCTTCCGACCGCGACAAAGTTATCTACACTGTAGCCGGCGGCATAAACTTGAAATATCTCTTTGGTTCGGGACCCGTAAGACCCTATCTGCAAGGAGGCCTAGCCACATTCATTTCAACCAGTAACAGCGGTACCGTCGGAGCGGGAGCATCGCTTAACGATCCCTTCGGTGGGTTTGGAATTTTCTTTTCTCTAGGAAAAGAGGCTTATCTCTACGTGTCTTATCTGTTGGTTAATACGAGCACGTTGCAGATTGGGGTAGGGTTTTAATCTATAAGTTCTCAAAAACCTTGCTATGTTCCAGTGTCGAAATCGTCCTCATAAGTAAGAGGTCCTTGATAGTTCATATCAAATAGGCAAACATAGTGGGTATGGGTTATCCAAAAATTGGCAAAAGTCGCATGGAAGCTTTTAGTGATGGAATCCTAGCTATCATCATCACGGTCATGGTGCTCGAACTTAAGGTCCCCCATGTCGATAATTTCAGCGCGCTGGTTGGCCTCTCACCGGTATTTCTGAGTTACGTCCTAAGCTTTGTCTACATTGCCATTTACTGGAACAATCACCATCATATGCTCCATACTTGCCAATATGTGAGCCCTGGAATCCTCTGGGCCAATCTTCATCTTTTATTTTGGCTATCGCTTATTCCGTTTACGACTTCATGGATGGGTGAAAATCATTTTTCAACATTACCTACTCAGGTTTATGGTTTCGTTTTATTTATGGCTGGGGCAGCCTATTATATTTTGGCGCGGATGATTATAGTGAGCCAGGGCCCGGATTCAATCTTGAAAAAGGCTATTGGCAATGATTGGAAAGGTAAAGTTTCACCAACACTTTATCTTTTTGCCATCGTGTTGGGCTACTGGACACCTTTGATGGCCCTTCTCATATTTTCTGGCGTGGCCCTGATGTGGATCGTGCCGGACCCTCGAATCGGTAAGCTCTATCATACCTCTCAACATTAGAATGTTCTGTTCTTGGCAATAATGAGCCTGAAGCCAGCGTTGTAGGAGAAGTCATTCCGCAATATGAATTTTATAGTTACGAAGCTAAGTGCATTGATGAAAATGGCGCCCTTTTTAAAATACCTGCTGAAAATTTACCTACTAACCTTGTAGAAGA
>Ga0207013_1071_pt1 | contig 27089 bp, 25 predicted proteins | sample Alteio_BWMinCont_55_FD_153501 | JGI IMG/M metagenome (GOLD analysis project Ga0207013, IMG submission 153501) | Enriched cells from forest soil in Barre Woods Harvard Forest LTER site, Petersham, Massachusetts, United States -... | ecosystem: Environmental > Terrestrial > Soil > Temperate forest >...
ATCGGCGAACAACAATCAAAAAACTCGTGGTCTCCAATCGCCATTCTTAAAACTCCACTATTCAAAGCACATGAAAACCCATTATTATGGAATCACAATGGCATGCTTGCTGCAATAATTGCCGATGCTACTGATACCACAATTCGCATATACCAATTTTCTGGCAATACCATACCATTCAATCAATTGTTATTACTCAGCATTATCAAATATCTTTCAGAAACGCCAGAAGGGCAAAAGCAACTGCAAGATAATAAAAAACTATTGGCTCCTGTATTAGTAACATTTTCAAAGGGCTTACAGCTTGATTGGGCATATGAGCTATTAAAGTAAAGTAGTAGACTCATGTTGAGGAATATGTATGTATAAATATGGTATCGCAATTATATCCGCAGGATTACTCATATTCACCGTTTTTAAGATTAACCAAAAACATGCTGTGACGCTTTGGAAACACCGATTTGAAGCAGTGCTCGATGATATTCAACGCAATTCGATTAAAAACTATGAATGGAATGCGGATGAATGGCAAAAATATCGCGATAAACAATTATCGCAATTACCAATAACTAATGAAGCAAGTTTTCATAAAGCGGTAACGCAAGCCCTTGCTGATTTAGGCGACCATCATAGCTGCTTGTTGAGTAATGCTTGTATGGAACAAGTAACAAAGCAAGTCGCACAGCATGAATCCTCGGTGATGGTCGAAGATGGCATTGGTATTATTGTTGTGCCACCAGTAATAAATTACGAAGCATTAAAAGACACAACTCAACTGGACGTAGCATTTAATGAAACATGGGTGAGTGAATTTCAAAATCAGATTAATGCTGCCTCAAAGGACGTTACGCGCGGTTGGATTATAGATCTTACTGAAAACTTTGGTGGGAACATGTATCCCATGCTAGCTGCCTTGAGTAGATTTTATCAAACGCCTCAAATAGGCGGATTTTATGGATTTAACGAAGGCAAACATGCTCTACAAATAGTAACTTTTGATGGCCAATCATTTGCAGTCGATGGGAATGTAATGTTTACCTATAATAATCGTTATCCGATTAATCAAAATCGTTTACCCATCGTTGTATTAATTGGACCAAAAACTGCCAGCTCAGCAGAATTCGTTACGCTGGCCTTACAAAGACAAAATAATGTGGTAGTAGTTGGGCAGCCAACAAGCGGGTTTGCATCGGGAAATGCCATAAAATCACTACCGGACAACCTTGGACATTACGCGCTCACCGGCGCCCTGTTTTTAGACAGTAACAATAAGCCATTTTTAGAACAACGCATAAACCCTGCAATTGAAGTACCTGATGATAAAGCTGGTATGTTACAAAAGGCAAAAGATATCATTTTAAATAACAAAAGAATCTAACTCTTAAATTGCGCCAATAATTAATAAAAATTCGCACCTGCCATACCTGCAAAACCTTGAAATCAAAAATTTGACAAACATGAAAATATGAGTATATTAATTAATATAATTAACCTATTTTAACTTAATTAACCTCAAGGGAATCCTCGTGAAAGTATTTGCATATTTACTCATATCACTCACATCCATACATGCCTTACATGCTGCATGTCTCGAAAAATCGAAAGAAACGCCCGATTATGATGCAGCGATTTCCGCGGCATTAGAATGGGGCATACCCGTAGATAGCACAGTTTTTGATAGTACAACGACTCCATTAACTGAAGAGCAGAAACAGGAACAGAACAAAACGGTTCGTGAGGGCTTTACCCAGACTCGCTTACAAGCGATTACCGAACAAAAACGAGAACGCGAAGCAAGACAACAACGCGAGCAACAAAAGCTTGAAAACGAACAAAAATTCAACCAAGAACGCGAGGAGGCGCTTCAACGGTCAAAAGAGCTTGAGCTACAACTTGCTGATCTTAAGAATATGCAGAGCACACCAGCATCCCAAAACTTATCACTTGTCGCAGCACCAACGGATCAAGCTATCGCAGCGCGAGCCGCTGCTCGTAATGCCGCCGCCCTACTTCGCCAAGGTTATCACCCACAACAATTTGTTGCGGGACCCGGCTACGAAGGGCAGGCTGCTGTCATAGAAATCAAAACAGAACAAACAATTATTCTTGATAATCCATCGCAACAACATCTCGATTTCTATGCGATTATTGCAGCATTACGACATCAACCACAGCATCCAGTTGATAAAGCACAACCCATACAACAACAAGATACTGCAGATAAAGCTCTCATTGATCTCATTGGCGAATATACTGCAGAACAACATTTACTAGAATATCATAGATTACTTACCATACTATCCAATAACCAACTACTTATACAATCTACCGATAAATCCGAAGACGGAACTCTTAAACTTGCTATCTACGACCTTCAACAAAAAAACGAAGTTGCTCAAATCCCAATATCAACATCAGCACCAGCGCAAGCGTTACTCCTATCCAATGGCCGGATTATTATTCTTTGCATGCCAGGAAAATTATATCTCATGCATGCCACAACAAACCAAATTATCAGTGAGGCTTCCACCGTCGATTGTCCCATCCACAAACTTTACGAACTACCAAACGAAAAAATTTTAATAATCGCTGGCGCCAAAGATCACCGCATAATCAGGATTCAAAGTTTACATGGTTCAACAATAGGAACGCTGTTCGGCATCGCGCACAGTACCCAAACTATTCCTGTTTTTGAGAATGGTGATTTTATTGCACCAACTGACGATTGTTGTCTTGATTTATACAACAGCAACGGAACCCGCGTACAAGAAAATTTAAAATTCCCTCGGACTGCTGAACAAAAAATTGATTCCGAACGATATGGATACCATTTGCCAAATCTCAGCAGACATTCTAATGGTGATATTGTTGGGTCATTAACATGTAGCCCAATCATATATCTTTGGAATGCACAAACAGGAGAACTAATGCACACCATGCACCATGCAGACCAAACTTGCTTTATACTATGTCTTGAAAATTTATCACATAATAAGCTCATATCTGCTGATGATAATAGAAACATAAAAATTTGGAACAGCAATACGGGAAAATTAATAAAATATTACCAAAAATACCGGTTTTCAGAACCGCCCCTAACAATCGCAACAACCTCAAATTACCTTATTATTAGTGACGATAATTCTATTTACATCATTATGGATCCAACGTTAGAAAAATGTCTTGCCTAAATACTGCCAATAAAGGAAATATTATGAAGCTATTATTACTCATATCGCTCACATCCATACATGCCCTACACGCTGCCTGCGCTGAAAAATCGAATGCTCAAAACTTGGTCGCAGCGCCAACAGAACAAGCGATCGTGGAACGCGCCATTGCTCGCAATTCGGCCGCTGCACAAGCCACGGCAGAAACCAAAGCAGAACAAGCAATTATTCTTGATAATCCTTCGCAACAACATCTCGATTTCTATGCGATTATTGCAGCATTACGTCATCAACCACAGCATCCAGCTGACAAAACAGTACCGATACAGCAACAAGATACTGCCGATAAAGTTTTAATTGATCTGATTGGCGAATATACGAGCGAAATGATCGAAATCAAAGAGTATCGATTATTAGCTTTATTACCCCATCAACAATTATTAATACAATCTATCAAGCAGCGAGATCGAAATTGGGGAGATTATCCAATAAAAATCTATGATGTTAAAAGCAAGCAAGAAATTCGTACATTACCCATTATATGCGATGTATCACAAGGGATAGCTCTTTCCGATGGCACAATCGCATTATGTAATAGAGACAATCTCATGATCATTGATGTTAAAACCGATACGGTTCTTCAAAAATTTGCAGGAGAGCGCGCCTATGCACGTAAACTCTATGAATTATCAAGCAATAAGCTTTTGATAATAGGTGGCGATGGTATGCGCCGTGGTACAATCATCCGCGATTTACTTACAGGATCAAAAATACAAACATTTATTACAGCAGACATGATGGACAGTACTGCAGTTTTTAATAACGGCAGTTTCATATTACCTTGTACCTCAGAATGCTTGAAAATTTATAACAGCCAAGGAGAAGTAACACAGCAACTTCAATTGCCTGCTGAATCATGTGCTAAAAATGCCTCACAACATGAAATCATAACGAATCGTAGCAAAAGAACGTTCAAAAGCGTTGCCATGTTAGCTAATGACACAATTGCAACAGCATCAGTATGTGGTTCAACGATTCATATTTGGAATCAAGTCACCGGGCGTGTTCTCTCTACATTGAATCATGTGCATCCAGGTAGTAACAAAGATGAAGATATAGAATTTCTGTCGAGCAATCTTCCTGGTAATAAATTACTAGCAATCGGTGACACCATTATCAACATATGGGATATGAACACTCGAAAAATAGTTAAAACATACATTGCCGGAGCTGATTATTTCCATCGTTTCCTTGATCAAGATTTCGATGAAAATATTAAAGTTAGTATTACTACAAACAACCTAATCATAAGTAGCGATAAATGCATTGCTATAATTACTGATCCGACATTAGAAAAATGTCTTAGATAAAAATGATCACAATCGCTCCTCAATTTTATCTGGCAACAAAAATCCACCAACTTACGCATTCCACAATGTTGCATACAGCCCGTCGCACGTTATCAGCAACATACAATCAAGATTTTCAACTACCGTTAATCGAGCAGGAAGCCTATCATACCCACCGGCATAACTCCTCATGTCAGCGGTCTATTGTATTCAGAAGATATAAAAATTATTATAATCAATAAATATAGATCTATTAATAATCGATTAAACGTTAACATGAAAAAAGAATTCTCAATAGCCCTCCTATTCATCATATGCAATACCTTCCCCCCGCGACAAAGCGCCGCCATTCAACGCATGAAAGAACAGCACCACGAACAAAAGAGTGCTCATGAAGAAGATCAACTCTTAAAAGTATTACAATTCCCGCATGAATTAGAGCAGCTTGTTAAATCATACTGCTTCAAACCTGAACTCGATTTTTTTCCATGCGTTTATCAAGCAATACCGATTTATTATCGTCATATGAATGTGATATGCTCAGCAGCAGTATCTTCCAAGGGAAACACTATTGTTTCAGGATCATATGACGGCACTATAAAAATATGGGATAACACTACCGATGATGTATGCGACAAACTTCTTGGTATCAATAGTTATTCTGTCCAATCAGTAGCAATATCAGCAGACGGTGCGTTAGCTGCTTCCGGCTCGCGGGATTATATGGTCAAATTGTGGGATACGCGTGCTCATGCATGTATCACCACATTGCCCAAAAATCATAGCCCTATCAATGCAATAGTCATATCTCATGATAAAAACACTCTTGTATACGCTTCTAATCAGACTATCAAAATATGGAACATCGCAACAAGTACCCACATTACTGACATGTGTCACAGAAATTTTATTGCCACGCTCGCAATAACAGCTGACGGAACCATTCTTTCTGGTGGTTGGGACGGCACGATTAAAATATGGGATAAAACGTACACAAAACAGTACGAAGACGCCCAGGTATCCGTTAACGTTGCCGATGATCTTTGGTACATAAATTCAGTAGCAACCTCAGCTGATGGCAAAATTATTGCATGTGCTGCAGAAGAAGCCTTTGGAAAACACCAAGCAGCCATTCGAGTCTGGGATGTCACCACACAACAAATGGCAACAATTGCGGATCACCCACATATTTCTTCTTCCTCAGTAGCAATAACTGCTGATGGGCGTGTCATCGTTTTTGGAACTACAAAGGGCACGGTGCATATATGGGACAGATTATCCCAAAAACAGATTGCTTTATTACCTAATCACACCGACCGTGTTACTGGCGTAGCAATAACACCTGATGGCAAAACCATTGTTTCAAACTCTGAGGGTCCCTTGGTTAGCATCTGGCAATGCCAGCCATTGCTCGTATCATATTTTTCAATGTTACCCTACCAAAAGTTACACCATTTAAAATGTTTCCTTGATATCATGCAAGCCCATGATAAAGAAATGTTATCACGCATAGATGAACTAAAAAATATCAAGGATTTTGCGAAACATGCAAAAATCATGCATAATATGCTTGATAGTCTGCCCCAAGAGATTAAAAGCAATATTGCTCATTATTTCAATAAATCAAATATTCAAGAATTGGTTCAGGCTTGGTTAAAGAAAGTATTTGAATATCAAAAATAATATAATAATAATTTCGCTTTTAGCTCTCATCTCGACGTTCTAAATCTCCACTATCTCCAAAAACTACATCATCCCAAAAATCACCAACCATTCTGCCGCTTCCAATAACCACAGGCACACCAACAACAACATATAATGGAGATAAAAGAGCATGCATTATTATTTTACGTTTACGAGCAGATACAGGCTGATCTAAAGCCACTTCTTGCGCCATTTCTTTATTGCTTTGTGTAGAATAATTACGCAAAATAGGCTTACTTCGAGCAGACAATCCAATCAATTGACGTGGTAATCCACTACGCATACAACGAGTGATAACTGACCGCACCATGGCATAATTCTCATTACCCAAACAAGCAACACACAGAGCGAATGCTAACAATTTGCCTAAGTTTGCCATTCTTATCCTTTACGCAGGCGAGATTACATCAATTGTACTAATACAACTGCCATCGCCGACATACCAATAAGATGAGCGCCAGTGGTAATCAAAAACAACTGTATTGGATACCCAGACCATGTTTTACCTTCAAATGATGTCGCTGCTATAAAAGCAAGCCAACACATTGCCGCAAAGTAAAGCGCTGATTCTATGGTATTAATCCCTAATCGTTGCATAAAACATGCCATAACTAATGCCATAATTGCAGCTGAAATAACAGAAGCGACCATCCCACACATCATACGGCTTGGATCGGGCTTTACATGCATGTACTTTGCCCAGGAATTACCAAATAATAGAGGAGAATACCATAACATTCCTATGATAAACTTAGCTGCGACTGCGAGAAGAATTGCTACCAACGAAACTGAACACATCATAATTATGCCTTTCTCAGATCTACAAAATAACTACCTCTTTACATACCATGTTGCCCAATTTTTGCACTATCTACAAAATTAAGCAAGCATTAAAATCGCTAAACCCACAGATTGCGCCATGGGCTCATACAATTATTTCAGGTTCATGAACTATCTAGCGGGCCTTGCAATAGTAAGCTTTGGTATGTATGCCTTAAGCAAGTTATTATAATCATTAAAAAAGAGATTCCCATTTTTAAGCTATAGCCCAGGTTTGCACTACCCACCAAATTAAGTGAGTTTTTCCCTTAAAGATAACGAGAAGAGTTAAATTTGACAAGTATATAATTTAGCGTAAAATATTAAATATAATAACAATAACCTTAATAATAATTATCAAACAACCGCCTTTAGTTAGGATATAGTATGAAATTCTTAAAATACCTTCTTTTTCTCCTTATTACCTCAGTTTCCGCGCTTCACGCTGCGTGTGCTGAAAAAACTTTTCAAAACTTGGTCGCAGCGCCAACAAAAGAAGCGATTATTGCACGGGCAATTGCACGCAATAAAGCCGCCGCGCAAGATAAACAATCTGGTGAATCTTGGCTTGGCCAGATACAAATAACTGCCTTACCTGCCGTTGCCACTGATATTATTGCCGAATATGCCGTTGATATAGCTTTTAAAAGCAATCACCGGGTATTAGCTCCCTTAGATAATCAACGCATCTTGATACAATGGTCACCCTGGTCAAACGATCTTCCTAAATCAGAATATCCGATCAAAATCTATAATCCAACCGCCCCAGAAAAAATACAAGAACTACCAATAACGATGAAGGATCAAGCCCAAGGATTAAAGCTTAACGATGGTACGATAGTAATATGTTCTCCCAAAAATAAGTTTATTTTAGACGTAGATAAAAATACAACCAAGAATCTTGATATTTTTGAATATAGAGGTGGCAAGGATATTCGAATATATCGAATCTATGAATTACCACAAGGCGACACGATTATCATCGTGTACAGCGAAGACTTTGATCACCATCGACATGCAATAATGATCGTGAACCTTAAACTCAATTGTGAAGTAACATCATTATCATCAAGAAAAGCTAGAAATAGCATCGCCGTCTTTAATAATGGCAACTTTATAGCGCCGCCAACGATTGACGATTGTTGTGAATTATATAACAGCAATGGCAATCCTATTAAGCAAAATGGATCTATCCAATTTCCACCACATCCACTCTATCCCTATCGTCTGTTACCCGACTACATTACGGCAGTAGATGATGGAAAAATTGCAAGCTGTTTCTATCAAGGAGGATCGGATGTACAAATATGGGATCCACAAACAGGAGCTATTTTACATACCATTACTCACGGTGATAACCAACCGATACATTGTTTTGAAAAACTCAACGACAAACTATTGCTTACCAGAAGTGGCTCTGTTGTAAAAATCTGGGATGTCAAAACCGGAGAAAATGTACGTACATATCGAATATTTATTGGAGAATATGATACTTCACACCGACCATATCTCGATTCTCACTGGCCAGAAAGAGCGTATCTCTCCGGGAATTACATCATCATAACCACACCGCATACGATCATTACGATTATGGATCCAATGTTGGAACAAATTGCCTGATCTGAAACAACCATTTTTATTAGGATATAATATGAACCTCTTAAAACATCTTCTCTTCCTCCTTATTACCTCAGTTCCCGCGCTTCACGCGGCATGCGCTGAAAAATCCGTTCAAAACTTGGTTGCAGCGCCAACAGATCAAGCAATCATAGAACGAGCTGTTGCTCGTGCTGACGCACAGGCTGCTGCTGTAGAAATCAAAGAAAAACAAGCAATTTCTTGTGACGATTCCCCAGAGCATCGAGATAGATGCCGCTTTCTCGATCTTTGGCAGGCTGTTACGGGAGTATCTGCACCAAGTTTTAGCGACCCGGAACAAGCAATCATCATTGGAAATACATGTCCAATGGGTGGAAAACGTGATAGCATACAAAAAATTATATATGATTTTCTAGATGAAGATGTGCAAAACGCTGTACATGATAGAAATATTCTGATCAATTTTCATTCGTTTATTAACGCATTACGAAACCAACCGCAACTGCCATCCGATTTACAACAACCAATACAGCAACAAGATACCACTGATAGGACTCTCATTGACTTGATTGGTGAATATACAACAGTAAAACACACATTAGCCGATCATAGACTCTTAACCATCTTGCCAAACCAACACTTATTGATACAATCCACAAAACCATTTGGTGGACCACAATTTGCCAAGTATAACGTTAAAATTTATGATCTCAAGCAACACAAGGAACTTGCTGAATTGCCTATATATTGCGCTGGTCTAGCTCGAGCAATCCAACTTTCAAATGGCAACATTGCCATGTGCAACAAAGATGTTTTATATATCATTGATGGCATTTCAAAACAAATCATTCATGAATTTGATGGCCCAGGGCATGCTACTCACAATCTCTATGAATTACCAGACAATAAACTACTTATCGTCTACGGCAGAAATGACGAACGCGCCATCAACATTCAAAACTTACAGAATGGACAAACAATAATGCACACATTCGGAGTTGCTTGGCATACACAAACAATCCCTGTATTTAGCAATGGTAATTTCATAATACCAACAGACGAGCACTATTTAGATCTTTACAACAGCGATGGAGAATGCATACAAGAGAAATTAAAGGCTCCATTAACGCGTGATGAAAGACGCATGGAAATGCGCTACTCACCCTCTCCATTACCTAAAAATCTCAATATCCTACCGAATGGACTCATTATTGGCTCGCTCGTATGTAAACCAAATATATACGCTTGGGATGCTCAAACAGGTGAAATATCCCATACTATAGAACATTCTCATGAAAAATATAGTGCATGGTCACATATGATACGATGCCTTGAAAGCAATGTACCTCGCAATAAATTAATTTCCTCCGACGAAGACAACATATATGTTTGGAATATCGACACCGGAAAATTAATCAAAACCTACCGATTTAATACCGATGGATGGTGGTCCTACAAAATACCACAGAAAATTGCAATCACCGCACATTACCTTATCATCAGCGGTGATTCATTCATCAGCATTCTTGAAGATCCAACACTCAGCAAAGCAATCAATTCCTAAACGACAAAAAAAAGAGCATGCTTCCACAGTTATTGCTATGAAAACGTGCTCTTATTTTTTTTATAACGATAAAATCTTACCGTTTAACTTTTGCAACTAAATCAAGCAATGTTTTAATCGCCTGTTCAATTTCCTTATTCGGGTGATTTGCCAATTTTTTCTGCGCATCGAGCAATGCCCCTTTATGCACCACCTGTAAATCGCCATACGGCAATTGATACCGATCAAGGCTTTCTTCATCCTCATCTTCCTTAATCGCCAAAAACCATAAGGCATATTCATCCATATCATGCGTTTGAACAAACTTGACCACTTCATCACGAGTTGGCTTGCTTTCTGCCCACACATCTTGTACTTCAACCTCAAGCCCACCTTTAATTAACCTTTGCGCCTGTTCAAATGCAGCGCGATTCAATTTAAATGACATAGTTATCCTTTCTTAAACATTCTTAATTATCATATCTTAAGACTAGCCAAATTAATATATATTAGTATATAAAAATAAATACCCAAAAAACAAGAATTTTATTCATATCTTGACTTCAGGTTCGCATCCATATCAAAATAAAATAGAATACCAGGAGGAAAAGGGGAATTATACTTATGGATACTCAACCAAGACATGTCAGTACGGTGTTTCAAATAAATATCTTTATCGTAACCGTATTGATATTTATTCTTCTGCTTCACAAACCGATATGCCACTTTAATTCATATGACAAAGCGCCAGATTTGATTCCCTTGAGCAAAGAAGAATTGGCAGCGATCCCTACGCATGTTAAAGTTGGGCTCAATATTTTAAGCTTTTCAAAGGCCGACCTTATTAAAAACGATTTTATTTTCGAAGGTTCAGTATGGTTTGAATTTGATGAAAAGCAGATACCACTCGATTCGATCAAAAAATTCGTTATTGAACGAGGAGAAATCATCAACCAATCGGAACCAGTTATCCGCAAAATCGGCAATCTCACCTGCGCACAATTTTTTATCCGCGCGCATTTTGAAACCGATTTAAACTATCAGGGATACCCACTCGATGATCATCGCATTGCGATCATCATCACCAATCGTACCGTTTCAGCAGAAACTACGGTATTTAAAGCATCAAATGATACCTTTACTCACTCAAAAGATGCGCACATTCAGAACTGTACGCTTGAAAACAATTTTGTACAATATGGCTACACGCAAACAGATTTAGCGTTATCCAAACAAACGTCTATAAAAACACCCCGCGTTATATTCAGTCTCGATTGCAATCGAATCGATATACGACATTTTTTAAACGTATTTTTACCACTACTCTTAATCTTTTTCCTGACCCTCTTTGCTTTCTCATTCGACTTTGAAGAACATGGAACCACCGTTCCAACCATAGCCGCCTCTGGCGTACCGGCATTATTAGCATACCGATTTGTTATCGAATCGGTCTCACCAGATGTCGATTATTTTATGCTGTCGGACCACCTCTTCTTTTTATTTTTATTTTTAGTCTTTATGATCTTTATCTTTATCGCCAGCGCACTCCATAGCTCTCAAAAAGTCAAAAAAGCTATTATCATTGGCCTTTACGCCTGCATGCTGATCAGCTGCGCCATGCTTTTCAACAGTATTGTTTAAATCACAATAAATAAAAAACTCTTCAGGCTCGATTTTTTCTTCTTTACAAAGTTCTAAATAATCATCTACAGCACCTTCAAAATCTTTTCTCAGACCGTGAACATCCGTACCCTCATAAGTTACAAGAGGCTGGATAAATTCCAATTTCCCATAAAATAACTTATCTTCATCATTATAATGAACAGAGCCATAATAATTCTTATATTCCATCATGTCTTTCATAGCAAACTCAACTCCTTCGATACCATTTGATATTCAATTATTCTTCAGATATAATTAAAAATACAAGATTAGCCAAATTTACCACAGTAGTAAAAACCTAAATTCAAACCAATACGAAAAACAAATCATGAATAAACTATTATTTACAATGAACCTGAAAAAAATTATAAAAACTATTTTTATGCTCATTTTTTGTACGTTTATATATTCCAGCATATGCCAAGCTGCCTGCGCACTCAAAATGCAACAACAAGCAGTTCAAGACGAAACAAAAACAACCCACCAGCAATATGACCAAGCTATTCAACAATCCCTTAAACGGGGAGAAGCTATAGAAGAAAAAAAATTATCTCAAGATAATAAATCGCATCGCGAGGGATTATTAACAACGTTACATTTTCCATACGAATTACAACAATTAATCAATGAGTATTGTTATTCGCCCCTCGATTTTTTGCAATGCTTATATCAAAAACAGTGCCCTCAGGATGAGAGTTATATTACCTCAATCGCATTATCAGCTGATGGCAAAACTATTGCTTGCAGCTCAAATTTCGCTATCATCTTCAAGGACACTTATTCTCAACAATGCATTACTCAAGGCATTATATGTTTTTTACCTTACGATACTACAACTTCAATCTTATCGGTAGCTATATCGGGAGATGGCAAAACTATTGCTTCAGGTTCAAGTGATAACGCTATTAATTTATGGAATCGCGCAACTCAAAAATGCACTGCAACTTTAATTGGTCATACAGATTTTGTCACTGCAGTAGCAATATCAACTGACGGTAAAAGCATCGTTTCTGGCTCATCTGATCAAACTATTAAAATATGGGATATCACTACTCAACGATGTATAGCCACTCTACGTGGTCATTGTCATAATATTACTGCAGTAGCATTGTCAGTTGATGGCAAAACTATTGTTTCCGGCTCGGATGACAAAACTGTTAAAATATGGGACGCAGTTGCTCAAAAATGTACTGCTACCTTGGAACAATCAGATGAAATCAATTCAATTGCATTATCAACTGATGGTAAAATTATTATCTTTGGTTCGAAAGATGAAATTATTAAAACGATTAAAATATGGGATATTGCTACTAATAAATGTAGCTCTGTCTTTCAAGGGATTGGTTGCTCAATTCGACCAATAGCAGTATCAGCTGACAACATGACTATCGCTTGTGTTCCTCATCATCGTTCTATTCAAATGCTACAATGCAATCAATTATTATTTTCTCAATTACTGCAATTACCATACGAACAACTTTATGCCTTAAAACTCATTTTAAATATCTTAAATGATCATTTTGATATATGCGAACCTAAGTATATTAATTATTATCTCAATTTTTTGTTAAAAACATGGGCCAAAATACCGATGCAATTACAAGAAGCTTTACAAGCAATTCTCATCCCTTATTTTCAAACTAGACCTTATTTCTTTAAAAATTATCTAAATATATCTTCTGCAATTCAAATATGGAGCTCAATACAAATGCAGCACAATGAACATATTCTTCAGGAGAATTTAGAAGAAACTAATACCCCAGCTCCAGTAACTGTTATAGCCGATGAACCGCAAGCATTTAAAGATTTTGTCACCCTTGCCGAACAAATGCAAAGTAACAAAGTTGATGCGGCCAAACGAAAAGAACTTTATCAAGAATGGTTGACCGGCCAAGAAAAAGTGGGGCCAAAAGCACCGGGCGGCTTATAATTCCTTATTAAAACCTTTAACCTAGCCGAATTCGCGCTCCGTACTCCTGAACTTCGAGACGCAATTTCGTTAAAAAACCTGATCTCTTGAGTTTTACATCGAGCATCTTTTTTATTTTTTGAGCTGCGTTATACCAACGAAGCTGGGATGCTGACATTCCGCCTTCTCGATCGAGCTTTTGCTCTTCCTTTTGTTCTTTTTCGACCTTTGCCACAGCTTGAACTTTTGCTTGAGCAATTTTATAAGCACGGTCCAATTGTGCAATTGACGCATCTAATAATCGCTCTTCACCAAGCATTTGTTGTACAACTAGAAATGATACTAATCCTTTGGTAAATGCCGTCTGATTTTCTAATAATGCAAAAAATGATGTAAGCACTTTATCCACACATGTTTTTTCATGTTCAGCGAGCTCATCAGTGGTTTTAAACGGTTGTGCGCATACCACACAACTGCTTATCTGCGAAAAATGACAATCAAAAAAAGCGCGTATATCCAAACATGCTCCCATTACCTCTTGCGCAAGGCCTGTCCGAATTATATCTCCTCGCAGCCTTTCAAGCGGAATGTGATGCCCGTATACAAACATCTTATAACCCAATTGCTCAAATACAGGACTAATTTTGTGTATATGGTGCGCACCAGCACATATAATAGTGAGTGGTCGCATTCTATTGTTCCACCACGCCTGCAAAATTCTTAAATCAGTGAACGTACTAAAGTACATCGATGCTGGTTGTTCACAGTATTGGTCATCCTGTTGTATCAACTGAGCGATGCTCACGCCTTTGCCACGCAAATTATCAACATATTTCTGAGCATTTTGTTCTGTTTTAGCTAAAAGCTTGCATCCAATTTCATAAAATAATTGCGCGTCCTGATCATGGCACGGCCCCGCCGCAGAATTTTTACATTTTGCCAACTCTCGAGAAAGCTTTGCAACAATTTCGTCATATTCTTTTGCTACATCATCGGCTGCTACGGCTTCTGCTGGATAATTTTCTGACATATCAGCAAGATGCCTACATTCAGCACCATAAGCATCAACCCCCAAAGCACGACAATTGCTCACCATATTATTCAGAAAATTTGGTGATCTTAAAATTTCAGTGGCAGCATCTACTAACTTTGCTATATCGCCATTCGTTATTCTTAACGAAGCTTCGTGCTCTTTATCGGCAACAACTTGTAATTCAACACGGCTTTTAACCAAATCTTTAACCTTTTTATGGCCACCATCATATTGAAGCATATCTTCGACAATCACATATGCATTGTGCTTTTTTGCACATTGCTCAACATGTGATCTTTGCCACTTTCCTGCCCTGAGTCGTCCATAGAAATCGATATGAATATCAGGAAAACAAACGATTTTATGACCTGATTTTACAAAAACTATCGCTTCTGGCGTAACACATTGCATTACTTGCGCAATACAGGCAAGCACCAATATGATCAATTTATCCAAATTCTGCATAATGCCCCACATTTTAAAATACTAAAACTACTGCAAATCAAGATCATTAATATCTTAATTTACAGTTTATAAATAAAATGTCAACGCGGGGCCCAAAAATGGGGTATTTTCAACGTGCATGACATTCTTAAATTTGATCTTAATTATGTGATGCGCATTACCTGCGATGCCTCTAAATCCATATCCATCAAATTAAATGCTTGCACTTGCCGATCATGGTATGTATGCATATAAAAACGTTTATTTTTTAAATCACTCGCGCTCGTCCACTGCGTACAATCAAATACCAATGCATCCTGCACCTTCTCCCGCACAATCCCAATTGGTATATCAAATAAATTAAGTACATGAAACGCAGCCGCAACTGCATCGGTTTCGTCGTCTGCCGTTGGTATCGACTGTGAAAATGCAACGGCCCGCACAAACCGCGACGGGGGAGTAAAATCTCCCGGTAATCCCAACATGCCCGAACCTTGTCCAAATGCATGTAAAACAATATCACCCAGCTTTATTTGAGGAACATTGAGCGCCGACAGATTAATATAATTACGCAAATTCGTGATATGCCAATCAAATGTCGGAGCATTAGTAACAACCCCCAATGGATTATCATACAAACACAATTGCCCATTCACGTATTCTATAACAAGACAATTGCCTTGGGCGTCATGCACAATTCCATGCACCGGTGGAGTAAATCCCCACTGCGGCAATATTGCGTTGCTCACCGTTATTGTTAATAATGCAGCCTTTACCTCTGCCACGGTAGAGCACGTGGTTAAAATCCATGTCATCAACTGCCACGGAGCAAGAGCCCTTCCATGCCGTTCTTGTGCAACATCTTGATAACCTGCATAATCAGGAAAGTAAAATAGTCCTCCCGCAAGCCCTTGTTCATTCACGCCATCAATAATTTCATCCAAGCCTAAGGCATTCATCCCAACAACGGCATGGCGAGATTTCCATGATAAACCATCAGCCTTGCCGGTAGGGGTGATCCCAACAAACTGATAGTTACGAGGAATAACAATAACGCGTGATTGCAAGTCCTGCCCAAATTCCAAGGTGCGCGCATAAACAACTGCGTTATTTTTTGCCTTCAGCCGAATCCCGGTACACATGTTTCATACCCTCATTTACAACTCTATGGATAATATATCTCTTCCGAAACTTTCTTTTGTTGATTCGAGAGAGATCTAGTTAATCTAATGAAAATGAATAGGCAAAGACAAGGCATTCATATTTTTCATAAAAAATCCCGCCAATCCAACACATTTTCTGCCGCCGCATTTCTTATTTGACAAATTGAAAATATTTTTGATAATTTCATGATAGTAGAGTTATTGTATTACTTTTTATAAAAAGGAGACGTTATGAATACATTTTTTAACAAACGTTTTGGGCTGATGCTCATCGCAGCACTTACCGCCGTGTCAGCGGGCGCATGTCCGATCGACAAGAATGAGAACAATCTCATTGTTAATACATCAAATAGAACCATCGATATCACGGTAACCTGTACCGGCGGACATAGTGAAACGTTCACGATCCCTGGTGGATACAACAAATATAAATTACAAGCAGTATCATTCAAAAGTATCAAAGATATCACTGTTAATGGAAAACGATTTGATACCTGCCAAGTCAGCGACCAAGCTTTATCTAATGGCCAAGAAAATGGCCGTCTTCTGACCAAAACGCCATTACGAGGCGGATTGAGAAACTTCCATATTATTCGATATGCAGAAACAGCAAATGGTCAAGGGAAATTAATTTGCTCCGGTAACAGTGCGCTCAGTGAAAACAGTGATGCAATGGCCATGGCTCCACAAGAAGAAAATGTTCCTGCAATCAAAGCACGAGCAATGGAAGCAGCACGCGCACATATGAGAAATGCAAAAATGGCAAAAATGCAATCAAAAGGACAAAAACTTGAAGCTGGCCAAATAGCTGCACGACGACGAGCAAAACAAGCTTGCAGAGCAAACATTAGAAAACAAAAAGGCACCAGCGGCGATGTGATTATAGCCGAAACAGATGAAGATATCGATCTTAACTAAGATTGAAATATGAGTGCCGGCATACAGATGTGTGCCGGCATACATTACCCAAGGTGTTATATGAAATACAACAGTAAAAATTATCGCAAATTACTCGCCTATAGCCTTATGCTTATATGTCTTATAACACCAACACAAAGTAATGCTGATACTTTGATTACCCATGATCAACGAGGAAGATTTACGTATGTTCCTCCAACACATCAACTTCACTTATTAAAAGATATGCCCCATAATCCGCCGGCAACTTTTGCAAGATTCCAAATCGCCAAAAGGAAATCGGTCCAAAATATTAGCAATGAACCGGTACAAGTTACCATTTATTATCGCGACTGGCTCAGAAAAGAAACGTTTATCCTCGGCCCCCATGGACATCGCCGATTAAAGAATTTTAATCTGGTACGAAAAATAAAGATTAATAACTACTCATTTGGCCACTGCTTCGCGGGCGATGATATCATGCGATTAACCGAAGATAACTTAGATCCATATGCCACTATCGCGTATTATGGAGAAATCGACGGCCCCGGGCACCTTTCATGCCACGCACTACCTGTACTTTTTGAGTAAAAATTAACTACTATTATTCTTGACTTTTATCACACAACTAATTCATACTGAAACTATAACAGCAGTGTGGTATTTTTATGTATAACACAAGGAGATAGATATGAAACGTTTATTAGTATTGGGTGCAGCTTTAATAAGCGCACAAGCTCAGGCTGATGATGTCAAAATTTACAATCTCACTAATCAACCTGCGTATGTTGCTTTCTACTATGACGACGGAAGCAACCTCGCAAACAAAGACATTGGCAATAGCGCCATAATCGCACCTTCAGATTCAGAAAAAATGGTACGCCCCGAACGCAAAAAGATCGGGTTTCTTTCATCGTGGGATCGCAATATATACTTTACTCATGATAAAAATGAATTAAAAGATCCGATACTTTCTGATTCTGTAATACGTACTAAAGGGCAATATTATAATATTGCAAGCGCCAAAGGTCCATTCTATATTAAACAAAAACCTAATGGAAAACTTTTTGCTGATACTAAACCATAAACAAAAGCAAAATATCACGAAGAACAAGGGCAGTCTTCACGGCTGCCCTTTTCCTTTTACTCATAAACTTTTATTTAATCCCCAAAATCTTTACCGCCTTTTTCAATGAACGAGCTGATTTTGCCATATCTTTCCACAAATCGCCCACCGCAGCAAGTCGTTTATCGACGTTGCCAATCGTATACATATCCGATGATGTTAAAACATTCCCCTCTAATTCTTTCCATAAAACTGGTACTGCCACGGGCGCATGGGGATGAGCGCGTACTGAATATGGCGCAACAGCCGTCGCCGTAAATGAATTCCGCAAGGTATCTAAAAAAATACGCGTACCCCGCTTTTCTTTACGAACTTCTAAGGTAACCAACTGTGGGTGTAGTTCTAAAACCAGTTCTGCAATTTTACGCGCACAGGCACGCACCACATCAAAATCAAATTCCCTTTTTAAGGGCACCACCACATGCAATCCACGCGAGCCGGTCGTTTTTACAAACGGAACCAAGCCAAGCTTTATTAAAATCTCTTTCAATAATAAAGCAACTTTTTTAACACCCTTAAAATCAATCTGCGCCCCATGATGCGATGGATCAAGATCAAAAATCATCTGATCGGGAATATGCAATGTATCGATTTTACTTAAGAAGAGATGAAATGTGATACATGCCGTGTTTGCTACATATACCAATGTTGCCATATTATTGCATACCACATAGTTCACCACTCCGCCTTCTTGTTTTTTTACCGCCACTCGCTTAATAAATGACGGGAAGTATGACGGAGCATCCTTATGAAAAAATCCTTCTGCAGCAATCCCATCAGGGAATCGTTGCATCGTTAAAATTCTATTTTTTAAGTATGGTAACATGATTGCAGCATGACGAATATAATAATCAACAAATTCACCCTTCGTGATCTCAGTTTTACCAGTACCCGGAAATAATATCTTTTCAGGCGACGTAATTGCAACGGTAAACCGTCCGCATTTCACATATTTTTTTATTTTTTCCATAGATGCTCCGCTTGTGCTATTTGTTGCATCGTTTTCCCACTGACTGCTGAACGCTGACGATCCGAAACCAATTCCTCATCTTTTTTTGCAAATCGATCATTCATTTTCACCAACAGCCAATTTCTTGGGTCTCCTCGCATCGATGTTTGCAGCAATGCCCATGCGCCCTTCATCCGCTTACCATGAAATATAACCTCTATCATGCCCTGTTTTAAACAGTCTTCCATCGACAATGGCACACCATCCTTTTCTCGTATATTTTCATACGTACCGGTATCCCATATCATCACCGTTCCTCCGCCGTATTCCCCTTGCGGAATAACCCCTTCAAACGAAGCGTATTCATACGGATGATCCTCTGTTTGTACGGCAAGCCGCTTCACCGCCGGGTCCGATGACGGCCCCTTTGGAATCGCCCATGATGGCATCACCCCTTCAATCTCTAATCGTAAATCATAATGGAGATGCGATGCCGCATGTTTGTGAATAACAAAAATAGGCTCACCTTGTTGTTTTGGTTTTTTGTTCCCCGCTGGTTCTGATGTACGGTCAAAATCTCTTTTTTTACGATATGCTGCTAAAGCCATAGCATCTCCTTTTTCTTGAGGTATTTGGTATATAATCAACCCCGCCATAACCACAAATAACAATAGAACCATTACCGTTCGTACAGAAATCATATAAAAGCTTTGAATTATAAAAAGAGTTTATGACATACTACAAATATGGTAACAAGCAAATGGAGAAAATATGAATAAATTATATTTATTATTACTTACGATTATCGGATGTATGCAAGAAAACATATGCTTACCAAATCATCTCTTGCAACTTAATGTTCAATTGCAAGGACTTATCGAAAACGAGGATGAGCCTGAAAAAACACTTACATTTGATCGTGAAAAAATAATTGATGTCGAAGGTTATTGGGCATACTCTGCAGATCCAGCTCAAGATGACTATAAAGGGAAATATCCTTTTCCAATACCTCACAAAAAACCATGGCTCAGCAAAGATGATTTTGTAAAAAAATTACGGAAAATTCAAGGCGAAGCTCTCACCAAAACGATCCCTCAATATCTTGAGGCCAAAAGAAACAATTTTGAATTTTTCCCCAGAATTATTTACGTATCTTATAGAGGTCACGCTCCTTCAAGACTAGAACCTGGAGTAAATACAGAGGGGGGTGGTGAATATATTGATACGAACAATAATATTTCATGGACTGTTGCTTTTTTACCTTACTATGTTGAAAAATTCAATGTTAAACCGTCACGAGAATTTTATCATTACGTAATGAATTATTCAGATAATCCGAGAACATCCTAACCGTGGTGCAACGATGAAAACAATACAACCGATGCTCTGCCGTACCGGCACAACGGCGTTATTACAGCAACCACACTATATTTTTGAACCGAAAATCGATGGCATTCGTGCACTATGTCATATTAATGGTGATATAAAACTTATATCGCGTAATGGAAATGATATTACCAATCGATACCCGGAACTTATTTTTCGTTCCCATATCAAAGCAAATCATTGTATTTTAGATGGCGAAATTACCAGTTTTGATAAAAATGGCGTTCCAAATTTTTCTCAACTGCAGGAAGGAAATCCTGCCGTCTATATCATTTTTGATATCCTTTACAAAGATCATATTTCTCTCATGTCTTTGCCTTTATTACAACGAAAAAAAATTCTTGCGCAAACCGTGATCCCAAATCATGCCATTGAGGTTATACCATTTACCAAACAGGGTACTCAATTATGGGATATGATGGTCAAATATCATGGAGAAGGGGTGGTGGCTAAAATAGAAAATAGCACCTATCAACCAAGCACTCGAAGCTATGATTGGATGAAAATAAAAATTATACAAACGGTTGATTGTATCATCGTTGGATATACGCAAGGCAAACGTGCTATATCTTCTCTTGCACTCGCGTTATATAACGAGCAAGGGAAATTACAATATATTGGCAATGTGGGAACTGGCTTTCGCCAAGATTTTATACCGGTACTACTTTCCCAACTCCAACGTTTAAAAACATCAAAAGTTCCCGTTGGGCACCAACAAGTTGGTACCCAAATAAAAGAACTACCAAAAGATATTATATGGGTAAAACCACATTTAGTGTGTGAAGTAAAGTATCAAGAATTTACCGCATACAAGATGCTTCGCATTGCTCGATTTGTACGATTACGAGATGATAAAAAACCAAAACAATGCACATTTGCTGAACAATTACCATAAAGGGTTAGTATGAAATTTATAGCAGCAATTGTATGGATGGTGCTTATTCCCATAACAATGACCCTTGCTTCATTGCCATTACTACAACTTAATCATGACTTAACACATCTTGCCACCTCCCATCCAAAATTAATCGACAAACAGATCATCCATGTACCTGCAGAACTTGGCCGCGATGAAATCATATCTTTATCAGAAACAGAAGTTATTACTCAAATGACATTTCAAGATTTAATCGATGATCAACAAAAAAATGGCGATCCATTTATTCTCGCTCGTATTGTTACTGCCGGTGACCGTACAGAAACAGATTATCGCAATAAACGCGATTCATACGCTGTTGAATATTATGATGCAGATAGTTTTAATACCTTTATTTTTAAACCGGCTCCTGGAAAAAGTATCGAAATTACCAGAAATAATTTGCTTTTATATTATTTTGAAAAAGAAAATGAAAAAACCAAGAAGATGCAAGCTGTAGACTACGTATTAAATGATGCGATAAATTTAGATGCTTTTTACAAAATTAAAAGCTCACCTTTACGATTTGGAATACAATATTTTAAATTTGATGCGAAAAAACCAGAACGCGGTTTTCAATATCTCTGTTCACATTATGATTTATTTATCAATCCACATTATGAATATTGGCATGCATTCTTCCAGGCAAATCAAAACCAAAATAAAAAATTAAAAGCGAATGCACTCATATTTCTCTCAAAATACCCAGACATCAGTCCTCGAGCTGTTGCAAAAGCGCCCATCCCACCAAAAAATTCTGTGAGTATTCATACTCCTCAACAAATAGGTTCGATCGAATATCTTGATGCAGTTACTTTTAGCAAGTTTCAATCGGTTATTCGAGAAAATGCACAATATGAAGAACCATTTATACTTGCACGCACCGTCACCCAAAATAACAACGGCCAATATTTCATACATTATTTTGATGCCCATACACTGAATGCTCAATTGTTTCCTCACCGCATGGGTGTTCCGCCCTTTGTCGATATCAATAGACGGGGCGATTCAATAACTATCCTCCATCAATACGATGCTGATGCTTTCTTTGAAAAACTTTTTGGACCATTTTTAATAAAATTAACACAATCAGATATGTTACTATATAACGTTCAAAACCCTGTCATACAAAAATATAATCCATTAAGAATAATTGACGATAAAGAATTTTACTCCAATCCATCAAATACATTGCCGTTAACTCTTGGTATTCAATATTTTGTATATAATCCCCACAAACATGATCAAGGTTTTCAATATCTTTGTTCATTTTATGACCTTTCCATTAATCCCCATAATAGATATTGGCATCTCTACTTTTTAGCAAATCAAAATACTGATATGCGATTCAGAGAGTTTGCTTATAATGAGCTTGCACTTTTATATTTAGAAGGAAAAGATGGGGTAGCGCTTGATTTTGCAAAAGGCATAGAATATTACATTAAGCATAGTAAAATAAACATGCAACTATATCGATACCCCACAACAGGCTTAAATCCCGCCTTACGCGACAAAATTCAAACGGCTGCAAAACAAACTGCCGATAAAAAGCTACAAGCAAATGCTCAAATTGCGCTTAGTATGCTTAATAGATATGAATTAAGCATCCAACAGTATCAAAATCCGCTTTATTATTAGAAGGAATTTTATGCAATTTTTATTTTTATCAACGATAACATCCATACTACTCTGCTCAATGGCAATCATATCTGCATCATTGCCCTTAGTGCAACTGAATCATGACCTTGAAACATTATCACGTGCACCAGTGCGCCCTGCCGTAGCGCCAAAGCCTGCTCAGGCCATCGTTCATGTACCTGCTGCGCTGGGTGGAGACGAAATTATCCAACTATCTGATCAGGAATCAGTTGCCCTTGAAACATTTCAAGAACTTATCGATGCACAAGCCAAACATGGCGATCCATTTATTCTTGCTCGCGCGGTAACACAAAGTAATGACGGGATGTATTTCGTTCGCTATTATGCTGCCGACAACATAAACTACTATCTTTTTCTTAAAGATCAAGCATTCCAGCCTGTCGCAGGCCAAGCATTTCCTCTGACGAGAAATAACATGCTTTTATATCATTTAGATAAAAGCTTTCTCAATCCTGATGGATCATTAAATGATTCCTGTTTTTATACCAACATACTCCCCCCCGTGCCCATACGTCTTGGCGTACAATATTTTGTTTACTCTGGATATAACCCAGTAGGAGGATTTCAATATCTCTGCTCAAATTATGATCTTTTTATTAATACTGATTACCAACGTTGGCATGCCATCTTTCAAGCGATGCAAAATCAAGATCAAAAGCTTAAAACTGATGCAAAAACATTTTTACAAGATTATCAAAAAAAGCATCCGCTCAAAAGACCCGAAGAACAACCATCTCAACACGATAAAAACAGCATATCAATTCACGTTCCCAAAGCCATTGGTCAAGAAGAATATCTCGATCCTTCACTATTTAATACATTCAAAAAAACGATACAAGAGAATGCAAAATATGATGAACCATTTATTCTCGCACGCGTTGTCACTCAAAATAATGGCCGATATTTTGTTACTTACTTTGATGCGCATACATTACATTCCACGCTTGCAGGAGATTATCCGGGTGCTTTTGATTTCAAGATGCTCAGCAAAGTTGGTGAAGCCGGAGAACAAGATAATATGCTTCTTTGCCATGTCCCACACCCATATAACAATGCAGTAGACAAATATTACAATATAGATACCGTCATTAAAGAATTCTATCACAACCCCGCAAACACACTTCCCTTAACCCGCGGCATCCAATATTTTACCTATAACGCAAAAGAGCATAACAAAGGATTTCAATACCTTTGTTCCGATTACGACTTATTTATTAATCCCAGTTATCAGTATTGGCAATACATTTTTTACGCGAATCAAAATTCCCACCTTGACATGAAACAAAGGGCTTATAATGAATTATCACGCATTTACATCACAGGCAAGTACGGCGTTAAAGTGAATTTTGAGAAAGGAGTCAACTATCATGTACGATTTATCAAATTAGAAGCACAACGACCTTATGGCGACTTTGGCCGTTTGAACGGTCTTGATCACAACTTGCGCACAACTATCGAAAAAGCAGCAAAGCAAAATGCCGATAAAAAGCTCAAAAATGATGCTGAGCGCGCGCTCGCTATTTTACATAAATATGAATATGTTGACGTGCCACCAGCATTCAGTCCTGCGCGGGCAGGCGGATATGGATATTATGGTGGTTATTGATTAATTACTCCTGTATCAGCGGTGATTTGTATAAAGATTTCACATCTGATGCAGGATTTTCGATTATCCCTTTATCCATAATAAATTGCTTGATCTCATCTTTATATCGCGGATCTTGCAATGCCAAGCTAATCATCGCTTTAATAAATCCACTCGGCACTCCAATGTCATACCGGTCGCCTTGAATTTTATAGGCAAAAACAGGCTCACCTTGCTTAATCATCTGTGCAATACCATCGGTTAATTGCAATTCCCCTTGTGTCGGCGCCATATGTTCAAGTATTTCAAATATTTTACGGGACAAAACATACCTGCCCACAATCGCCAATGCTGAAGGAGCTTTATCAATATCCGGTTTTTCTACCACATCGGCAACTTCATAGGCATAATCATTGAGCCTATTTTTTATTGCAATTACCCCGTATGATGATACAACCGATTGTGGCACCTCTTGTACTGCAATCACCGTCACTTGTTCCTGTTTTGCAAAATTCATTAATTGCATAAGACCAGGCATCGTACCACAAATGATATCATCAGGAAGCATCACCCCAAAAAAGTCCCCAACAATCGATGCCTGAGCACGCAAAATCGCGTCACCTAAACCAATCGGTTCTACTTGCTCAATAAAATGAACCTTCATCTGTGCAGCAAGTATATCAATGTGCGTTAATAATCCTAATCTATCACGAGCTTTTACCAAATCATGCAGATCCTTTGAAGGACTCAAATAATCTGCAACCATCGGTTTGCCGCGACCCGTAATAAAACAACATGACCTAATACCCGATGCTACCGCTTCTTCAAGAATATAATGAATCGCCGGTTTATTCATTAAAGGCAGCATCTCTTTTGAAACTGATTTGGTAAATGGCAAAAAACGAGTTCCCAACCCTGCTATTGGTATCACAACTTCCTGTATCATCGCCACACTCGCCGGTTAAAATCAAAATTTATACACTGGACTTCTTCCGAAACCAAGCTAATCACCGTTCGCCCTGAGTAAGCGAAGCGCATCGAACGGGTCCGAACGGCCTAAGCAAGTTTCGGGAGAGATCTACTCAATGAATATCATTATTTATCAAAACAATCAATGTCGCTCGATGCACAAACTATCGCATTATACATCGAGCAACACCTATACTATTTCGTATATACCTAAATATGTAAAACCCATGACAAATCCTGAAAGATACAATCATGTACCATATATTCATAATCCTTGGTATTATCATCCCAATCAGCTCTCACAACATCTGCCTTGCAGCTGCCCACAAAGAGACCACAAATTATGCTCTTTTGATACCAATACAAAGAACTGAAGGCCTCCAAGCTATTACCGCTCATCTCACAAAAGAGCTTCAAAAATTTGCCGAAGATATTAAACAAAAATGTCCCACCATGACAACTGATCTCAGAATCGAACCACAAGAAGATTATCATGTGACCCTGCTCAGCATCGGCCAAATACCAGATCATACATTAGAATGTGTAGAAAACACCATTTTAACAACTCTACAATCTGCAACAACAAGCTTTTTGAGTGAATTCGAAGGAGCATATCAACCGTATCCTATACCCTATGAGACCATGCAGCTAACCATGCTGGGACACGCTGCCATAGTAACAATGGCTCCAAATAATGTAATTGGAAAATCATTCCAATTAACGCAATTATTGAATGATACCATTATAAAAAATTGCAACATTCCTGTGGAACATTTTGAACGATATCAGAAAGATAAAAATAATTTTATTCCGCATATAACACTCGCTTTGATTAAACCCCAAAGTTTAGTCAAAAAATTTAAATGTCGAGCAAAGGATATGCGGGGACAATTTATAGAACCTGCAGCAATTTCAATACAAGAACGATTTATCACTCAGCTCAAATCACTCGAAAACAATCTTTTACAACTTACCACCACAAAACCGATCTTCTGGCTCAGTAGAATTTATTTAACGAAAAAAACAGGATCTCAACCATCTACCATAGTAAACACATTTTTTTATAGTAAAATACAGCATACCTGGACTATAGAAAATCCTACCGCAACGATGAAAGCTCAAGAACAAGCGCAAAAATCCCAGAAGCCCCTGCAACAACTACATAACGATCTCAATCTTTTATCACTCGCATGATCTTTTTCAGAAC
>Ga0207013_1072_pt1 | contig 26831 bp, 26 predicted proteins | sample Alteio_BWMinCont_55_FD_153501 | JGI IMG/M metagenome (GOLD analysis project Ga0207013, IMG submission 153501) | Enriched cells from forest soil in Barre Woods Harvard Forest LTER site, Petersham, Massachusetts, United States -... | ecosystem: Environmental > Terrestrial > Soil > Temperate forest >...
ACTTAACAAGCGGCACCAGCGAAATAGTGATGGCATTAAAATCAGGCCGTGCCATACGTTTTAACGAATCGACTGTCAGGCCTATGGGCCGTACGGCAACCGGCGTACGTGGTATATCGCTTGAAAACGCTGATGATGAAGTTGTTGGCATGATAAGTATCGACAATCCTGAAACAACCGTTTTGGTGGTATCTGAAAAAGGTTATGGTAAACGTACCGACATTGACGACTACAGGGTGACAAACCGTGGTGGCAAAGGTGTTAAAACATTAAACATTACCGATAAAACAGGAAAACTTGTTGCCATAAAAGGTGTTACTGATAAAGAAGATCTGATGATCATCAATAAATCGGGCATTATCATCAGGATAGCCATAAGTGAATTGAGAACAATGGGCAGGGCTACCCAGGGTGTGAGGCTGATTACGTTGAAAGGTGATGACGAGATCGCTTCAGTAGCAAAAATTGAGCATGACGAAGATGAAGAGAAAGAAATTGACGAAAATGCTGAAAACACAGGTTCAGGCCCAACCGACGAAGGTGCGGCCGATACTGAAGAACCAACAGGCGATATAACCGAATAGATAACATATGCAGGGCCGTAAAATTTTATTATCGGTTTTAATAGTATTGTTCACCACGTCGGCAGCCTTCTGCCAAACAGAAGCGCTTAAAACGGTGGTGAACAACCTTGCTTTTTATAAGCAAAAGAAAGACCTTAAGTATTTAAGCGACGCAAAAAATACGGTTGATAGCTTAATAAAAGTATCCCCAGACCCACTGGATGTTGAAAGAAATGTTTACCGTGCAGTAGTTTATGCAAGCATTTTGTACATCGACTCATTAAATAAACTAAAGGAACCTGTAGCATTCCTTGCGCAAACGGCAGAAATAGTTGATAAGCTTAATGAGAACCGAAAAATTTACAGGTTTGATGTTGATATGGACTATGTCAAAAACTGTTTGGCCAACGTGTATATCCGTAAGGCTTTCGGGTTTATCAATAATTCGGATTTTATTAATGCCTTACAATTATTTGAAAAAGCAAAAAAATATGCACCTTCGTTTAAGCAACTGGATGCATATATTGCCTATTCGAATAATAAGCTCGGAAATTTAAATGTCGCGGCAAAATATTATTCAGGTTTAATTGGTGACAGTACGAGGGCTGAATATGTAGAAGCTGCATCAAATATTTATAAAACGTTTGGTGATACCGTTACAGCGCTTGAGATAGTTAAAAAGGGCCGTAAAGTATTACCGGGCGACAGATCTTTACTGTTGGACGAGGCAAATATTTACAATAACAGGAAGGATTACAGGTCATTAGCAAATTTATTACCGGCTTTGCTTGAAATAAATACAAATAACGCCGATATTGCGTTTGTTGCCGCCAATTGTTACGATCATTTGAACCAATATGATAAGGCTGAATCGCTTTATTTACACGCCATAGAGTTAAATAGTTCGGCTTACGAGCCAATATTTAACCTTGGTTTGCTGTATTTTAAACAAAGCCAAAAGGGGGGGAGCAGCGATCAAAATGCAGCCAGGGCGGCACAATGGCTTGAAAAAGCAAATGAAATAACCCCTAATGACGCTAATTGCCTGCATGTACTGCAATTGGTATATGCACAAACAGGAAATAAAAATCAGGAAAACAGGATAAATAACAAACTAAAACAATTAACCAATCAATAATAAGTTATGAAAATCAAACTTTTGATGGCAGGCCTGTTAGGCTTAATTTCGGTGACAGCCTATGCACAAAAAGGGGCGCTAAAAGACGCGCAGGAAGGCTATGATAATTATAATGTTGAAAGCAGCTCGGCAGCTACAAAATTATCACCGGCCTTAATGGCTAAGTCCGCAACAGATATTAACGATGCTAAAACTGCAATAGATAAGGCCGCGGCTAATGAAAAAACTTCGGCGTTACCACAAACTTTTGCTTTAAAAGCAGCAATATATGGTGCGCTTGCAGTGCGTGACACCGTACCGGCTACGTCGGCGCCGTTGCTGGCAACTGCTGAAGATGCCTTAAAAAAAGCCAAAGAACTGGATACGAAAGGTGAGAACAAAAAACTGATAGATGCTGCTAATATTAGTGTTGCGCAATATAACTCATCATTAGGGGTAAAGGAATACCAGGCAGGGAAATACGACCTTGCTTATAAAGCTTTTGATGCTTACCGCGAAGCTTTGCCTGATGATACTACTGCTATATACTATAGCGCCCTGGCTGCTTCAAACGCCGGCAGTACCGATCCGAAATATTATCAGTATGCCATTACAAATTATAATACACTGTTAACCACAAAATATTCGGGCAATGCAAAAATATATAACTACCTGGCTACTTTGTATATGGTTAATAAAGATACCGCCAACGCTATAAAAATAGTAAGTGCAGGCGTAGCCAAATATCCTTCAAATGCACAATTGCGTGAACAGGATATCAGGATATCATTACAGGCCGGCAAAGGAAATGAGATTTTGGGGGATATCCAATCTGCAATTACCAATGACCCTAAAAATAAAACGCTTTATTATTTCCAGGGGCTTACTTATTCGCGCATAGGCGACGGTGCATTGGATAAAGCTACAAAAACAAAAGATGCAGCTGCTAAAGCCGCTTTAAACCAAACCGGGCTTGATAACTATGCAAAGGCAGCCGATAGTTATAAAAAAGCAGTTGCAATTGACCCTGATTATTTTGATGCAAACTTTAACCTGGGATACGCTTTGATGAAACCAGCGATTGATAATTTCAATTTAGCGGCAAATTTGCCATCAAATGCTTCGCAAAAAGATTATGTTGCTTTAAGAACTAAGGCCGATGCACAATTTGACCTGGCATTACCTTATATACAAAAAGCAGTTTCACTGGATCCAAAATCAGTTAATGCGCTTACTAATTTATGGAACTATTACAGGGGCAAATATGACCCTGCAAATGCAGCCGACAATAAGGCAAAGGCGGCAGATGTTAAGAAGCAAATTGACGCTTTACCTGCAACTAAGAATTAAAATAGAAGAGGGCCAATTTCTAATGGCCCTCTTTATCGTTTATACTACTTAACATAATGTTAATTATGAGAAAAAAAATATGATCAAAATGCCAACTGCGCAGGGCAAACGCATTAAAAATTATTTCGGTTAACAGCATCAGATATAGTATTTGGACAAACGCGTTTCATTTGTATGATGGTTAGTTTTTACCACGAAGTACACAAAGTTAAGACCACAAAGGTCACAAAGTCCTTTTCTTGGTGGTCTTTGTGAAATCTTCGTGCACTTTGTGGTAAAAAATCAAGTCTTTGAATGACTCGAATAGCCCTGAAATTATTTTAATGCGTTTGCCCTGGTGTTATTTGTATGATGGTTAGTTTTTACCACGAAGTACACAAAGTTAAGACCACAAAGGTCACAAAGTCCTTTTCTTGGTGGTCTTTGTGAAATCTTCGTGCACTTTGTGGTAAAAAATCAAGTCTTTGAATGACTCGAATAGCCCTGAAATTATTTTAATGCGTTTGCCCTGGTGTTATTTGTATGATGGTTAGTTTTTACCACGAAGTACACAAAGTTAAGACCACAAAGGTCACAAAGTCCTTTTCTTGGTGGTCTTTGTGAAATCTTCGTGCACTTTGTGGTAAAAAATCAAGTCTTTGAATGACTATTTGGCCCGAATAGAACCCGGTGGCCAGTGAATTGTCAACCTCATTCCATCTTTTTATATTGAGATTACAAAGACACAAATCTTCATTAAACTTGTTTCTTTTACCATAAAACAAATAGGTATCATGGATCTTAAAATAAAAAATAAAATAGCCCTCGTAACAGGTTCAACTGCCGGTATCGGCTTTGCAATAGCAAAATCATTGGCTGCTGAAGGCGCATCGGTAGTTGTAAATGGTCGTACTGCTGAAAGAGTTGATAAAGCCGTTGCGCAAATAAAAAATGAAACAGGCAATCAAAATATTAAAGGTATTGCTGCCGATTTTTCGGATAAAAAACAAATAGAGGCCTTAGTTGACCAATTGCCGCACGTGGATATCCTGATAAATAACGTTGCCATTTTTGAGCCCAAACAGTTTAACGCCATTACCGATGAGGATTGGTTTAAATTTTACGAAGTAAATGTGCTGAGCGGCATCAGGCTTTCAAGGGCCTATTTTGATAAAATGATAACAAAAAATTGGGGACGCATTATCTTTATTTCAAGCGAATCAGCCATACAGATTCCTGAAGAAATGATCCATTACGGGATAACCAAGACGGCACAAATAGCTGTTGCACGCGGACTTGCTGAGCTAACTAAAGGTACAAATGTTACCGTAAATTCGGTGTTGCCCGGGCCTACATTTTCCGAAGGCGTAGGTACTTTTGTAAAAGACATGGCAAAACAAGCCGGCAAAACTGTTGAAGAAATGGAACAAGGATTTTTTAAAACTGCCAGGCCTACTTCCATTTTGCAGCGCTTTACGCAGCCTGAAGAAATTGCCAGTATGGTTGTTTATATTTCGAGTGAACTTTCTTCTGCAACAAACGGCGCCGCTATCCGTGCAGATGGCGGTGTTGTTAAAAGCGCTTTTTAGGTAGATTTGTTCGTTATCTTATTATCATTATCTTAAAGAAAATTGAAAGGGATGTAATTTTATACGTATATCCCTTTCAGCTTTCCGGATCAATGATGAACGGTATCCTTTTTCATCGTGTCTTTCTTTGTAGTATCAGGCATCGGCGTCGTCGGCGTTGCAACTTTGGTTGTATCTTTTTTAGTTGTATCCCCCGAGTCGACCTTCTTTTTCGAACTGCATCCGGCTGCTATTGACCCAACTATTGCTGCGGCCAATACAAAATTTAAAACGTGCTTTTTCATAGGTGTGTTCATTTAAGTTTTATTTCCCATTTATTAAAGTATAGTTTGTAACAGGCTGATTTACTTATTTGTTTGTATTAATTTCCTTACAAGCAATTAGATCATCAGATCATGTTACCTACTATTATTTTATGTTAACGAATGTTAACGGTTTAAATAAATAACCGCTGGCGCCTTTACTTTTATTTATCAAAATAAAAAAACATGAAACGAAAGCTCAAAATAGTATTTGTACTGATCGGTTGTGCACTTGCGGGCATTATTATATTCCAGGCTTACTGGACAGTTAACGCTTACCGGGTAAACAAAGAGAAATTCGATAATAATATCAACACAGCCATGCAAAGTGCCATGGACGACTGTAAAAAAGATTATTTTGATTCGATCCGCAGGGTTTTGGTCAGGCGCCTCTCCCCTCCCGAAACAACCATAAAAATTGATACCCTGCATGACAAGGATACGGCTAATGCGGTGATTTATATACATCTGTCAAACAAATACACAAGTATAAACCCGCCATTTAATTCAACTATTCCACGATATAATTTTTATAGAAAGAATATCAATCATCAAGCTACCGTTGCTGAAGTTTTGACCGAAATGTCGTTTTACGTTCCTCAATTAATGAATGATTTTACGGCGGTGCTTGGCATGTACGACATAGAAGGCCATTTGACCCAATTAACAGAATTCAACAGGAAGCATCCCGATGCACCTATAGACACGGCAATCAAATTCAACCGATCTATCCCAAATAGTATTTACGAGCTCCCCCCAAATTTTCGTGAGGCCGATAGCGTTAAATTTCATAAGTATTTCAATGATGAACTCCAGAAAATGCATATAAATTCGGGGTTTATATTAATCGTATCGACTAAAAGGCTTCCTCCATTAAAACTAAATGCACACTACAGCGAAACGGGCGAATTCAGTTATAAATACCATGGATTTACTTTATTTCATATAGTTGGGCCTGAGTTTTTTGTCCACGCAGCATTTAGGAACCCTCAATACGCTATACTAAAAAGTTTGATGCTCACAATGGCGCTATCAGGTTTCCTTATATTATTTACAGCATATTGCTTTTACTATATTATACATACGATTAACGCGCAAAAAAAGCTTGCCGATTTGAAGGATGACTTTATCAACAACATGACCCATGAGCTGAAAACCCCCATTGCAACTATTACGGTAGCGATTGAAGGCCTGCAAAAGTTTAATGCATTAAATGATGCTGAAAAAACGCAGCGTTACCTGGAAACGTCGCGAAATGAGTTAGCCCGCTTAAACGACCTTGTGACCAAAGTATTGGATATTGCAGCGTTCGAGAACAAAGAAAGTGAATTGGCAAATGAAAAAATAAACGTCTGCGATTTAGTGATTGACGTAATCAAATCTGAAAAATCAAAGACAGTTAAAACGGTGGAAATTAGCTTTGAAAATAAAGCCGGTGCGGTGTTTATTTATGGTGATAAGGTACACTTCAGAAATGTGCTGGCCAACCTTATCGATAACGCGATCAAATACACCAACGGGCCCGCGAATATTGCGATTACCTGTTATAAAAATGGCGGCAATCTAATGATTTCGGTAAAAGACAATGGGATAGGCATCCCCCCTGCTCATTTAGCATTGGTTTTTGATAAATTTCATCGTGTGCCAACCGGGAACATCCATTCGGTAAAAGGTACAGGGCTCGGTTTAAGTTATGTAAAATATATTGTTGAAGCGCATGGAGGCAGCATCGGTGTGAGCAGCGAAATAAATAAAGGCAGTGAATTTATTGTTTCCGTACCTTTAAGCGATGGATAAAATTAAGGTTTTATATGCCGAAGATGAACTTGCTCTGGCACATATTGTAAGGGAAAGCCTGGAAGAACGGGATTTTATCGTTGCCTTATGCGCCGATGGCGGGCAAGCCTGGCGCCAGTACGAAAAACAGAAACCCGATATCTTAGTGCTCGATGTGATGATGCCCAAAATTGATGGATTTGAGCTTGCAAAAAAGATAAGGGCAATAGACAAAACCACACCGATAATTTTTCTTACAGCAAAATCACAGGTAAAAGATGTAATTGAGGGTTTTGAAATTGGCGCCAACGATTATTTAAAAAAACCTTTCAGCGTTGAGGAATTGATCGTAAGGATGAAGGTTTTGCTGAGCACCAACCGCTTACTGATCATCCCGAAAAGCGAAAGTTTTCCTGTAAAAGAAATTATTTCCATAGGAAAACTGACCTATGACCCGGCACGAAACAACCTGCAGCACGGAACCATTACCAAACACCTAACCGCCCGCGAAAGTGAGCTACTAAACCTTTTGTACCAGCATAAACATGATATTATCCCGCGAAAATTACTACTTCAAAAGCTTTGGGGCGACGATACTTTTTTCAATGCCCGCAGCCTGGATGTTTTTATAACAAAACTGCGCAGGCACCTGGAGGCCGACCCGCAGGTGCAATTGATCAATATCCGTGGCGTTGGGTATAAACTTGTTTGGTAAATGCTTCAGCATAACGTCAAAATATTACTTTTCAACTATTTATTTTAGCAGTATTTTACTGATATTTAGCCCATATGTTAGTATCCGAAGGTGTACTGAAATGGGCTTTGCGCAGCTACCCTCCCCTGCTCTTTCAGCGCATTATTGTAACCAAATTCCATAAAGGCTTCCGGGGTGTTGAGGTAAAGATCAAAAAAAGCTTTCTAAACAATAATTATAACGATTCCATTTTTGGCGGCACGATTTTTTCGGCAGCCGATCCATTTTACCCTGTTTTGTTCTCGCAGGTACTTGTGCATAAAGGTTATAAAATAAAGGCATGGTCACATACAGCTGCCATCCGCTTTCGTAAGCCTGCCCATACACACCTCCATTTTAAAATAACTATATCCGATGAAAATATTGCCGATTGCGAACGTGATTTAAATACAACCGGCATACACCGTAGAACTTTCCCAATTGAAATTTATGATAAAAACGAACAATTGTGTGCCACTGTATTGATCAAAATTTATATTCGCAATTTAAATTATACAAGAGTTGATCCCGATAGCTATCGGGAGGTGAGTTGTTAATTATTGAGTTATTGGCCAGATAAATATTTAATAAATTAATTCCATTTAAACCTATGCATGTGATAATGAATGATGATGCTTTCTTGAAAAAAGGGTTTCAAATATCGACAGACAAAAACCTGCTCGATTTTGAAATGATGTATAAATATTTGAGTGAAGACTCCTATTGGGCGAAAGGTATCCCGGCCGAAAGATTAAAAAAAGCTATTGAAAACTCACTTTGTTTTGGTGTTTATAAACAAAATGAACAAGTTGGATTTGCACGGACGGTTACCGATATGGCCACTTTTGCTTACATTTGTGATGTGTTTATACTGCCTGAATATAGAAATTTAGGCCTATCGAAATGGCTGATACAAACCATTGCGGGCCATCCTGAATTGCAAGGATTAAGGCGGTGGTCGCTGGCCACTTCTGATGCCCATGGGCTGTACAGCCAGTTTGGGTTTACACTATTAAGCCGTCCCGAAAATTGGATGGAAAAATTTAAGCCTTATCAACCGCTTAAAAAAGAAGAAGAACAACCATGAACGTGAAAAAGCTGATCTTTGAGGGCGAAGGCGTAACACTTGATTTTAAGAAAACGATTACCAGCTGCGAAAAGATCGCGAGGACAATGGTATCATTTGCCAATAATAAAGGCGGGCGTTTGCTGATAGGAGTTGCCGATGACGGTACTATAACCGGCGTAAAATCGGAAGACGAGGAGCGGTATATGATCACAAAAGCGGCCCATCTGTTCGCAAAACCCGCACTTGAACCTGTTTTTGAAGAAGTTTATGTGGACGATAAAATGGTACTGGTTGTTGATACACCTGAAAGCACAATGAAGCCACATTTTGCACTTGCCGACGATGGCAAATGGTGGGTTTATGTAAGGGTAAAAGATAAAAGCGTGCTGGCGAGTAAAATAGTAGTCGATGTGTTGAAACGGTCTGCCGGGAACGAAGGCGTTTTGATTGAATATTCATCGAACGAGAAAACGCTGCTTGAATACCTGGATAAAACTGCGCGCATAACCATCAGGGAATGCTGCGACCTGCTGAAAATTGGCCGCAGAAAGGCGCAAAAGCTGCTGGTTGACCTTATCCTCTCAGGCGTTATCCGGATAAATACAACAGAAAAAGAGGAGTTTTATACGGCAGCATAGATATGAGATATGAGATTTGAGATTTGAGACAAAACAGCAAGGTGTCGAAAATCGTAGGTCACGATCTTAAGCTAATAAAAATCTCACCTTTCAAATCTCACGTCTCAAATCTCATATCTCACATCTAAAATGCAACTCTACCATAAATATAAATCCCATTATCGCGCCAACCTCAGCCTGGCTATCCCGGTTGTAATATCGCAATTAGGGCATATATTGGTACAAACGGCTGATACTATTATTGTCGGCCATTTTGCGGGCACTGTTCCATTGGCTGCGGTGGCATTGGCGAGCGGTATTTTTTCTATTGTGCTGGTCATAGGGATTGGTATCTCTTATGGGATCACTCCATTAATTGCCCAGCATAACGGCCGGGGTAATTTTGCCGAATGCGGGCGGCTGCTTTCAAATTCCTTATTTATAAATATAATTGCCGGGATTGCACTTTTCGCATTTACCTACCTCGCATCAACGTTTTTGTTAGATCATCTTGATCAGACTCCAGCTGTTGTGAAACAGGCAAAGCCATTTTTGTTTCTGTTGGGGTTGTCCGTAATCCCTATGCTGGTGTTTAATACCTTTAAACAATTTGCCGAAGGGCTTGGCTTTACCAAACAGGCTATGTCTATTTCTATATGGGGCAATGTTTTCAATATTTGCCTGGGAATTGTGTTGGTAAAGGGAATGTTTGGCATCAGCCCGATGGGTGTTAAAGGTGTTGGGTTTAGCACCCTTGCCGACCGTTGTATCATGGCAACAGTAATGTGCATCTATGTTTTCAGATCAGTTAATTTTAAAAAATATTTAAAAGAATTTGTACTTACAAACATAAACGCAGAACACTGTTTACAAATTTTACGTATAGGCGCACCCGTGGCTTTGCAATATACTTTCGAGATCACTGCTTTTAGCGTAGCAGGAATTCTAATTGGTATAATAGGCTATAAACAACAAGCGGCGCATTTAATAGCGCTTAACCTCGCTGCTATCACCTATATGATGTCAAGCGGTCTTTCGGCCGCCGCGGCGATAAAATCCGGCAATCACTTTGGTAATAATGATCATCAAAATTTGAGGCATTCGGCTATATCGAACTATCATATTGTGTTGGCATTTATGTGCGTCACTGCATTTGTTTTTACGGTCTTTAATCATGTACTACCATGGATATATACTTCAGATAGTGCTGTTATAAACATTGCAGCACAATTACTTATAATAGCTGCGTTGTTTCAGTTATTTGACGGCACCCAGGTAGTTGGACTTGGTATATTACGTGGCATGGGTGATGTGAACGTTCCTGCTGTTATCACTTTTCTGGCTTATTGGGTGGTGGGCCTGCCGGTGGGTTACGCTTTAGGGTTTCCTTTACATTTAGGTGTTAAAGGTGTTTGGTATGGATTGGTGCTTGGATTGATGGTATCTTCGATCCTGCTGTTTATCCGTTTCCAGTTTATTAGTAAAAAATATCAGGACAAACAGGTGATGTCGTATCATGGCGATTAAAAATACAATTCATTTGCCACCCTGTAGGTATTACAATGCGCTTCCACAATATCCTTAATGTCCGGTGAGTAACCTCCGCCCATACTTACTTGTACAGGTACTTTATTTGCTATACATTGTTCAAATACAAAACTATCACGTGCTTTACATGCAGTTTTACTTAAAGCCATTTTGCCCAGTTTATCTGTAGCCAAAACATCCACGCCGGCTAAGTAAAATATAAAATCAGGCTCTTGTTGCTCAATTAGCCCGGGCAATGTTGTTTTAAGGAGGCGCAGATATTCATCATCCCCAACCCCATCAGGCAAAGCAATGTCCAGGTCAGACTTTTCCTTGCGGAACGGAAAATTATTAGCACCATGCATCGAGAATGTGAATACGTTTGGGTTGTTTTCAAATATTTGCGCCGTGCCGTTACCCTGGTGTACATCTAAATCGATTATTAAGATAGAGGAGGCTAATCCTTTATGCAATAAATAATTAGCGGCTATCGCCTGGTCATTCAATAAACAAAAACCTTCGCCCCAGTTGCTGCCCGCATGGTGTGTGCCGCCGGCAGCGTTAAACGCGACCCCATACTCGAAAGCATAATGACAGCCTTCAATTGTTCCCTTTGCTATCCTGGTTTCACGTTCAATCAATGTTGCTGATAACGGAAAACCAGTGCGCCGTTGTTCTTTTGGTGGCAGGGTTAGATCGCGCAATTGCCCCCAATAATCTTTATCATGCGTCCATTGAATTATTTCTTCAGATAATTCACCGGGACGTAATAGATTTTCTGCTTTGATCAACCCCTCATGCATCAATTGCGCCGGGATGAGTTCGTACTTCAGCATGGGGAAACGGTGCCCGGCGGGAAGCGGGTGAGCGTATATGGGATCGTAGGCTATTTTGAGCATTGTTATTGAAATTGTAAGATTTACGAAGTTTTGAAAACTTCGTAAATCTCCCTTTGCCAAATCTTTATTTTAAGCCCTTAGAATCAATTTCCCTCTGCGGCCTCGGCCAATATCCGCCCAGCCTCGAAAACTTGCTTAAAGCTGTTATAAAGCGGCACAGGGCTTAATCGTATCACGTTTGGTTCGCGCCAATCGCCGATAACGCCGTTATCGGTTAAAAAATTAAAGGTTGCTTTTGCATTTTGTTTACAAACTACCGAAAGCTGGCAACCACGTTCATGTTTGTTTTTTGGGGTGATGATGGTAAACAGTTCGTCGCCTTTACTTTTGTTTATTTCATTTATTAAAAACTCAAGATAGCCCGTCAGTAGCTCGCTTTTGGTGCGAAGGGGAATTATACCGCCCGCCTGCTCAAAAATGTCAAGCGCGGCCTTATGGAGCGTCAGGAGCATAATGGGACTGGTGCTTAGCTGCCAGCCTGCTGCGCCTTTTTCGGCTTCAAATACCGGGGGCATTAAAAAACGCTTGTCTTCACGAAATCCCCACCAACCCTCAAAACGATTTAATGATTTATCGCCAAAGTGCTTCTCGTTTATAAAAATGCCACTGATGCCGCCGGGACCGGAGTTCATGTACTTGTACGAACACCAGGCTGCAAAATCAACATCCCAATCGTGCAATTCCAGGGGCACATTGCCTGCCGCATGAGCCAGGTCAAAACCGGCGTAAGCGCCAACTTTATGTGCTGCATCAGTTATTGCTTTCATATCAAAAAGCTGCCCGGTAAAATAGTTTACGCCGCCAAACAGCACCAATGCCAGCTCATCGCCATTGTCATTTATGGTTTGGATGATGTCTTCTGTCCGTAAAGTGAACTCACCTTTACGCGGAAATATCTCAATGATCGCGTCCTTCAGGTCATAACCGTGAAACCGTGCCTGGCTTGCAAAAGCATACTGGTCTGATGGGAAAGCGCCGCCTTCCATCAATATCTTAAACCTTTTATTTGCTGGTTTATAAAAACTTACCATCAATAAGTGAAGATTTACTGTAAGTGAATTCATCACCGTAATTTCTTCACTTTTTGCGCCAAGGATACCTGCAAGTGTATTTGTTAGCTTTTTATGATAGCCCAGCCAGGGATCATCGCCATTAAAAAAACCTTCGATGGCGAGGTTCTTCCAATTGGTTAATTGATCGTTGATATACTGTCGCGCTGTTATAGGTTGCAAGCCCAATGAGTTCCCGCAAAGGTAAATGGCATCTTTTCCGTTATGCTGTGGCACTAAAAATTGCGAGCGAAAATCTTTTAACGGATCCTGCTCATCAAGTTGGGTGGCAAATTCAAGGGTGTTTTGGTAGGTCATAATTGGATGGCTAATAAACATATCACCCTCCGCTCATTGCGAACGAAGCAACCGCTACATATGCAAATCAACGAACCTGTGTGTTTAACCTGCATCGCTGCCACTGGAAGCAAACGGCATTACGTTCCGTTGACTGTCCTTAGTAGAGATTGCTTCGTTCGCAACAAGCGGCGGACGGGGAGCAAAATTAATTATTTATTCGGCTTGCTCACATAAGGATTGCCCTTAACATAAAACCTGTAAGGCAGCAACGCGTCCTCCGCGGCATATGAAACCCCCACTCGCGGTACCGTAGCGATACTTTCACCAGGAAATGTTAATCCTCTGTCTTCTATCCAGATGGTATCGCTTTGTAAACTGAATGCATTGATATTGCGGGATATGCCCAATGCTTTTGCCACCGAACCGGGCCCCATTGTAATATTTGATTTTAGCACTAACATGTTACGGCGGTACAACATTACATCAATACCGTCCGTTGGGTTTATCGCCCTGATCAGGATAGCCTGGGCGTGGCCATCATCCGAAGTTACTATGTTTAGCATCTCGTGTATGCCATAACACAAGTAAACGTAAATAGTGCCGCCCTGCCTGAACATTACTTCGGTACGGTTGGTTTTCTTGTTGCCATAAGCGTGTGAAGCTTTGTCCACAGCGCCGTTATAGGCTTCTGTTTCAACAATATATCCACCGGTAACTACACCATCAATACAGGTAAATAAATACTTGCCTATAAGGTCTTTGCTTAGTGCAACAACGTCGTTGTTATGGTAATAATCGTGAGGCAGCTTCATTTCTTTAATATCCGTTTTAGTATTTTATTTACCTCTTTGGCTTTTTCAAATATCATAATGTGTGTTCCGCCTTTAACAATGATAGCGTCTCTTATTTTTTTATAATTAAATACAAGGTCCTTATCGCCGGTAATTTGAATAACATTTGGGGGAATTATTTTATTGTCCCATTTTAAAACGGCATCCATTGCCCATTTTAAAAATACCGGCGATGTGTTTTTAAGCATATCCCTAAATAGCCAATTATCCGCCTCGTTCATTTGACCGAAGAATGGTTTTATTAGAAATTCCATTTTTGTAAATGCTTTTCCCGGTATCGGTTTATGAAATGGCATGGCACGGAGCAGCTTGAAATACCCTGGCGCCTCATCGACTGTTTTAATACTTGAAATTAGTATCGTCTTTTCCAGGGGAATCATTTTGGCTATTTCAACAGCGAGCATTCCGCCTAATGAATTACCGATTACAATTGATTTAGGTGTGATATTGTATTGACAAATAAGCTTTTGCGCATAAGTTGCTAAAGTATCAGTTTTATCCGGTTCGATCCAATCAACACAAACAACGTCATGGCCTGATAAATCTATATTGTTATAAACCCGCGTGTCGGCGCCCAACCCCGGGATTAAAAATATTTTGCTCATTTAAAGTTTACCAGCTTTACAATTTGTTCAAGGTATTGCGCATCGGTATCGTCGAACTTATCTAATGTTTCACTATCCACATCAAACACTGCAACAACTTTACCATTATCAAATACCGGCACCACAATTTCCGATCTCGAAAGCGAACTGCATGCGATATGCCCGGGGAATGCCTCCACATCTGGCACAACCAAAGTTTTTGCCTGCTCCCATGCTGCCCCGCAAACTCCTTTGCCCAACGCAATGCGCGTACAGGCCACAGGCCCCTGGAACGGGCCTAAAACCAATTCGCCATCTTTCACCAAATAAAACCCTACCCAAAACCATTTGAACTGCTCTTTTAAAGCTGCTGTTATATTAGCAAGGTTGGCCACCAGGTCAGGCTCGCCATAAAGAAGGGCTTCAATTTGCGGTATTAGTGATTGATATTGCTCCGCTTTATCTGTTGATGTGGTTATATTTAAATCCTCTGCCATTCTACAAAAGTAACGATGCTGTTTTGAAAGTAAATAAGGCAAATCTCATAATTAATCTTTTATTTAGGGGCTGAATGGTAAAGAATAAGTTTGCCATCCTGAGCAAAGCGAAGTGCCCGCCTAAAACCTACATGCGTGGCGCAGAAGATGCCTCACTTTGTTCAGCATGACAAAAAGAAAAAAACAACATGAGAATCATCGCCGAACTACCCCACCCCGAATTTAAAATATCCATCCTGAACATGAACCATAAGTTTATTGTGAAGATAGAGCAGGGTAACCTCGAACAAACCTACAAAATTGCCGAAGCCGATTTACTCGACGGCGTAAACAGTGTATTTGAATTACTGGACGAAGAATTTTTAAAAACTGTTTCAGCCCGCTTTCACGAGATGCGGAAGGATTTTCGCGAATCGTACAATAGGTACAATTATTAGTTTCGTTGTTATTTGTAATTCACTGATGGATAGCGTTTTATTTGGCCGAAAATCACGCATCAAAATTTTATTTGGCATTTTGATGTATTTTTCCGGTCTTTTCGACAAGGACCTTCAATCATTCCGGCTATAATTTCAATTTAATAAATTGATTTACAAATATTTATAATCATTTAAAAAGTGCTGCCAAATTATATTTTGTTGCTAAAAAACGCCAAATATATGGGAGGTTAGGCCGGAATCAGGTCACAATACCAAAAACCGGCTAATTTTTTAGTGGCATCAGAAACGCAAGTATCATTGGCATTTTGAGGGGCTTTGTATTCTTTAAAAACCTTCTCTCCTGTTTTGTATTTTATCTCTTTTGAAAAGATGGGACCTTTAAATGCGAAGGTGTGGAACTCGCCGTTCTCGCCGCAAACATCAACATCCTCCGGCAACGACATGATCAGTTCGGGAGTGATCTCCTTCCCTACTATCCGTTCCAAACGTTCCTGCGTGCAGGCAATCACTGTTCCAAATCCCAACTCAAAAAATTCATCGATCAGTTCGTGGGTATCGCGTTTCCATAAAGGGTAGATGCCTGTCATGCCAATTTCAGCCAGGCGGTTGTCGCGGTACTTTTTAAGGTCTTCTAAAAATATATCGCCAAAAATAGAATGTGTTATACCTTCACTTCTGAAATGTTCCAAATGCCGGCGCATGATGTTGTCATAAGCTTCCATGCCCGGCATCTCGGGCAGGCGGATCTGGTACAATGGTATGCCAATGCTTTCAGCCTGCTGAATTAAGAGCTCCGTACGTACGCCATGCATTGATATCCGGTCAACAGCATCGTTAACAGTGGTGACAAGGTATTTGATATCCAGCTCAGGATTTTTGAGACAATGGTAAAGGGCAAGGGAGCTGTCTTTGCCGCCACTCCAGTTAAATATGCACCGTTGATTTGAATGATTAAATGATTCCGTTGATAACATTTTTTTAATAATTTGGATTGTAAGAAATAAAAATCAGTGTAATCAAAAAAATCAACGTTACACCGCTGATTTGAATGATTAAATGATTTCGCTGATTCGGTTTTCGAGATGGTTTCGATTGTTGTTAAATAAAATCAGTGTAATCAAAAAAATCAACGTTAATCAGCGGTCATGCCCCGTTGATTCATTTGATTAGAAGATTTCGTTGATTGTAACACAGGCATAGTTTATATTAATTATTGAAATAAAAATCAGTGTAATCAAAAAAATCAACGTTAATCAGCGGTCATGCACCGTTGATTCATTTGATTTGGGGATTTCGTTGATTTTTGATTTTTATATGGGAATATATTTTTAGGCCGGCAGATCAACTTTATAAAGGATCAGCGAAATCTTTTAATCATTAAAATCAGCGGTCATTAGTTGGGCGACTAACTCCGGCACCCCCACACTTGCCTTCTCTTCTATCTTTATAAAATGATCGCGATGGCTTAATTGCGGTATTTTGGGATCGATAATATATTTGGTAACGCTTCGTGGCACATAATTAACCAGGCCGGCCGCCGGATAAACAGCTAATGACGATCCCACTAAAATAAAAATATCAGCTTGCTCACAAATTTCAGCAGCGGTCTCTATCATCGGTACAGCTTCGCCAAACCAAACTACGTGGGCACGCAATTGTGACCCTAATTCGCACACCTCTCCCATTTTTATCTCCCAGCCATCAATCGGGTAAGTAAGCGCTGGATTTTTGCTGGATTGTGAGCGGGTGATCACGCCATGCAGGTGTACCACTTTGGCTGAGCCTCCCCTTTCGTGCAGGTCATCAATATTTTGGGTGATGATGGTTACATCATATTTTTCTTCCAGTTTGGCCAGGGCATAATGTGCGGCATTGGGTTTGGCATCAAGCACATTTTTGCGACGCTCGTTATAAAAGTCCTGCACCAGCTTAGGGTTACGATGCCAGGCTTCGGGTGTGGCTACATCCTCAATGTTATAGCCTTCCCATAAGCCATCGCTATCACGAAAGGTTTTCAACCCGCTTTCAGCGCTGATGCCGGCGCCGGTGAGTACAACAATTTTTTTCATATGTTTTATTTTCGTAGAGACACAATACTTTGTGTCTCTGAATTTTGCAACAGAATCGTTTTTTAATCTCTTAAACATTACCAGAGACGCAAAGTATTGCGTCTCTACATAAAATATCATCCCATAAAAAAAGCGGCCTGAAAAACACAGGCCGCTTTTCAATAAAATTTATTATGTTAAACAGCCAATTCTCTTTGGCTGCGTAAAAAGGTGTATTTGCTTTTGGCCAGTTCAAAACTGCCGAATAGTATTGCACAAAATACAATATCGCCTAACACCATATTACGTTCGAATGGAATAGCGGCAACCAGCGATTGTCCGTAGCCTGCTAAAGTATGCGGATAAAGTGAGCCATATATCCAGGGCATATCGATTATCAGCCAGTGTGCGCAAACAGAAGCCAATGATGCGATAGCAACGTTAGCCACATTTGCTTTTTTAATCAGGCTGCCAATAAACACCATGATCCCAAAGGTTAAATAAACCCAAAACGACCCGCCGTACCATAACACCCATTTGGATGTATATAAATAATTGATCAGTATATCGCTTGCAAACAGCGTAAGCAATACTACAAGGTAAGCTTTCCACTTATCTGTAAAATATGCACCCCCAAATAGCGCAATAGCCCCTACCGGTGTAAAGTTGCTTAATATGTATGGGAATTTATAACTCACCAGCCTCATAGCGGCCGCCCCAACTATCATCAGGATAAGTACGATGGTGCGGGTATTAATTTTTTGTAATGACATAGATTTAAAATATTGAGTAAAATTAAGTATTTATCCTTTTAAATAAAACGAATTTAAAAGGTTCTTTTAATTTTTCAAAAAAGCAATCTTCCCGGGGTTTATGCCAACAGTAACAGAATATTCCTTTTTACCTGTTTTATCAAAGGCATATAAAGTACCGTTTGACGAATAATCTTTTGCATCGGTAACAAATACTTCGCCGGTGGTGCCATCAGCAGCTACGCAATACGGTGTTGTAACGGCAGTACCATCGGTAATAAAACTTGAGTTGCTCACCGATTGTGTTAATGCATTGTAAACCTCAATTTTACCTGCGGAGGTAATAAAATAGATATTATTACCCTGTATGGCCATGTTGCTGCCATCAAAATTGGTTTGCGTTTTTACTACGTCGGCGTTGTCATCAATAACCGCCAGGCTTGATGGAACGCTCGCGTAGTCACCTGCCGACAGCACATAAACATTGCCATTATTATCGGCCACAACGTTTTGCGGGTTTACCACAACAGTTAATGTTTTAGTTACGGTAAGCGTACTTAAATTAATAATTGATACCGTGTTATCATAGTTAGGATAATCCAATCCACCTGAATTGGCCACGTATATTTTACCGTTAGCTACTGCCAGTTGCTCAGGGTTACGCCCTACAGGAATAAACTGGCTTGCGGTTAATGCAGCAGTATCTATCACAGCCACGGTACCATCGTACGAAGTTACAAAGGCATTGTTTTTATAAAACACGATGTCCCTTGGCTGGCGTGGCTGTGTACCGTTAAACAGTTTTATTTGCTTAATGGATTTCCCGGTATTAGGATTGACTACCTCGATAGTGCTGGAAACATTCACCACGATATACATTTTTGAACCGTATATTTCGATATCATTTCCAGTATCGCCCAGGCCCCGGCCATTTACCGAATTAAAAATATCGGGTGTTACTTGTTTCGAGCTATAGCTATAAAACGACAAAGTGCTGTTATTGTCGTTAAAAATACCCTGGTTCAATACGTACAAGCCATCAGTAACCGGGGTATTAACCGGTGTCACCTGCCTATCCTTATGGCATGATGCCAGTCCAAATGATAAGGCTGCAGTAACTAATAAAATGCTTTGTTTAAAGTTTTTCATGTTTTTTTTTGATTAAATTTTCATTTGAAATGATAGCAGGAACGAACGCCCCGGCATTGGGAAGCTCCTGACGATGACATAGTTTTCGTTGAATAAATTATCCACATGCGCCGATAATACCGCAGGGCTTTTGCCTGCCGTGAATTTGTAAATAAGCGATACATCGCTAACAGAATAGCCATCCACCAGGTTCTCTGGCAAATTTTCACTTAAATAATACCTTGATGATGATAGTACCTCGTTATAATAAAGGCCGAGCCGTTTATAATCAACCCCGCCGTTGAGGGCAAGGGTATTTTTGGGCGTGTAGGGAATTTGCTCTTTATAAAATGATGAAGTTGGGTCGGTAACGTCAATGGCGCTTTGATATGTATAGTTTACTGATAACGAGCCATTCCAACCATTCACTGTTTTAGTTTGTGTTTTTAACCCTGCATCAACGCCGGTAATATCTACCTTGCCTAAATTTAAGATAGTTAATATAGCGGGATTTTGGTTTGGCAAAGCCACAATTTTATTTGTTACATTATTGTAATAGCCGTCAACGGTTAGTGTAATGTAATCGAGGAAAGAATTGAGCGCTTTACGATAGGTGATGCCTGCATCGTATTGTTTAGCAAATTCGGGTTTTATACCCCGCGAACCATTTGTTGCAAAATAATATTGCTCATCAAAGGTAGGTTCGCGGAAGATATCTTTATAAAATGTCCGTAATTGCAGATCAGGAGTGTTAAACGGCTGGTAAGTTGCCATTATCGTAGGCGAAAAAATGGCGCGTGAAGGTGTTGCCACGCCCAATTTCACCCACTCACTTACATAAGTATGCAGTAAGTTACCCTCAAATCGCCATTTACCGGTTTTAAAATTACTTGCCAGCACATTCAATAAGGTAAACCTACCGGGATCAGCATAATTATATAGCGTGGCATCAAGGCTGGTAAATGCAATATCGTTAGCATAAGATATTTCCCAATTTGACAGTAAATGGTAAGACAGTGCGCCCGACAGGTAAAATTCCCGCTGGTTATACCGCTCATCAAGCCCGCCTTGCCCGTTTAAAAAGTCAGGGTCGATATAGCGGGTGTAATCCTGTGATAACTTAGCGTTTAATAACATGTGCAAACTGCTTTTCCATAACCGCTCATATCCCGACTGTAAAAATATATCCCTGTTCCAAACGCGCTGGTTTGATACCGGGTTGTAAAAAACCACTGCGCCGGGCAAACCCCTGTCCGAATTATAAAAATTAACGTGCAGGTTAAATTTATCACTATCGCTTTTGGTGTAGTATAATGCCCCGTCGGCTTCCTGCGCCTTTATATCTGCGTTGGTACGGGTTGACGAGGTATCCGAGCCATCGCCCTTAACTCTATATTTATATTGTCCGTTTGCCTGTTCCCAATAACTATTTATAATAAACGACCATTTATCACTTAACCGCTGCTGCCATTGCAGGTAAGGGTTTATCAATCCAAACGAACCGCCTTTAATCCCGAATAAAATTTGGTAAGGTTTTGCAGCAGTTAAGTTTGGATGGATAGTTATAATAGATAATACACTTGCAGACGCAAAAGACCGCGCTGGCAGGCATATCTCAGGCGGCTGGCCATTGTACAGGGTTATCGATTGTACATTATCAAGGTTAAGCCGGCCCAGGTCTATCTGCCCGTTTTGAGCATCATTTATCTGCACACCATCGTACAAAACAGCCAGATGATCGGCGCCGAGGCTACGCACCGATACCGTTTTTAGGCCGCCAATGCCGCCGTAATCCTTTATATTAACCCCCGAAAAGTCGCGGATAGCGTCTGCAACGTTGAAGGCGCTTAGCTGATCAAAAGCATTGGCTGAAATCTGTTGTATAGGGCTTAAGCTTTGTACATTAGGTAAGGATTTTGTGTTAACATTTACCTCTTTAAGCTTTTTAGTAGTATCGGTTTGGGCCGAAGCAGCAAATGGGAATGCAAAAGAAAGGTACAATAAACCCGTTGATAAAGGCAACAGGCCGCTTTTTAAATAATGTACTTTTTTTTGCATGATATTGACTTAGCCCTATAGCATACAGAAATAAAAAGGAAGAATGGAAATACACTGGTGAAGAGCATTCACACTCAAGCTTCAATCCCCGAAAGCTATGAATAAATATAGTGCTCTGGCAGGTCTTCTGACTTACTCCCCTTTTGCCCTGCCTTCCCTCCCGCTAAAAACGGAAAGTGGCCAATTGAATGGGCAATGGTTTTGGAGCTTACAGCTGCGGGACAGTTACGGAATTACGCCGTATTCCCTTTTAATTTCTTAAAGTATCACCTTCAAGAAAACCTAAAGCGATGCAAATGTAGGATAAGAAATGGAAACTCAAACTAACATTTGTATATTTAGTTGATGAAACGCTATTTTACAATACTATTATTAATGACAAGCCTATCCACGTTGGCACAACAACCCGACACCATCTTGCTGAAAACCCTGCTTGAATCCCACCCCGAGTTATTCAGCCACGTACTAAATCACCCCACCCACAACGAAGTACAAATACTTTATACCCAAATAAACTGGGATGAAAATAACGTGCCGCATTTTACATCATACAGTTACCGCCTTAATGCCAACCACTACTTTTACCCGGCCAGCACTGTTAAGCTGCCAACAGCCATTTTTGCTTTGGAAAAGCTGAATGAGCTAAAAATATCGGGGCTGATGATGAAATCAACGATGAAAACCGACAGTTCTTTTGCCGGGGAAAGCAAAAAAGACAAGGATACCCTTGCCGCCAATGGATTGCCCAGCGTGGAACAATATGTTAAAGAAATTTTGCTGGTGAGCGACAATTACGCGTACAACCGGCTTTATGAATTTGTAGGCCGGGGCGAAATAAACGACAAGCTGAAAAAGTACAACCTAAGCCATACCCGCATTGTAAACCGTTTGGCTGTTGGCGACGGCGGCGAAGCAGCCAAACATACCAACGCCATCGATTTTTATAAAGGGGATAAACTGATATATCACCAACCCGCACAGTACGATCCCCGCGACTACCCAATGCACCTGGAAAATATGGTAATTGGTAAAGGTTATATGGACCGTAACGATAAGCTGGTGATGCAGCCCTTCGATTTCAGCAACAATAATGTGTACCCTATTGAAGACCAGCAATCGGTATTAAAAAGGCTTATTTTCCCTGAAGCGTACCCGGAAGGGCAGCGTTTTAACCTCACACCAGATCAATATAAGCTTATTTATAAATACATGAGCATGTACCCTACGGAGAGCAAACACCCCACTTACAGTCCGCCGGAGTATTATCCCGCCTATTGCAAATGGCTGTTTTACGGCGGTGATAGTTTGGCCGTGGCGGAGCCGCATATAAGGATATTTGATAAGATCGGTGACTCGTATGGCTTTAATATCGATAATGCGTATATCGTCGATTTTAAAAACAAGGTGGAGTTTATGCTGACTGTAGTGGCGCAATCAAATGATGCGCAGATATACAACACTAACAAATACGAGTATAAAACCGTCACACTGCCCTTCATGAAGAATTTGGGGCAGATGATTTACCAATATGAGCTAAAAAGGCCAAAGGAACATTTGCCGGATTTGAGCAAGTTTAAATTCAGCTATTGAATTGGTGAGTGGTTGATTGTGTTGGATTGAGTTGATTAAGTTAGAAAATGAATTTCCTATTGATCACATTTAAAATCAGTGAAATCTCCAAAAAAAATCGGTGTAATCATAAAAAAATCGGTGTAATCCCAATAAGAAATAATCAAAACACCTCGTGCTGTCGTTTGTTGAGTAGTTATACCTATTTGAACAATACTATGGCAACAACAGCATTACAGCAGACTGAACATCAGTCGGCGCCTATAAATTTAACATGGCCCGAGCGTTATATCTCTATCGCATCCGGCGTGAAACTGGCTTATTCGGGTTTCAGGCATTTGTTTAAAAGCCCGTTTTCGAGCATTATAAAGCTTGGCGCAGGCGGCTATTTGTTAAACCGGGGCGTAACCGGGCATTGCGAGCTTTATTCACAAATCGGCAAGCATACTACCGGGCCTGTAAACGTAAACATCCGCTCATCATTTACCATTAATAAACCACGGGCCGAAGTTTATGCTTTTTGGCGCAAGCTGGACAACCTGCCGTTATTTATGAACCACCTGGAAAGTGTAGACGTTTTGGATGGTGAGCGCTCCCACTGGGTATTAAAACTGCCAACCGGCGTGGCTACCGTTAGCTGGGATGCCGAAATTGTGCATGATATCCCCGGTGAAATGATAGGCTGGAGCTCGTTGCCTGGTTCGATAATTGATAATGCCGGTAAGGTACGTTTCAGGGATACTTTTAACGACCATGGTACATTGGTAGATGTGGTGATCAGTTACCAGCCCCCGGCAGGTGGCCTTGGCGCAGGCCTGGCACATGTATTAAACCCGGTATTTAAAAAGATGGTGGATGATGATGTGCATAATTTTAAGCAGTATATGGACATTGCAAGCCTGGAAGATGTGGTGATCATTGTCTGAACTCGAATTCATCGAATTAACAGAATTTATCGAATTTTATAATTCTGTTAATTCGATGAATTCGTCTAATTCGAGTTCAGATAATATGCATGCAACAAAAAAACCCGCTCATCGCGGGTTTTTGTTTTATGGAATACGAAATCGGGGTTAATCCCAAAATCCGTTTAATCCTGGTCTATTTAACTGCATCCACCACTGCTTTAAAAGCATCGGGGTGGTTCATGGCTAAATCGGCTAATACTTTACGGTTTAAACCGATTTCTTTGGCTGTTAATTTACCCATTAATTGTGAGTATGAAATTCCGTGCTGACGGGCGCCGGCGTTGATACGCTGGATCCATAAAGCCCTGAATTCTCTTTTCTTGGTCTTACGGTCGCGGTAAGCGTACTGTAAACCTTTTTCTACTGTGTTTTTTGCAACGGTATAAACCTTGCTTCGTGAACCCCAATAACCTTTGGCGAGGTTCATGATCTTTTTCCGGCGTCTTCTCGACGCGACTGCGTTAACTGAACGTGGCATGTTGTTGTTTTTTGGTAGTGAGTGCCGGCTTTTACAACCGAACTTAAAACTCTAATACCTGGTTAATTAATTTGTTAATTACTTACCTATGCAAAGCATACGTTTTACGTTACCCATATCAGCATCAGATACAAGGCTGGTGTGGGTAAGGTTGCGCTTACGTTTTGTCGACATCTTGGTTAAGATGTGGCTTTTGAAAGCGTTCTTCCTGGTGATTTTACCGGTTCCAGTGATGCTAAAGCGTTTTTTAGCGCTGGAATTGGTTTTCATTTTTGGCATGGACTATTTATTTACGATTTATGAATTACGATTTACGATTTTTTATTTCGGATGTCGGACGTTCGATTTCGGATTTATTTTTTTCATCCGCACATCTGCACATTCACTCATCCGCACATCTATTTTTTAGCTCCCTTCGGTGTAACGGTTAAAAACATCCGTTTTCCTTCCAGTTTTGGCAATTGCTCTACTTTACCTACTTCTTCCAATGCTTGTGCAAAACGCAGCAGCAATATTTCGCCCTGCTCTTTATAAACTATTGCACGGCCTTTAAAGTGTACGTAAGCCCTCACCTTTTCGCCCGACTCTAAAAACTTAATGGCATGCTTTAATTTAAATTCAAAGTCATGGTCATCAGTATTAGGGCCAAACCTTATTTCTTTAATAACGGTTTGCTTGGCGTTACTTTTTATCTCCTTCAGCTTTTTCTTCTGCTCGTAAATAAACTTATTATAGTCGGTTACTTTACAAACAGGAGGTACCGCATTTGGTGAAATTTCAACAAGATCCAATTCTTGTTCTTCGGCAATAGCCAAAGCATCACGTAACGAATAAATGCCCGGTTCCACGTTATCGCCCACAAGGCGTATTTCGGTGGCCCTTATAAATTGATTAATGTTGTGTTCGGCTTCCTTTTTCTTGAAGGGTAGCCTGGGTCCTCTGTTGAAAGGTTTGTTTAATGCCAAGTTATACTGTTATTTCTTTAATTATTTGTTCTTTAAATGCTTCAATGCTCATGCTCCCCAAATCTCCCTGGCCGTGTTTACGTACCGAAACCAACCCTTCGGCAGTTTCTTTTTCGCCAACTATCAGCATATAGGGGATCTTTTTCACTTCGGCGTCGCGTATCTTACGCCCTATCTTCTCATCCCTGAAATCAATAAGCCCGCAAATATCGGAATCTTTTAATGATTCTGAAAGTTTTTTTGCATAATCTTCATATTTTTCAGAGATGGGCAAAATAATAAATTGCTCGGGCGAAAGCCATAGCGGGAAATTGCCTGCGCAGTGCTCAATCAACACAGCCACAAACCTTTCCAATGAGCCAAAAGGCGCACGGTGGATCATTACGGGGCGGTGTTTCTGGTTATCGCTGCCGGTATATTCCAGTTCAAAACGTTCGGGTAAATTATAGTCAACCTGTACGGTACCAAGCTGCCACTTGCGGCCCAAGGCGTCTTTAACCATAAAATCAAGCTTGGGGCCATAAAACGCCGCTTCGCCATACTCAATAACGGTCTTTAGGCCTTTTTCTTCGGCCGCTTCAATAATTTGCGATTCCGCCAAAGCCCAGTTTTCATCAGTGCCGATGTATTTAGCTTTGTTATTCGGGTCGCGTAATGATATTTGCGCGGTATAATTGTCGAAACCCAATGAGGTAAAAGTATATAAAACAAGGTCTATCACCTTTTTAAATTCCTCTTTCACCTGGTCGGGACGGCAAAATAAATGCGCGTCATCCTGTGTAAAGCCGCGTACACGGGTAAGGCCATGCAGCTCTCCGCTTTGCTCGTAACGGTAAACGGTGCCAAACTCGGCATAGCGCACCGGCAGGTCCTTGTAACTGCGGGGCTTTGTTTTATACATTTCGCAGTGGTGCGGGCAGTTCATCGGTTTTAAGAAGAACTCCTCCCCTTCCTGCGGGGTTTTTATAGGCTGGAAAGAATCAGCGCCATATTTTTCATAATGGCCTGATGTTACATACAAATTTTTATGCCCTATGTGCGGCGAAATCACCTGCTCATACCCTGCCTTTACCTGGGCTTTGGTCATAAAATCAACCAAACGCTGGCGCAAAGCAGCGCCTTTTGGCATCCATAACGGCAAGCCCATGCCTACCTTTTCGCTGAAAGCAAAAAGCTCCATTTCCTTGCCCAGCTTGCGGTGGTCGCGTTTTTTGGCTTCCTCCAGCATGTGCAGGTAATCGGTAAGCTCGCTTTGTTTTGGGTAAGTTACGCCATAAATACGGGTGAGCTGTTTGCGGCTTTCGTCGCCGCGCCAATAGGCGCCGGCAACGCTCATCAGCTTTACTGCTTTTATAAAACCGGTGTTGGGGATATGCGGCCCGCGGCACAGATCGGTAAAATTACCCTGGGTATAAAAAGTGATCGAACCATCGGGCAAGTCTTTTATAAGGTCGAGTTTGTACTCATCCCCTTTTTCGGTAAAGTAATCTATCGCATCGGCTTTGCTTACCGGTTTGCGGGTAAACTCCTCTTTGGTTTTAGCCAGCTCGAGTATTTTATCCTCTATCTTTTTAAACTCATCTGATGAAAACTCGCGGTCGCCAAAGTCAACATCATAATAAA
>Ga0207013_1070_pt1 | contig 26660 bp, 23 predicted proteins | sample Alteio_BWMinCont_55_FD_153501 | JGI IMG/M metagenome (GOLD analysis project Ga0207013, IMG submission 153501) | Enriched cells from forest soil in Barre Woods Harvard Forest LTER site, Petersham, Massachusetts, United States -... | ecosystem: Environmental > Terrestrial > Soil > Temperate forest >...
TGCATAGATTCACCCTGAACCCAGATTCAAAGAACCGATCCCCTGACCTGATCCCGGCTTACCTGAAGCCTTAAACCTGGGAACAGTCCTTCCCTACTTGTTCCACACAAAATCACAAAGAACCCGGATACTATTTGTATTGTGCCGATTTGCGCTGGTGACTGGTGAAACCAAACCCCGAAATCTTGCCTAAATTCATTACAGCTGCCAAGGGTTTAATCCTTCAGAGTTAGATATCATATAATAGTTTCAGCGACTTAGAGCCGACGGCCCGGGGCCCGGGCCTTGCAATAACAAAAGGGGCAATGGGGGATTTTGTAATGAAAGCTAGAAGTATTAGAAAAAAACTTTATTCAACTCAGATTCGTATTCTTGTAGGAATAGGGCTTGTTTCGTCGGCGGGTCTATTCGGAAGTTATCAAAACTTCGATAAGGTCCGAAGCATTGCTTCGATTCCAGGTGCGGAGGACGGTGGCCCCGTCGATTTTCAAGAGGATATGGCCTCTGAAAATGTCACGACTTCCATTGACCACACCATATTGCCTAGCATCACTGAAACCATAAGTTCCGTTGAAAGTTTTAAAATTAAATCAGATCAGGCCAATGATTTAAAAGTTCTTCCTTCCATTGGCTTGCATCTTGGGGAACTTGAATCCATAGGCATTATCTCCGGACAGAAGTTAGAGGCCGAAGTCAACGGATCTGCGATCGCAGTCTATGCCTACGCTCTGGCATCAAGTGACGGCACTTCGGGAATAAGCATTTCTCCCTCGGCTGCCAGAGATTTGGGAGCCAAAGTTGGAGATAAAATTATTCTTCGAGCTCTCCAAGAGTCGCCTCCAAAACTAACGACAAAATAGATTGTCATACTCAAAGTTGTACTTCCATCTATTTTGGAGTAGCGTACTTGGTACAGGGCAATCATCGTGCACCGCTATGTCACGAAGCGGGCCCCATGGTGCGGGGAGCAATTATGAAAAGAATTTTTGGTGTCTTCATTTTATCTTTGGTTTTTATTTCTTCGTCTTTGGTTAAGGGTGACGATGACCCTCTTGAGGTGAAAAAAGCCCAAACCAAACTTTTAAATTTGAAAAAATCGCGAATCAAGGCAGAAAAAGAGAACGCTCAGGCTGAAGGCGATATTGAAACCATGAGTGATCAACTGGATGTTTTGCACAAGGAAATCGAAACTGAGGAAGAAGCCCTAAAAACAGCCGAGGAGACCGCTGCATCCTCCAAAAATGACGCTGAAAAAGCGACAAAGGATCTCGAAGGCGTCCAAAAAATAAAAAACGAAACCCAAGACAATATCTTAAAAGCTAAGAAAGAAGCCGAAGATTCTAAAAGGGCCCATGACAAAAATGTGGTCGAGACCAAGAAACTTCAATTGGAACTTCGTGAGAAGACCCTTGGGCTTCAACGGGTAACGGCTGATCTAGAAAAAGAAAAGGGCACCATCGATAAAGAAGATCAGCAATTAGCAAAAGAAATCCAAAATCTTAAAAACACGATCGATACGAAAGAAAAAGCTTTAGCTGTTTCAAAAGCTGCGCTTACGAAATCTAAAGATGATTTATCTTCAGCCAAGAATCTTAAAGAAAAGCTAGAGAAGCAGCTTGCGAAATCCGAAAGCGATCGTGCAAAGCTAGAAGAGGAGCGCCGGCAAACGATAAATTCTACCCAAAGTCTGAAGTCAGAGAATGGAAAGCTCCAAAGCCGAATCCAAAGGGCTGATGAGATCTTAGAAACGAAACAGGCGGAGAAAAAAAATCTCGACCAAGATTTAGCTAAGATCAAGGATTTAAATAAGGCCAGAGAACAAGAGGTGACTAATAAAGAGTCTCAGGTCAAAAACCTTCAAGGATTAGTGGACGCTGGCAAAGAAGAAATTCAAAAAGAAAAGAAAAGACAAGAGGAACTTAAGCGGCGGAATACGGCCGCGGAGATAGATATTGAAAAACTTAAAGCCCAATCCGAATTGCTTAAAAAACAGTACCGGGCCATGAGTCAAACTGCCACGACTCCTTAAGGCCTTGGGCCTGTTGAAAAAGGCCCATCTGCGTCGTTCTCGTCGCCAAATCTTCGCTCAACGTACCGCCAGGGTACGCCTCGCTCGATTTGGCGCCTCGGCCTCGCATCTGGGACCTTTTTGAACAGGCCGCGGAATATTCAGCACGCCCACTTCGATTGCAGCCGGCACTCCAATTGCTTCTTCTAATAAGTAGAGTTAGTTTTTGAACTTTTTGGAGGATGCGTTATGAAGTACCAAATCTTTTCAGCATTAGCGTTCACGGCAGTGGCTTTTTTTGGAGTATCTGGCCTGGGCGAAGTGGATGAAGGGCAAGTTCTTGGGAAATTGAAAACGATTAATCAGACGGAGATCAAAGTAGGACAATGGGCCGCGGAGAAGGCCACGATCAACGAAATCAAGGAATACGGCCGCCAATTGGTTAAGGACCATAAGAATCTAGATGCTCAGATCCACAATTTTGCCGCTACAAATAAGATAACCGTGGCTGATATTCAACCTTCCGAAGAAGATAAGGCGGCTGTTGAGAGTTTGCAGCAGGCTACGGGTGCCGATTTTGACAAGAAATTCTTAGACACCATGGTCAAAGGGCACGAAGATGCCGTGAGCATGGTTAGAACTGCCAAGGACGACACCCAAGATTCGAAGTTTAAAAATTTCTTAGCTAAAGTGGTCCCGAGCTTGGAGAAGCATTACAAAACGGCCGAAAAAATAGAAAAGAAAGCGTCCATGTAAAGTGTTTATGTGGGCCTGAAAAAGGCGTCATTGTCTTTTTGGTGTGAAATGGTGGGCCACCCCGGGGAGGGGAGCCCCCGCCATAATTTTCGCAAGCAATTGGGCCGAACCGTGGGCCCAGGAGAACCCATGGCCCGTATAACCGGCACAGGCGAAGATCCGATCGGAGTTTGTGGGGCCGATAAAAGGAAGAGATGTTTGGCTCGCTCCCATAATGCCAGACCAGCTGTACTCCCACTCTATTTCTTCAGTGATTTCGTAATGATCTATTGTAAAATCTTTGAGCCCTTGGGTTATTAGATCGTTTGTTTCTAGAGAATAAAGTCCCACTTCCTTTGTGGGAGAGTGGTTCCTCCAGCCTCCAATCATCAAGCGATTGTCCTCGGTCACCAAGGCGTATTCATAGCCATGGTCAAAGGAGTGTGGGTATTTTACTGGAAAAGAATTTTTGAGTGGCCGTGAAGTAATGATTTGGCCGCGAAAAGGTTCGATGAGCCTTCTTGAAGAAAAAAAGTCTGAGAAAAGTGGTGAATAGGCATTGGCTGCGATAACCGCAGCTTCGGAGGTTATGGTTCCTCCTTCTGTTACGACCTGCACTCCTTCAGACGTATCTTTTATTGCGAGAACCTTCGCCTCTACATACTTTCCACCCTGAGACAGAAATGTTTTGAGAAGTCCGTTTCGAAACTTGGTCGGGTGAGCCTGGGCCGAACCTGGCTCGTAGCGGCCGCCAAATACATTTTTAAAACCCTTCTTTTTAATTTCTGAGGCCCCAATAAATTCCGATTGAAAGTCCATGGAGTTGAGGAGTTTTACAGACTCAATACATTCGCGCTCTTCAGCCTCATTGACAGCAATGACGAGATAGCCGTCTTGGCGGTAGTCCGCATCTAGGTTAAGTTCACCGATGGTGTCCTGAACTTGTTTGCAAAGTTCCACGGAAAAACGCCAAAGTTCATGGGCCTTATCTTTGCCGTGGATCTCTGAGAACGCCTTCATGGATTCTACGGTTCCGTGCAAAATATGACCGCAGTTTCTAAAAGAAGCCGCCTGTTCTGGCTTATAGTCGATTAGGGTTATGTCATCAAATCCATGCTTTTGCAGAAAATAACCCGCACTCACCCCTGACAGGCCAGAGCCGATAATTGTGATCCCCGTCTGCTTGGGTAAATCCTTTGAACCCTTGATCAGTGGGACTTCAAGCCAATACGGAAATTGCTTCTCTCGTTTTTCGGGCATAGGAGAATATCTAATACTGGCTAGGGGCGGGTTGTAAAGATTTATTAGTTTTGGCCGCCCACCGACTGTTTCGCATGACCCCTTGCCGCGCTTTGGTGAAAGAGAAGGGAAGCGTTCCCTGTTCACAGGTTTAAGGTTTCAGGTAAGCTGGAATCAGGTCAGGGATCGGTTCTTTGAGTCTGGGTTCAGGGTGAACCTATGCAATTTATAAAGTGAAGCTCCAAGGCCATTGAGTTTTACAAAGACTGTAAAAAGCATAGAGAATTGCCAGCTTATGCAAGAGATCAACTCTGCAGAGCCGCTTTATCGATTCCATTAAATCTGGCTGAAGGTACTCCACTAAGAGATCTTGTAAAGATAAGATCAGGTTTTATGAAATAGCATTCGCTTCATTGCGAGAAACACAATCTCTTATTGAAGCTGAAGAGACAAATATTTATAAGTTAAGCGTGTTCACTTATAAGTGAACACTTTGTACACTTCATGATTGTGTGATTCGCCGGCCTTCTGTATAACCAACCTCACTATGGAACGTATTGATGTTTTAGATCCTAAAAGTTTTTTAACAGCTGAGCTGAAAAGTCGATGTGAGAAAAACTCAAAATATTCACTTCGAGCATTCGCGAGGATTTTAGATATGACTCCATCGGCTCTTTCTATGGTTCTCTCTGGGAAGAGAAACTTATCTTTCACATCGGCTGAAAGAATTGCGGATTCGTTAGGCTTAAATCCTCAAGTGAAGCAAGCTTTTGTTAATGGAGCGAAGCAAGGTTTAGGAATCGCCTTTCAACTCTCCACAGGCCATGATTTTGAACTGAGGTCACTTGATGAGTTTGAATATATTTCTGAATGGTATCACCTGGCCATATACAGCTTGGTTGAGACAAAGACCTTTAGGTCTTCGCCTGCTTGGATTGCTAGGCGCCTGGGAATAAGTCTCGTCGCGGCAAAAACGGCTATTGCAAGACTGGAGCGGTTAAAAATTATAGATACGTCAAAGAAAAATTGGTCCCTTGCCGGCAAACCGCCAGCATTTGAAAATAAAATTTCTACAGGTGCGACAAGAAAATATCAAAAACAGATATTAGAGAAAGCTACCTCGTCTTTGGAGAATGATCCCATGAGCATCAGGGACATGTCGTCTATGACGTTAGCTATTGATCCGAAACTGATTCCAATTGCAATCGAGGAAATTCGTAAGTTTAGGCGAAATCTCGTTAATTATTTGGAGGGTAAAGGAAACCGCACCGAGGTTTACCATCTCGCCGTCCAGATTTATCCGGTTACTAAGGAAAATAAAGATTGATGAAAATTTTTAAACTATTTGAGGTGTATTATGAAACTTAAGACTTTACTTATAATAATGATACTTAGTATAGCGCCGAATGTTTTTGCAGGGGCCGAAGGTGCTCATGGTGGTGGGGCATTTATTTGTCCCAATCCAACCCAAAGTCAGTTTCTTGATCTTTATGAGGCAAGAGACTCTGTCGATGATGGTGGGTTGGGCCTGAACATCCCTCCATCGGATCTACCGATTGAAGAGCAAATTCAGAATGCTTTTACCCGATTGAATCCTTCGACCACACTTTATGCCGAAATTATTAGGACTTATAAGCGTGTCAGAAGTGCCAAAAAATATCCTGTTCCCCGTGGCAAACAACTTGCTTGGCCGAGCGACGAGCATAATAAGTATGCGCCAGCTGGGTGCACCGTTAATGGCGTTGAAGTGGATTATCGGCAAAAGGGAATCATCCTTTTTCATGATAAAAGCAATTCGATGGATATAGAACTCAGTGCAATCCAGGCCGACCCGGACGCAACATACCAACTAGGACTTCTTCCAAAGCAAGAGCAGGCAGCTGCTTGGGTACATGAAACTATCTACAAGTTTTTAAGAGAAACTCGGTTTGAACTCGACTCAGTGAGGGCCAGAAAAATTGTTGGTTACTTATTTTCAGACATGGGTTCCAATCAGTTGAATTCTGTACTGGAACCATTCGGGCTACGTCCTAAAACTGGTCCCAATCATCTCGAGGTTAACTCTGACGGTAGTGCCAGCTACTACGTTAGCTATCTAGATTTTAATAAATTCGGGCCTGCGTTTGATTATACGCCAGCTCCATATACTGTACTATATTACCCTGTGGACTTAACCGTTGAGGCCGTCGAACCATTGAAACAAACTAATCCCAAGTGCAAGTCAGTGGAGAAACTCTTCGGCAAACGGGCAACTACAAGCCCTCTGATGACGTGCGATACGAACACGAGTGGCTGCGGCAACTACAACGTTGAAAAATATGTGGATTATTCTCAAGCTTACATTCCTTTTGCACGTGGTGTTGAATACCGCTCTTGTGAATATGATTATCTTGTGACGGATAATCAAGGTCATCAAGCAAGAATCAGGCGTGGTGGTAAGCCAATGGGTTTTAACGAAAATATGAAGCAGTATAATCTGGTTACTTTAGTCCCGTCAGTCGAAATGTCGGCCACTGCCCTGGAGGAAAAGCAGAATGAGTATTTTGAGCACCAAGGACAAGATCAGGCCCAATAAAGCAAACTAGATTAATTGAATGTCAGAAATGATTTTAATTTTAAATCAAAAAATTCCGACGGCCCGAAATGTACCTATAAAGTATCGAGCAGACTTAGACTCAATGACTTCGATGATCGGCACTAAAGCTAACGTGAAGATTTTTGTAAACGGCCTCATACAAATCGGACCGAACCAGGTGACCACTCCGGCCTAAATTATATGGCTGAAAAGATCACGATCCTTAAAGATGAGTGGCAGAAATTTAACGAACAAAAGGAGGAGACCCAAATAGCAAGATACTATGCGATGCTAAAAAATTTACTACCCTGGCCACCCGTTGCGATAAAGAGGCCTCCAAATCCCTTTGTCATTGGTTTTACAAACGCCGCCTACAACGGTGTTGTCCACTCAGGTGGGTATTGGTGCAAGTGACCGGCGCTCCGGGTTGGCGCAGCCGTTTTCATTTGCAACTCATCACGTCCCATCTTACATTTCGAAGGGTGGCACTACACGGTTCCATTCAAAAGAAACCTCCCTTTCATAAGAGGTGAAAGTGTATGTCGAAAAGGTATCAATATATTTTTTTGTCGGCACTTATTAGCTTTTCTGGATGCATTAAATATTCCGTTCAAGGCACTATTCCGCAATTTATTGCGGTGGCTGATGGAGGAGCCAATCGTATTCTTTTTTTTAATGGTCCCATCACGGCCAATGGGCCGGCGGCCACGTTTGTGCTTGGACAACCTGACTTCACCTCCAGCGCCGCAAATAATGGAGGTGTTGCAATTGGACTTAATAACCCGCTTGGGGCTTATGACGGACAACATCTTTTAGTTGCAGATAGAAATAACAATCGGGTTTTGATTTGGAACAGCCTTCCAACATCAAATCAACAGCAAGCCGACCTTGTTCTAGGCCAGCCTAATTTTTCATCAAATGCGGTGAATTGGAATGGTATTACACTTAAGAGCCTAAACGATCCCCAATCCGCTTTTAGTGTCGGCTCTCAACTTTTGGTTGGTGATGGCAATAACCATCGCATTTTAATCTGGAGTACTTTTCCCACCCAGATTGACCAAGCGGCAAATATCTCTATCAGCGTGCCTACCTCCACCCATATGGGTTTTGCTTACGGCGGAGGAAAATTATTTTTCTTTGATCCTGATAATTTCCGCGTTCTTGTCTGGAATTCAATGCCTACTCTGAACAACCAACCTGCCGACTTTGCTTTGGGTCAGCCCAACACCTCAACTAACGTTTTGAATAATTCTCCACAGGGTGGCGGTATCTTAAGTGCCTATGGCCTTTCAGGTCTGTCTTTTGGATGCACCAATGGGAGTAATATGGTGATTGGTGATCGGGGAAACAATCGAGCTCTGATTTGGAAATCCCTGCCGTCTTACAATTGGCAACCCGCCGATACTGTTTTGGGGCAACCCGATTTTAGCCACAATACAAATAATAATACGCCAGGTAACCCCGGCGTTGTCAGTAATCAATCCCTCAGTGCTGCAATGGCAGGGCTTTGTGGGCTTCAGGATCTCACCGTATTTGACTACGGTAGTCAGCGCTTACTCTTTTGGAAGAGTTACCCTACTTACAATCAACAACCCGCTGATCTAGAAGTGGGTCAGCATGATATGGTGACCACACTATTTGGCGTAACCTCGCAAAGTGCATTTAACAATTTTGGGAATGCCTTTACCAATGCCAATTTCTCAGGTGTGTATCACACTGGTGGGTATTAAAAATCACCACAGCCAATGGATCCATTTTTCGAAATTTATCCTGGACGAACTCATCGCTGAGCTGTTGAGCTGCTCGTTTGTTTAAGAATTAGATCTAATTCTAAGAGCTCTCTCCCCGTGTGATGGGACCGATCCGCGATCTTGACTTGCGCCGGCAACCGTCGAACCTCAGCTTCGGAGTTCGGCGAAAATATCGAACAGCCTGTGATCGCAAATGCCAAAATTGAGAGGAAGACTAGACTTGAAATTCGAAATGCCTTCAATGTACCTCCAAATTTGTTACCAAATATCTATTCGGCACTGCTTGAAGCGAAATAAAATAGGCCAAGGTCCTGGAAATTCCAACTCAACTTAAGGAGAGATGGCCGAAGTGCAAGCATTGATGATGAATGCGGCGCAAGTCGCAGCTACTCGGGACGCTGAAAAGGGAATTCTTTCTAATAAAGAACTAGGTTAGTAACCTTAGGCTTAATTAAACGAAATATTTCCACTAACTCAAGAAGAAGAGATCCTTCGGACGATGGTCAGCTCCCTCCAGCCTCTTTTGACGCTTAAATAGATGCCTGACTAGTGGAAAATCTCTTTTCCGAACCAAATGGTCAAAGAGCTTTATGAGCTCCTTGTCAAAGCTTTCGTAATCAAACCCGCACACGTACTGGTAGAATAAATATTCAAAATTCCGATCAAAATTTGCCTGTCGACTGATGAGTTCAAAGGCCTTGTTGGAGTCCCTTACGGACATTAGATTTATAAATCGAAAGTCCGGGCTCTTGAGCCTCGGTGATTTCCAGCATCGACCAGCAAAGGATGGTGTTTTGAAAAATAAGTTCTCGTCCTTCTTAACTTTCGCCCAAAGTAAGTCTCCCAATTCGTCAATGAGTTCCTTTTTCCAAAGCTCACCGCAGGAAACTTGACGGGCCAGAACACGTCTTGGGATGTTTGTGTCCATACCGGCCAAGGATCTAAGCCAGAGACGTGTGTATACCCTCTGTGTTTCACCATAACTAAGTTCTTTATCCAGCCATGTCATAATTATAGGGCTGCTGATAAAAGCCGAAATATTAAATCCTCCGAAGATTCCCGAGCAGTAAAATCGATGAATTTTTTCAAAAAAACTTTTATTTTGGACTTCAAGTTCAGGATTAAATTTATGATATTCGTCACTAAACTTTTCCCGATAGTCGACGGTTAGAGTATTCCTCCAGGAGCCGATGGGGCAAACCTTATTTAGATCTACCGTTGACAAATACCAATAGTCTAAACCAACGGTAGCTACAGATTCTGAGAGGAGATGGCAAAAGACAAAGTCCTCAATATTTTTTTCAGTTATCGGTCTTAGACCAAACCCTAGCCTTGGGTTAATCGAAGAAATGGCAGTATAGGCCCAGACATGCAAATAATCATGAATCAGAAAAAGAACCTCAACGACTAGATAATCATTATAATTGAATTTCCTGGCAGATCCTTTAGGGTCACTTAGCCAGCGAGCTGCCGCCGATTTCTTCGCTATGAAACTTGATAGAGCTAATGGGTTAAACCCCCCCATCGATGTTGGAAGGATTTTGTTATAGTACCAGTGTTGATCGATGCATCTTTCGACAATTTTGAAATTGGGATCTCTAAATAAATGATTAGCGAGGGGAATATTTAAGAGGGATTCAGAATGAATTTTAGACTTTAAATTCTTCAAGCTTCACCATTAGGGTGTCGAGATCTCGGCATTGTTCTATTTTAAGTATTTCTGAATTTACCCAGTCGGCTTCTGTATCCCGGTTGGATCGGTGGTTCGGAAAAACATATGGAAAGACAGGGTCAAGAGCCTCAGGCCTGGCCAGATTAAAATCGGCTTTCTCTAGGTCAAATGTCATTGACTTAGGTGTCCCACTCACAAGAGGTCCATATTGTCGAAGTTTCGCTTCGATAAGTCTTTGGAGAATCTTTTTTTCCCTGCCTTCCAAACTTAGAGCTTTAGAAACCGAAGCGGATAAAAATTTCTCTATTCCCCAAGAGGTTTTCATCCACCCCGCCTCTCCGTCTGCGTATTTCTTTAACAGGTGAACAAGGATTTTTGAGAATTCCATTTCCCCATCTGTCACCCAGAATTTGTTGGCAATTAAAAATTGCAGCTGATTAATCAATATAGCGTTGAAATATCTGAAATCAAAAGCAAAATCGACGAGTTCCAAGCCTCCAATCCATAAGAAAACTTGAGATGCGGGGATTTTTGGATGATTTAAATATGACATGGCCCCAAAGAAGTTCTTGTGAAAAATAGTCGGAACTTCGAGATCTAGAAATCGCCCATCAAGAGCATAATTATTTACAACAGACCCCCAATATACACCTGCTTGAATATTTTTTAATTGATTTTCAAAAGTGCGTTTTTGAGCCTTGGCTAACAATCTAACAAAGGACTCAGGACCAATGTTCTCGACTCTTTTTAAAGGGAGGTCCGGATCGAGATATCTCGTAAAATAATAAATTAGGTCTACAAAGTTAAAATCGTCGAGGAATCTTCTTCCTCCTCCCATGGACCGCAGGTACCAAATAATATTGCTAGCTCTTGCAAAATTATCCTCTTTGTAACTTATAGCTTGAAAGAGCTGATCGATTGGTGCAAACCTCCCTTTACTTTTAAATATTTTAGTATGATGGTCTTTCAATTTTCGTGGAAGCTTTCGAAATAAGAGGCCCTTACAGCGAACTATGGTGTGACCTAAACCCTTTGAAGCTAGATATCGCGATATGACAAACTCTCTGATAGCTCCGCTCGGGAGCAAAAGACCGTTACTATGATAAAAATTGTCGGAATTCCAGCCTACGGCCAAACAGGTCCGCCCCACTCCCTTGAGGTAATGGCCTCGATAAAAGCCAGATCTTCCAGAGCCTAAGAAACTTCTATCATTTTCTAAGGGCTTCAATTGGAGGTCAGAGTAAAGAAGGCTACTAGTAGGGCTCGGATTCTTACATGAAAACGATTCGATTTGCCCCAGATCCACTTCAATATTTAATTTTTTTCCATGAAGGAGCAAGGAGGTAAAATTAGACCTTTTTACTGGCGAAGGCCGATTCCAAGGAACAAGGTCATATCGAATGGGCATAAAGTTTGGCCTTTTTTGAATAGATTTTATAAGTATTAGGGAAAAAGGAGGCTAAGACAATAGAAAGTCGAACTGCCGAGAACGGCCACAGTTATTCTCCTAAGCTATTGCTATTACTATGAAAAATAATAATACAAAAAGGGACTAAAGTCCTGAGTTCGACAGCCGATAGGTAGTATGTAACAAGTCATAAGGCCAGGGTTAGCCTCAGATAGCCCACTATTGAACGTAAATTGCCTCGGAGGATGTATGTCGATTAAGAAATTATCGCTTAAGAAAATTAAGGGTATAAAGGGTGGAGCCATTGAATCCGTGTGTTGTAAGTTAGCTGTTCCGAAAGCATAATCATTCTTGAAGATTTTGTAGAGGGCCAATCCGTAGGGGTTGGCCCTTACTTTTCATGTAAGGGCATAAGTGGCTCAAAAACAGCGAGGTTACAAACCACGACGTTCCTCAAAGGCCTCCGGCAAGTAGTGAACCGGGTGGACTTTCGAAACAATGTAAAATTGAAATGGTGAATCCGAAATCGAAAGATCCTATTCTAACTATAAAATCAGACGTGCTTTTCAGATTGGCACGTTCTCTGTCATTAAGTTCCCGCGGCAAATTCGGTATCCATATCAAAAATATGGCCGATTTGAGTTTCTATGAGCTCACCGGTCAGAGCGCCTATGTTTGGCTTCATATCAACGGCAGGCGAACGATTGAGGAGATAATTCAAAAAAGTCGAAAAGCAGGGCGAATTAAAGATTCTAGATTTAAAACTCGCGCAACCCAATTCTTAAAAAGTTTAATTGAAATTGGACTCGTGCAAACTCAGGGGCGCTGCAGTAAAGAAGCAAATCCTGATAACTTGAAATATTTTCTATCTCTCCTGAAGAAACGGGAGTCTCAGAAAGGTCCTCGTAATCCAAGAAAATTGATTCCGAGACCCTATGCAGAACCAGGAGATCGCCGATTATTTTTAAATGTAAGACGAAGATTTTTAAAAAACCTCAAGGGTAAAGTAAGCATTAGGCTGAAAAGAGAATGGTCTCAATACAAGGGGCAAGTCCATGATTTTTCTGCCCATGTCACTACGGTTAGTGATACAGAAAGGCTCGTAAGCCGCGGACGAGGGTTCAATACGAATGCAGAAGCTGCGGCTTGCGCCGCCGTGGGAGAGGCGTTAGAAGGCCTGTGTTTGAATGGGGTTCACATTGATTATCTGTCAAAATCTTATAATGAGTTAATTACATCGGGACATCGAGCATTAGATCCCAAGACTTACAAGTTTTTTCATTCCAATCAAAAAATCTTTAAAAATAATGAAGTGAGCCATCCGACACGCGCCTCTCGAATTCAGTGGACCTACTTTGAGGATCAGGTGTCCTCTACTAAAAGGATTCTAATACCTTCTGAAATAAATGGCCAATTTTCCAGGGGGAAAGAAAGAGCATATTTCGGTGATGTTACAAGCAGTGGATGTGCTTTTGCCACCGATAAAGAGACCGCAAAATTGAAAGCAGCACTAGAACTTGTTGAAAGGGATGGCGCTCTTTTTTACTGGCGCACTCAGAATAAACCCATACAAATAGACCTTACCACCCTTCCCAAACGGATTAACGCTCTACTGGATATACCGGGTGAGTCCAAAAAAAATATAAAGCTCTATTTTCTTAAATCAGAGCTTTCGTTTGTAACGATCCAATCGGTTTTTTTCGGTAACCCTGCTCTCAATGAGCCTCGCTTTGTCAGCAATTACGCTACTTGCATCAACCCTGTGGAAGCCGCAGAAAAATCTCTACTCGAGCTTCTATATGTCTGTGGCTCCTTTAAGAGGGGCGTTTCTCAGAATTTGTATGGAATAGATTTTGACCAGTCCGTCTGGGACTTTTCTGATCGTACCGATCTTTACTTTTATCAGCCTGCCCAAGAGGCCTACAAGTTTCTTACAGCAAGAAATTCGTCAGCTATAAGTTTGGATAAAATTCCAAACTTAGATCGTGGTTCAGCTCGAAAAAACCTCGAGTTTCTTAGTGAGGAATTCAAAAAAAATAGCCTTCGCCTTTTTTTTGCTGACAACACTCTGCCGACATTGAAGAAAGCAGGTTTCTGGGCCTACCGAGCCTTTTCCCCTGACCTCATCTCATTAGAGGGAGTTCATCGCCACCGAAGACTGGGTTACTCGCGGTATTACACTTTGCCAAAGCTTCTAAGACTAAAACGGAGACCAACGCGTCCGAGCCAACTCAATGTCTGGCCCCATCCCCTTCCCTAAAAATCGTAGGGCTTGGGATGGCTGCGAGCGCGAAAATCGAAAAATCATCCCCACCCTCACCCTGGTAACCTGAATCAAAAGACGCACTCATCAAGACAAAGCAAAAAGACAAAGCAAAGGCGGAGAAAAAATCTTCTCCGCTCAAAGAGGATATCATAGGAAAATATTGTACGCGGGTGTGGGGCTGTAGAACTGTACTTGCAAAGTTCTGGTTTGAGCTCCGCTGATCATTGAGACATTAATGTCAACGTACGACGCGCTACCATTGTATTGTCCGGAGAAGAACGCTAAAGTCCCGCTGGTTAAACTTCGATACACCCAAGACTGGCACTCCAAAACGCAAAACGGGTCCACAATTTGCCCGGAAGGAAACCTCTTTCATTATAGAGTTGAGCAATTTTGCTGTTTCGAGTTCTCTTCAAAAGAGCCGTGATCTCAATAAAATAATGAGACAAGCCTGGTTCGTACCGACTTCTTGCCCCTTTTAGGCCAAGCAGTTTTTTAATATTGTAGTTGAATCAATGAATTTTTTTGATTTTTTGGAGAGCGATTTTCAGCTAATTACGCCTAAGTCTTTCTTTCTGGAATGAACCGAAAGACTTAGGCCACTAAAAAACTAAAAACCCGTCCCTGTTTGAAGAATCCTCTTTTTAACTTCCATCACTTCACCGTACAGGCCCATTTATTAATATATGTTGTATTACATGAGTTTGCTTCGCTAGTGCAACAAGTGGTATAGGTGCATATTCCAGTGGATAAAGTGTTACAATTTAGGTTTGGATCTGGTTTAGCTTCGGCTCTTGTTTGAAAAGATATGGCCTCGGAATATGATTTCTTTAGGCTTGTATTATGGTAGGAAGTCACCGTCGAAATAGTGAATAAGGTTATGGTTAAAATCCCGTAAATTAATTTTTTCATTTGATCCCCCTTTTATTTTCCCATTAAATAAGCACTAAACATGCCACTCCGAAACTAATATATTCATTTTTAACCACGATTATTTTAGACGTTAATCATATTGATTCGACACATAATGGAAGACTTGGTCTCCAGCCCCTTGTAATTCCACATGAAACTGATCTTTTGAGTTAAATCGCCACCTGTCTAATTCTTATACAGTAATTAAGCCCGTTAAAGGCCTCTTGAAATTCCTGATAAAAGCCGATCTTATTCGGGTGAAGATCTGGATCATTCTTGTAGTTTTCGTCGCTTTCGTGGCAATGCGGGATATTTTCTTCTCTCAGACTCCGATGGGTAAAGACGGCGAAAGACCTTTCATTACAGATTTAGCGAAAAGCGAAAAATCAAGCAGTCCAAAGCGGATAAGCATTAGCAGTCCCGTTATGCAAAAAAAGGCAACTTCATTAAATTTACCTAAAAGAGAAGTTGCGAGCATTCAATTGGACTCTCAAGCCCCCCTTGGCCAAAACCTCAGTTTGACCTCAAATATCGATGCCAAAACTTATAGCCCGGACGAATATCTGACCATGCACCCAGAACTCAAAGCCATCTATGGAACTAAGCCTTCGGACACTTTGATATATGAAGCAAATTCAAAATTTCCCAATGAAAAAAATATCTCTTATTTTCAACTTAGCACGCAGTGTCCGGATCTGGACGCGCTCAAATTTCCTGTCGCCCTAAGAGTCAATGGTAATGGTAATGTAATTGAAGCCGTTCCGCTTTTTCCCTCCTTTGACCAATCAAGTATCCCGTCAAGTATTCTTAACTGTAAGATTGAAGGTGGTGGGAATGAGCCTTTTGTAACAACTTCCGTTCCAGGCCTCCATTAGCCGAGCCTCCGAGCCATTAAAAATCTCAGCTTAGTTCTAATTTCCTGCGCGATCATGGACAACTGTGAGGGCCGGTCATTGTTGTGTTGCTAATAGCCCCCAGGGACTGAAACCCCTTGGAAAAAATTATTGCTGAAAAATCCCCTTGGCCCCACAACATGCAGGGCATCGGTGACAATCGTTAGGGAACTAAAATCGGGCTGACCCCACACAAGATCAGCAGCTTGCATGGTCATTGTAGGAAATGTATTCCAAATTAAAACTCTTCTTAAAGCGGTGTCACCCACTGCAAGTTTACCTCCGGAGCAATTAATAGTGGTTGGGGCTGAAAATCCGGTCGACCCGCTTCCAACATTTGTCGTATTGGCATCAGGTTCACCAAGAATAATGTCAGCTGTTCGATTGGCTGTCGGAATGGAATTCCAAATAAGAACGCGATGATTTCCTGAATCGGCTACAACTAAATGGTTACCATCTGAGCAGGCATCCGTCGGACTACTCATTCCCACAGACGCACCACCGTTATTGATTCCACTCAAACCAAATCCGGGTTGCCCCAGGGCAACGTCTGCCGGTTGATCATTTACCGTGGGAATTTCTAGCCAAATGAGGACCCGGTGTATACTATTGTCAGTCATAAACACATGAGTTCCATCCGACCCAACCCCTATAGGGGCCTGCATCCCGTTAGCGGCTGAACTACTTACAGAAGTAGTCATGTTGGCCTGACCCAAAACAAGGTCCGCCGCCTGTTGGGTTTGAGTAGGGAGATGGTTCCACATGAGAACGCGCCTGTTACCAGTTTCAGCGACAAAAAGTCTGGATCCAGAAATTTGCATACCTCGCGGTACATTTAAAGTCTGAGCCGTTAAAGTTCCACCGGCATTAGCCAATCCTGTCGCCATGTTGGGTTGCCCCAAAACAAAGTCGGCCGCGGTTTGATTTGAACTTGGGATATGATTCCAAATGAGGACGCGATGATTGAGAGAGTCGGTAACAAAAATTTTTACGCCATCACTCTGTACGGACCACGGTTGATCGAACCCCTGACTGTTGACTGAACCAAGTCCACTGTTTATTGAAACAGATACAAAATCAGGCTGACCTATAACGATATCAAATGGTTGAAAGTTTGAAGTCGGAGTCTTAATAGCCAACAAAACTCGATTACTGGATAAATCTACAACCGCCGTTAGAGGAGGAATAGTTCCGTTGACACTGTAGACCATACATCCACCACTGGAGAGGATACATGTCAAAATAGAAATATTCCTTAGGATTCTCCACATTCAGAATTTATCTTCGCCGAAGGCTGATTTTATAGTCAAGGAGGTTTCGTTTGATGAACACATCGAGTGGGCAAACCATCTGGCTCTTCAACTCCTTCACAGATTTTAACGCAAATACCAGTTGCGGATGGCCACTTTCCCGGTTATGCCATGACGACTATTCTAGCCCAGGAGTATTGGCCGCAAGTAGGAGCCTACTGAAAAACCTTTTTTCAATCTATTAGGGGAGGACGAAACGCAGGTTGAGCTTTGAAGATCCTCAACCGTGTGGCAAGGACCGTTACACAAAATGGTATTTCTCTTGGCAATATTTTGATGAGATCTCTTCGTTTAATCCTCTTCAAGACTTGCTTAAGTCCTTGGCGATATTGCCATTGATTTTCTTCCCCAGAATCCAAATCGACCTGAGAAAGTGCAAGGGAATTTATGGCCACCCTGCCGGAGGCATAGAGATCTGTAGAATCCCCATCAAGTGTAAGATCAAGAGCTTGAATCCAGGGTCGAAGGTCCCAACGTTCTTCAGCAAATTTTCGAAGAATTTGTTTATTGGTATTCGATAAAAAAACCATCCTAAGGATATCCGTAGCCGTGTCTCTGATCGATGAAGTTCTAGCTTGGCCCAGAATTAAGATAACATTGAAAACCCCTATTTCGTCCTCGAAATAACTTTGTTTTGGGGTCGCGATAATGGCAAGTCCGATTCTCAGGTAGGCATTTGCGTCCGACAGCCGACCCTTTTGGAAAGCAAAATGTGCTGCCGCAGTAGCCATCCTGAAAGGAGCGTCTTTGAGGTGATGGGATGGACCTAGTCCAAACGCAGGCGTAGCTACAGCCATCACGACCAAAAACAAAGAACATTTCAGAGTTTTTTTAAGCTGACTCATACTGTACCAATAGTAAGCAAGGTGACGGGCTAGGGCCTTTCATCTCGCACCAGTTTTCCTTCTGTATTTTCGGTGTTGTTCTGAGCTAAGTCTCAGCCAAATTCGTGCCATAGGTCAGGGTTCGTTATGATGCTGATGATGCTGTGTGGATTTTTAGGCAAAGGCTTCGGAAATCTGCTTGTCTCCTCTGAGTTACTATACAATTCTATTTTAGTACCTCCGCTGCCGCGGCGGGCCCTAGACAATTTGTCTTTTAACAACCCTAACCCTGTAAAAAAGAGTGCATGTTCCCTAAAAAGGAACGATTTGTTCCTAAGTATCTTTTTATTTTGAACGCACAGTGTTAATATCCGTCCATGATTTTTGAGCACACAAATTACCGAAGCTTTCTCCATTCGAGTCTCGTTGAGAAGATAGGGAAAAACCCGAACTATTCTCTCCGAGCCATGGCCAAGCAATTAGGGGTTTCGCCTTCTACATTATCGGAAGTGATGAAGGGTAAAAGAAATCTATCCTTCGTGCGAGCTTTGGCACTAGCATCAAAACTTGGATTAGAAGGCAAAGAATCAGAATACTTTTGCCTTCTTGTTCAAATGGAAATAATTAACGATCTTGGTGCTAAGGAATCCATTCAGAATCGAATCGAGGATTTAAATCCAGGCCATAAAGTTAGAAATCTAAGTGTTGATTTATTCAGAACGATTGGTGATTGGTACCATACAGCCATCCTCTATCTGTCTGAACTAGATGGTTTTGATTTTACACCCCAAGAAATTTCAAAACGCTTGGGAGTCTCGATATTTGAAGTTGAGGCAGCCATAGAAAGACTCTTGCGCCTTGATCTTATGAAGAAAGGCAAAAGCGGCAAACTCAGAAAGAATGCCGATTTTCTTTCTGAGGCCAAGGCACCTAATGAGTCGTTAAGGCGTTTTCATAAACAAACTCTTGAGAAAGCAATTGAAAGTCTACAAACACAGACTCCACAAGAAAAAATTGTTCGAACAGAACAATTTGCCATTGATCCTGTCCTGCTTCCGGAAGCAGATCAGATCATGGAAGAGTTTGTAACAAAACTCACAAAGCTCTTTCTCAAAAGTAAGAAGAAAACGGAAGTTTATCATTTAGGGATACAGTTGTTTAATTTAACAAAAAAAAGGACTCAGTTATGAAAGTACAAATAATCCTATTAATCTCTATGGTGTTTGGCTCAACAGGTTTTGCCGGCACAAAGGGCGGTGGCAGTGGATGCATGGGCGAAATTATGGCCACGGCTTTGGGCGTCAGCAAACTCATTGATTCAGCTTCGAAGAACCTTCCCGTCACTGGCGATAATTTTCTTGCGCAAGTTGATCCACATGTTTTTCATTTTACTCAAGATGACCTCATGTATGAAGGCAATCATGTTGACGCGTTCTATAATGGAAATAAAATTCAAGTGAGATGCGATCGCCTTGAAGCAAACACGCCTGAAGGTCGAGAGCGAGCCGTTGCTCACGAGATTTTCCGCAAGATGACATTAGAAGGAGATCGATACGAGATTTCTCGGCAAATCCCGGGACTATGGAGCCCCTTAGCCAGTGGAAATTATCGGGATCTTGCTAGCCCTTTCCAACGGGTCTACCTGGACGTGGAATTGGGCCCAGCAAGCAACCAACTCACAATTACGGTGAGTCGTCCGAAGGAACCTAGCTATTCCTGGGGTCCGCTGATTTACACCTGTACTGGGAATCAGTGTCGGGGGCACTCGGATTTTTATCGACCCGACGGCTATTTTCATGAGGATATTGTTCTCTCGATTCTGCAAGATGGCAATTTCGTATGGCACTTCACGGGAACCTACGACTTTGACGGAAAGACCAGCGAACTAATGCCAACTTCTGAAAAATATAAGAGTTTAGCCAAGCCGACTTCTTGGCGGTCACATTAGAAACAATTGCCACCTTCGCTCGAACACTGTTTGGGCAAAGACTCAATTGGTCCTACGGACTCCAAGTAAGTTATGTCTTTGCCTTGCTGCCTAAGTCCGAAAACGACAATTTCGTTTCCATTTTCGTAAGCATTATACACGTTAAAATTGGTTCGACTTAAACGGGGTAACAACGTTATGCCTTCGGTCGAGGTAAACACTTCTCTAACCTTGGGCTTGGAGACATTTTGAATAACCACACTATATTGAATCCCTGCTCCAGTTGTATACTTATATGCAGAGATAACAACAGTGTGATCGGAATTATAAATTTGATAAACGGCGGGCTGTCCAGCAAAAGCTTGAGCGGACAACACCATTGCAGCGACAATAAAAAACATTTTCATTTGGATCCCCTTCTGTTTCATTAAACCTCAAATGCTTATAGTCCTAGGAAGAATGCTGAGTCAAGAGTGAAGCTTGGTTCCTTCGAGCAAAGTGACAATGCGATTGAATTCGATTTCCGAAAGCCTAGCCGTGCCGCGAGCGTTTTCTATCTCGCTGAGCCAGCCGATGCTTCGGTCGATTTTCTCTGCGGTTTCCCGAACACTCAGGCCCGCTAGGTGACGTAACTGTAATGATGAGTCCGTAACTCTCCATAAAAACCTCTCTTTTTAATTGTTTAGGGTGAGAAAAATGAACATGAGGAAAATTTCGTCAAAGTTCGGAAATTCCGAACTTTGGGAAAATTTTTTGAAGAGAGGCGGCAGTGGAAGGGTTTTGGAAGGGAACTAGAGTTATCTAAGGGGTTCTTGGGTGGTCTGGATCAAAACGCTAGAATTGGATCTCGTGTGATTTCAAGTGTTTGGTTTGATTGATAAACCAGAGGGGCAAGCCCTCTGGTAATCATTATTTCAGTGAAATTTGGAGCGGGTTAAGGGGCTCGAACCCTCGACCTGTACCTTGGCAAGGTACCGCTCTAGCCAACTGAGCTAAACCCGCGTATCCCTTATCGAATCCTCATTTTTTTAAGTTTCGTTTTCATACTTTTCTAAATTTCTTTTTCTCTAAAAATTTTTAAACTCGGTTGATTTAATTTTTTTCTCAACCGACTTGTCCCACCGACGACCTTGGAACTTATTGTTCCTTCTCAACTTTTTCGACCACCACTCGGTGGTTCGATTCCTTGGCAAGGTTGCGCTCTAGCCAACTGAGCTAAACCCGCAATAGGGATAAAAATTGAAAAAAGTAGGCAGAACTGCCTCTGGTTGAGCGATAGGGTTATGTGTTTGAGTGAAGCCGTAGATTTACGGCGGATGAATTTTTGACCGCTCTAGGGAATATATCATATCTTGGTGAAATGGCGGGTAGGTCCAGTGGCGAGTCAAGAAGGCAGGTCAGATCATCGCTTTCAAGGGAGTACCACTAACCTGCTATGAGAGTTTTGGGACATCTTCCAGTCGATTTTACAGCCCCGCCGTGTTATGAATGCCCATGCTAAAAAGCGTTGGAGTAGACATGAAGCCCCATATCGTACCAAAAATGACTGTTAAGTCCACAGGTACCATCCTTCAAGTCAAGGTAAGCCTTGTTGAATCAAGCCCACTTATCTGGCGACGCTTCCTTATTCCCGTCGACTTTAACTTGGCTCAACTTCATAATGTCATTCAAATCGTAATGGGCTGGCAGAATAAGCACCTGTACCGTTTTGAAATTAATAATGAAGAATACGGTGAGCACGAATCCGAATTTGAAGATGAGCAAGAGGTCAAACCAGCGCCAAAATTCACACTCTCCGATATTGCCAACAAATCGGAGCGGTTCATCTATGACTACGACTTTGGCGACAGCTGGCACCATGAAGTATTAATCGAGAGAAGTTTCAAGTATGACGACAACTATAACTACCCTGTATGCATCGGCGGCGAAAATGCTTGTCCACCTGAAGACTGCGGCGGAGTTCCTGGATACAAAGAATTTTTAGCGCATTTGCTTGACGAAGACGACGGCGACCACTTGGATACCAAGGCTTGGATCGGCGGTTTCTTTGATCCAAAGACCTTTGACCCAAACCGCATCAATCAAGATCATCTGTGGCAAAAGAAGTGGCTGGGGCATCATTAACCATGTTTGAAATCGAAAAGACTTACAACCGTCCACAAAAAAGCACCGAGTTTTTGCTCGGTGCCCATCAACATAGAGGATTGAGTAAGATTTTTTAAATTTAGCCTAAAACCAATATTTAATCGCTGCTAAAATGTCTGTTTCTTGGAATCCACCGCTCTGACCAGTCCACAGAAGATCAATCTGAGGACCAAGAGAAAAGTTACTTCCCAATTGAAAATCATATCCAGCTACGAGTCCGTAATTGAGATAAGATCCACCAGTAGCTCCTGGAACATTTGTAGAAAAAGTATTGAGTCCTACTAAAATTCCAATACTGAATTGATCTAAAAAGTATTTGAGCGCTAAATCAAGGTTTGAAAGCCCAAGGGTATAAGATGTTCCCGCAACTGAAATCGAATTCGGTGTAAGTGCATTGAACTGGAGTCCTACAGACCAACTGGGGTCAAATTTATAATCGGTTTCTAATCCATAGGTGAAGGGGCTACCTCCGCTATTATTGAGTATCCCTATACCTGCTAAGGCACCGATTTCAAAATTTGACGCCGCTTGAGCACCAGAATTTGATAATATAAAGACTGTCAGTAGAGTAGAGAACAGGAGTGTTATTCTTTTCATGACTAAAGATTCCTTTCAAACAATGTTGCACAACAAATTCTTCTTTTAAAAAAATTCTTAATCACCCACTTTTGGCGGTGGGCGACCAAGAACTGTCAACAAGAAGAGACGCCTTAGAATCATTTCAACCCATGGGGACAAGTTTCAGAGTTGGTATCAATTAGGCAAACCAACCTTCTCCATTCTTTTTTATAAATGTGGAAAGAGTATGGAGGATTAATAAAAAAATGCTTACACTTCGCATTAAATCTGTTCACCTTAATTTTTTCTAGATTTTCGAAGTTAACGCTTAAACGATGGCTGATGGCTGATGGCTGATGGCTGATGGCTGATTTTGTTTCATCATTTTATAGTCAAGGACCTTCATCCAAAAAGTCAATAGTTTTAGAGAGTAATTAATTGACTGATTGCGCCAATGAACTTTCGATAAAGTTTGGGCTTCGCATTTGTCAAGGTGGGCTTTGTTGCATACAGGAAGTGTGGCACAGTAAGTTTAACTTTGGGGCGGAGCAAATGACAAAGTCGGGTCTGATTGATTTGATTTCTGAGAAAGCAAACATTACGCGGGTGAAAGCGGAGCTGGTTGTCACGACTGTATTTGACTCGATGGTTACAGCTATAAGACAAGGGCACCGAATTGAAGTGAGAGACTTCGGCAGCTTTGAAGTACGCCACTACAACCCTTATAAGGGGCGCAATCCTAGAAGTGGAGAAGTCATTGAGGTTCCCGAAAAGGTCATTCCCTTTTTTAAAGTGGGTAGAAACCTCAAGCGCCAGGTGAATGGAAAAACGCCCAAAGAAGATAAAAATTGAATATGAAAAAGAAGAAATCTCGAAAAAAAAGTTTAGCAAAACCCGTGCAGTGGAACTCTCAGAGACAATTTAGAAATCTCTGGAATCCAAAAGATAGTTTTGTCTTTCGGCCAGAGTCCTTTGGTATCGGTTGGGGTATAAATTTTCATGCACTGCTCAGAAAACTCAAGGTATTAAAATAATTGTACCAAGCGAGATCATCTCTTGTTCAAAAACTCTTTAAGGAGTGTGACTTTCGTTTCTTCCTCATTGAGTTCGCCTTGCGCTGCCTTTTTGACATCTTCATTTTGACCAAATTCGAGTTCTAGCTTTGAAACTTCTAGGACAGCCTGATGATAACGAATAACAAGATTAACAAAATCTGAGTCAATATTATCACTTAAGGACATGGCTTCCAAGTCATCAATTGTTTTCTTTTTCTCAGCCTTGAGCTTTGAAATCCCTTGGGACGGCAGGGTGTGTGCAGAGGGGTTGCGAGAAACTGGTGCAGACGGTGCCATTAGAAATGGTAAGGTGCAAACCATGAGTAAAATTGCAAAAGGTTTTCTAGACCAATTAAAATTTTTCATTTCATTTCTCCAATACATCTTCAGGTTTGGCAAACCACACATAAAGCGTAGGTAGAAGAAAAAACGCCATGATGAGATCAGTTAAAAGCCCACCGACGATGACAATTGCCATTGGTCTTTGAGAATCAGAGCCTATGGCATGTGACATTGCCGCTGGAATCAACCCGAAGGTCGCAACTAAGGCTGTCATCATTATAGGTCGTAAGCGTAAGCAAGATCCTTGGACAACGGCATCCTTGATATTAAGACCTCGTTGGCGCAACTGATTGATATACGAAACTAGAAGAACCCCTGTTTGAATGGATACCCCAAAGACAGCAAGAAATCCGATTCCAGAAGACACGCTGAAGTTTGTCCCAGTGAGAAAAAGGGCAAGAACACCGCCGATCCTGGCAAGAGCCACATTTGCCATTATAATCAGCGCCCATTTTATAGAATCAAACATCCAATACAGTAAAAGGAAAATTGCTATGATCGTAAGGGGTATGACAATAGCAAGTCTTGCCTCAGCCCTTCTTTGACTTTCAAACTCACCGCTCCAATCAATATGGTATCCTTCTGGCAACAAGACCTTACTTTTTACTAGCTTTTGCGCCTCACTGATTGTACTTCCTAAATCACGACCACGAACGCTGAACTTAATGGCAATAAAGCGACTATTATTTTGGTGATAGATGAGTGAAGCCCCATCATCCATTTCTATTTTTGCAAGTTCTTCAAGCGGGATTCTAAATCCATCAGGAGTAACGACCGCAATTTTTTTGATGTAGTCGATTTTCTCACGATATTGGGGCTGATACCTGACAGCAATATCAAATCTTTTCTCACCGTCAATAACCTGCGAGGCAACTTTACCGCCGACTGCCGTTTCAATAACGTCTTGTACGTCAGATACATTGAGTCCGTAGCGAGAAATTTTGTCACGATTAACGGTAATATTCACGTTTGGCTGTCCTAGAACCTGAAATACTCCTAAATCTTCAATCCCCTTAACGTGAGAAATAGTTTCCTTAATTTGATCTGCCTTCTTTGTTAGTGTTTTTAGGTCTTCACCGAAGAGCTTCACGACAAGCTCTCCTTTAACACCAGACATCATCTCTTCAACGTTATCTGAAATGGGCTGAGAAAAATTCCAGATAACTCCTGGAATATTATTTAATTCCTTGGTGAGTCCTGTAATCAACTGATCCTTATTTTTAAATTCTCTTCTCCATTGACCTGAAGGTTTAAGGTCGATGAAACATTCTGTATTGAAGAACCCCGTTGCGTCGGTTCCATCATCAGGACGCCCAACTTGACAAACGATAAGAGGGACTTCTTCAAATTTCATGGCGACATGACGAATTTTTGCCACAACATCACTGGCTGCTTCATAAGACGTGCTTGGCGGCAAAGTTCCTCTCAGCCATAGATTACCTTCATCAAGATGCGGTAAAAATTCAGAGCCAATGAAACCAAAGCTCAATATCAGGGCAACGGCAAACGAAGCTATGGCAATACCTAAAACAAGTTTTTTTCGTGAAAGGCTAATCTCTAGCGCTTTGCTATAAAAGGTTTTTACTTTTTCAAAAACTGGATTATGCCACTCCTTAAGCTCACCTTTGAGGAAGTAGGAACATAAAACTGGAACCACAGTTAGAACTATAACTAAAGACCCAAGAAGTGCAAAAGCAACGGTCCAGGCCATGGGACTAAATAAACGACCTTCAATACGTTGAAGAGTAAAAATAGGAAGATAGGCTAGAATAATAATGGCGATGGCATATACGATGGGGCGTTCAACTTCTTTTGCAGCTAGAGCGATAAGTTCAATGATATTTCCTTCAGGCTCTCCTTTTGTTTTTTTCTCTTGTTTGTGTCGAAAGATATTTTCGACCATGACGACGGCACCATCAACAATCATTCCAAAATCAAGCGCACCTAATGACAAGAGATTTGCTGGGATTTTTCTAATATCAAGCAATATTGACGCAAAGAGAAGGGAAAGTGGAATCGTCACTGCCACAATTAAGGCGCTTCTTGAATTTCCGAGAAAGAAAGAGAGAATGACAATAACCAATAGCATCCCCATGACCATGTTCTCTTCCACAGTATGGGTTGTCAGGTGTATTAATTTTGAGCGGTCAATATAAGTTTTTAGTTTTATGTCTTTAGGAAGAAAATTCTCCTGAATTTCTTTAAACTTTTCATGGATCTTGTCTAATACTACTTCATCAATCTCACCAGTTCGTGAAAGGACTTTTCCCCAAACAATGTCGTCTCTCTCGTCAATGGAACCATCTGTGAGATGTTCCGCCATTGAAACTATGCCGAGTCTTGGCTGAGGTCCAATCACGACAGTCCCAACATTCTTGACACGTACTGGAGACCCAGAGCTTTGTTTGATAATGACGTTTTCAAGGTCGGTAGTTTTTGTAGTTAGACCTATACCTCGAACATTAAAGGCTTGAGAGCCTCTGGTTAAAAACCCACCGCCTGAATTTTGATTATTTGATCCTAAAGACTGAACAACGTTGCTTGTTGAAAGACCGTAATTAGCGAGGGCTGTAGGGCTTAAATTGATTTGATATTGCTTGACTGTCCCGCCGAAACTTGAAACGTCGGCTACGCCTGGGATTTCCTTCCATCTTTTTTCAAGCTCCCAATCCTCTATTTCTTTTAACTCCATGGGAGTTCTATTTTTTGCATCCAAAATATACCAAAATAGTTCACCTACAGGACTACTCATGGGAGCCATGTTGGGCTGAACACCATTAGGTAAAGTTGCCTGCGACAACTTTTCCATTACATAAAGACGAGCCATAAATGGTTCAGTTTTTTCATCAAAAACAAGCGTGATAACGGACAACCCTGATAAAGAAACTGATCTTAATACTGTGCGATGAGGTACACCATTAAGGACAATTTCTAGTGGGACTGTAATTTGTTTTTCGATTTCTTCGGCAGCATGTCCAGGCCACTGGGCAACGACTTGAACCCAGGTATCGGCAATGTCTGGATACGCTTCAATAGGTAG
>Ga0207013_1075_pt1 | contig 26185 bp, 23 predicted proteins | sample Alteio_BWMinCont_55_FD_153501 | JGI IMG/M metagenome (GOLD analysis project Ga0207013, IMG submission 153501) | Enriched cells from forest soil in Barre Woods Harvard Forest LTER site, Petersham, Massachusetts, United States -... | ecosystem: Environmental > Terrestrial > Soil > Temperate forest >...
CACCCGTGAACGAGTCATTAAATCCAAGTAGAAGTGAAGATTGTGAATAGTATTAAGGCGCGCAGAAAGTATCTCACCACTCAAGAAAAGGTGGCGCAGATAGGCTTTCGAGTAATTTCGGCACGTGTAGCAGCTGCATTCTGGGTCGAGCGGATTTTTGTCGGTGCGAAATTCAGTGCGCTTAATGCTGACCTTGCCACTCCAGGTGAACAAATTGCCATTGCGGGCTACGCGGGTCGGCATTACGCAGTCAAACATATCAACGCCGGCGTCAATTGAGAGAATCAAATCGAGCGGAGTGCCCACACCCATCAAGTAGCGCGGTTTCTTTCGCGGCATTTTGGGGCCAATCACCTTCACCAATTCGTGCATCAGATGAATGGGCTCACCGACGCTAAAACCGCCGAGCGCATAACCGGGTAATTCAACACCAGTCACGCTTTCAAGACTTTTCATGCGAAATTCTAAATCCAGGCCGCCTTGAACAATACCGAACAGCAAACTCTCTTTGCGAGTCATTGCTGCTTTTGAGCGCACCAGCCAACGATCAGTGAGAGCCATCGACTCAATGATTTTTTCTCGCGGTGACGGATGCGGCAGACACTCGTCAAAGGCCATAATAATATCAGCACCCAACGCCATTTGAATTTTCATGCTGGTTTCAGGGCTTAAAAAATATTTGCCACCATCGAGATGCGAGCGAAATTCAACGCCATCTTCAGTGACCGTATTAAGATCTGAAAGCGAGAAAACTTGAAAGCCACCACTGTCGGTCAATATCGGCCCGTTCCAGTTCATAAATTTATGTAAACCGCCGAGTTCGGCGATCACATCTTCGCCCGGTCGCAAATGCAGATGATAGGTGTTGCCCAAAATAATTTGCGCACCCAAAGATTTTAATTCTTCTGGAGTCATCGCCTTAACGGTCGCCTTTGTACCCACCGGCATAAAAATCGGCGTTTCAATATCGCCATGAGCCGTTGTCAGCTTACCAGCGCGAGCGTTTTCGGCCTCTGCGAAAATCTCGAAATGACCGATCTCTTTTTTTGCCGAGCTATTTTTTTGGGGGGTATTTAAGGAAGCCAAACTGATAGATCTCCATAACTGAAAAGTTTAAAATTTTGTGCAACCGCAAACGCATAGGCTTGCTTCAATTGCTCTTGCCCAGCGAACGCCGCCACCATAGCAAGAAGAGTGGTGCGCGGTTGATGAAAGTTCGTCAACATGGCATCGACCACTTCAAATTTATAACCCGGGTAAATAAACAAATCCGTCTCGCCCGACCAACCATCCTCATTTTCTTTCAAACGGCCAACAGCCCACGATTCGAGGGCGCGCACAACCGTCGTACCAAGCGCCCATACGCGATGTCCTTTTTTCTTAGCACGCGCAATGGTTTGAATGGTCAAGCTTGAAATGACGGCAGTTTCAGCATGCATTTTATGGTCGAGAAGTTTTTTTGTTTTCACCGGCAAAAATGTACCGATACCGACATGAAGAGTGAGGTGACAGACTTGCACTCCCCGAGCACGAAGAGTTTCAAGGTCGTCAAGACTGAAATGCAAACTCGCTGTGGGGGCCGCCTGGCTGCCGTTCATTTTGGCCCAAGCAGTTTGATACCATTTGCTGTCATCGCCCCGTGAATGTCTTTCGCCGCGGGCTTTTTGAATATACGGCGGCAGTGCGAGTTCGCCGTGTTTTTCAAAATAATCGTCACCAATTTCGCGATCAAGCTTCATTGTTTGGGGCAAACCTTTGGTGATCAATTCGGCATTCACTCCACCTGGCAATTGCAAGATTTCGCCTTCACGAAAATCGCGTGCTGTGAACAGCACGTCCCATGCTCGCGGGTCTGATTTTTTTTGGCAGAATAAAATTTCGATATTTTTTTCGGTAATGATACGCCGGCGCTCAACGCGTGTGTCATTGATCACCAAAACGTCGCCAGCTTTAAATTGTTCAAATAATTCAGTTTTTGATATTTCTCGTGGAGTCTCAAATAATTCAGTTTTTGATATTTCTCGTGGAGTCTCAGATTTTACATTGAGCAAGATGCGAAAGTCAGAACGCGGTTCGGTGGCCACCGAAGATTCTGGATAACTGTAATCGAATATTTCTGTCTCAAGCTCATGCATGGGGTCGTTGTAAGAAAATCCGACCCGAAAATCTACTTAAAACGTGCTAGAACTCTTGTCTAGAGCATCTTCTTCAGGGGCCGGAACCCACTTTTTCGGCCCCTCCCACTCAGTCTCTTCGATTTCTTCTATTCCCGTTAGGTAAGAAATCGTCAAAAGCCCGGTCATTAATCCGAATAAGAAAATCCCGTTGATAATATGGTCGGCTAACATCGGCACTTTCCCCTCCCCAGGGTAATTTGGCCCTTATCGCTCGCTCGTCGGGGGCTTTACACATCCATGTGCTTTAAGCCCGCCCTTCCCTCATAAGAGTTGACGCGACTTGTGTGCCGCGCGGTTAAAGGCTGGAATTTGTGACGAATTTGGTCACAGCGGTTAGGACCATAGTCGATTCGATTGACAGAGAAACTCGGGCTCGGTACCTGTTAAAGTCCCTCAGATCGATAGATCGTCAAGGTGCGCGCCGGTGGTGGAATTGGTAGACACATACGCTTGAGGGGCGTACGCCGAGAGGTATGCTGGTTCAAGTCCAGTCCGGCGCACCAAATGTCAAGGTATGCGAACCCTCACGTTTTAAAAGAATTGGCGACTTCCCCAATTGGGGAGAGCCGGCCCTGTTAAGGGCCAACTCCTGATTATAATGATCTTGATCGACGATAAAGTAGATTTTAACTGAATCCGTGCCCACTTCGACTTTCTTCACAAACTTTTTAACCAAATCTTTTCGCTGAATGAACTCTGAATCTTTTAAGATCAGCTGTTTATAGTGGCGAGCGAAGGTTTCGAAAGTGTCGAAGCCAACGATTTTATCAAAGCTCGTCTTGCCGCCTTGATCGAGCTTCACGAGCTCAGCTTCGTAGCTTTCATTAACCAACTGCAGTTTCTCCATTTGCTTATAAATGGGCTGGGCAGAAATGTTTTTCGGTAACTCAGAAAGACGTTCAGACAACGCATCGATTTGGCTGTTTACGCCTGAAATCTTTGCTTTGAGCCGTTCGCGATCTTTCTGATGAGGATTAATTTCATGCTGGTTTTTAACCTTCAGCAAAACATCTTTGATAAACTTAGGTTCCGTCACAAAACTTGCAACCTTCTCCCAAACGAGAGGTTCAAGTTTCTTTGACGGAATACGATGAGGTTCGCAGCGAAACATCTTTTTAGATAAAGTCGAATCGCGTTTGGTGGCCCATGAGTGTTCGTAGTAGCCAACTTTGCCAGCGTTACCAGTAGCAGATTTACCAGGCATATGGCTGCCACAGCATTTACAAAACATTAGACCGGACAAGAGATAAGGAAATTTACCCTTCTTGAACGGTTTTAACCGACTCTTATTGTCGTCTAAAAGTTTATTCACCCGCGCAAATGTCACATCGTCGATGATGGCTGGCCAAACTGCTTTAACCTCTTTTTTCTCGTTCTTGAAAGTGTATTCTTTGATTCCGTTATAGGCTTTGAGTCGCAAAATGCCCTGAAGATTGTCGACGGTAAAATGGCCGACACGCTTAAATCGACCGCCACCTTGGTTTTGCTTTCGCAGAGTAAAGCCTTGTTCGTTTAGCCATTTTGCTGCGTGAGAAAGACAACCTTCTTTTAAAAATGCTTTGAAACATTCTTGAACGACTTCAGCCATTGGTTCATCGACAGCAAGATAGCCAGGCTTATCTGGAATAGTTTTAAAGCCGACAGGAATCGCGCCGCCATTATACAAACCTCTGGCCGACCGAGCGGCAAGATTGGCAATGACGCGCTCAGAAGTTTGTCGCCTTTCAAATTGCGCCAAATTCATCAACTGAAACAAAACCATCTCGCCGGCAGCGTTTGTAGTGTCGAAGTCTTCTCGAAGACTAGTAAAACTACAGCCGTTGTCTCGCATAAGATCCCACATCTGAATAAAATCGCGTGTGCTGCGCGATAGCCGCGAGAGTTCAGTGACCATGACGAGATCGACTTCTTTAGCTCTAATAGCTTTCAGTAGTTCTTGAAGCTTTGGTCGCTTCATATTTTTAGCTGAGATGCCAGGGTCAGTGAAAACCCCGACAATATTGCCAAAGTTGCCGTGTCGGTTTTTGTATTCAATGGCCGAACGCAATCGATCTTCCTGATTACGAATCGAGCCTTCTGGGTTTTCAGCTTGTTCTTCGGTTGAAACGCGAATGTAGAGAGCAATTTTGAACGTTTTAGACTTTGAATTCATCAAGCACCTGCCTTTTGATTAAAAGTTACAGGAGCCTTAGATTGATTTTGCGGTAGCTGGCAAAAATAAGAATAGACCTGAATCGCCCATTCATCAAGTAATTGATTGTATTGAATCGTATCAATCGCCGCATGACTTATTTCGACCTTACTTACCTCATAACCCCTCTTCATATTCTTCCTTTCCCTTTAAATTATTTCTCTCTTTTTCTTTTTCAACAGACCTCCTTGGCCGTAGCTTTACCCCCGTATCCGTGACTCCTCTCCACAGTATGTCGGTGGGGAGGAGTCACGGATATTTAGAGGGGGTATTGTGCAGGCCAATCCCAGCAGTTAAGTCGTGAATTCAAGTAGAGAAGTCTTAAGTGTCAGGTGCTCAAAGCAGTTCAAAAATAACCAGCGTGACAGCGCTGGTTATTCGAATTTTTCATTTCTCCGAAAGTTGCGTTCGCTTTTACGAAGTGTAGTGATCCAAGTGCGCAGCGAAACTTTTTTGCCGTGATGAGTAAACAGGTTTGGCTCGTTTGTTTCAGCATTAAACGTTCGATCACCTAGCAGTAAAAAATAATCGCCGTAGTGGCCAACGCCGTGACTTTTATTCGCGAAATTCTTTTCGTAAATACTCTTCAGCGTGTGGATAAGTGTGTTTTTGTGGCAAAGATAAATCAGGCCGTCAGAGCGAGTGGCATTACAGTATTTTTTTATTTTTCGATAAAGTCTTTCGTCAGATTTACGGCTGAGTTCAATCTAAACTGGTATCGCAAGCGGATCGCTATTCTCTTTTTCGCAGAAATAAATAACGATATCTGGAAATACAAAAGCTTCATCGCTCATAACAAGAAGCGCATTGCAGATATCGTTATGAGTTTTCATACGAAAATCTCGAACGACTTCGGCTTCAGGAAAAACTTCTTTTAAGTAGTGAGCCCAGAACGCGCATTCTTCTGAGTGCAGCAGTTCTTGCGAACGAAAATACGGCTGAAGAAGTCGTTCCGGCGGAATACCCGTGAGTTTGTGAACTTCTTTTCGCATTTCATCAGCCTGTGACAACTCATAGTATTGTCGCGAGAACGGTGACGCTTCAAAACGCCTAATAACCAGTCCTTTCTCGTAAAGCCTTAAGAGACACTCTTGCAACCGTCTTTTTGCAATACGTGGCCTCATAAGCGTTTCAAGGCCCTTCACTGAGAGTGGCCCATATTCTTGTAACAGGCTCAAAATTTGTGGTGCCCTTGAATGGGCGACCGAAACTTGATTCATTCTTCCCCCTTTTGTTAAAAACTCTCTAAGTGCAAAACGCGAGCTCAAAAATGCGAAGACAATATCCGGCGCTAACTTTTTGATTTAAAAGTTAAATTTCACTTTTGAGACTTTACGAGTCTCAAAGATGATCCGCTAGCATCGCAAATTTGAGATTCTTGGTGAGAGCGTTCTTTTTGACCAACCTCCTTTCCTGCAATTATGTATGCAAGAAAGTTTTGATTTGTGCCAAAAACTAGCGAGTGAGTCATGTGATTTGAATTATTAGATTATTTGAAATTCAGTCCGAAAAATCGGATTTGGAGGTACTCATTTAGTCCGATTTTTCGAGAAAATTTATCGGACTGATAAAATTCAAGAGTCCGATTTATCGGATTTTCTAGATTGATAACAAAGAAGTTTGGGGACGTTCACGCCAAGTGATCGGCGGCGGAGTATAGTTATTTTTTTGCTAGTTCAGCTTTCAATGAACTCAACATTACATCCGACAGTTCGTTTCGATTTGAAACCTTTGAAAGCGTTTCAACTATACTCTCAACATCCGGTTTTTCTGCTCCAATAATATCACTTTTGTAGACCCATAAAGTTTCAATGATTTCTTCTGCGGTCTTGTGCCCCAAGTTTGGATTTTTCGATAGTTTGCTCTCAAACGCGATCAAGTCTTTATCTAAGTGGTCGTGATTGATTCCCAAAGTCACTAAGCCGCTTAACGTGTCATCATTAACAAAATTTGAGTTTAGAACTTTGTTGGCAAGGCGAAATCGATCCTGAGAGTTCAGCCCTTCCGATACATTAATAAGCTGGATTGCTCCTTTGACCCCGATCTCAGTGGTATCCGGACCGGTCAATCTGTCGAGGATGCTTAGCAAATCGTTCTTTGGCACAACTCCTTGAGACTCTCCTTTAGCCAATGCTTCCAAATAAAATCGATTTTGAGCCGGTGTGCCTGTTTGAAGTTTGACTGTCCAGTCTTCTAAAGTTTTTGGTTTTACTAGCGCCGCCTTCTCCATTGAGACGAATAATTGCGTGAGATCTTCGTGCGCCGAAAGACTGTGCTCTCTTCCGACAGTATTTATACCATCTTGAAGCGAATGATTAGCGATGCTCGCTAGATACTCTTCGTTTGCCGGCGATGTTTCGGTCGATTCTTGCTTCCACTCTGAATAGTATTTTACCCATCGAGCAATATCCGACTGCGGAGTCGATCGATTGATCTCTGACTGCATTTCCTCTGTTGGAAAAGGAATATCTAACTTTTTGTTAGGGTTTTGTTGAGCCATGGCTTTAGCCCAATAAGCTGCACCCTCCAAGTCACCCTTTTTTTGCATGCTATCAATTAACTGGGAGGTCTCTTGGCTTGATTTATTTTGGCAGATAATCGCTAACTCTCGTCTTTTATTTTCACATGAATTCTCGTTTACGCACGAGTTATTGTTCGCATGGCACTCGTTGGGCGTTTCTAAACATTTGCCACCCATTTCACTCATTAATTTCTCTTTGGCCTGCTCGGGCTTGAGAGTCGGATTTTTCGCCCAAGTTTCGGCAATTCTCACCGCAAGATATGAATTGGCATTCAAGCCAATTTGCGAGGCTTGACTGATTTGACTTAGCAGAATTGCTTGATCAGACTTCGATTTGCTCTGAAAAACTGAAGAAGTCATTAGCATATCTCGAGTCAAAGCGAGCTCTGAAGTAAATAATGGTGCAGCGAAGCTCGTGCCAGACGAGAAGGTCTGCAAACTCGCTTTATTTTTGATCGTGAGAGGGTTTTCTCCGCAGCTATCGATATCGTCTGAACCATCTTTGCCCGTATCGAGTCCAATTACGTTTTGCCCGGGAGCCATAAAGTTCGAGACACTTGAAAAATCCGCCTTTTCACCAAAAGGAGTCGTGGCTCCAACCTGAATTTCGAATGGCGATTTGGTTGAAAGATTGATAAAGCCGCTTTCGTTTCCGGCCGCGTGAACAATAAGGCATCCTTTACGCGTGAGATTATTAATCAGACTTTTTGGAAATTGCTGAAAAAGAGGTAGAGACGCAAGCCCGTTAATATCGGTGCCCATGCTTACATTGATGACTTGGTTGCCGTCGTCGCAAGCCCTCAGAACAGCATTGCCAATTTCTGCTGTTGAGACTCCACCCTGGCCAAATCCATAAACCGATACGTTTGATTGAGACGATCCGCCGATACCTCCCGCACCCTTTATGAGTGATGTCACTCGTGATCCGTGACCCACGGGGTCTTCGTTATAGCCTTTTGATGCGACCAGAGCTGGTTTAACCTTAAGTCTTTCAGGCGAATCCAAATTATCTAAAATTGTTTTGTCAAAACCCGAGTCAACTACGGCAACCTTAGTTGATCTTGGAATATTTTTTTCTTTCAAGTATTTTTGCGCGAGATCAGTAGCAATTGCTTTTTGAGCCCACAGTCTTTCTCTCCCGCTGGGTTTGCAAAATTTAGTGACTCGGCAACTCGTCTCTTGAATTTGATCATTCAGAACTGAAATGGGACTTTTGCTCTCGCAATTGCAAGGTACGTCGCCGAGATAACGAGTGGGTATTCCTGGTGTGACTTCGATAACGCCAGGGCTGTGCTCAAGTCTCTCAAATATTTTGGTGGCTGCCTTCGGAAAGTTTATAACTACAAAATTTTGATAACGATCAATGATACGAACTTCTTTAGGTAGCTCTGTCTTTAATGAATTCGCTGATTGTACGCTATCCATTACGAACATTACAGAAACTGATGACGGCGCGCTTTTGGCGTCGACAGACATTCCATATGTGTTAATTAAGGCTAAAAACATCAAAAGGATCGAAGCGCTCCGCATAGCTTCGTTATCGGAAAATCGGCACAATAGGTAAAAATTGACTTATATATTATCGGTTTTAAGACCAACGTCTTGAGTACCTGGCTGACTGGGTGTCGGTCTACCAATGGCCAGCTTTTTATAGATTAAACTGCGGTGCGTTTTTTGCCTTTGTGGTGTTGCACATACTCACTCAGTACGTCGCGCATCAACACTTGATATCGACCTTCATAATCTTCAGTTAGGCTCAATTTTTTGAGCGCCTTCACTAAATCAAGAGGCAATCGAATCGAAATATGTGCTGTTATGTTTTGGTCTTTGAAATCATCTTCAGGGATTTCAACTTTACCAGTTTTAATCTTGGCCATGTTTTTTCTCCCACTCATCTAATAAAAGCCATTTATTCTCGCGAACCTTATCGACGATCTTTCTCAAAGTAGCGGTCGAAAAGTCAGTTTTTGCATCCATCACCTCAAGTGTCAAAAGGTTGATCCTGACAGATGCACCCGATCCCTCGACATGTACATGAGGCGGATTATGATCATCGTCGTTAATTTTATAAGCCAGGTGTTGCGACGATAATACCTTTATTCGCGTCATAAGGAATTGTATATCTTGTATATACAGTATGTCAACCAGAAATTAGAGCTCCGCGCAAAGTCCATAGTGATTACTTCTTGGCCCGCGGAGTAATTTCAAGTATTTACAAAGCTAATATGCAATATCGAATCCCAATTGAAATTGAACCTCCGCGGCGAGTTTTTGGCCTAGCAACGCCCCGACATATGCTCCAAAAGCTTTATTGGGAAATTCATAGTCTCGAAAGAAACATTGAATCACAGGTGACCGAAACACACAGTCAGCTAGATGCCGCCTACTTTGCTTTTAATGCTGCGGTTACGGCCTGGCATTTGAGTGATTGGGTTTGGGAATCAGCTTCTGTCGAACTTAAGGCTGAGATTGCTAATGAGTTGAAACTGAAAGCCTCGACCGTTGACGAATTTCAAAGGTCCCTCTCGCAAAACTACGAGGCAATCGAGAATTGCCGAAATATTGCCAATGGGTCAAAACATAAAACAGATCGTGGCAATCAGTCTTTTCGTGTTTCTTTGGAATGGACGTACGGCTCAACTTTTCATGGAACAACTAAAATCGACGCACCAATAAGTTATGACTTGTTAGTGGTTAACAATGGGCACCAAGTTCGAGCTGTCGAAATGTTTAACGAGGTCTTTCGAGTCTGGCGTTGCTTGTTATCCGAATGGGGCTTCGTTGAACCTGAGCTCGTAACTGGTGATTATAAACCTTTAGTTTAAGGCTTTCTTCTGCGTAGTTTTGCCAGCCCCGCATGATTAAACCTTGGCTCCCGCCACTGGATCGGGTATTCCTGGGCCAATGCCAGCGGTTCTTCTACTCTAGGACCGCGGGCACCAGATCCCAAGCTAACCTATGTTAGTTTCTCTCCTTAGACTCAAATATTCGAAATGCCTTTATTTTGTGGAAAATCGATTTGTACTATAACTCTATCGATTCGGATCGTATTGCATTCATATTGCGGCCGAATTGCAAGAGTATTGCAGTGACATTCTTAAAGTGAAGTCTGGGCTTCATTTACAAACTTGATGATCCGAAAAAATAGTAAATCTTGCGATCGTCAGTGCTCTTCAACAAGTTGTTAATTACAAAAAATAAAGCGCTCAACAAGTCAGTGGTCACGTAAGAAGATTTTGCTACTGAACCAAGTGTTTTAGAGACAGCCGAAAAACCTCGTACCAACTTTTCTCAAATGAAATTAAACTACTACAGCATGATTTTTCATCCGTGAACTTCGTAGGTTTTTTATGTTAAGTGCTCATTTGTGAGTGATACTTGGCAATAAATTTTTAAGAACGCATTGGTCACCCGCGCAAAGAGAATCTTCTTCGGGGAGCATGCTCGACAAAACGCAGCCTTTTGATTTCGGGTGATAAAAAGCTTCGGTTTTGAGTCACACTGCAAAAATTAATTCAATGTCTCCATGGACGCAACATCGGGTGTTGCTCGTGGATTGCAATCGATTTCATCGCGCTTTTCGAGCTCATGCAAAGGGACTGAGGCATCGAATGGCGCGAGATACGCTATATAGTCTCGACCACCAGACAATAAATATGGGGTCTTTCCATCCTTTAGCGCTAAACCATTGAGCTTGGCATACTTGGTTTTGGTTTGATCTGCCTGACAAGCTTGAGCAAGTTTTTTTAATCGTATTCCCAGAATCTTTTTCTGTCCAGCGGGCGAACTGACAGTATCGAAATCGCACGCAAGAGTGCCTTTCGCATCATCGGTTGTCGAGGTAATCGCGATAGTAATGAGGTCTGGACTCAGCGATCCTACAAAGAGTCTTGTGGGAACCACTGAAGTCCCTGGCGCCGCCTCTGCCTGGTAAATAGCTTCTCCACCTTTTGGGCGAATCAGATCCGTAACCTGATTCAACGCAATTGACCATTCCGGACTCAAATAACCCCAGGCTGTGCTGGCTGAGAGAATTACGGACAACTCCTTACCGACGTTCATGTCGCTAAGATGAAGAAAACAAACGCGATCCGAATCGCCTTCTGAAATTGGGGCTCGCAGTTTTCCTTGCATTACGAGGTTTTGAAACTCTTTTTCCAGAGCCTCTGCCATTGGCCGAGCACTCATTTGAGTCACATCAGCATTTGATCTCAACGCAAAAAGTGCAAACAATAAGACCGTGAAATGAAATCTCATGACGGGGACTCCTTATGTATGTCAAAAATCTGATCAGGTTCCAATAATTGTCCCTTACCCAATATTGCGCCTTCACAGAGTCTATTGGGAATCGAATTCTCTATCTTGCTCTAACATATTCAATTTACATGCCAGAAGGCAGGTTTGTTGACGTACATCAAACCATTGCTATCTGTTCGGATAAGACCAAAATCCGCTGACTTAATAGCAGCGGATTTTGATTTTTCGAGGACTGATAAAGTTGACAATGCGAATCTCACCACTGAAACCATCGATGACAAGTGGCTGATGACCGCGGTCGCGGCAAAATGCCGCGCCAGACTCTTCCAATCCGGCATCGTGTGCTGATCGCCTTTTCAAGATCCCAAATAAAATCGCCACATTTTTTTGTTGAGGCAGCGGTCTCTTTTTAAGAGACCTTTTTTGTTTTGGCCGCCCGCATCTTGTCCGAGCCGTGATGATATAAACGACTCCTGTATAATCTAGCCCGAAGTCATGAAATTTTCACACGTGGTTACAGACTAAATCCACTTTGTATACAGACTTAATGCAATTAGTCGTCTCGCCATTTATGGTCCTCGGCATGAAGCAGCCCGAAGTTTATAATTATTCTGAGCCACAGAGTTTTCTGAGAGACACTCTTGGCTATAAATGCGCCAAGAACCCCTCATTTTCGGTGCGCGCATGGGCTCGCCAAATGGGTTTAAAGGCCCACGCGTCCCTAGTTTTTCTCCTCAATGGGAGAAGACAGATTCGCCTCCAACATCTCCCCTTTCTGATTAAAGGTTTGAATTTGGATGAGCCGCAAGCAAAGTACTTCTCTGATCTCGTGCACTTTCATAATTCAAAAACATGCCGCGAACAGGAATTTTATGAGAGGCAGCTAAAAGCCCAACACCCGTCCCACGAGTTTTCTTTCGTCGATCTTGAAAAATTCAGATCCATCGCCAACTGGTATCACATGGCGATTTTAGAAATGACGGAGTTGGCAGATTTCGAAAATGATCCGCACTGGATCTGCGAACGCCTCGAGAACAAATTGACCGTTTATCAGGTTCACGAGGCCGTCGAAAGGCTATTAAATCTTGGACTATTAAAATTAGAAGATGGTCGGCTTGCCAAAACCGAAGCTCACTTTATGACTCCTAAAAATCGAACGTCAGAGTCTATTAAGGAACACCATAAACAGATTTTGGAATTAGCTATCACCGCCGCCGATCAGCAAGATCTCGACGAGAGATATTACAACTCATGTGCAATGACAATCGACTCGTCGAAAATAAAAGAAGCCACAGAACTTATTTTAGAATTCAGAACTCGCTTTGCCAGTTTAATAGAAAAACCCAAAGGAAACGAAACCTATCAATTAAGTGTTCAATTTTTCAGGTTAACAAACCAAAACAAAGGAGAAAAACCGTGAGAAAAATAATATTTAGTGTGGCCCTAATGGCAACGCTATCTGCATTTGGGGCCAACGCCCCCGAGACATCACCTGCTAGCGGCCCAGGAGGTGGACACGATATTAAGAAGTGCGATGGAACTGTTGTCGCCCTCGACCAGTACGATGTGAATGACGACAGAAAGCCGATCCATCTAAATGACGATCCGCGAATAAATCAACAATACAAAGACTGGCTGGCAACAGTTGATCAAATCCGCACAAAATATCCTGGTTTTGCAGCAACACTAGATCATTTGAAAACAGTCTATTTTTTTGAAACCTGCCAGCCATTACAGTTTGTGAATGATCATCAATTCGACTTTCAAGGCACGTCGCCCGTGGTCGGGCAAGCGGCTCTTCATCTAGTTGGAGGAGCGGCAAAGGATGGCGGTCGCATTGGTAGCGAATGGGACTACGTGCTGTTCTCGACTGATAAATTAAATAACCCTTCCGAAGTCAAAAGCGTGCTCTATCATGAGTTTTTCAAAATCCGGTTTGGCGAAGACATGGACCGTGACTTACTGCGGTCGTTGGTTGATGTAACTACGGCTAGCCCATTGGATATGGATAAGTTTGCAGAAATCGTGAATCAAATCGATAAAAAGGCGCTTTCTGGGTTAGACAAAATTGAAGTTGTGTGCGTGAATTGCCTCACCCAACCCGATACCAACCCAACCTGCAAGACTTATGGGTTTACCCGTGCGGACAGCAAAGGATGCCCCGACGATCCGTCTTTGGAATATTTTTACATTCATGTATTCAAAGCAAACGGCAAATACGAAAACATTGGGAAAAATGAAAAGCCGTGGATTGGTTGGGAGTGGAATGCCTTCAGTTTAGTGAACAGTCTGCATCGTTCACGGATCTCTATGGTCCAGTATGGTGAACCGACCCCGCGTGATGGCGAGTGTGGCAACGGAGAATTATGCTTTCACCCTATGGTCATCAGACTAATGAACGCTCAGCACAAGAATTATGAATTTAGAATCTACGTAAATAATAGATTCGAAACAAATGTGTTTGCCAATTGGTCCGACGGACCGCTCTTTTCCAAGTTGGTACACTTTTAATTCACTTCACTCTGGCCGCAGAAAATGAGTAGCATTTTCTGCGGCCCATAATCGTCTTGTCGGTCTCTCATGAGATCTTTACCGCGAAGCATCTGCCGCCTTTTCATTGGTTACAGCGCGAATCCATTTTCTATGCGGAACCCTTTGACTTCAGTCAATCGACAAAAGAATGTGAACTAAAACTTGTAGGGGGATCTATGAGATCTTATATAAAAATTGTTTTTTTAATCACTTTAGTTTCGAACTTGGTGTGGGCTGATGGGGCGTCGTTGCTCAAACCTCCTCGCTACCGTCAAAAATTTACGCTGGCCCAGCAAGAGCAAGCTTCGGGCGCACCCCAAAACTAATGATTTCGAGCTGCCAAATTAATTATATTGCGTTGAAAAAGTGGTTGTGGGTCCTATTTGGGTGTTCGACCAGCCTGGGACCGCAGGCACCACTAGTTTTGCAAACCCGAACAGAACTCCATTCAAAATCATTAGGTTTCTATCCCACTTCTCTTCGCCACACACACGACGCGAGCCCACTTCTTGGCACGGCAATCGCACTATCTTAGTTACATAAAATACCCAAATTGATCTTTTCATTAGGAGCGAAATGAGGTTCTATTTACTCTCGATTATTGTCGCTTTGTCAATTTCTTGGACACCACTTACGACTCATGCGAACACGGTGAATGTTGACGGAAAATTTCAGGTCATGGTGAACCACAGCCACGGACTGCAGATGATCACTATTGACGGCCAATTGTTGTTGAAACCAAAAAAAATGAAGAGATTTATTCCGTTATTTGCCGATCTCGATCCAAAAAGAGAGACCGTAGTTCGCTTTTTCGATTTTATCGGAGGTGACATTGATTCGACGCAAGAGCTTATGCGTATTTTAAAAGAAAAAATTTGCCCAACGGCCCCTGGAGGGCAAGCTCAAGCTCCATGTCTTTTAACTACTTATGTTCCCAACGGTATGCTTTGCGCCTCGTCTTGCGTTCTTGCATTTATGCAGGGCTCACAACGTGTGGCATGTGAGGCGGGAGCGTTTGGTTTTCATGCCTCCCAAACAAAATGGGGACTCGTCACGCGTTTGGACCCCGCTGAGTCGGCTATTGGAATCTTGAGCTCGGTAGGAATTGCGAAAGAATGGTTGCAAAGTCACTCCGACATGTTTCGTACAGCTTCACCCACGACTTTATGGCCCGCAAACTTAGAAGGATCTAACATTCTAACGAGTGTTGACTCAAAATGTGAACTTGAAGGTCCCTAAGAAGAAGACTCCAATCCATAACCCTTATTTTTAGACCCTTCGCAAATCATGAAAGTTAAGTCATTTTTCAATTCCGGCATCGTCTTGCCTTGCAACCAGTGCAGCCTTGATAAGTCCTCGCTCAATTATCTGTTCGTACTTGAGACAAAATGACCGTCAATTTTGAGCTCACTTGTTGCAAAGCAAGATACTGTCTTCGCATGAGGGCTTGCCATCGCCACAGGTAATCACTGTCGGTACTCAGCTGTTGAACATCTTCAAACATTCCAGGTGAATTGTAGTAGGTGCGATAGTTATAAGGCACGCCCTTTTGTGGTGCTAAGTGTATGTCTTGAACAACCTCATTGAGAACTTGTTGCAAACTTGAGCTTTCAACTAACGGCAATATAGAACTCAAGCTTTCTGCAAATGCATTGGCCATATCGCGCCGAAACTGAAAGGCAAGATCTGGGTTTGCCAGTACCGTGGTGTAGTCCGATTTATCTAGCAATATGCCAAATGCGGTTGTTACGCCCATGAGAAATCCAAACTCTTGATCAGAACCGATTTTTTGCACCCAAACTGACCGATCGAGCGGATCTGTAATCTTTCGTAATGCGCTCCGGAGCAAACCCTCTTCTGGAGCTGCGGTCTGGTTCAATTCGAGTATCAAATTCGACAGTTTTTCTTGAGCCCGCCGAAAGAGCGCGTCTTGCCTCTCACTGCTCTCTTTCAGCAAAGCGTAATTCGGCCGGCCTGTGACACCCGCGGATTCGGGCGCCGAAGACAGGTCGCCGGCAATACTTTGCAACGACGCTTTAACCGACGGATTTGTCACGTACGCCGCTGCCATACCATTTGTGTTTTCGGCCATCATGTTGGCTTGATCACGTCGCAGGTTAAATAGCCCTTTGTCAATGTCACTTGAGTCAATGCCACCAAAACTTGCAGTGTATTTTCTGAAATAATACGAGTTCAACATGTTCATGGCCGGCAAGAGTCCGCGAACAAAACCAGCGTCAAAAGTCGCCCCGAAGCCTGCTCGAGCCAGCATGGGAGGGGGGCTTTCTGCGCCAACTGGCCGATCACTTTGCGATGTAACTGACGGGCTCTGAACCCATGCCGGAGTCGGAGCCGTTCGTGTAGAATCTCTTAGTCTTATGGTCACGCCCTCAAGGCCAATATTTTCAACAGCTCGGTGATACTGACTGATTCGATCGTGTGATGTGTTTCTCGTAAATTGGGTTTGTTCTAAAATTACAGGATATTTATTCAAAAATCTTTGATTGGCGACTGCGCCAAGCATTTTAATCGTTCCGTGGCTGGCCTCGCACCCTGCACAATCCGGCGGAAGTTTAAATTGGCTGAGTTGAATAAGTTGAAGCCTGCTATTGTCCCACGCGAAATTAAAATTAGCTTGAACGCCAAAAAGCGCAAGCGCTGCACTGGAGTTTCTATTGGGGCGGACGAAGTCCCGGTCTTCAGGCAGCATGTAATAGTATTTCTCAAAATATAGAGCCAGAATGGCTTTTGATATTTTTTCCTGTAAGGCCGCCACGTCGCCATGGATATCAAAGTTTGTGTTAACAACTTCAATGCGGCTGACAACAGAAGTTGACTCAGTCAGCGCGTCTATCCAGACCACCATGGTCATCTGATTCTCGCCATCACTCACTGAGACTTGAAAGGTGTCGTAACTGGATGTTGTTAATTTAAAGCCACTTCGATTGTTTTCTTCTCGATGGGTGCCGGCTGTTGGCAGTGTCTTGTGAATTGGTTGAGAATCAATTTCTAACGAAATCGGCTTGTTTGGTCTGCTTTCCAAAATCTGGCCGCATGTATTCGCTCGAGTCATCTCAGTCGCCGCCCGAAAAACACGTGTCGCGGCCAATGCGGCTTGAGCTCGTAAGCTTTCATAAGCGCCATATGATGTTGCCGAAAAAAATAGTGAAATGGCGAACAGAATCAAATTCCGTTTTTGCATGGGACGTCTCCTTGAATCCGGCCAGTCTAATGCCATGCATTATTTAATAAAAGTACATTTTGCTTAAAAATGATCATATAATTTAACTAATAATTAATTTATAACTGTAAGCTATTAAATTTTATGAGTATTTTTGATTTTAATGATTATCGAAAATTCGTTCTGAAACTCATTCATGAACAACCTAAGCGTGGCCGTGGAATGCGCTCTGAGCTTGCGCGCATCATGAAATGTAAAACATCCTACGTAACCCGAATTTTAGATGGCAACGCCGAGCTGAGCCTTGAACAGGCCTTTGAGCTCCGCGACTTCTTAAATCTCAGCGAGGACGAAATTCAATATTTTCTTCTCCTTGTTATGCACGGACGAGCGGGCACAGAAGCGTTGAAGAAAAATTTAAAAAAGCAAATCGTCGAAACTCAACATCGCATGCTTCAGATGAAGAGGCATACTGATATCCCTGCCGACGTCTTAACCCAAGAGCAGCAGTTCAAATATTTTTCTTCGTGGGAATACAGCATGGTTCACTTGCTTTTAACAATTCCAGCATTCCAAACCCTTGAAGCTATTTATCAGAAGATAAAACTACCAAAGCCACGTATTCGGGCTGTTCTTGATTATTTAGAAAAAAATGGTTTTGCTAAAAAAGAGCAAGATGGGCGTTACAAGATCGGCCCGCAAAGGATTTTCTTACCGGCCGATGCGCTCATGATTTCTACCCACCATACACACTGGCGATTGCACGCCATACAGGCTTGTCAAAATCGGTTTGAAGAGGATTTTCACTACTCTTCAGTGATATCAGTTTCAAAAAATGACTATCTTCGAATTAAGCAGACCATGGTTAAGGCGGTCGAGGAGTGCAAAAAAATAATTAAGGATTCGCCCTCTGAAATCCCTTGCGGCTTTCACCTTGATGTTTACGAGGTGAATTGACGTCATTTAAAAGCGCACGATAGAGCTCACCAAAATTCACCACTCCAATCGGCTTTTGTCCCCTGAGACCAGAGTAATCGGCCCGTGCCGCGTACATGTCAAGATTTAGGTCTGAAGCTGTTTCCATCATTTTCTGTTTTAGAATCACTGGATCAACATTTGGAATGGCTTGATCGAGCACGGCCAAGCCGCCTGATAGAGCCGCTGCCGCCGCCGAAGTGGATTTTAAAAACGTAAATTGATCATCGATAAGAAAATATTTGTATCGACCTGTAAATATGGTTTTGATTTCAGCTAATGTTCTCGCCTCACCGAGGGCCTTTAAAAGAGTTAACATTTTCAATGCCCAGTTATCGTCAAGCGCTCCAGGTACAAGGCTAACTTGATTCCCCAACCTTCTGACCTCGACCTCGTCCGATGAATCCGCAATTCTCTGTAGCAACCCGGCCCTCTGATGCGCGACCGTGCCTCTTTCAATTTGCGCGAGAGTCGATTCTCCAGGTGCAAAAATATCGGGCTTTATAACCAATACGTGGTTATTGGTCGCACGTGTGCCTGAGTTCGCACGGGCGCTCTCAGTCTTCCAAACTGACGCCACTCCCAAGTTAGAAAATTCTGAAATGAAATGAAGATTCGGCTTCAACGTGAAATTGTGGCTCATAGAGCCGACTGTAATTGCTTCTTCGCTGTTCGCCGGGAGCGTTTGGATATTCGATTGTCCATAGTTGCCAGCTGCAACCACGACGAGAATGCCGTTTTGCGTGGCTTTGGCTATCAGATTTCGCATTTCATCGCCGGCATGTGACGAGCCGAATTCGCGAACCTGCAACGACATGTTGACCACACGAATGTTTTTGTCGCGTTGGTGGTCGATAACCCAACGTAAAGCCGCAAGTACGCTATCTTGGGTACCTCTGAGGTCCTTGTTTAAAACGCGCAAAACGAGGAGATCTGCTCCGGGCGCGACCTGATGAATGATATCCGCCATCGCGTTTCCGTGTGAATGTCCGTCGCAAGGCCTCTCGAGACGGCACCCTTCACCTGTATAATCAATAAACTCTTTGACGTTACTTAGGCCGCGAAAGTCGGGGCTCACACCCGAATCGATGATCGCAATCGATCTCCCACTTCCGTCATTGGGAGCTAAAACGTTGACATTCATAAGTTCGCGAAGGAACTGCGCATATCTGGCCACGGTCGAAGCGTCACCTTCGATTCCGCCACCGGTCTCATTACCACCGCCACCAATGTCGCCGCCACCGCCACCAATGTCGCCGCCACCACCACCAATGTCACCGCCGCCGCCGCCAATATCGCCACCACTCCCGTATATAGGGATATATTGAGCGCTCGTTGCGACGGAACACGCGACCGCCAAGCAAAAACAAAAAGCTGTAATGAATCTGACTTTGGGTAATTTCACGAGTTGAACCTGCTGCAATTGTTATGCCCAGGCGCGCGATGGCTGCAACATTCGCTGAGGTATTTCGACTGTTACTATGCCTCACAAGCATGTAACTATTTCTGTGAAGACCAAAACCTCGGTAGCGCTGGACGAAACCTTGCTAAAGCCTCGTGCGGCCATGAAATGGAATGATCATTTCGTGATTCTAGAAATTTCCTTAAGCCTTTTTGAGAGAAAACTTCTTTCTGATTTGGTTCGCGCCAACTTAAGGGCTTGCGAAAAATAATGCTCCGATTTTTGTTTGCTCCCGAGTTGCCCGTGGATTTCACCAACGATAGCTGGATACATGTAGTATTTTAATCCATCCAGATATTTTTCTACTTTTTCTAATTCGTGAACCGCGCTCTTAGGTCCGTCTTTCAGTAAAACCACAGCGATCCGATTGAGCGTCACCACAGGAGATGGCGATAATCTTTCTAAAAGCTCGTAGTAATTTAAAATTTGCGCCCAGTCTGTTTCTTCCCACGTCACGGCAAATACATGGCAGGCAGCAATGCCCGCCTCAAGGTGGAATTTGGAAAGACTATTTTGCTGCACCGACAAGTTCAAATATTTAGCACCTTCTTGAACGAATCGTTGGTCCCATAGCTTTCGATCTTGATGTTTCAACAGAAGGATATTTCCAAACGCGTCTGTTCTTGTGTTGATCCGTGCGCGATGAAAAAGCATCAAGGCCATAAGCGCATATATTTTTGAATCCTGTCCGACTGAATGCCGAATCAATTCTTTTGTCAAAAAGATGGCTTCATCACACAACTCTTCGCGCACTAAATCATCACCCTCAGAGGAGCTATAGCCCTCGTTGAAAAGTAGATACAAACTTAGCGAGACAGCTTCGAGGCGTTGTGAGAGTTCACTTGCAGGTGGCAGGTCAAATTCAATTTTTTCTTCGCGCAGCTTCTGCTTTGCCCGAACAATTCTCTGGGCGATAGTTTCCTCACTAGCTAGGAACGCCCTTGCTATTTCAGAGACGCTAAAGCCACAAGCTGTTTTCAAAAGAAAAGCCACTTGGCTTTCAATAGATAAAGCGGGATGGCAGCAGAGAAAAAACATCCGCAGCTCATTGTCGCTAACTTCATCGGAGAAAAAAGAATTGGGTTCAATACTTGAGGTGCCAATTTCTTTTTCAGAAACAGGGATATTTCGTCCGGAATGGTTCAGCTCATCGAGAACCATGTTATATGCAACTCGGATGAGCCAGTGGAGCGGCTTCTCGGGCCTGCCTTTCAGCGGCCAAAGTTGGATTGCCTTGATAAAGGCTTCTTGGGTGGCAGACTCGATGGAATCGAGTTTCGCTGGACCAAATTGGCGCAAGAGCGCACTCACAATCTTTCGATAATGCCGCCTAAAAATGTCGTCAAAAGCTGACTGTTCGGGCCATGGGCCTTCCATTAGCCATGGAATTTACAATTAAAATCAAGTGGTTACAACCAATAAGATTTGGCTAAAAATATTATCCCGAACGTTGTCGATTTTTGAAGGCCCCATTCGTCCTTGGATAAGAAGGCCAATAGAAAAATAAAAAAATAGGAGCACGCAAATGACACAATACATGTTGTTGATCCGAAATGAAGACACTGACTTTTCTAAATTTTCGGCTAAGGACTTTCAGGACTTAATGAAAAAATATAAAGATTGGACCCAGAAAATCGTCCAAGATGGTACCTACGTTTCCGGTGAAAAGCTCACTCATGATTTGGGCAAATCGCTCAAAGTCAAAAGCGGAAAAATCATAGTGGATGGTCCCTACGCCGACACCAAGGACGCAATCGGAGGATATTATATCATCAAGGCAAAGAGTCTTGATGCTGCAGTAGAAGTCGGCAAAGGCTGTCCCGCATTGTCCTATGGCGGCAGCTTGGAAGTTCGTGCAGTGGACAAAGTGTAAGGGCGGAACTTATGTGCCCAGCATGTTTTGCGTCCATCGCGATCTACAGCATCGGAGCCACTTCGACGGGCGGCTTGGCTGCGCTTGCGATGAAGAAATTCCGTCTGAATAAAAAATCAAAACTAAAATCTATCGGAGTAAAAAATGAATCAACCGAAAATTGTGTCGCGAAGTGAATGGCTTATTGCTCGTAAGCAGCTGCTAAAGATCGAAAAGGAAGCCACCCGTCGACAGGATGCTATGAGTGCAGAACGACGCAATCTTCCGATGGTCAAGATAGACAAGGAGTATGTCTTCGAGGGTCCAAACGGATCGAAAAAATTGGCTGATCTTTTTGAGGGGCAGCGCCAACTTATCATTTACCATTTCATGTTCGACCCGAGCTGGGAAGAGGGGTGCAAGAGCTGCTCCTGCTTCATGGATAATTCAGCCGGAAGCCTCATTCATCTAGCGGCACGCGACACCGCGTTTGCAGTGATCTCGCGCGCACCTTTTAACAAAATCGAGGCGTTCAAAGCACGGATGGGTTGGACCTTCCCTTGGTTTTCTTCGTTTCAAAATGATTTCAACTACGATTTCAACGTCACCATTGATCCTGAGAAGGGCGAATACGTTTACAATTTTGAAAAAGCAAAAACGCTCCTTGAAAAAGGCGAAATCTGGTTTCCCAAAGGTGAGCTGCCGGGATTGAGTGTTTTCTTTCAGGACAGCGGAAGTATCTATCACTCCTATTCGACCTATCAGCGCGGCCTAGATTTGTTTCTCAATATGTATAACTTCCTGGATCAGACTCCTCTCGGACGCCACGAAGAAGACGCTCTGGGGCAATCGTGGATTCGTCATCATGACAGGTATGGCGGTGTCGATTAAGACTTAGCCAAAGTAAAAAAAAATCGCGATCCGCTACCGACCTCGGATTCAATCCAAATCCTACCGCTATGCATTTCGACGATTTTTTTACAGATAGAAAGGCCGAGACCAGATCCTTCGACTTTAGAATGAGAGCGCTGAAAGGGCTCAAACAATCTCTGGCTCATCGATGGATCAATGCCAACCCCGTTGTCCCTAACCGTGAATAGCCAATGATCCCCGCTATCTTTTGCATCCAAGAAAATTTCTGGCGCACGTTCTGACCGAAATTTCAGTGCGTTAGAAATCAAATTCTGAAACAACTGAATGAAGTGGGTTGAGTGACCTAAAACAAAAGGTAACGCAGACGAAATTTGGATCTTAGCGTTACTCTCAGCGATTGCAGCCTTAAGGTTGAGTTGCACCGTCTCAACAATTTTCGACAACGAGACGGTCTCTTTTGGTAGGTTTGTGTCGTGTTCGGATTTGGCGAATTCCAATAGATCAGAAATAAGTTTTGTCATCCGCGTAGCTCCTGAATTGATCAGCTCAACCCAATTGGCCACGTCACCGGTGGTTGTGGTTGTAGTTTTAGATATGAGTTGTGCTGCCATCAAAATGGTAGTCAGTGGACTTTTTAAGTCATGGGCGACTATTGACGAAAACCGCTCGAGCTTCTCATTAATGACCGAGAGATCGTGATTTTTTTGTTTGATCTGTTCTTCGATATTTTTGCGCGAAGTCACATTTTGTAAAACAACATATCTAGCTCCGCCTTGGTCATCCATGATGTGCGCACCTTTGAGCATTATCCAGCGTACCTGGCCATCAGGAGGAGAAACGCGATATTCAAGTTCGATTGGGCCGCCACGAGAGGCGACCTCGTCCATCGCATCTATGACATGTTGACGGTCATCTGGGTGGATTATTGAGAGTAAAAATTCCCGACTTAGTTCAGTGTCTTCGTTCTCAATACCAAGTAATCGGCACACTTCCGGAGACTTATATTTATAGTTCACGCGAGTACGGCGATTAGGAAGCGCCACCATGCCGGCAGACTCAAGAGCAAGTTTAAGCTGACACTTTGTTATTTCAAGTTCTCTTTTTTGTTCTTGAAGACTAAGTTCATTCTCTTTTCTCTTAGTTATGTCTTGGACCACCGCAAGAATATGAACAGCTTTCCCATCGTCCCCATAAACGGCGTGACCGTTCGACTGAAACCACCGGATCTTGTCATTTTCAACCGGGACTCGATATTCGATATTAAAATCTCGGTGCGAATTGACGGCCTCATTTATTTTATTTTCAACCGATTCGCGATCATCTTGGTGAATATATTTAAGGCCATCATGATAAAGCCATGAATTAGAAGGTGGATTGACTACTGAGTCCATTGTGGACTGATTAGACTTGGTAACGACACTTGATTCGAGATCCCATTTGTACGCACTCATGTTGACCGCCTTGAGTGCAAGGCTTAACCAACCGCCAGCGCAGCCCGAACTTGTTTCTTTGAGGTCATTGTTGGATTTTTTAAGGTGCTGATTTTCCGTCAGTTCCATTGCCCCTCACTTAGCGAATGTTCTTTTGCCTTGGTTTTATATTGCTTCGTCATCGTGGTGACAATGCACAAAACGCATGAACGTCGCTGACGCATTCCATAGATCACGAAAATTTAATTTTCGCCGAGGCTAAGACGAAACTACATCACTCGTTTGCCAACTTCAGAGAAGCCGAGGGCCCCTTACCACTCCCCAAGTTTTATCTTTAACGATTTAAGATACTGATCAATTGTCGTCGAGTGCCCCGTGATAAACTTCGAAACAACACGGTAAATGGGATTGTAGACCTCACCATTTTCGGTGATTGATAATTTGCAACCTTCACCGTCTGAATGTGCGGGCAATATTAGGTAAGACGTCACAAAGAGCAATTTCCGTCACTCGTTATCAAAATTGGCAAGTCGCTAGAACCACGTCATCTTACAGCGGTTGGCACGCTTGCATATTACGGTGACAACCAAACCTTATCCTTTAGGAGAATTTATGAAGTCGATTGCGTTCTTAATCGTCGCTTTTGCAATCTCGGCAAATGCGCAGAATCTTGGTAAGACCCCGACATGTGGAGTGATAGACGAAATGATGTCCAACAAAGACGGATCATTAACTATTGGCTTTGTTGCTAATGGCCAAGCAGGCCAAAAATTTGGAAACGTGCTTAAAACGTCAAATCAAGCCGACATGATTGTGTTGAGCACTGCTAAAACTACAAAGAAGAAGGTCTGCATTTACGAAATTACGGGCCTAGGATCTGACGAAACACCAGCAACGTTTTCGTCTGTTTCTCTCGGCTACTAAGACTGGAAAATAGCCGCCATTCACTTGGCGGCTATTTAGAAGGTCGACCGTAAGTTAACTTCGTGAGGCAACTTGGCGATGTGGCTGACGAGAAGAATGCTTTTTATAACTGGCGATTTTTCGATCAAGTTGACGATTCGCCTTACGAGTGACGGCAACCGCCTTTTTAAGAGCCTTTAGTTTTGCTTGGCGGCTCTTGAGTATGCGTTGTTGCCCGGCCAATATATGAACCTGATTTTTAATTTCGTGGTTGGTTTTGTTTAATCGTGCATCTACTTTTTTGAGCTGTTTATTGACTTTCTTATTGTTCGATTCTGGCGGAGTCGTTTCATTATTACTGTAAATCTGACGTAGAACAGGAGACTGCTGATCGAAAGAAGTCTCTGTCGTCTTAAACTCTACCGATGACACTGAATCATCGACAAAATCATCTGTCGCAAACGAGGGTGAAGTTACAAAAAGTACCGGTAAAAATAAAATAAGACCGGAGTAATGGCTTTTCATAACTAACCCCTTAATTGCGCGATGCCGGCAGACGAACATTTAAAGATCCGCCGTGCCTTTTCACGTCATTTGCTACTTGGATGGCCACATCTACTCGGCCCGCGCCTTGTAATAGATGTATATAATCTTCAGCGACTGTTATTTGAATGACTTCTGGTTTCGATTCGAGTGCGAGCTTATATTGTTTGGCGGCTTGATCAATTTTGGCTGTCTTTTCATAACACTTGGCCAATCCATAATGCGCACGACTCAAGTCATCAGCACGCGGTGGTCGAAATCTGTGAAGAAGTGGTAAAGCCTTTTCATAGACAGCAATCGCCTCCAACTCTGACCCGGTTCTTCGCAAAAGGTCTGCCAAATCCAAAAGATCACCAACATCAGGATATAACTTTGAAAGCTCAGTCAAAGCGTCAACTGCACACGAATACTTCTTACGAGCTTCGCAGATATCTGAAATTCGGCGAAAACTGTGAGCATCTGCAGTCCCAATGGCTTCTGAAAGCTTCAACGGTATGATTTCAAGACTGTATTGATCCCAATTCACGACCTGAATAAAAAGGCCGACAAGTAATAGACAAAATATAATGATGATCGTCGCGGTACGGCGCTGACCCTGCCTTTCACGGTCAGCAACGGTGATACTCGTGTCGATCCAAAAGTGGCTGGATTCAGAGTATTCATCATCTATTCGAAAGGTCTTGCCAGAAATTTGCATGCAGGCGCCCCCGAGGCTTTGTATCTAGGCTAGTCTCAATGCAATGCACGGGCCCGTCGAAAGCGCGTACGTATGCCTGCACACCAAAACGATGTCTATGACCGCCGCAAATGATCAAAAGTTCGGCGCAGATTTTTTGCCGAATCTCATTTTGGGACGGTGATCTGACCTATTGGTCTTTGGTCCATCTTCATTCTCGTTTTGAGTCAGCCGATAGTAAAATATGGTGCGCCCACAAACCATTCTATTTCTAATTTTGCTTGTTTTAGCAACACAGGCGAACGCCGTCGATTTTAACCTCGACGTAAACGGTATCTACTTCTCTGACAATCTAACTTCGACCAACAAGACGGCTGACACTGAGACTCTGGCGACCGCATTTGCTGGGTTTGGTATCGACAAGAAAAATCAATATGAGGTTGGCTGGCATTACGCAAGCCTTAGCACTTCAACGACCACGGGCACGACGGTCTCGACTTTTGCCGCCTCAGAGATGGGCCTTGGGATTGTGGCGTATTTCAATAAAGACCGCACGTTTCGCGTCAGCGTTGCTTACGATCTCGTTTCTACGGCGAACTATACTTATACCGG
>Ga0207013_1073_pt2 | contig 26006 bp, 29 predicted proteins | sample Alteio_BWMinCont_55_FD_153501 | JGI IMG/M metagenome (GOLD analysis project Ga0207013, IMG submission 153501) | Enriched cells from forest soil in Barre Woods Harvard Forest LTER site, Petersham, Massachusetts, United States -... | ecosystem: Environmental > Terrestrial > Soil > Temperate forest >...
GGAACTCGCTATCGGCCAGTCTAGTGATGCGAGTACAAATGCCGCAGGAAGAATGGCAACGGCTTCGGAGGTCGATCAGATCTTCAAAGATATGGTGGCCATTAGCAATCGAAGGCTTGGTGAGCGTTATATCTTTGGTGGGTACAAAACGACGAAATCCCCTTTTAACCATCTTGGAGAATACAAAGGGGATAGTGGTGGAATTCAGGTCGAAGTCAATAAGGGTGTTTATACAACAATTAACTTACCGGGCGATAAATTATTTTTGGGTAGGGATAATGCACTTGCACAGGTTCCCGAAAATCGAAGGGGCGCAACAACACCTAATTACCCCGGTGCGGAACCTCCGAAAGAAGAGAATGTTCAAGTTCGAGGGCCTGCATCCATCGGGCTTGACGAAAATTTAGATAAAAATGGTAGGCCTCTTCAAGACAAGGCCGAAAATGACGTCAAACCTCAACCGCCATCGGGAGAAAATCTTTTTGCCACGATGAAAGCTTTATCTGATGGGCTTCGTGCTAATGATACGGTGGCTATTCAAGATACTTTGGAAAGACTTGATGCGGGTCTTGAACAGGTGGTTTTTGCTTCGTGGCCAGGTAGGTTCAAGAACCTCCTCTTTAGAGAATACCATGGCCTCCCTTATGCATAATAAAGTGGACGATTCAGCTCAGCTCAGCACAATTGAAGATGCTGATGCTTTTGAAGTTTTTACTGACATAACCAAAAATGAAAACACACTTAAAGCCACACTTCAAACTTCAGGCAAATTGATTCAGCCTAGTTTGCTTGACTTTTTGAGGTAGTACGGATAACTGATGAAGCAATTTAAACAGTTGCCCCGATCACAGGAAGTGGCAAGCATCCATCGCTAGGATGTTAAGTTGTAGGAGATTTAAATAATGCTAGTATTGACTAGGAAGTTGGGCGAAAGCATTGCTATTGACGATCATATCAAAATTGTCGTGGTACAAATCAAAGGCAAGCAAGTACGTCTAGGCATTGAAGCTCCCAAAGAAACTAAAATTCATCGCGAAGAAGTGTACATGGCCATTCAGGAGCAGAACAAGGTCTCTTCGACCACTAGTTCTGACGACACAAAAAAGGTCGCGACTCTTCTTAAGCGTGGTTAAAATAGCGCAAGAGGCCTATTTTTACTCTTGCAGGTGGAATTATCTACTTGTTAGGCTGGACATGGAGGTCTAGGGACATGCAAATTCAAACCACACGGTTTGGCACAATCGAAGTGAACGAGTCTGATCTCGTTAATTTTAGTGAAGGTCTTCTCGGATTCGTTGAATTACGAAAATTTATTCTTCTTGATGATCCTAATGACGAAATATTTGCATGGCTTCAATCCTGTGAGCGACCTGCCATAGCCTTCCCCATCTTAGAACCTGAACTTTTTGCTGAAAATTTTAATCCCACAATTACCAAGGGGGACCTGCAAGCCATCAATCTGACTGGGAAAGACGGGATGCGCCTTTTTACGATCGTCACGATTCCCGAAGATGCAACACAGATGACGGCCAATTTAAAAGCGCCTGTAGCCATCAATATTGAGAAGCGCTTGGCTAAACAAGTTGTGGTCCAAGAAAACGAATACCAAATTAAATACCCTATCTTCTCTGAACTTCAAAAACGTGTGGTTCAAAACCCTCAGGCTGACCTCAAATCTAAAGCGATAAAAATGGGTGTTGCCGTTCGCCTTCCTTCAGTTCTTAAGGGCGCTCACCTCGACGCTTAGTTTTCTTCCCCGGTATAAAAAGCAAGTATAGATTTTGGAAAGAAAAGAAAATTCTCAGCTAGAATTGTACTTTTCGGAAAAAGTTTCGCCATTTCTTGTTTATCCAAAAGGCTTATGGACTCCACCATTTCCTTAATTTGAGCCGAATTGGGCTTGGCGATTAGTCCCCACAAAGTGAAATGTCGGGCCAATTTTACGCGAACTGACTTGGGTAGGAAGTGAATGAACGGCGCTATATAATGGGGTTCAATAAAAAAATTCTTATTGGGTGTCTGAACAAAAAAACTCTTTCCCACCCTCGCGATTTCTTTGGCAAAAGCTTGTTGATCATCAAGCGTCCCAACATGCTCAATTACAGAATTAGAATAGACAATATCAAATGATTTATCCCCATAGGGCAGCTTTCGACCGTCCCCTTGAACATAGGTGAATCGACCCTTAACTTCATTCTTCTTCGTGTCGATGTTAAGGAGGGTAATTTGAGGCTTTATTGGAAGAAGACTCCAGCAACCTTCATATCCGCCGACGTCAAGAATTTTTGTTTTGTCGGTTGGACGCAGAAGTTTCACGAATAGATTCATTCTTTTCACGCGGAAATGAGGCAGGATTTTACCGTAAACATCATGAATATTCACTATAGGGTGACCCTACCAACCCTTTTTTGAATTTGCCATTTTTTAAATTTCCCTTGAGAATATTTTAAAAAGGAGAAAAATATCTATGATCAAATTTTCGATTTCTATGGCTCTTTTAATTCTTTCGGTAAATGCTTTTGCCACAAAGGAAGCCAACTGTAACAAAAAGAACCTGGGTCCCGCTTGTCAGCAGATTTGTAAGGCTTGTGTTAAACAAGGCTTTGTGGTTGGAGGCGCCAGTGACGGCGACGGTTTTTGGGCCCAATGTGTTCGCCCCATAATGACGGGAACCGCTGAGCCTGAAAAAGCCGTTAAGGCTGGCCATACTCTACCTCCTGCCCCCGAAGGTGGCTGGGGACCCATAGCTAGCCAGTGTCAGGCTAGTAATCCCCGTTGGATGGAAAAGGGACACTCAAAGCAGAACTGAACTCGGAAAGAAAGGGGGCTACTCTCGAAGGGGCCCCTGTTTTTTCGCCAAAAAAATGCGTCCCAAGATTCGTCCAAGGAAAGCTCTAAAGCTATCGATATAGCCGAAGGCTGCAGGAACGACAACCAAAGTGAGAAGGGTTGAACTAATAAGTCCCCCAATAATAGCGATACCCATTCCCGTTCGGGATCTTGCGGCTTCACTTAATCCCATGGCAATGGGAAGAGTTCCAGCAATAAGAGCGACCGTTGTCATAAGAATGGGACGTAATCGGGTAAGGCCTGCCTTCATTAATGCTTCATCACGGGTCAACCCTTGCTTCATCAGTTGCAAAGTATAATCGACGAGCAGGATAGAATTCTTTGTAACGAGGCCCAAAAGCATGATCATCCCAATCATCGAAAATAGGTTCATAGATTGCTTAAATAAGAAGAGGGCGATCAAAGCTCCCGCCACAGCCAGTGGCAGAGCCAGCATAATCGTCAGCGGAGTGATAAACGATTCATAGAGGCTCGACAAGATAAGGTAAACAAACGTAATGGCTAGGCCGACGGCAATGATCATATTGATAATAAGGTCTTGAAAATCTTCGGACTGACCCTGAAAGGCATGGGTGACTCCCGGTGGGGGTTTAATCTCCGTAAGAATCCTCTCTGCTTCTTCGCGGATATTGCCTAAGGCTCCTCCAGGTCCCAAATCGCCGGTAATTTGGATAGCTCTTGAACGGTTAAGCCTAAAAATTTTAGAAGGACCTTGAGTCATCACACCTTTGGCAATGTCACTCACTTTAATAAGGTTGTTATTAATATTCGGAATATAAGTTTGGTCATAGAATTTATCAAGATCTCGCTCGTCGGCCTTGAGTCGTACCCTGATATTGTATTCTTCGCCCCCATCGCGAAACTTGGCCGCTTCAACCCCTTCCATCATCCCGCGAAGTTCTTGACCCGCCACCACCGTGAGAACTCCGTAACGCTGAGCTTTTAAAGGATCGATTTGCACCTGGAACTCAGGCTTACCCAGTCGGTAATTTGTGTCCAATTCGACCAGCCCCGGGATATTTTTAAATTTTTCAATCAGGGTGGATGCGTATTGTGAGAGCTCGTCTAGATTGTCCCCGGAGACAGATAACGTAAACGGCCTGTCGTTACTGCCGACAATGTTGAGATCTGCCACCTTAGGATTAGCGTAGGCAAAAGGTTTGAGTTCGTCACGAATAATGGCCTTGAGATCGTTAGTCAAAAGGGTGCGAAGTTTATAATTAATAAGGTGGATGTAAATATTGGAGACATTCGCTTCGCCCTGGTTATTTCCAATCGTTAATGCCGTCACATCAACTTCTTTGTGCCCCTTAACCACGGCTTCTACTTTTTGAGTTACTTCTTGCATGGCATCGAGACTGGTTCCCGGTGGCATTTCCAAAGTGACCTGAAATTCGCCGTTGTCGCTATTGGGTAAGAAAGTGGATTTGACGTGCTTCCCTAATTGAAGACTAAAGAAGAAAATAAAAACAGCGATAAGTAATACCGCCCAAGGGCGGCGCAGAGAAAAGGTTAGGATTTTTTTATAGATTTTCTCTAGGCCATTTTGGAAGGAATCAACAATGTGGGATAGGGCCGCCAAGAATTTCTGAATAATTCCCTTTGGAGGTGCGTTTGTCCCCGCAAAATAAGCAGATAGCATCGGGGCCATGGTCAAAGCATCAAATAGGGAGATCGCCATTGCAAAAACAATGGTGAGCCCAAATTGTTTGAAAAACTGACCTACGGTCCCTGATAAAAATCCGACGGGTAAGAAAACCGCTATGACGGTAAGAGTGGTCGCCACCACAGCCAAGGTCACTTCCCGGGTTCCTTTTTCTGCGGCCTCTTTGGGGTCTTCTCCTTCTTCAAGTCGCCTAAAAATATTTTCACGCACGACTATGGCATCATCGATCAGAAGACCGACCGCCAAACTCAGGGCAAGAAGGGTCATAACGTTAATTGTGAATCCCATAACGTACATAAGAATGAAGGCCCCGAGAAGAGAGTTGGGAAGGGCCAGGCCCGTAATAATTGTAGAACGTAAGTTACCCAGAAATAAGAAAACGACAATAACGGCTAAGAGTGCGCCTAAAATAATAGATTGTTTGACGTCGTCCACGTTGGCCTCGATAAAATGTGCTCCGTCCCGAACTAACCCCGCTTGCACTTTATCGCCACGAGCTACTAGAGCTTTATTTATGTCGGGAATTTTCTTTATAACATCGTGAGCGACTGCAACTGTATTGGCTCCTGATTGTTTGTGAATATCCAGAAGGATCGTCGGCTGGCCTCCTACAAAGCTTCGTGACTTTTCGTCTTCAAGGCTGTCTCGTACTTCACCGAGATTCCCTACAGTGACAGGAACTTCGCCACCCAGAAAGTTGACGACGGTATTTTTAATTTGATCTATAGATTTATATTCACCAATCGTTCGAAAAACAGTGTCTTTATTGCCTGCGGTGATTTTACCCACGGGCACATTTTGAGCCGAGGCGCCGATTCTTTCGGATAATCCTTGAATGGAAAGCTCGTGGTGCTTGAGTTGGGATCGTTCAACTTCCACTTTCACTTCTCGTTTCGTTCCACCAAGAATGTCGACTGATCCCACGTCGTTGACCTGTTCAATTCGAGGCTTCACCACTAGGTTGGCGATGTCATAAAGCTTAGCTGCCGTTACATTTCCAGAAACCGAAATCTTCACGACGGGCTGGTCTGAAACGTCCACCCGGGTGATGGTCGGGGCGTCGATTTCTTTTGGCAAAAGGGAGCGTATATTAGAAACTTTGTCGCGAACTTCCTGGCTAGCAAACTTGATGTCCGTCCCAAGAGTGAATTCTACGATGATTTGCGAAAGGCCTTCTTGGTTGTTTGAAGAAACGCGCTTAATTCCAGATACGGTCGAAACTTCGTCTTCGATCGGTTTGGTGATGAGCGTTTCAATTTCTTCTGGAGACGCCCCGTTATAGGTTGTCGAAACAACCACCACAGGGAACGTCACATCGGGGAACTGATCCACCCCTAGCTTTTCGAGGCTTAAGAAGCCCACGAGTAAGGTCACTAAAACTATACAACCAAAAAAGATGGGGCGTCTTATGGCGAGTCCGGAGAGGTTCATTATATCGCTCCATTATTGTAGAGACGTGCTTTAGCACGCATGGTGATTAGTTCGTTTTCAATCTTGAGTCTGGCGAGCTCAGCATCAGAAAAGTTATCCTCAAATTGAAGGACTTGAAAGCTTGTAGTCCTACCAGCTTTAAATCGCTCCCTTTCCCATCTTAGCTTCTCCCCCTGAAGCTTTTCCAACTCCCGAGCGAGTTCCAAACGAGAGAGGGCGTCCTTAAAATGTGTTTTGAGATCCTGCCAATCTTGGTCTAGATCAAACTTAGCCCTCTGGGCGGCCGCTTCGGCAGCTGCGATTGAAGCCCTATAGCCTTGGGCCATCTGATTGACATCCCCTTGATCAAGGGGAACTTTAAGAGTCAGTTGAGCTGTAAGATAGGGGTTATCTCCGTTCCACGAAGTCCCCGTTGCTGTTCCAAAGTCAGACCCTCGTCCGTCGAATTGATAAGAACCAATAAGTTCAATATCGGGCTGGTTTTTTATGTCATTGGCTTTGGCTTGAGCCTTTTGATTTTGTGCATTGGCTATGGCAATAAGGACGTCGGCTCGCTCTCCCGTTCTCTTGATTTCTTTTTCTATATCTAGGTCCATGAGTCCTGAAACGGGGAGCAATGTTTCAGCTACGGAGTCTCCCGCGACATTTCTTAGAGAATTAAATTGCATGCTCGCTTCTCTCAGAACTTCAAGATCGTCTTGATAATGAAGCTCCTTTGTTTTTAATGATGCGAGAGATTGTAGGAGGTCAGATTTGTCCGTCACATTCATCGAAACGCGCTTTTGATTTCTTTTTAAGATCAGATCGGTCCTCTCTATGGATTCTCGGTCCAGAGCGACAACCTCTCGGTTTAAAGCCAGGGTCCAATAAGCATTTTCAGCACTAAAAACAATTTGCTCGCTTGAATATTGGCTTTGAAGCTCCAGAGCTTTTAAATTCTGCAGAGTGGCTTCTTCGTTTGCTTTTGAAAGACTGGCTGCAAAATCCTTCCACAGGGGCTGAGTGATCGTAATTTCTGGAGATCCGGTATAAGCAATATAGTTGGATACGGGAAATAAGGTGGAATTGATATACCGAGAATAGGTCCAATTATAGTTTAGTCCCAAAAGGGTTCCTGTTCTTAACTTTTGTTGGACGCCAACCCCCGCCCCTTCATTAAGGCCTTCGGTTCCAAATCCCGAGTTGATCGAAGCAATTCTTTTATCATCAGAGTAGCTCAAGTTCCCAGTGGCATAAGGCATGAAGTCCAAGCTCGCTTCGCCTGCACGCAATCTATAAGATTGAGCATTGAGTGCATTGGCTTTTATGGTTTCATTTTGTGACCTCACTTGAGCCAAGTAATTCTCAAGGCTGAACTGTGCGCCTTGTGCTAACAAAGAAGAAAAAGATATAAACCCTAAAATAAACGACTTCATTGTATCACTCCATCAAAGAAAATTGTCGTAATGATCTTGTTAATATTCTCAGGAATTTCTTTTTCAGACAGTCCTCGAAAAAACAATTCCGGGCGATTTAAGAACCTGTGTTGTAGAAAGCCCACAAGAAGAAGCATAAGAGCCGAAGTAGCCAGTTGAGGGTTTAACTCTTTCTTAATGATTTTCTTTTTCTGACCAAAGGCTATATATTCGGCGAGATTATGTTGGGTTATAGACATGAAATCAATGACCATATTTTCTAACCTCGGCAGGCCTTCCATGACTTCCCTTTGTATAACCCGAAAAAAATTGAAGTTTTGTGTTATCTGCAAATGCATCTGTTCAATATGAACGCGAAGGCGCGTTTTATACTCTTCAGCGTTTTGAATCTCGCTTGCGTTCTGCAGGAGATCTTGGAATCTCGTGATTTTTTCGTTATAAACTCTCTCAAAAACCGATTTATAGAGACCTTCTTTTCCCTCGAAATAATATGAAACCAGACACACGTTGGCTTTGGCCCTTTTGCATATTTGGCGCACGGTAGCCTCTTTGAAACCTACTTCTGCAAAAACCTGCAGGGCTGCGTCAAGAATTTCATCTTTCTTTGACGGGTCTAATGGCTTCGTGAACGGAGTTAACTTCATTCTTCGATTTTAAAACAGGTGTTTTAATATTTCAATCATTTGTTTTATAAGGTATAAATCGCAAATGGAACAGCTTGAAGAAAAACGCCGCCAAATTTTTAATTTAGGACTCGTGAGCCTCTTCAACGATCTGTCCAGTGAAGTTGTGATCCGCGTTTTACCCCTGTACTTGATCATTGTTGTCCAGGCCTCGGTTTTTGGGGTGGGTATAATCGAAGCCATTGCGGAATCCACGGCGACCTTGGGAAAGCTCTTATCAGGTTATTATTCTGATCGGCAAATGAAGCGAAAGCCACTGATCTTTGCCGGGTATGCACTATCCGTCTTAAGTCGACCCCTTATTTTGTTCCAACCGACCTTAGTTGTAGTGAGTCTTTCCCGATTTTTAGACAAAATTGGTAAAAGTGTTCGTACGCCGGCGAGAGACGCCCTTATTGCCGATCTTAGCGATAGTGAAAATCGAGGAAGAAACTTTGGAATCAACCGAGCCCTTGATACCTTAGGGGCGGTAATCGGATTACTCGGAGTATATGCCTTCTTGCGGCTTGCCCGCCTCAACGATGCTTTAGCTCTGAAGACAATATTAGCTTGGGCATGCGGAATAGGATTTGCCACCCTTATTGTCCTAGGCCTTGGGGTTAAAGAAATGCCCCCTAAACATTTAGCGCAATCTAAGATTTTAAAATTGTCTTTGATGGGTTTGGATTTAAGAATTCGATTTTATCTCGTCATTGGATTATTTTTTGCCCTGGCTTCTTCAAGCGATGCTTTTATCATAGTACGGTTTAAAGAAATTGGCCTCTCTATGGGGACGATTTTTTTGATTCTAGCGGGATTTAATATTGTTTCGGCGTCTACGGCTTTTTATCTTGGTCACCTTTCGGATAAAAGAGGACGCAAGATTTTTTTAACCATGGGTTGGCTCATTTACGCTTTCGTGTATTTTTTCTTTAGCTTAAGTCAATCCACCCCTCTTCTTATTGCGGTCTTTTTATTTTACGGTCTTTTTTATTCTCTCACCGATGGCATTGAAAAAGCTTTAGTCGCTGATTTTGCACAAGGGGAGCAGAAGGGCCAAACCTATGGATGGCTAGGCCTTATTCAGGGATTGGCCGTCATCCCCGCTAATCTCATCTTTGCCAGCCTTTACGAAAAAATGGGATCAGCTTGGGCTTTTCGTTCGTCTGCGGTTTTTGCGATGGGCGGGATCTTGCTCTTAGTGTTTTTTAATCCTCAAAGTGTAAAATTTAATCCCCAAGGTTTAAAAAGAGAGGTCCTATGAAAGAAGAAGATGATTTCGAAGAGCTCCAAGAGGAAGAAGGTGACCGTTTGCCTGAACAACCCGATGGCCATTTTAAGAACTATATCACTCCAAGTGGCCTAAAGAAATTGAAGGCTGAGTATCACCAACTCTTTCACACCGAAAGGCCCAAGCTTGTCGAGACGATTTCATGGGCCGCAAGCAATGGAGATCGGTCAGAGAACGGGGACTATATCTACGGCAAAAGACGACTTCGGGAAATTGATCGCAGGCTGAAGTTTTTGGGGAGGCGCCTAACCTCAGCGGTTCTTGTTGAAGTGGCAGGCCAATCCAGGGACACTGTTCTTTTTGGAGCCAAAGTCACCATCGAAGATGAAGACTCTAAAAGACTGACTTACCACGTCGTTGGGGAAGACGAAATTGACATCGAAAAACGCAAGATTAGTTGGGTCTCCCCCATGGCCAAGGCCCTGTTGAATGCAAAACTGGGGGATTCGGTAGTGGTGCGCAGGCCCAACGGCGAAATAGAGGTCAGAATAGTTAAAATCGAATATTTAAGCGAAGAGTGAGCTTTACAATATTTACTCATTGGTGATAATCCAAGAGTCTATGTTTTTGTCTATATTTCACGAGGGCCAAGATAGCCGAAATAGCAGCGAGTCGATGGAGACTGTGCGGTATCTTAAAAATGATGCCGTTATCGTTTATCCTACTGACACGGGCTACTCTATCGGATGTGCTTTATTCAGCGAAAAAGCTACAGAGAGAGTCACCCAAATTCAGCTCAGACCGGCGGACAAGCCGTATACGGTTATGTGTAGCGATATTGAAATGGTTCGCGAATATGCGGTTGTGGACGAATTTGCTGAATTTTTTCTAAAGCAACATCTGCCTGGTCCATACACTTTTATTCTGAGGGCCAGTGACCGTGTGCCCCCCTTAGGGGGTCTGAAGAGGGAATCTGTTGGCATCAGGATTCCGGAGCATGAAGCGACTTTGGAACTTATTCGTTATTTAAAAGCGCCTTTTTTAAGTTCAACAGTGCGGATGGAAAATGGCCCCATAGACCCTTTATCTATTGCCCGGTGGTACCACGGCCGAATTGACGGGGTAGTGGATGGTGGAACCATAGCGCCTCGAATCACGAGTGTAGTGGACCTCAGCGAAAACTCAGTCAAGGTTATCCGGGAAGGCGTAGGACCCGTCAATTTTTTCCGATCCATGTAAAATTAATCCGCTGTTCTGAAAAATTGGCTGCACAAAAAGGTTTACCTCCAATATAAAGCTTTCACAGTGGCAGGTCTTTTGCTCTCATTTCTCACATACTAAAAGTTCTGCACTGGAGATGAAGTGTTTTTTGAAAAAAAGAGGTCCTTGTTTCCCCTGATTTTCTCCATTGTTTTTTTGGTGTCTCTCTCTGGGTTTGGCAATACCCCTGAGAGCGGGGACCAAATGGGGAACAGCTCGACCAAAGAAGAAGCGGCTCCGGCATCTAGTGATAGGGGGGCTAATTTTCTGGATTTTGGACTTTCCGAAGGGGATACGTTTACGGCGCGATCTTCTCTCGCCTTTTCTGAGGGTAGAGGCAAACTTTTAAAAAATATAACTCTCCAGGTTGTAAAGGTAACTCCATCAGAGATGACCGTGCTCATAGATGGCGGAAAATTTTATCCGGTGCTCTCAGGCCAATATGTTCTCAGAGCTACACAGGTGTCTAAAAAGTTTCAGTTTATCCATCTTATGTCTGTGCCTCCTACCAACCCAATTCCCAATCCGAAGCCCCAACTCATAAAAACTTTAATCGTGGCCGTAGGGTTTGGTGACGACTCCGCTAAAATTGCGAGACTTACTTTTAGTTTGTTCGCCGGGGCAATGGAGAGGAATTCCGTAATAGCCGACGTCATAGAGGCTTCACCCAGCAATTGTACGACGCGTTTAGCGTCGGCTCGTCTCATAGATGAAGCAAAACCTGTAAGGTGATGTTCTTCATATAAGAGATAGGTTTATTTTTTAACTGTCGGCGGGGTTAAACCCGTGTTCGGTGGAAATTTCTTTGTAGCTCCAAATTCCCTTCGAAACCTACCGGTTTTTGCCTGACTACTCTGATTAGTCATGCGTGTTTCATCTTTGATCCAGGCTTTATCGGCACAAAGCATACACAACCATTTAGCTTCAATACTGCGGTTGGAGTGTTCGTAAAACTCTACGTCGGGGGAGCTTTTATTGCAGTGCCCACAATCCGTGCGAATATGATGAGCGTGGACACCATGCTGGGCAGGACCTTTTTTTTCAATCTTCTGACGCCGTTCTTTTTCTTTCTCTAGAGCCAGAGCATCTTTTGAAATCAGCCCCGCCTTGATCATTGCATCTTTCATTGAACTCATGACTCTATTTTGCCTAAAATAGAGAGATGCTTCAAGCTTTTCTTGACTGGCGAAAAAGATATAAACAATACGAACCGGCTATCTTTTTTACAGCTGGATTTTTATTTGATGTCCTCTCTTTGAGAAGAATTGATGATTGGCTAAAGCTTGGTTTTCAAATATTTTTTCTTATTTTATTAGGTTACTTTCTTATTCTTCAATACCGTTCAGGCAAACCCGACTGGCAAATTCCTAGGGCCCTTAGAAAAATTTGGCCTTATCAGATCGAATTGGTTCACTTCTTTTTTGGCAGTCTCCTGAGCGCCTTTGCCATCTTTTATTTTAAAAGTGCCTCAGTTAGCCGTTCGGTCATATTTATGGCGCTTATTATAGTGCTTATGATCGTCAATGAACTTCGATTTGTTCGAAAACAGGGGGTTCAGTTCAGGGTTATCCTCTTTTCATTCTGTTTGACCTCTTTTCTTATTTATTTCTTTCCGGTGCTGAGGGGCTCGATGGGAGTATCTATATTCTTAGCCGCGGTAATTATAGCTACGGCATTGACGGCTTTATTACTTCTTAAAATGGTTAAAAGAGATTCCTACGACGTAAGACGAAAATCATTTATTCAGATGGGGATTCCCTCCCTTGCCGTGAATCTTACTCTCGTAATCTGTTACTTCTTAAAAGTTATTCCCCCAGTTCCTCTTTCTATGACATTTGGGGGTGTCTATCACAAGATTTCTAAGGTGAATGGGGCTTTTGAGCTTTATTCCCAAAAGAAATGGTACGATTTTTGGAGCCATGGCGATCAACAGTTTCTCGCTAGAAATGATGAGCCTGTATTTTGTTTTGTCCGAGTCTTTGCTCCCGCCCAATTTAGCCATAATATTTTCTTGAGATGGCAACTTTATGACAACCGCCTCAAGGAGTTTATGGATCAGGATCGAATTGGCATGAATATATTTGGGGGGCGATCCGAAGGGTTTAGAGGTTTTGCTTTTAAAAGCCACTACCAGCCTGGAAAGTGGCGAGTGGTAGTAGAGACAGACGATGGGAGGCCCATTGGAGAAATCCCTTTCACCCTTGAAATAGATTCTTCCGACTCGCCACGAGTGTGGATGGTTGAGGAGGGATAGCTGGAACCTCGACCCAAATTTTTTACGAGAATCTGTCTCGGTATTTTAAACTTAGGACTAAAAATAGGGGAAGAAAAAGCAAAGCCAAAACAGCTGGGGGAGGACCTTCTGAGTTATCGGAATTTTGAGCCAGGCTACTTGTGAGAACTCCACAACCGAAAGTCTTATCGCTAAAGGGCTCATTTCTCGGATAGAGATATGTAATTCCATCGATGTCGTCTTGGGCTAGGGCAAGTGTGGTTTTGCCAGTAGAGTTATAGTACATCAGCGCGGATTGATCTGAAGAGTGACCAAGTCCAATCACATGACCTATCTCGTGGGCCACTACAATGTTCAATATGGTTTGAGAAAAATTGGAAATATTATCATTTTTTCCCGCCTCAACGTTGAGCAAGATGTAACCGTATGTGATCGTGTTCCCGATCGTGCCAAATCGACCTACCCCTGCAGCAAAATTTCCGTCCAGGCCAGAGTCGGCACTAAAACTCGTATCGCAAACCAAGGTTGGGGTATCTGTTGCGGTTGCTCCCGAAAGAGTGGCTGGAGTGTCTGATGAAGGTCCACCTACCGCTAAAGTCAAATTACTGGTGGCCACCGAATTCCAAATTTTGACTGCTTCAGAGAGCGCCGTTGTGACACTTATGGTGGCTGGGCAATTTGCAAGATTATAATTGATCACTAGAAGTCTTTGCGTCCAACCGCCCTGGCTTGAGTTTGTGCTCCCCAAGGTAAAGCCCATGGCTACTTTACTAATCAATAAAATACTAACGAAAAGCAGTCTCATAAGTTTGACCCCTTAAGAACATTATAGGTCACCGTCAGCATAAGGCTAAATGTCAACCTGTTAGAAGGGTTTAGAAACCCTTCGGTCAGTGTATCAAATTGAAAATCAAAATCGCTCGTGCTGTAACCGAAGCCAAGATCAAGGGCCAAAGTAGATGCGTTTACGGTACTGCCCGGAAGGGCGTAAGTGGCCGTTCCGTTGCCGTTACCTTGAACGACCGTCCCACCTGACCCTTGAATGGTGTACAGGAGGTAAGCTGGGCCCGCGGACCAGTTGAAGCCTTCCCCATCAAAAGCCAGGTCCGTGAGCATCTTTTCTACGGGAAGAGTCAGTATCGCATATGAAGATTTAGAACCCCCGTCAACGGCGTTATGAGTGAGGAGAAATGTGTAATTGAGTCGTGGACCTATGGCCCATGAATTGTCTAAGAAGAAGTGTGTCTGAATGGCGAAAGGAAAAAATAACGGGCCTAAAAAACTTGGGGAGGCTGAACTCTGCTGGGAGACATTCATAAGATCGTGGGACAGAACACTCATTCCAAGATAAAGGGACTTCCCTTTAACAGCCCACGCTGTGTTTCCCAGGAGAAAGGCGCAGACGATCGCAATGAGATTAGAACTTCTCAGCTTTGGCACGGAACTCAACTGTAGCAAGTACGAGGCCCGTTGAGTAGATGGACGAAGGTAGGGTTTATAATCCTTGTTTCTCTGCGTCATTTTTATGTTGTTTAGCCGTGGAAGTTAAGGTACTACGTGGAACCCTAGAAGAGGAGTTCTTATGCGATTTTCATATATTATCCTTGCTGCATTTTTTATTTCGAGTTCAGTTTTAGGCGACCCTTGCCAAGATCGATTGGAAAAAGTGGCTCCTTTTTCACCCTCCTCATTCCTCCACGATTATGAATTAGGATTAGGTTCAAAAATTGTGTTTAAACAGCCGATGGTAGTTCCACCAAGTGGGGTTGTCGAGTTACGGGGTGTAATAAAGATAGGTCCGGACCCCAGAGAAGGTGGGGACGGATATGCCTATTCGACCTATTACAATTTCCAGTTTCCACGATCTCAAACTGTTCAAAAGTTGCCGGAGAATCTGGAGCTCACTGTAGTTGGGCCGGCAGAGGGACCTATCGAATTTAAAAAATATGCAGGCGATAGTCATATAAGCAAGCGTACTGTCTGGCATTTAGAAACACCTTCGGGCCAGCCGGTAGAATTGCAAATCGAATCACAACTGGATGTCCACTTAACCCATGTGGTTGAAAACCTGCATAATGTTTTGGACCTCTATTCAAATCTAACTCCAATTAAGTAGAAGATGTCGGGTGGCGCCGGAAGTTCGGTGTTTTGATGCCTTTTCGGTTCAATCTAATTCACACTGATGCGACAACGCGGGCCCGCAGGGGTGAATTTATCACCTCCCACGGCACCGTTCAGACTCCTGTATTTATGCCCGTGGGTACCCTGGCGACGGTTAAAACTCTAACAAGTACAGAGCTCGAATCCCTTGGAGCTCAGATTATCTTAGCGAACACGTACCATCTTCTTTTAAGGCCGGGTCCTGAAGTCTTTGAAAAGTTTGGCGGCATTCATAAGTTTATGGGGTGGAATAGGCCATTGCTGACTGATTCCGGAGGTTTTCAAATATTTTCATTGCCGCGCTCACGAAAAATCACAGAAGAAGGCGCGATATTTCAGAGTTATATTGAGGGAGATGAACATAAGCTGACTCCTGAAAGCAGTATAGCTATGCAACAAAGCATTGGCTCAGACATCATGATGGTTCTTGATCAATGTATCGCGTCCACCGCCGATTATGAAGAGACGAAAGTGGCGATGGATTTGACCCATCGATGGGCCTTAAGAAGTCTTGGGGCTCATAACACTCGTGAGACCCAAGCCATTTTCGGCATTGTCCAAGGAGGGGGCTATGAAGATCTTCGGATGCAGAGCGCAGATTTTTTAACACAACTGTCGTTTGATGGATTTGCTATCGGCGGACTTGCCGTGGGTGAAACAAAAAAAGAGAGGGAGGATTTTACTGAGCTTGTGGCGGGACTCCTTCCCCAAGACAAACCTCGCTACCTTATGGGTGTTGGAACCCCGCTGGATTTACTCGAAGGAGTAAGGCGAGGAGTGGATATGTTTGATTGCATCATTCCTTCAAAGATGGCCCAGCAAGGTAACGTCTATACCACTCACGGTGAACTTAAAGTATGTCAGTCTCAATATAAATTATCTGACGAAAAACTTGATAGCTCTTGCGATTGCGTTACTTGTGCAACCTATAGCAGAGGATACCTCCATCATCTCTCCAAATGCAGGGAGACATTGGGTTGGAGAGCTCTGGCCTTTCATAATATTTATTATTTTCAAAAACTTATGGCCGGAATGAGGGAAGCCATTTCAAAAAACCAATTTTTAGATTTTTATAAACGTACAATAGACGGCTGGAAGGGGGGCGAAACGTTAATGGATGTAGAGAGCTCCCGCGAGCACGGTGTATTATTTCATAGTAAGAAAAAAGATCGAGGACAGTTCATTTCTTATAAGTAGGATGCGTCCTATATTCCAGTGGTTTCTGTTTAGATTCCGCATGCGCGATACGATCTCTCTGTAGACACCAAAGGTTTTAAAGCCGATATCTTATTTGCCCCAGCAAGATCATCAAGAAGGTATTAAACAATCACTCTTCTCTAGGCCCTTCTCTCCTCTCATTTAAATATCTGTCCATTTTCCTAAGTCCAAAAACTTCAATGGCTGCTCTTTGATTGTGGGCTTTACAGAGGAGCCTAGCGTTTTCAAGGGTCATTTCACCACCCAAAGCCTTTGGCACTCGGTGGTCAATTTCTAAAAAATGTGTGGCACCACACCGTTGATTTGTAATGGGACTCATAAATCCACAACTCTTATCTCTGAGAATAACTTCTCTTCTTATGGAGATTTTTGAGGACGATTTCTTTTTCTCAGATTCTTTCACTATACGCGCCAAAGAAACGCTGCGTTGAGCTTTAGTTTTTCGCTCTTCTTTTCTTAAAGGGTCTATTTTATCAAGAACTATTTCAGCCATTTGGTCAATGAGGTCATTTTGAGTCATATTGGGGTTTTTATTACTGAGAAGAGATTTTATCCTCTCAAGTTTTTCTAAAACTTCAGTTTCAAGATTGAGAGTAGCCCGGGAGTAGTGGGGTGTAATAGATTTTAAACTTTCTTTTGGAAGGGGTTTGTCCCTTTGCAATTTAATAAGTTCCTTCTCACACTCCCTTGTGGATTTATTCTCTAAGCTCAAAAGAATTTCTTTTTTCTGTTCTATAGTCACAGTCTTATTTTCTCTCTCTTGAGATCTAAAATAACTCTGAGCTTGGGCCACCGCCGTTAGAGATAAGGCTCCCTCTTTAATTTTCCCTTCAATTTCTGGGATTTCAGACATAGCCCTCATGGCCTCTAACCTTCTTTGGGTCTGAGCCTCGGTATAACCCAGGTATTTAACGCAAAATATAAAGAGGCTTGAAAAACCATAGACGGCAAAGAGCCTACGGCGCCTGACTTCGCAAAGGTAATGCAGGATATGAGCTGTAAGCTCTCTTTCATCGCTCACTAGTTTTTTTACTTCAGAGATCAGAGCTTCATCTGATAGTTTTACGATTTCATTTTTCATAAAAAACCCCCTTTTTTCAAAAAAATTTATATCACGGTTTTAAAATCAGAAATCATGGCTTCTTAGCCGTCCAAGAACCCGGCGACCACTTCAAAACCCCTCACCCGTGGCCGGGTCAAAAACCCGGTCGCTGTGGGCCTTTTACGAGCTCTGAAGCAGCATTTAAAAGCAAAATAATTTCAGGTGCGAAACAAAACAAAATTCGATTAATATGCTGTCAAGAAATAAAAGTAAAAAATTCTTAATTTCAAAAACTTCGCGCCGCCGTGAACTCCAAGTCACCTAAGGCCTCTTCCCTTAACCGCAAATTTTTAATCCAGGAACTAAAAATCATCTCATCAGGTTCGTCCAGAACCAACCTCTAAGGAGCCTAAAGTATCGAACGATGGACTTACTAGTTGAATTACTAACCGAGCTGATGGACCCCTTAGTTGATTTACAAAGACTGTCTTGCAAGACCTATTTTATGGGCCGCAACTTGAAAAGTTAACGAGTGGTTTAGTCAGATCCTTTATTTGGTGTAGAGTTCTCTCACATATTTCATTTGTATTACTGGGTTTTTTTTGAGCTATCCTTTTGCTACCAGTGAACTGTAATATACTCCAAATGTTCTGTATGAACGGATGATCTACCTCCTTCAGTCCACTCCGGTGAATAGTTGTAATTTGTTTGTTTCAGATATTCTAAAATTTCATTCAGATAGACCGTATGTTGATCGAGGCCCGGCTCATATATAGATACGTAGTTCGGATCCACACCTATATCAAGAGGATACCTTGAGAAGACAAGAGATTTAAAGCCCTGCCCCGCCAATTTTAGAATAGAATCATCGACAAACTTTCGAACATGCTGGAGTCGCGTCGTGCGTGTATCCTCGACAATCTTTCTTAAAGAATCATGACAAATTTCAGCTGATGATTGAGAAGTGACCGTAAGAGCCACCAGGATTCCCGAAAAACTAAGAGCGATAGTTACAGTTCGAATACCCATATTTTACCCTTTTGTACAAATTGATATCGAGGGAGGTTACACCAAACGATGAAAAAGCATAATGTGTAATCTTTATCCAAACTCGAACTTTGAATCCAATAGGGTTGAATAAAAAGTAATTTAACCCTGGCAATCCACGACTGGAAACACAAGCGCTAAAACATGTGTGCTTTGAATAACAAATTGTTCCTGGAGTTATTTAAGTAAATTCTTTCGGTAGTTTTCCACAATCTTTTCAAAGATCATAAGAGCCTCTTTGGTTTTAGATGCCGAGGGGTGAGGAGAATTCGCCTGGAGATAGGCTTCCATTTGCCTTCCTACAGTTGTGATGTCTGGTAATCCGTAGGTTTGTCCTGACCCCGCTAAACGATGAAAGTGTTTTTCGATATTTTCCCAATCGGAAGATTCGATTGCGGCTCTGATCTCGGCAATGATTGCAGGGAGGCTCTCAAGATATTCTTTTTGTAGCTCTGCTACAACTTGATCTGGAAGGCTCATTTTAAGCCGCCTCCTTTACCGTCTTTTTAAGATCAAATTGGGGGTCGGGAATTATAAAATAAAATGTGCTTCCTTCGCCCAGTACCGATTTTACACCGATTTGTCCCCCATGTTGCTCCACCAAAGCTTTACAAATTGGGAGGCCCAGGCCAGTTCCCTTAATCACCTTTGAGCGACCTGAATCCGTGCTCCGGAATTTCTCAAACATATGGCTCAGGTCTTCAGGTTTAATTCCACTGCCCTTATCTCTGACCTTCACGATGGCGCTTTTACCATCTGGATAAGTATCATAACTGATTTCAACCATTCCATGGGGAGGACTAAACTTTATAGCATTGGAGAGAAGATTGGTGATGACCTGTTGAATCCGGTCTCGATCAATAGAGGCTTTAACGGGATAACCAGGTTCAATAATTTTTGCCGAGACTTTTGTGACTTCAAGAAGACCTTTCACTCCGTCTAAGGCTTCCTTTACGACCTCGCCGAGAAGGTGAGGTTTTCTATCCAGCGGCAGTTGCTTTGTCTCCATTTTTGTCAAATCAAGAATGTCATTGATGAGACGGATGAGGCGGTCTGTTTCTTTTTCTGCAATAGCTAGAAGTTCTTTGAGTTCGGGGTCAACCTTATAGAGATCGTCACTAAGAATTAGACTTAATGACCCTTTGACGGCGGTCATTGGGGTTCTAAGCTCATGGCTTGCTATCGAGATAAAATCGGTTTTGGCTTTATCAATTTCTTTTAAATCTGAAACTGTATCGCCCACCCTGCCGGCCATGTCGTAAAACTGGGCCTCTAAATCACTGATTTCATCGTTATTTTGTGTTTGAGGGGGGAGTTGAAAATGACCCGCTTGGAAATTTTTCATTTTTTCTGAAAGACGGGCCAGAGGGTAGAAGACTCGCCTTTTCATAAACTGCCCAAGAATGATGACTGTGACCAAGAATACGACCAAGTAAAGAATCAAAAAACCGCTGAGCGCTGAAGTGGCCGTGTCAGCGGAGTGTTGCAAAGGGTATAAAATCTTCTCTTGGTTTGAGACAAAATTTTTCGTGTTACGTAAGAGTCTGTGTGTAGCCGATTCATCGTGGGCCCCTCGCCATTCTTCTTCTATAGATCTGATTTGCTTTATTGATTCTTTATCAGAAAAATTAGATCGAAGGTCTTTAAACAAGGTTCGTATTTGTTTTCTTAAATTATTGAGATTGTCGTCGCTTCCTTCGACAACTCTGAGTTTATTTTCTTCAAAAAAACTTCTTTCTAAATCACCCGCCAGGGAGACTACTTTTTGCCCTCGAGCCGCGGCTTGGTAGGATTCTATAAGTTGATGAAGGGTATTCCAAAAGATAAATGCGTTACCGCCACTTATAAGAACAAGCATAAATAGAAGCCAACGTAGCTGTTTCTGAACACCTTGAGTAGCGAATGTCACGAAGCTTTGCTCCAAAGGTGTTTGCTATAGATCTTCTGAATTTCAGCGCAGAGTTCTTTTGCGTCAAAGGGCTTGACTATGTATCCTGTGGCGCCAACTTTAAATCCAGCTTCTATATCGGTCTTTTGATTTTTGGCGGTCATAAAAATAACGGGAATCATCTTTGTTTCAGGATTATTTTTTAGTTTTTGGCAGGTTTCTAATCCATCCATTATCGGCATCATATGGTCCAAAATAATAAGATCGAATTTTTCACTAAGAGCCTTCTCGTAAGCTTCTTTACCATTTTCAGAAGTTACGACTTCATGGCCTCCCACTCTTTGAAGGGTGAGTTTGGCTATAATTTTAATACTGGGATCATCTTCGGCCAGTAGAATTTTCATTAACTCACCTTCTTCTCTTCACTCAGAATATTTTTTCCCATCCAGAAGCGAATTCTCTGAAGTTCACTTTGATTCACCCCTACAAAATGAGCTCGAATAAAAAAGGTATTCTCTCGGGTTGGTTGAGGTAAACATTCGATAACTTTAAGATGAGGTCGATCGATTTGAATTTTTCCAAAAAGATAGCTGCTCAAGATAAAGTACGAGTTTGGAGCAATAGCAATCGGAGAAAACAGCGTGAGCCCTTGCTCTGAAATTGAGGTGATTTCAAATTTAATTTCCCATCGAGCCGTCGCCTGTACGGGAAGTTCGATATAATCCAAACCAGCTAGTTCTTTCTTCTTAGGAGCGAGGAGTCCGTTTATTTTCTCCAAAAAGAGATCAGGATCAATAGGTTTCACAATGTAGTCGACGGCCCCACATTCAAGCCCTTTAAGGACATCCTCTCTGTTTCGACGTCCTGTGAGCATGGCGACGGGAATTTCAAATGTTGCGGGATCATTCTTTACCTTGCGAACAAAATCAAAACCCGAACCGCCGGGCATGTTGGCGTCGGTGAGAATAAGGTCGAAGTTATCTTTCTTAAGTTTTTCAAAGGCTGTGCTGGAATCCACGGCTACGGCAACCGAGTAGCCAGAAAATTCCAGAATCTTTCTAGTCATTTTCAGAAAGAAAACGTCATCATCAACAATAAGCAAATGCGCCATGGAGGCCCTTTCCGTTAAGAACTCTAGCATCGATTTAATCGGATTTTTTGCTCCAAGATATGAGTCCAATATCTCAAGCCTGGACCTTTGTCTTATCAAGAGGCTCAGCTCCCATGCCGATAGACCGGCGAGGGCAAAATTATGGTCAAACGAATCTTAAACGAAGTTTTTTGGAGCTTTGATTTTAGGAAGAAGAAATCTCCTGAAGTTTCGCGAAATGAGTTTTTAAAAATTATGCCTTTTTTTCAAAATTTGACCAACGGTCAATTAAAAATTCTAAACCACCATCTGCATGAAAGACGGTATGAAGAGGACGAGTACTTATTTGAAATCAACCAGCCTGGGGCCGCTCTCTACCTTGTAAGTCGCGGCGAGGTCTCGGTAGAGACCAGCAGTGATCCCAAAACAGCCACTCAACTGGCTATCATTAGAGGAGGAGAGTTCCTAGGGGAGCTCGCCCTGCTGGACCATTCACCGAGATCAGCTTCGGCTCGAGCCATTGCACCCACTCATGTTTACGCGCTTTTTCGTGGGGACCTCAATCGGCTAACAGAGATCGAGCCAGAAATTGCCTGTGAAATATTTAAAGCTTTAGCCTGGGTTATCGGGGAGCGACTTAAGGCGACCAACCGTCGCATAGCTCCACTTAAAAAGGTAATAGGATGAAGGATCCCGCACGCAACCGACGTGGCATTTTTGTTTATTCCATAATATCGATACTCACTCTTGCATCCCTCTGCATTTTTGCTTGGTGCCTGCGATCCGTTATTTTACCTATGTGTATTGGAGTTTTGCTCGCCTATCTCTGCAAGCCTTTAAAGACGGTTTTTAACTACCGTGGCATTCCTAAAGGAACCAGAATTACCATTTTATTCTGCTTACTCATAGGGGTCCTATTGAGCGGCATTAATTTTGTCAAAAACAACTTCCCAAATGATAAAGAAAAATTGGAAATTATGGTGCGAATGAAATACCATTTTAATAAAAAAATTGAAAACTTCAAATCATCCGCGCCAGGTATTTACAGGCTTCTATCTAAAGATATTGACCCTTTAGAAAGAAGTTTAAATAGATTCCTTACTCTGTCGGAGGATCAAAGAAAGTTATTTATACAGTTTCACAACGGTGTGCCAGGGTTTAAACTCGTGCCCGAGAATTTTTATAATTATTTTTTAGAGAATCTAAAAACTGAGCCTCATGCCGAAAACACTTCTCATGGAGGCGATTCGCACGCAGTAGAATTTAATGACCTAGAATCTTTAAGCGAAGGACGATCTTTTGTTAGAACTGTTTTTAATTTCTTTTCGATCTGGTTTCTACTTCCTCTTGTTTTTCTGTTTTTCTTTTTAGACAACGGAGGATTCTCTCAGTTTTTTATTAGACTCGTACCCAATCGTTATTTCGAGGTGGTTCTCACCGTTAAGGCCGAGGTCGATGCTGCGATTGGAAGATACCTTCGGGGAGTATCCCTTGAATGTGTTCTGGTGGGGATTTCAATGGTTATAGGTTTTTTTATAATTGGAGTGCCCATTAAAGTGGCCCTTTTGATTGGAATTGTTTCTGGATTATGTACGGCGATTCCTCTTGTCGGACCTGTTGTGGCTTATTCTCTAGGCCTTGGGTTCGCTCTTGTTGCTGAAGAGATCCACCCCTTGCTTTCGTTCGTGGGTCTAGACAATTTGTTGTTGTCAGTACTTTTGGTGACGACCCTAGTTTTGGTTCTCGATAAAGCTCTATATCAGCCAGTGGCTTTGCGCGGAGTGGTTAATCTTCATCCTCTTATTATGATTTTATCTCTTATGGTCGCTTCGGTTATATTTGGTATATCCGGTACCATTCTTGGCGCCCCAGCTATTATGATCATCAAAGTGATCGCTGAGCATTCTCTCCGACAATTGAAAGATTACAGAATCATATAGCTAGAGTCTATCAATGTTGCGCCTCGGAGTTATTCTATGTATTCTTCTTTTAAAAATTGATCAGAAAAGACACGTTCTCCGTCGTGACCGAGATATATTGTTCCGGTTATGCCTCTTAGGCGGGTGGAATCGTGGAGGGTTTTCACAAGTTCGAGATTCTTTGCCAAAGCTCGGTGATAAGCGGCGACAACAGTATATGCCGCGTCGTAAGCCAGGGCCGTAGTGATGGTCATACTGCGTCCAAAACGCCTCCGAAAGGCCTCTTCAATAGTTTTGCTGTATTCGCTTTTTTCTGGGAGCCACTGTGAAGTGGTCACCAGCTTTATATGGGTTTTTTCTTTCTTAATTTTTTTTTGGTGATTTTTAGAAATGAAACAGTATCGATACTGGCAACCATATACGGTTCAGTTTCCAGGGCCGCAATCACATGACCTGCGACGGAATCTCTTGTAGGAAGAAAAATAATATCATTCTTAGAGGGGGTCCAAATTTTTGAATTCAAGTCCTGAATCCGTTCGAGGCCCGGCACTCCTCTAAAAAGAACTTCATTATAGCCCATCTTAACGCCAGCGATATTTGTTCTGAAATTATCCGCAAGGTCGATAGAGTAATCGTCTGATAAATCCTTAAAGGTAATAATATTCAAATGATGTTTTTCGACCTCGGGGATGAGGTAGTCGGCCATACTTTTAACGAGACGACGATTGGATGCGCATATTCTAAAAATATAGTCGGAGTCTCTGGTGAGATCGTTATGTGTGGCAAAAACTGAAATCAACGGGACTTTCACCTGATTAATGTATTCTTTGAGTCCCATGGCCACGTTGGAGTAAATAGGACCGATAATGGCGATGGGCCTTTGTTTAGCGGAGATATTTTTCAACTCCTCCAGAGTGTGAACGGGGTCATCTCTGTCATCAACTCCAATAATGCGAATATTGGTTTTAGATTTTTTTTCCGCATCGTATTGATCAAAGGCAAATTGAGTGACCTGCGTAAGATCCTCAACATCTTCTCCAGATTCCAACCCCGTCGCCGTATAAAGAACAACCACAGTGGGTTTTGGAGCTTCTGAAGCCACTACGGCAATACCCGCGGAAACTAAAATGAGAATAAAGATTAGAGATGTTATTTTCTTCATATAGCCTTAAACTTAGGCGGAAGAGACGGAGTTCTGCAAGAAAAAATGAAAATTCATGAGATTGAAAGTGCCCAAAACCGTGTTTATCTAGAGTTATGCGATCTTCTTTCAAGTCAAGGTCTGACGGAGCAGGGACGGGCTCTTATTTTTGGTTCTAAAGCCACTGGCCAGATATTGGCTCAACACTTTGATAGAGTTATCGGCGCGGTCATTCATAAAGAAATGGAAGCATCTCCTGTTGCCAAGGTCCATCAACTTTATAAATTGTCTAAGGGGCTGTTTAGAACTTTAGACATATTTGGAACAGCCCAACCTATTCTGATTGTGAAAGTGCCTCCGATACCCGATACCCACGAAGGTTTGGATTTAAAGGGTTGCTCCCTTGTTATTCCTTTTCAAGATCCAGGTAATGTGGGAGCACTTTTGAGAACGGCTGCAGGATTCGGAGTAAATCAAATCTTATTGGCCAGTGGTTCGGCACACCCTTTTCACCCCAAGAGCACAAGAGCTGCAAGCGGTGCAGTTTTTGCCCACCGATATTTTAGATTGACTCATTTAAGCGATATTAAACTTCCGTGTATTGCCCTCGATGCCAAAGGTCAGGCCCTGAATCAATATGTCTTTCCAAAAGACTTTGTTTTGGTTCCGGGTGTTGAGGGTACTGGGCTTTCAGAAGAAGTGAGGCGTGTAGTTGCTGCGGAGCTTGCCATTCCTCTTCATTCATCGGTGGAATCACTGAATGCCACAATTGCCACGAGCATTGCCCTCTACTCTTGGCGGCTGCAACAAGGGTAAATAGCATTAGTTCACCTTCTGAAGGCTCGACTAGTGTCTGCATTTGTCGAACAACATCATTTGAGCTTGCAAGATAGGCCATGCTCGTCAGTGTAAGCGTACTCAGACACGGGGGCCATCAGCATTTTTTTTAAAACGGTCAAGCCTCAGAACATAGGTAAAACTTTGGCTATTTTTATAACCAGGAACATATTTGACCTTGAAGGCAAGTAGAGGGGGATCATCTAAAATTACGACTTCCGCTTCAGGAGTTCGAAATCTCGTTTGGCTTGCCACGCGGTTGAGAAGCTGGAGTAAGACCGTCTCGCAAGTTCCGCGGCGGATAAGGTCGGGCGTTTATCTAGTAGAGCCATAATATCAGCTCTATAAGTGGGCCCAATTAAAACCCGATAATAATATCCTCGGTGAGATTTAGATAACATTTCGGGTGAGCTAATATCCCTGGGCCTGTGCCGCAAATTTTTCGCAGCAATGATGAGGCTGGTGTTGGCAAAGCGATGGTCTTCGCCGTCACGTTTTAATAAGTATTCACTATTAGCGATAAGGTTGATCCTGTGTCCGTCGTCCATATTTCTTAGTTTTTTAAATCTGGGGTCTGATTTTTTCCATTGAGCACAAGCGATCCAATATTTTTTTGCAAGTTCGTCGTCTAATCCCGAGACAAGCTTTATTAAATGATCTGCGTTTACTCGCTCCGAGTGAATATCAAACCAATCTGTGAGAAGAGAAAGGGCCCGATAGTCTCTATGCACACCCTCAATGGAACAGGCCACGATTGTTTCTTCAATATTTGGTTCTTCTCTTGCTGGGTCTCCCCAAAAATTAAACCCGACGGCTACAAGCCTACTAGTTAAGTCATCTCCACCTGGAAACCGAGAAGGGGAGTTCACCCGTCTAAAGCTCATAACCAAGCTCCAAGGCCAAACCTTTAATTTGT
>Ga0207013_1077_pt1 | contig 25977 bp, 10 predicted proteins | sample Alteio_BWMinCont_55_FD_153501 | JGI IMG/M metagenome (GOLD analysis project Ga0207013, IMG submission 153501) | Enriched cells from forest soil in Barre Woods Harvard Forest LTER site, Petersham, Massachusetts, United States -... | ecosystem: Environmental > Terrestrial > Soil > Temperate forest >...
AGGTGCCTGATTAATTAGATCATGCACTGTTACCTGAACCTTATCTCAATGGCTTGTAAGCCAGATTGTTGAAACAGAAGTTAATAATGCCTAAGAGTATGATATGCCCCTTAATTGGGGCTGCTCATAATAAAATGGCACAAACCCCTCATCCGCCAGCTCGCAACTTACCAGCATTGATGTAAAAGTTACATTGCCAAAAATATTGGCTATCGCGGTATCGGCGGCATCACGACCCGAGGCAATTTTAATAAGGCCGTTGAGCGGTACAAGCTTCGTAGCATCAAATAGTACCCAATGCTCGCCAATATAAGCTTCAAAGCAGGCGTGGAAATCGGCCGGTTTTAGTTGCCAGGCATAGCCTGTAAAATAACGGGCGGGTATGGTTAAAGCGCGGCAAAGGGCTATGCCCAAATGGGCAAAATCGCGGCAAACCCCAGCCTGTTCGGTTACAGTATCAAAAGCTGATGTTTGTGAATTGGTTGACCCGCTAAGGTATTGCACATTTTTATGTATCCAGTCGGTGAGCGTTGCTACCTTTTCAAACGGATTATTAATATGGCCGAAAAGGTTATTGGCAAGCCGGTAAAGCTTGTCCGACTGGCAGTATCGGCTTGGATAGAGGTAAGGAAGAACAGTAACATCCATTTTGGCTACCTGGATCTCGTCAATTTGGGTGTAATCTTTTATTTCACAATAATTGTCGATGGTAGCCTTGTAAGTAACTTTAATAGAGCTTCCATCTTCAATTTCAAAGCGCATCAGCCTGTTTTCACTTTGCGCCGATACCAGTTCCTCTACTTTTATGTAAGGGGCGATATTAAATGTTTCGTTAATAACAGTTTGGTGCGGTGTGCGCAAGGCATGTATATTTAATATAATAGTCCCCGCAGAACGCGCCGTATATTCCATTTCAGTGAGGACATTGAATTTCATAGGTGTTTGTTGTTGTAATGTTGTAACATTGGAAGGTTAGAAAGTTGTAATGTTGTAAAGTTGCAAGGTTTGTAATAGCATTACCTGACCAAAAGGAATTAAACTGCTACTGTGCCCACGGCAAACTGCCTACTGCAAACTGCTACTCCACCTTATTCAAGGCTACGTCCATCCAGTCCTCGGATATATGTTCAAGGGCGGCTTTTAGTTCTTCAGCCCATTGGGTTGAGATATATTCCAGGTCTTTTTTATCGTACCGTTTTTCAATGATGTGGAAACTGTCCTTTTTATAAATAGCTACATCAATAGGGAAATCAACATTATTTGAGCTCACCCTTGTCGAATCGAACGAAAGAAACCCGGTTTTCAGCGCAAGCTTTAAACTCGAATTTTCATCCAGTATCCGGTTTAGTATAGCCTTGCCATGCCCCGAGTTACCAATAATTACATATGGTGCGCCTTGCCCAAGTTCCACCCAATTGCCTTCGGGATATAAAAGGAACAACTTATGCTCGTCATCATCTTTAAGTTGCCCGCCAATTATCGTGCTCAGGTCAAACTTAAACCCTGCTTTCTCTAACGATTCTTTATCCTCTTTCGCCACCCTTTTTACCTGTTCACCAAAAGCATTCACTGCTTTATATAGCTTGTTATATTCGGTGGTTTCCAATAATTCATTAAAGTAAACAACCGCTTTATCCCTTACTGATCTTAACCCGCTGGTCATGATAAAAAGCGAAAAATGGTCTTTTTGTTCTATTGTGATCTTCTTTTTTATAGTGATCTCAGTTCCCGATGTTATGCGCGTGTCGGCAATGGCTAATAAGCCTTCTTTAACTTTTATTCCTAAGCAATAAGTCATTTTGTATTAATCGATGTGCTACAATTTTAATGCGCCAAAGTACTTAAATAAGTGAATAATTGACTAAAAACCTAATCTAAAATATGGGACAAATATACCATTGAACCTCAACGCCATTAATTGCAACTTTAAAATACCGCCTTGTTAAACACCTGCAATTGCAGTCTGAATGCCTGGCCCCCAGTTTTTTAAGTATCATGTCAATACTGCCAAAAGGTAATTATCACCGAATTTTACTTTTATTTACCAGCCTGTTGGTTATTTTAATGGGCATTATGGCATTTGCCGTGCCACCCGGCGCTGACCCCGACCCATGCTGGGGCTTTTTAGTGATGCACGGCATGGAGCAGGGCAATCATTTTAATTTGTTAATAACACCAGATCCAGCGAATATTGCTATAAACCAATCGTCGTTTTTGTCATGGTGGTCGCCGGGGCAATACCTGTTGCCTTATCTTTTTAAAACTTTGTTGAAAGTAGATACTGGCCATGCAATATCCTTAACAGTTATCAGCTGTAGTTTAATCGGGTTGGGCGGGTTCTACATGCTATTTAAGCACTTGGGCTTTACAAAATGGTTGGCCGCTATCAGTGTGGCATTTATTGCCACTCAGCTATTTTTTATTATGCCATTTGTTTATTACACCGGCGGCGAGGTATTGTTGTTTGCCTTTATGGGTTGGTTTTTATATGGCTGTTTCTACTTTAAAAAAATAAGATGGCCGGTTTTAGTGTTTGTTTTTTTGGGATTACTGATAGGTTTTTTTTCAAAGTCTTCAGTTTTGTGGATGTATGTAGCTGGGATAGCATGTGTTTGGATGAATGTTTCAATCAACGAAACCTTGCAGTTACAATCAGCGATAAATTATAATCCGATAGGTTGGCCGGGTTTTAAAAAGAGATTTAAGATATGGTTGTTAAACGGAATGCTGCTCGCCGTTCCATTTATTTGCGCCTTCGCCATCATCTACATTTTTTACCTGTCAAAAGGGCCAAACCCTGCAACTGGTACCGGGATCTTACTCGTAAAGCCAGAAACTTTTGGCTTTCCGTTAGCCTCGCCAATGTTATCCGCTTTTTCGATTGATGAATTATTTAATGGTTTGATCTACCAACCCGATAGGCCCACAATTTCATATCATTGGGCTATTCTCATTTTGTTCATTTTAGTTTTTTTTAGTTTGCTATTTATTCTTTTGATATCCCGGTTTTCACCCGGTAAAAAGTATTTAACGGCTATCATTACCCTCTATATTTTTGGCGTCGTTTTTTTTAGCTACATGTTTTTAAAACAAGCCGCAATAAGTTATGAAGGAAGGCATTTTCGTATAATTGGTTTACTGGCAATACCCGGTATTGTTTATTTATTCTTCAGATCAAAAGTTGGGAGGGTGTTGTTTTTTATCATATGGATAGTCTTTATTTATATAGGTTTTATCTTTTTTAAGGGCGAATTTAAAGCAAACAAACAGGCGTCGAGAGGTAATTCGGGCATCAGCCAGCAGCTTTATGACGAAGCAACTATGCGAGAAATAACAACCATCGACCGTGCGCATAAAGATGCCATTTTTGTTGTAATGAGCTCGGATATCGCGGCCGAAATTAATAATAACAGGGTGATAACCGTAGATACAGAAAGCATAACGGATAGTGATGGTTCGAAATTAAGATATACCGGTAAATCTGGTCCGATATACATTTTAATGCCCGGAGAATATGTTACCAACGGTATGAAAGAAGGCATCATAAATAGTTTTACCGGCTATCATAAATTTGCATTTAAACAATTAAGCCCCGATTATTATTTGTATTACGCCAGTAATTAAGTTGTTTTTCAGCTATCTTAATACCCTTAAACATGCTTAACCGTTAAAAATAATAGTAAACCCATTGAATTTATTTCCGCAGGATAATAAATAAGCAAAGATTTATGGTTTAAAAAACTTTGACCATGAAACCGATCTTCATCCTGTGCATTTTATTTTTGGTTGCCATCACATCAATGGCCAAAACAAATGATACCATTTATGTTAAACCCGCCGACCTTGACCTGAAAGCGCTGCAAACCGGCCACTACAGTTATATTCTTTATAACAGGCAAACTAAAGAAAGCCCGGCCTTCCACGTAACACTAATGAATTTTAATATTGAATCAAAACCGTTTCGTAATAAACCTGCGTTTGTAGTAACGCAGGAATGGGACAGGGACACCATTATAAATGCCGTTAACTCGGTTTTTAGCGCTACAGATTTTTCGAACATTGTACATAGCAACTATTGGAAGTCAATCGGCTATGCCATAAATTTTGATTTTGAAGCAAAAACAGTCGATTTTGTGATCAAGGATCCTAAAGTAACTATCCCGGATTCCATTAAAACGGCCTGTATAAATGATTTTAACCAGTCCTTTCAAAAATATAACCTCAACTGGCATGCCGACCTTATCATTTATCAACTCCTCCCTTATAAAGACAAACGGACTTTTGCTATCAATTTTTACGACCCCGGTTTTGGCAAAGCCGAAGATGTAATGTACACCGTGACAGGCAGCGAAATACTAACGGATCATTACGGTAAAAAGATAGACTGCTGGGTGCTAAGCCATGATGATGCTGGCAATCCGGGTACTTATGAGCGTTTTTGGATAGCTAAAGCAACAAAAGAGGTTTTAAAAGAAGAAGACTTTTTTGGTAAGAGGGGCTATCGTTATAAAATTAAGATCGGTATTTCGGGCGATCTGTAGGGTTACGCCGCATAAGTTGACTAAAAGGGCGATAAAATAAAAACTCGGGCCATAAAAACTTTGTGAATCTTGGTGGCTCCCTTTGTGCGCTTTGCGGTAAAAAATTAACCACAAAGCGCACAAAGGGTTTCGCTAAGTCCACAAAGCCTAAATGGTGTTTTAATATTTGACCGTTTGTCCATCAATCCATCGTCAACTTTCCAATATAATCGGCTCAAACTGTTCCATCCGGTTCTAATATTGCTTAACTTTGCACTCCAATAATTTATATACTATGCAATATGATGTTATCGTAATCGGTTCGGGCCCTGGCGGCTATGTGGCTGCTATACGTTGTGCCCAACTGGGTTTAAAAACTGCTATCATCGAAAAATATAATACGTTAGGGGGCACCTGCCTTAATGTGGGCTGTATCCCGTCAAAGGCGCTGCTTGACTCATCTGAACATTATCATAATGCAGCCCACGTTTTTAAAACGCATGGCATCAACCTTGATAACCTACAGGTTGATTTTGGCCAGATGATAAAACGCAAACAGGAAGTTGTTAACGCCAATACCAGTGGCATAGCTTACCTGATGAAGAAAAATAAGATCGACGCTTATTATGGCTTAGGCTCATTTAAAGATAAAAATACCATCAACATAAAAAAAGCTGACGGCACCGAACAGGAAATTACAGGTAAAAATGTAATTATTGCTACCGGCTCGAAGCCATCAAGTCTCCCTTTTTTAAAGATCGATAAAAAACGCATCATCACCTCCACCGAAGCATTGAGCCTTACCGAAATACCCAAACACCTGTTATTGATAGGCGGCGGCGTTATCGGTTTGGAGCTGGGTTCCGTTTACGCACGTTTAGGTTCCAAAGTTTCGGTAATTGAGTTTATGGATTCCATTATCCCTACTATGGATAAAGGCTTGGGGAAAGAACTGCAAAAAGTATTGCAAAAAATTGGCATCGAATTTTATCTCGGCCATAAAGTTACAGGCGCAACAGTAAAGGGCAAAGAAGTTACCGTAACGTTTGATGGGCCTAATGGCGAAAAGAAAGAACTGAAAGGCGATTATTGCCTGGTTGCAGTTGGCCGTATTGCCTATACTGACGGCTTAGGGCTCGATAAAATTGGCCTGACCGTTGAAGAACGCGGGCGCAAAATTACCGTTGACGAACACCTGGAAACCAGTGCAAAAGGCGTTTATGCCATAGGCGATGTGATACGCGGCGCTATGCTGGCCCACAAGGCCGAAGATGAAGGTACATTGGTTGCCGAAATTATAGCAGGCCAAAAACCACATATCGATTATAACCTTATTCCTGGTGTGGTTTATACCTGGCCTGAAGTTGCTGCTGTAGGCCAAACTGAAGAGCAGTTAAAGGAAAAAGGCATAAAATATAAAACAGGCTCGTTTCCGTTTAAAGCCAGTGGCCGTGCGCGTGCCAGCGGCGATTTGGATGGTTTTGTAAAAGTACTTGCCGATGCTGCTACGGATGAGATATTAGGCGTACACATGATAGGCCCCCGTGCAGCGGATATGATTGCTGAAGCAGTGGTAGCCATGGAATATCGTGCCTCCGCCGAAGATATTGCCCGCATGAGCCATGCCCATCCAACTTATACTGAAGCCATGCGCGAAGCTTGCCTGGCTGCTACCGAAAACCGGGCGATTCATATTTAATTTCTGAATTTGAAATTTTCGATTTTAGAGTTTACGATTGATTAAAAGACTTAACAACTTTTTGTAAAAGTTGTTAAGTTTAATTACAAAAGGTATGATACCCTCAAAATTAAATGTATCCTGGCTTATAATTTTGGATTAAGTTACGGTGATTTACCCGTTTTTTATTTGGGTGTCGGCAGTCTCTAAAACCGATAATTATCTGCATTCTTCATTGATATAACGATGCCGTTTTATCTGGCATTCCTTCATCCCATAAAAACTTTCCATCGGGTATTTGGTTCGCAGAAAATATTTTACACCATTTCCGGCAAGAACCGTTGCCGAAGTGAAAAATTTACGCCCGCATTATTTTATCATTTAACTTATTTATCGGGTTTTTCAGTCCGCAGCTTAAATTTAAGCACTATTTATGCGCTCAAATGGGCATTTTAATACTTGATAATATTTCTTTTAAGGAAATAAAAACCATTTCAGGTTAAATTAATAATAAATGGGGATAAAAATACCATTTTATAGCTAATATAAGCCACTTTTTAACAACAATATGGGTTCGTAGTCCTTTTGTTTTCTTTAGGATATAGATTTTTAATTAAAAAAAATATTTCTTTTGATGAAACTATTTGGTGGGCATTTCGTATAAAAATCAGATTACCAGTATAATAGATCCAGGGTTAAAGGGGTATCTATTTCTGTAGTGCCCCACGGACTATCAAAACTAAGTATTTACTATCGGGAATATGGGAAAATTGAGAAATACTTATATAACAGGGATATTGAAATTAGTTTTTAGCACACTCATTTTATTGTTCTTAGCTGGTAAAGCCTGTGCTACAACCTACGACTGGGTAGGAGGAACAAGCACAGTTGCGAGTAATGCCAATAATTGGTATAATGAAACCACCGAGCTTACTAATTCTGGCGTCCCAGGTTCAGCAGATGTTGCGTATATAGGCGTCAATTCAACCTATGTAGCCTGGATTGTTTACGGTATTTTAGGTGTCAATACTAATATTAATTTGACCGCAGCCAATATGCCCGTTGTAACAGCAAACGCAACATGGGGATCTTTAACCTTTGGATATTACGGCCCACAGGGTACTTATACATACGGGGTAAACGAAGCCTTATCTTTAAGTGTGAACACCGGTATAACTTTAACTGTAAGCGGTAATGTAACGCAAAATCATAATCCGAGTGCAACAGGTAGTACATTTAACTACATAACTACAACCATTTTGGGTGCCGGGACATTGGTGTGCCAGGGGAATTTTCTTGTTGGTGATGCTACAACACAGCCCGGCCATAGCGTCGCAGAGGCAAGCCAGGTAAGTATTCAGATCAATCAACTGACTATTGATGGGAATATTGTTTTAAATTCGAACGGAAATACGACAACAAATGATATTTGTTATCCCTGGTTCTCACTTGAAAAAGGTACAACAACGCTTTTAAAACAAATTATTTTTACGAAAAATAATTCACCTTTGGCTGGCGCTTTCGACAGCTACAACCTCCCGCTAAACACCTATCCGGGTTATGGAAAATTTTCGGCGGATAGAACAGCCGTCAGCCCCAGCACGCTTGAATTACAGTATAAACAACCTGTTGTACCTGCCGATCAATTTTATGTTTACTTTACTTATGGCGGCAATAACGGCACTGTTTTATATGACGACCCAGCCGTTGAAAACCAGACCATTTACACAGCTAATGAACCATCTGTAACCACTAATACAACTTATATAAATACAACCGCACCCCCCTATTATAACGTAACTTTTTCAGGTTCAAGCACAAAAGTAGTTGATAAAAACAATACACTGGGTTCAACAACCCAGGGGTTAACAGTTGGCAATAACCTGATAACCGGCGGCGGCGCGGTAAATTTGAATACAAATAACCCAACCGTAACTGTTGCGAATAGCTGGACAAACAGCTGTAATGTAACCCAGGGAAGCGGCAATATAACGATTGCGAATGCTCTGCAAAATAATAGTGGTATTTTTCAGCTCGGGACTGGAAACTTAACAACAGCTACGCTGCAAAACAGCGGCGGGACGGTTGCCGGCGGTGCTGGGCCGGGCGTTGTTACGGTAAGTGGTACTTTTCAAAACAATGGGGGTACTTATCAGTGCAATGCCGAAAATGATTATTTTAATGGCCTATACCAAAATACCTCAACTTTTACTGCCGGAACCGGCACCGTTTATTTCAATGGTTCAGCGGCGCAAACATTGTCGGACCTTAGCGTATCCGGCACCCAGTTCAATAACGTAAGTTTTAGTGGCACCTCACTTGCAAACCCAAAAACCATGTCGGGATCCGGCGGCTTTGCGGTATCGGCAACAGGTGTTTTATATATGGTTGGCAGCACTACAAAATTAGATGCGGGAGGTGTATTAACGCTTATTTCAAGTAGCACAAGCTCTGCTTCGGTAGCAGCTATTACTTCAGGTTCTACAATCATTAACAGCGTTAAGGTACAGCGGTATATTACCGGCGGCGCCGGCTACCGTGGTTATCGATTGATTTCCTCGCCCGTTTATGCAGCAACCGTGAGCCCCAATAACGTTTACAGTATAAATTATTTGCAAAACAGCGCCTGGCTTACAGGCAGCGCCGGTGGCGGCTTTGATAAAACAGGCAACCCGACACTTTATTTATACCGTGAAGACCAGGTTCCATCCAATGCTACATTTATAAGCGGAAATTTTGAAGGCATAAGCGCAATCAATAATGCTACCACTTACAATTATTCCGTTACCGGGGCAGGTACATCGGGCACCTTTAATATTCCTGTAGGCGATGGGGTAATGTTCTTTTTCAGAGGGAACAAGGCATCGGCAACTGTAACTGCTGAAACAACACCTGGCTATGTACCAGTAACAGTAACCACAACTACAACTGGCACTTTAAACCAGGGCCAGGTAATTGTACATGACTGGTATACACCCGCTTCTGCAAATTTGGGGTACACAGGTGTGGGCACCGGGACTAATTATGCTGTTCGTGGTTTTAATTTAGTGGGTAACCCTTATGCCAGTTCCATTGATTGGGAGCAATACAATACCGCCACCTCTACAACGGGAATTTATGCAAATAATGTAGGCAATACCATTTATGAGCTTGACCCTGCGACTAATAATTATGATACGTACCAGGTAGGAGGTGGACACACCAACCACGGTACCAGGACCATAGCCAGCGGCCAGGGATTTTTTGTATTGGCTGCCAACGGCACCAGCCCTCAGCTTATTTTCAATGAATCTGCCAAAACAGCATCACAAACCAGCGGTCTTACCCTGATGATGGATGCACGGCCTGATGTTGCCGCTATAAATAACGCCAACCCCGACCAGCATTTGCGTTTACAAATGGCAGCGGATTCTATCAATACCGATGATGTGTATATCGGTTTTAATTCCACCTCAAGCACTAAATATGATATGAATGCAGACGCTCCTTATAAAGCGGGGAACGGAAAAGTAAAGCTGGCCAGTTTTTCGAGCGATAATGTAAAGCTGGCGATTAATAAATTGCCTTTACCCGGGGCAAGCCAAACAGTTATACCATTATTTGTAACCGCAACCGACTTTGGTACTTATAAACTGAATATGACCGAAATGGCAGGCATCCCGCAACTTTATGAGGTATGGCTGATGGACCGGTACAATAAGGATTCGTTAGACATGCGGCATAACACTACTTACACTTTTGACATTACCAGCGATACCAATAGCTACGGGAGCAACCGTTTTCAATTGGTAATACGCCAGGACCCAGCCCTAATGGTACACCTATTGAACTTTACAGCCAACAAAGCAACAAACGGCGCACAGGTAATATGGAAAACCGAGAACGAAGAAAACTACACCAACTTTACTGTTGAAAGAAGTACGGATAACGGCGCAACTTTAACTGTTTTGGGCGGTTTTACATCGAGCGCTTTAGGTACATACAGTTATTTGGATAAAAGTCCCGTAATTGGGGCAAACCAATACCGCTTAAAGCTCCAGGATTTAAATGGGGCCATCAGTTATTCAAATGTAGTAACATTGATATACGGGAACCCAGCCGGTGTTATTGCAGGTAATATTACTATTTACCCTAACCCGGCAAGCAGTACTATAAATCTCGCCGTAAATCAAAGTTCAGCCGACGTGTCTTCAGCAAATTCATTTGCATTGCTGATTCCCGGAACAACACCATCTGCGGGGGCAGCTCAAATCAATAGTGTCAAATCTTATAATATAAGTATAATTAATATTATGGGTTCGATAGTAGAAACAACTACCTCAACACAACCAACCTGGCAGGGTAATATTGGCAACCTGGCTCCAGGCACCTACATTATACAGGTGGTCAACAATAGTAATAAAAGTATAGTTGGAAAAGGGGCTTTTGTAAAATTGTAGTTTCTTAAAATTGCTATCAAGTTAAAGAAGTATAATTTCTTGACCCTTCATTTCACCCGTAAATAGACATTACTGGTCAAATACAACGCCGGCAGGTTCTATAAGTTAAAGATAATGATCTTCGCCTTTCGCCGGTCCTATCCATTCGACCCCAATCACAGCATTGGTATACAGCTACCGGCACATCAAGCGTATTCTCATAATTTAATAACTGCAACCATTAACATAGCAGGTGGTTAGCCATAAAATTAATTTATTGAGTGTTTAAAGAAGTGCCCTGCGGCCACAAGATAATCTAATTTTCATCCCTTTAAACGGTTAAGTTAACCCGGCTTCTTCTCTATTCGTAAATTTTTGCCATAATCAGTTTTTTTAAGGCATTTGCGTCTTAAATATTATTATTGTCATTAATTGAAAATTAAATAAATAATAATATTTATAATTTATGAATAAGAAATAAATTGTTATAAAAAGGGAATAAAAATACTTAGAATTAAAGCTAAAAGCAATTATCAAAAAAAGGTATTTAAACGATGTTTAAAGGTGTTTTGACGGTATTTTGTACCGTTTTTTAACGATGCTGTTTATTGTAATTCGTTGATATTCTTGGTGTTGTATATTTATATTAAAATATATATTAATAAAGGGAACTTTTTAATATTTATTGCGTAATAATAGTATAACCTATGCCGAAGTACCTACAAGGCAATGGATATAAAGTATAAGGGGCGCTCATGCAATATTTAGATTAAGTATTCGCTATGGAAAACCCTATGACCAATCACAGTACCCTGATGTTCAAATTAATTTTGACCGGGCTTTTTTTAATTTTCTTCGAAGGGCAATTATCTGCCGCCACAGTCGACTGGAAAGGCACAACAAACTCCAATTGGAGCACAACGACTAATTGGAGCACAGGATCGTTACCTGTTTCGGGCGATGCGGTAAGGATAGGCGTTGTTGCTTTTACAAACCAGCTTACGCTTAATTCGGCTTCGGCCACCATAGCCAGCTTAACTTTAGGCACATCAAGCAACATTACACTTACTATTAGTAACGGCTTAACACTTACTGTTACCGGCGGCATCGTTCAAAACCCAAGTAACACCGGCAATATAACCAGCACAATTACCGGCGCCGGCAGTATTACTTGCGCGTCGTTGCAGGTAGGCAACACTACTACCTTTCCACCGGTACTCGCTGTTGACCTTACAGAAGTTATTTCTACTGTTAACAATTTTCATATTTCGGGTAACGTAACGGTTAATTCAACTGATTTTGCTGTGCTTTTTATAGGGGTTGGTTTTATTAATACAACTTTTTCTTTACAAGGCGGTACAACAACTATTGATGGTACCCTATTAACCACTAATACAAATGGCGGTATACTTCCCCTCAGTTTTGCGACACCAACTTTTAGCATTGATATGCCCACAGGGTCATCACAAACACCTGTATTGCAGCTTACCAATGCTTCAGCAATAAATACCTCGAGCGTTGCAGCTTCAATTGATTTTTATAATAATACCGGCGGCACAGGTACATGTACAGTTAATTATATTAATTCAACCGGTGCCACGCAAACCGTTTATACCAATACCACCGCAGCCTTAAGCTCAAGCCCCGACGTATATCAATACCTTCAGCTTACCGGCACCGGATCGCAAACGGCTAATGGCGGTAATTTGACCGTAGCAAATGATATTAACAGCAGTTCGGGCAGCGTTCTTTTGAATACAAACAACCCAACCGTAACAGTTGGGGATAGCTGGACAAACAGCACCAATGTAACGCAGGGAAGCGGGAATATAACTATTGCAAATGCATTGCAAAATAGTGCCGGTACTTTTCAGCTCGGGACCGGAAACTTAACAACTTCTACCCTGCAAAACAGCGGAGGAACTGTCGCAGGCGGGGCTGGCCCGGGTGTTGTTACAGTAAGCGGGACCTTTCAAAATAACGGGGGTACTTTTCAGTGCAATGCCGAAAATGATTATTTTAATGGTTTATACCAAAATACCTCTACGTTCACCGCAGGGACCGGTACCGTTTATTTCAATGGTACAGCGGCACAAACTTTGTCGGATATTAGCGCATCCGGCACCCAGTTCAATAACGTAAGTTTCAGTGGCACCTCACTTGCAAACGCCAAAACCATGTCGGGGTCGGGCGGCTTTGCGGTATCAGCAACAGGTGTTTTATACATGGTTGGCACTACTACAAAATTAGATGCCGGCGGTGTATTGACACTTATTTCAAGTAGCACAAGCTCGGCTTCTGTTGCGGCTATTACTTCAGGCTCAACAATCATCAACAATGTAAAAGTACAGCGGTATTTAACCGGCGGCAGTAACTATCGTAGCTACCGCTTAATATCCTCACCGGTTTATGCTGCAACTATAGCGGCTGATACAACAAATGTTTATAGTATAAATTACTTGCAAAACTCAGCTTATTTAACCGGCAACGCGGGTGGCGGCTTTGACAAAACAGGCAATCCGACACTTTATTTATACCGCGAGGATCAGATCCCATCAAATACTACATTCATAAGCGGTAATTTTGAAGGGATAAGTGCTATCAATAATTCCACTTCATATAACTATTCAGTTACCGGGGCAGGCACAGCGGGCACTTTTAATATTCCTGTTGGCAATGGGGTTATGTTTTTTTTCAGGGGGAACCGGGCATCGGCAACCGTTGCTGCTGAAACAGTAACGACATATGTGCCAGTAACGGTTACAACAACCACAACGGGCCAGTTAAACCAGGGACAGCTAATTGTGCATGACTGGTACACCCCAACCTCTGCCCATTTAGGGTACACCGGTACCGGCACAGGTACAAATTCAGCAGTGCGCGGGTTTAATCTGGTAGGCAATCCATACGCCAGTTCTATTGACTGGGAACAATACAATACCACAACTACTACCACAGGCATTTATGTCAAAAATGTGGGACCGACCATTTATGAATTTGACCCTAATACGCACAACTATGATACTTATCAAAAAGGCGGGGCATTTACTAATCATGGTACCCGGACAATAGCCAGCGGACAGGGTTTTTTTGTACAGGCTGCCAACAGCAGCAGTCCTCAGCTTATTTTCAATGAATCGGCCAAAACAGCCACACAAACCAGCGGCCTTACCCTGATGATGGATGCAAGGCCTGATGTTGCTGCAATAAATAACGCCAATCCTGACCAGCATTTACGTTTGCAAATGGCTGCAGATTCTATTAATACCGATGACATATATATTGGTTTTAATTCAACAGCCAATGCTAAATACGATGTAAATGCAGATGCAGCATATAAAGCAGGGCAGGGGGAAGTTAAACTTTGCTCGTTTTCGAGCGATGGTGTAAAGCTGGCGATCAATAAATTGCCTTTACCCGGGGCAGCACAAACGGTTATACCATTATTTGTAACCGCGAGCGACTTTGGTACCTATAGGCTAAATATGACCGAAATGGCAGGCATCCCGCAACTTTATGAAGTATGGCTGATGGACCGGTACAATAAGGATTCGTTAGATATGCGGCATAATACTACCTACACTTTTGATATAACCAGCGATACCAATAGCTATGGCAGTAACCGTTTTCAATTAGTGATACGCCAGGATCCTGCCTTAATGGTACACCTGTTAAACTTTACAGCCAACAAAGCAACAAGCGGTGCACAGGTAACATGGAAAACAGAGAACGAAGAGAATTACACCAACTTTACTGTTGAAAGAAGTACGGATAACGGCGCAACTTTTACTGTTTTGGGAGGTTTTACCTCGAGTGCGATAGGTACCTACAGCTTTTTGGATAAAAACCCTGCGCTATCAACAGATGAATACCGTTTAAAGCTTGAAGATTTAAATGGAACCATTAGCTACTCAAATATAGTGACGCTGGTATACGGGAATTCAACCAGTGTTATAGCCGCCGATATTACTATTTACCCTAACCCGGCGAGCAACGTAATAAATTTGTCTGTCAATAAAAATATGGTGGGCATGCCTTCAGCCAATTTATTTGCATTGCAAACTCCCGAAGCAACACCATCTATAGGGGCTACCCAAACAAATAGTGCCTTGTCTTATAATATAAGTATAATCAATATTATGGGTTCGATAATAGAAACAACTACTTCAACGCAACCAACATGGCAGGGTAACGTTAGCAGCCTGGCCCCTGGAAGTTACTTTGTAACTGTGACCAACAATAGCAACAATAGCCTTGTAGGCAAAAAGGCCTTTATAAAACTGTGATTTTTAAATGCCTGGCGTGCTTTTACCCAAAGTGTAAAAATACAATTCGGGAAATTTATCCACAATATGGAAAATATAAACTATATATAATTCTGCGGAATGCTAAAATGATATTAATAAACATTCACTATATTGCTAAAACCCCTATTAAATGGATGAATCAGGCTGATTTTCATACTTGGCGTGTCTTTGGCTTACTAATTGCATATCATCCTGTGATATAAATTATTGCTTAATAAAAGGTTTAGGGCCTTATTGATTAAATATGAAAATAATTATGGCCAGTCGTATTTTATTAATAATATCCATTTTACTGGGACTTTCCGCCCATGGATTGATAGCCAAAACAATCGGCCGAAAGGGTTCGGATAGTAAAACTTTTACCAGGAAATTTGTTAACGGGGTAAATGCAGTAACTGATACTCCTGTTGTTGTACCATGCTTACGTTTGCAATTATATAAAGACGCAGTTGATAATGATGATACATACATAGGCTTTGGCCCCGGTTTTAGTACAAAATATGTAACTGGTGAAGATGCGCGCTATATGCAGGGGTTTGGGGCGGTTAGCTTATGCAGTATTTCAAGTGATAATGTGCCGTTGGCCATCAACAAGTTGCCGTTCCCTGGCCAACAAAGCCTTACGATTAATTTAAAAGTTGATGCTGCGACCGATGGTGCTTATAGCTTAAATATGACCAATGAGGTTGATATTCCGCAGGTTTATGAAGTTTGGCTGATGGATGCCTATAAAAAGGACTCGTTAAATTTGAAGCTGAACAGAACTTATGACTTTGATCTCTTAAAGGCCGATACCAATAGTTACGGTTCAAACCGCTTTAGCCTGGTGATTCGCCAGGCCCCCGCTTTAATGGTGCACCTGTTAACTTTTACAGCGCAAAAAGCAAACAACGGGGCTCAAATTGATTGGACAACCAGCAATGAGCAAAGCACTACCAGCTTTACTGTTGAAAGGAGCATTGATGGCGGCACAACGTTTGTTGAAATGGATACCCTTGTTTCAAGTAATGTAGGCTCGTATAGCTTTTTAGATAAGAATCCGCCGCTGGCCGAAGACCTATACCGCTTAAAAGTGCGCGATCTAAACAACGCGATAACTTATTCCGCTGTGGAAACGCTGAACTATAGCAGCCCGGTAACTGATAATACTGCTAAAAATACTTTTAATGTTTATCCTAATCCAGCAAAAAGCACCCTGAATTTAACAATAACTGTTCCTTCTCCCAATTCTGATAAGCAGTCTATCCAAAGCATTGGGCCATCAGTAAATAGTATGGCCCCGAATCTCAATACCGTTTATAACGTTAAAATTATAAGTAATTCGGGCTCGGTTATGAAAACAGCTACTATGGGTCAGCAAGGCTTCAGTTTTGATGTAAGCAATTTACTTCCAGGCGCATACATTGTACAAATTATAAAAACTACCGATAACAGTGTTGTCGGCGTTAGCAAATTTGTAAAAGAATAAGTCTAAGGTCTTTAATCGGGAGCCCTAAGTCTGATTTTCCTTGAGTTTAACGATTTAAATAGATTTGTGGGCACTATCATAAATTGATCTGACCATTTTTGAAAAATTATCAGATCGAATCTCTCAAAAGGTATCTACAATAATTCTGGCTTGATTTTTTCGGTAAACTCTTTGGCGAATTTATGCAGCTTCGGCTGGATAACGGCGGCACAATAAGGATTACCGGGATTGTTATTAAAATAGCCCTGGTGATAATCTTCTGCTTTATAAAACTCACTCGCCGGCGTAACTTCAGTTACAATGGGGCTGTCGAATACCTTTTCATTCGTCAGCCTTTTTATCATCGCTTCAGCCTGTTGCTTTTGTTCCTCATTATAGTAAAATATTGCGGACCTGTATTGAGTGCCAACATCATTACCCTGGCGGTTTAAAGTAGTTGGATTATGGGTTTTGAAAAATACGAGCAACAATTCATCAAATGAAAGTTCGTCAGCATCATACTCCAGGTCGATGACTTCAGCATGGCCTGTCTTTCCTGTGCATACATCTTTATAAATCGGGCTTTTTACGTGCCCGCCCATATAGCCAGATGTAACCCTTTTAACGCCTTTTAGTGTTTCGAATATTGCCTCAGTACACCAGAAACAACCATTGCCAAATGTTATTTTTTGAATATTCATATTAATTTATTAGCGAATGTAAGGTTTCCCTGGTTTATAAGGTAAACTGAGTGTAAAAAGTAGAAATATCCAATTTACAAAAGACAGAATGAGGTTAATCCCATTGCCCTGATTATAGTTTTCTACAGGGTAGTAAATAGTTATAGTCATACTGAAAAGGGCGGCAAGCGTCCTTAAATCGCCGGGCACAAAACCATGAAATAAATTTAATTAATAAAATAAAATGTTAATATGTTGAAAACATGTGCAAGTGTTAATTTAACAAATATTAGTTATTTGTAGCTACTGATGCAATAAAGGCTTCCTAAAGCCCCAATTAATGAAAATATAATATGTTTATAAGATGTGTTATTAACATGTTTTATTAACATAGTCATTAAACTGCATCATAGGATTTGATAATTATTGGTAATAACTTGATTTAAACTATTTGTGATTAAAAAATTACATTGTTTTTTTATAGCGCTGGGTGCGTTGTTAATCAGTCAAAATTTATATGCTGTAACAAGGCCAAATCTTGTTTATACTACGCCAAATGTTTATACAGTAGGCACAGCGGTAACGCTTACCCCAACTAACATCGGGGGAAATGCTGCAACTTCCTGTACAATAGTTAGCGGCTCGTTGCCTGCGGGGTTAACACTTTCCGCTTCAGGCGTTATTTCAGGTACGCCAACAGCAGTATTCACTACCATCTCAATTACAATTAATGCAGTTAACGCAGGAGGTAACAGAACAACCGCAGCATTTACAATAACAGTTTATCCATCAGTACCCACAGGCAGCGGCGGGTCCGTTTGTACATCCGGCTCAGTAACGCTTACTGCATCGGGCAGTTTACCTGCCGGAGGTACCTACAATTGGTACGCCGCAGCAACTGGCGGGGCGTCCCTGGCAAGCGGCGCGAATTATTCGCCTACGGTAACCGCAACCACAACCTATTATGTTGATTATGTGCAGGGGGGCTTAACCAGCCAGACCCGCACAGCGGTAACTGCAACCGTAAACGCCGCGCCGGCTTTAACAACCATGCCCACAACAGGGGTTTATTTTTCGTATCCGTTTTCGGGCAACGCCAATGATATATCAGGCAGCGCCGATAATGGCACCGTACAAGGGGCGGCCCCGCTTACTACCGACAGATACGGAAATGCCAACAGCGCCTATAGCTTTAACGGATCAAGCCAGTATATTTCAACAGCAAAGGCTACCGCCTCGCCCGGCCCACAAAATTTTTCAATAAGCGTATGGTTCAAAACCACTACCGGCGGCGGTATGCTGGTGGGCTTTGGCGCATCACAAACCGGCCAAAGCACCATGTACGACCGGCATATTTATATGAGCAATAGTGGCCAGCTATTTTATGGCATTTATCCGAATGCGGTTCAAACTATAAATACTACAGCAACTTACATTGATGGTAACTGGCATCACGTTGTAGCTACCACTTCAACAACCAGCGGATCAAATTTATATGTTGACGGCGCTTTGCAGGCCACAGATCCAACCATGACCACTTCCCAGGTTTATGGCGTTAACGGTTACTGGCGGGTAGGCTATGATGATCTTGGCGGATGGAGCAGTGAACCTACCAACTATTATTTTACAGGTTCTTTGGACGATATTGCCGTTTATACATCAGCCCTTACGGCATCACAGGTGTATAGTGTTTACGGAGCAGGCAGTTCGCCTGTATGCCTGGGCAGCACACTGTCTCTTCAATGTAACACGGTTAGCGGCGCCACTTATTCGTGGACCGGCCCGGGTAGTTTTACCTCAAGTTCGCAAAACCCAACGGTTACCACCTCTGCATCACCGGCAAATGCCGGGACATACACTTGTACGATTACAAGTTCAAGCGGATGCAGCGATGCTATTAATGTTACAGCTGTTGTTAATTCGGCGCCTTCTACAACCTTTACGGCCACTTCATCAATAAGTGTTGGCGGTACTGCTACTATTACCTACACAGGGACGGAGCCTTCAACCTCAACTTATGCGTGGACGTTTACAGGCGGCACACCGTCAACCGGATCAGGTCAGGGTCCATTTTCTGTTACCTATTCATCGCCAGGCATATATACAGCATCATTAACGGTTACCAATTCAAGCGGCTGTTCGGCAACATCAACACAAACAATTAACGCCGGATATAGCACATATGCGTTTAGTGACAATATTACATTGAACACAACTTCTTTAGGGATAACGTCTAATCTTACAAACTTCCCTGCTTTGTTGAGCATTCAGGACAATAACCTTATTATTTCAGGCGCCTGTACCGATAAGGTTTATTATCCAACTGGCCCGGCTTATGATTTTGCTTTTTATGATTCAGCAACATCTTCCGAATTGAATTACCAGGTTGAAAGCTACAATCAAACAACCGGTACATTGCTGGTATGGGTTAAAATACCCACGCTTACTCATGCAACAAATAATACGATCACCTTTTTATACGGATCAAAAACGCTACCAGCAACCCATACCACCGCGTTTTATGAAAGTACCTGGGCAAGTGATTATAAAGCGGTGTTTCATTTTAATGAATCAAGCTATACCGGTTCTGTGATCGATGGCACCGCCGGTGGTAATACAGGCACTACAGGCGGCATGACCTCGGCTGACCTTGTTACCGGTAAAATAGGGACTGCTTATTCGTTTAATGGTTCTTCAAAGAAAATTACTTTCGGGGCTTTAACACTTACCGGAACATTTACTATTTCGGCATGGGTGAAACTTGCGGCAACAGGTATAGACCAAAAGGTAATGACGAACCAGGCGGCTGCCGGTGGAAGCAGCGGGGGGTATAAGCTGGGAGTTTATTTAAATAATTATCCCGAATCTGAATCGGGCATTGCTGTTGATAGGGGCTCTACTCCTCTTCCAACAGCTTTTGGTACAGGAATATGGCACTATATACAAGGCGTTTATACAGGTTCAACTTTAAGTACTTATGTTGACGGGGCCCAATATGAAGTTTTAAACACGACAAACAGCCCGTCTTCCACTAATCCATTTTACATAGGTGTCGGCGAAGGTGGTAATCAATTATATTTTAATGGTATAATTGATGAACCCAGGGTATCAAATGTTGCCAAAACCGGCGATTGGATAAAAGCTGAATATGTTGACCAAAACAACCCAACCACTTTTACCACAGTTGGGTCAACTATAACAAGTCTTACAAATGCAGCGGCTTTCCCGGGTGCATTAACCTACACGTGGACAGGCGCCACGAGTACAGACCCTGCGGCTGCGGCAAACTGGAACAATACCACCGCCGGGACTACCAGCCAGCTTCCCGCATTTGATGGCAGCGCCAGTTTGGTTGTTCCTGCAGGTTTATCTAATTATCCATCGCTCACCGCCAGCGAAAGCGTATATGGCTTAACAATTGCCAGTGGGGCTTCGTTAAATTTAAATGGCTATACGCTTAGTGTAGGGTGCAATATTTACAACAGCTCAAGCGGCCAGATACTTTATGGTACCAGTACTTCATCGGGTATTACATGGAATGGTTCGGCGGCAACGCAAACCTATACCGGCAGTAGTACAACAAACACTGCAGCGCTTGGGAACATGACTATCAACAATTCAGCGGGTGGTACAGTAACCATTAGTGGCGGCCCTGTTGATATTTATAATACACTTACTATAACAAACGGTAACCTGGTTGTTGGCGCTTCGCCGGCGGCTTTAACTTTAAAAAGTACCGCAACACTAACGGCAAGTGTAGCGGCAATACCAAGCGGCAGCTCCATTACCGGTACCGTTAGCGTTGAACGATACGTAACCGGCGGCAGCAATTACCGCGGATATCGTTTAATTTCTTCGCCTGTTTATGCGGCCACGGTAAGTTCGAACAATATTTACAGTATAAATTATTTACAAAACAGCATTTATCTTACAGGCAATGCAGGGGGCGGCTTTGATAAAACGGGCAACCCAACTCTTTATTTATACCGCGAAGACCAAACGCCATCGGCCGCTACATTTACGAGTGGTAATTTCTGGGGCATAAGCGCTATCAATAATACGCCATCTTATAACTATTACCTTAATGGCGGGTCAACAAGTTTTAATCTCCCTGTTGGCAACGGGGTAATGTTCTTTTTCAGGGGGAACAGGGCTTCGGCCACGGTTGCTACCGAAACCACGCCATCATATCTTACCCCGGTAACAGTTACCATGAGTACAACGGGCACGTTGAACCAGGGCCAGGTAATTGTGCATGACTGGTACACACCAGCCTCGGCCAATATTGGATATACCGGCACCGGAACGGGCACAAACTTTACCGTTAGGGGCTTTAACCTGGTTGGAAACCCTTATGCCAGTTCGATAGACTGGGAAAAATATAATACTACAACAACCACTACAGGTATATACGCCAACAACGTAGGCACAACCATATATGAGTTTGACCCACTGACCCATAATTATGATGTTTATCAAAAAGGGGGAGTATTTACAAACCATGGTTCGAACATAATTGCCAGCGGACAGGGCTTTTTTGTACAGGCCACCAGCAATAGCAGCCCCCAGCTGATATTTAACGAAACAGCTAAAACAGCCTCACAAAATACAGGTGTTACTCTTTTAATGGCTTCGAGGACAAATTTTGCCGCTGCTGCTACCAATACCGAACAGCATTTGCGTTTACAACTGGTTGCTGATACTATCAACACTGATGATATATATATTGGTTTTAACCCGACAGCCCAAACACAATATGTTAATGATGAAGACGCTCCCTATATAAAGGGGACAGGGAATGTGAGTATGGCCAGTTTTTCGACCGACAGTGTTGAATTGGCTATAAACAGGCTGCCTTTACCAAAACTAACCCCTACAGTTATACCATTATTTGTCACTGCAAGCGCTTATGGTACCTATAACCTAAACAGAACAGAATTAAACGGCATTCCTCCACTTTATGAAATCTGGTTGATGGATAATTACAATAAGGATTCATTAGATATGGTGCATAACAACACATATGCTTTTGATATAACCGCCGATGCAGGCACTTATGGAAAAAATCGTTTTCAGTTAGTGATACGCCAAAACCCGGCGCTGGCAATACATTTATTAAACTTTACGGCCGCTAAAGCAACCGGCGGTACCCAGGTTACATGGACCACTGAGAACGAACAGAATTACACCGACTTTACAGTGCAAAGAAGCAATGATGGCGGCGCCACTTATGCGGACCTCGGGAGCTTGGTTTCAAGCAACCTGGGTGCTTACAACTTTTTGGACCAGGCCCCGCCAATTGCTGCGGATTTATACCGTTTAAAAATAGTCGACCTGAATGGTACCATCAGCTACTCTAAAATTGTTACGCTGATGTACGCGAACCCTAATAGTATTGTTAAAAACAATATATCCATTTATCCCAACCCAGCAAAAAATACATTAAACGTAAGTATTACCCCCCCTTATGCTTCAACTAACAGCCTAACACAGGCAACCAGCCCCACAACTACCGGGCCTTCGTCAGTTGTTAATAGTGTTTATAATATAAGGATGATAAATACTTTAGGCTCGGTTATAAAAACGGCTACAGTAACGCAGCAAACGTGGCAAACTGATGTGAGCGGCCTTGTGCCGGGAACCTATATTATACAAGTAGTTAATAATTACGATAACAGTATTATTGGGAAGGGAAATTTTGTGAAACTATGAGGATAACGTTGGGCTATAAAGGTAGTATAAACCACTAACAGTTCAAACCAGCAGACATTTGCCGTGGTTAATATTTATAGCATTAAAATAGTAAACCCCTTAGGCACAGTGATTAAAACAGCTTCAACCTCATGGCAAAATTGGCGAACTGAGGTAACTAATATTATGCCAGGCAATTACATCCTGCAGGTTATTAATAGTAATGATAATAGCGTCGTTGAAAAAGGCACTTTATTAAACTAAAAATGAATAAAGTAAAAACTAAATTATTATTAGCAGGTATTTTTATAAGTTCATGTTAATAATAATTATAATATAGTATTTGTCACATCAGTAAAAAACAAGCCATGCAACAATTTTATCAATAAAATTTGTTCTGCCAAATAGGATAAATTTTAATAAATTCTGTAAATAATTGCTTTGAAAGAAACTTTTAGCATTTTGGTAACTACAGATTTTTTGAAGCAATAGGCCGGTTTGCAATCCTGCCGCCTGGTAAAAGCTTGTGGTATTATTATTTTAATTCCAATAAAATCATATTATTTAATCGTGAGCATGAATAAATTCGATATATAGTGAGATAAATAAAGTATTGTAACAATTATGAGACAAAATTCGTAAAACTTAGCTAAAACACGGCAGAAAATTATATTGTGTTATACGTTTTGCTGAGTTATTTAAACTATTGGTTAATATAATATTATTTTAATTCATTTTATCCCTAATTAATTAAGGTTTTTCGAATGCTGTTATTCTTTCACTTCACTCTTTCAATATAATTATTAAAGAAAGTAATAATACAGACGCTTAACCTCAAAAAAACACTTATGGCTACTCTCATACCCCGTTTTTGTTTTTCAGCGACTCCAGCCTTTAAAAGGCTGGTTACCGGAAAAAAATGGTTATTTTTATATTTAACAGCATTTATTTTAGTAAGCTCATCTGCAAAAGTAACGGCAGCAAATGCTACCCTTAGTGGTCTTACTTTGAGTGCAGGCACACTTTCTCCGGCATTTGTTAGCACCACTTTTAGTTATACCTCATCAGAAAACAGTTCAACCGCATCTATAACCGTTACGCCGACATCAGGCACCTTTGGAGCAGTTATAACAGTGAACGGAATTGTAACTGTGAGCGGCATTGCGTCACTTCCCGTTGCGCTAAGTGCCGGGTCAAATACCATTACCATAGTCGTTACAGCTCTCGGTTTTACTACCAAAACTTATACCATAACGGTAACCAGGCAAAATATCAGTTATACAGGTTCACCCTTCACCTACTATACGGGTTTAGGGATCACCCCGTTAACGCCAGCTATAACCGGCGCGCCTACTGGTTATGCAATTAGCCCAGCCATTTCAACGGGTTTGTTATTCAGTACAACTACCGGCGTTGTATCGGGCACGCCGACAGTTACGGCCGCAGCCACCACTTATACTATTACTGCAAATTATGCAGGCGGCATAACTGCTACCACCACAATAAATATAACAGTTTTAGCATCAACTATAAGTTATGTCGGCAGCCCGTTTACTTTTTACCAGGGCACGGCTATAACCACTGTAAGTTCAACCGAGGTAGGCGGTAACCCAACAACCTATTCGGGGGCACTTCCTGCGGGTCTATCATTAAATACTTCAACCGGGGACATAACAGGTACCCCTACAGCTGCTGCTGCTTCTACCCCATATACTATAACCGCAAATTATGGTGGGGGTGTTACAGCCACAACTGTTATAAATATAACCGTATTAGCCCCAACAATTAGCTATGCCGGTAACCCATTTACTTTTTATACCACCGTTGCTATTACGGCCTTAAATCCAACTACTACAGGCAGCCCGATAAGTTTTTCAGGGTCATTGCCTGCAGGATTATCCCTTAATACCACAAACGGGCAAATAACAGGCACGCCAACCACAGTAGCAGCTGCAACACCCTATACCGTCACTGCAAACTACGCAGGCGGTGTAACAGCGACAACAATATTAACTATTACCGTGAATGTTGGGCTGCCAGTTATCAGTTATTCGCCATCAACAAATACTTACAATGCTGGAACCGCTATTGCCACCTTGACGCCAACAAATACAGGCGGAACAGTAGTGAGTTATTCAGTAAGCCCAGTATTGCCCGCCGGTTTATCAATCAGCGCGACTACGGGCGTTATATCCGGTACTCCAACGGTAGTATCTTCTGCAACTACATATACTATAACGGCTACCAATGCCACAGGTACCGGGACTACTACAGTGAATTTAACGGTTTTACCACAACTTCCTTATATATATTATTCACCCGGGTCTGAAGTTTATCCGCAAGGTTCGGCAATCACTGCTATTACCCCGATTAACAGCGGTGGCGCAGCAACAAGTTTTTCAATAAATACTGCATTGCCAACAGGTATGACATTTAATACCTCGACAGGCAAGATCTCAGGTACGCCAACGGTTCCGTCAACAATAACCACGTATACTATTACCGCCACCAATGCAGGAGGCAGCGAAAGTACCACGTTAACATTAACAGTTACCCCACATGCGCCTGTCATCAGTTATTCGCCGTCAACCAACATTTTTACTGTCGGCACAACCATCGCGTCGTGGACGCCAACCAATATAGGTGGTGTAGATACAATTTATGTGGTTGGCCCCTCACTGCCGGCAGGTTTGTCATTAAATTCATACACCGGGGTAATATCAGGTACGCCAACGGCCGTATCCCCGGTAACCACTTATACTATATCAGGCAGTAATGACGGTGGTACCAGTACCACTACCGTACAAATATCATGTGTTAACCCACCCGCGCCTACTGTCAGTTATTCCCCATCAACCAATACCTATTTGGTAGGTACTGCAATTACTTCGTTAACACCAACTACAACCGGCAGCCCAACAAGCTTTTCTATAGGTACAACGCTACCGGCAGGCTTATCATTTGATACAACCACGGGTATTATATCAGGTACGCCTACGACGGTATCAGCAACAGCTACCTATACCATTACGGCTACAAACCCCGCTGGCTCCGGGACAACTACGGTGACTTTAACTGTTAATCCAACTGCTCCAGTTATCAGCTATAGCCCCTCTACAAATACTTACACCAAGGGTACTGCCATAACGCCCTTAACGCCAACAAATACTGGTGGTACGGCATCAAGCTATTCTATAAGTGCAGCATTACCTGCCGGTTTATCATTTAGTACTACC
>Ga0207013_1079_pt1 | contig 25617 bp, 17 predicted proteins | sample Alteio_BWMinCont_55_FD_153501 | JGI IMG/M metagenome (GOLD analysis project Ga0207013, IMG submission 153501) | Enriched cells from forest soil in Barre Woods Harvard Forest LTER site, Petersham, Massachusetts, United States -... | ecosystem: Environmental > Terrestrial > Soil > Temperate forest >...
TTAGAGGGGGTTAAACACAAATTTAAAACAAAAACAAATGAACGCATACATAGTGGCCGCAAGCCGCAGCGCAGTAGGTAAGGCAACCCGTGGTGGTTTCAGGTTTACAAGGCCTGATACCCTGGCAGCCGATGTTATTAAACACCTGCTTACAACGGTGCCAAACGTAGATAAAGAACAAATTGAAGATGTTATAGTAGGCAATGCTACGCCCGAAGCAGAACAAGGCTTAAATGTAGGCCGTCTCATTTCGTTGATAGCATTAGATACCGATAAAGTGCCGGGCATGACGGTAAACCGTTACTGCGCATCCGGTTTGGAGACGATTGCAATAGCTTCAGCAAAAATACATAGCGGTATTGCTGATTGTATTATCGCGGGTGGTGTGGAAAGCATGAGCCTGCTTCCAATGGGCGGCTGGAAAATTGCCCCGAATGCGGATGTTGCCCTTGCTCATCCCGATTACTACTGGGGCATGGGCCTAACCGCTGAAGCCGTTGCGAAAGAATATAAAGTTCCGCGTGATGAGCAGGACCAGTTTGCCTATAACTCGCATCAAAAAGCCATTGCTGCTATAAAAGAGGGCAAGTTTAAAGATGAAATAGTGCCGGTTGATATTACTGAGGTTTATATAGATGAAAGTGGCAAAAAGAAAAAACGGGAATTTAAAGTAGATACCGACGAAGGCCCGCGTGCTGATACTTCACTGGATGCGCTTGCAAAATTAAAACCGGTGTTTGATGCAAAAGGTGTGGTAACTGCCGGTAACTCATCGCAAACAAGCGATGGCGCTGCTTTTGTCATGGTGGTTAGCGAACGTTTTTTAAAAGCTAATAACTTAAAACCTATTGCAAGGCTGATTAATTATGCTGTTGCAGGCGTTCCGCCGAGAATAATGGGTATTGGGCCATTGGTAGCCATCCCCAAAGTGCTTAAACAAGCCGGGATGAAACAGCAGGACATCGATTTGATCGAGTTGAATGAAGCCTTTGCATCGCAATCATTGGCGGTTATTAAAGACCTGGAGCTTGATCCTGAAATTATAAACGTAAATGGCGGCGCCATTGCATTAGGCCATCCGCTGGGCTGCACAGGCGCCAAACTTTCAGTACAGCTTTTTAATGAATTGAAAAGGCGCGATAAAAAATACGGCATGGTTACCATGTGCGTAGGCACCGGGCAAGGCGCAGCGGGCGTGTTTGAATTGTTATAACCTGCTATGTCATTGCGAACGAGGAACGAGTGAAGCAATCGCGAACTTTGTACGGCGAATATGTATAGTTCGCAATTGCCGCGCTTCGCTCGCAATGGCAAAGATGGTAATGGTAAGTTTTTAGCCGATTTCTATTATATTTAAACCTATGAATAAAGGCACAAGATTATTTGATTGTATGGCAACACAGGCCGCCCAGCCTTTGGATGACCTGCTGAATGCCAAAGTTGATGGCAACTGGAAATCGTACAGCAGTAATGATGTGTATGATATGGCCTACCGGTTAGCGCAAGCATTGCTCGATATGGGTGTTTCTACCGGCGATGGTACCATTGAAGGCCGCGATAAAGTCGGGCTGATCAGCCCCGGTCGGCCTGAATGGATTATAACCGATCTTGCTGTACAAATGACCGGCGCGGTACTTGTGCCACTGTACCCAAATTCGGGTATTAAAGAAATTGAGCAAATATTAAACGAAGCTGGTGTTCAAATTATATTTGTAAGCAACCAGGAATTGTGTGATAAATTAAAACTGGTACAGCCCGAAATACCTGCTCTGAAATCAATTTTCACTTTCGACCGCATCAGTGATTGTACCCACTGGACTGAATTGCTGAAGCCGCTACGGGAAGGAACTGAACAGGAAATCGCAAAAGTCTGCGATGAGATATCCGAAGAAGACATCGCAACAATTATTTACACCTCCGGCACAACGGGCAGGCCTAAAGGCGTAATGCTCACCCATAAAAATATTTTCAGCAATGTAAAGTCATCGGGCGATATATTGGTTACGATCCCTACAGAACAAAAACGTGCTTTAAGTTTTTTGCCGCCCAACCATATTTTTGAAAAAACGGTGGTGTACACTTACATGTTCTATGGCTTTTCAATTTTTTTCGCCGAAAATATGGATACTATTGGCCCTAACCTACGGGAGACGAAACCCTACATATTTACCGCTGTTCCAAGGGTGCTTGAAAAGGTATTTGAGCGGATAATGATAGAAGGCCAGAAATTAACCGGTATAAAAAGGAAGATATTTATGTGGTCGATAAAAATTGCCGACCAGTTTGAAATTACCGGGAAAAGCTTAGGTTATAAAATAAAATTGGCCATTGCCGATAAGCTGGTTTATAGCAAATGGCGCAACGCCGTAGGCGGTAATGTAAAAGCGATAGTAGTAGGGAGTTCGGCGACACCGATAAGGCTCGAAAGAATATTCACTGCTGCAAAAATGGTTGTGTTAGAGGGCTATGGCCTTACTGAGACTTCTCCGGTGATCGCTGTAAATCATTACCAACATGAATACAGAAGATTTGGCACCGTTGGTCCTTTGCTTACCGATGTAGAGGTGCAAATTGCAGCCGATGGCGAGATATTAGTAAAAGGCCCTAACGTTATGGTGGGTTACTATAAAAACCCGGAACTTACTGCCGAAGTGATGGAAGGCGGCTGGTTTCATACCGGCGATATTGGCGAACTGGATAAAGATAATTTCCTGAAAATAACAGATCGTAAAAAGGAAATATTTAAAACATCGGGCGGTAAATACGTTGCTCCGCTGCCTATCGAAAATAAGATGAAAGAGAATTACTTTATTGAGCAAATGATGGTAGTTGGCTCCGAAAGAAAATTTGCCGCGGCGCTTATTGTACCATCGTTTACAAACTTGCTCCCCTGGTGCAAAAAGAATAACATAGCTTACATCTCCAACCAACAAATCATAAAAGAGGATAAGGTTAAGGAGCTCTATCAATCTATAATCGACACTTATAATCCGGAATTTAACCATGTGGAGCAGGTGAAAAAGATAACCCTGCTGCCCGACGAATGGTCGATTGACAGCGGTGAACTTACCCCAACGGGGAAAATGAAGCGGAAGATAATCACAGCAAAGTATGAAGCCGAAATAGATAGCATGTACACCGATGATTTTGCAACTGCCTAAAACTTTGTGAATTAATTATAAACCTATGGATACACTTCAAATCGCCGTTAATGACAGGCTGGCTATAATTACTTTGGACAGGGGGCGGTCAAATCCTTTAAACCACCAAATGGTTAAAGAGTTGACTGCCTGTATAAAAGAGCTGGATGCAGATGATTCTGTTGGCGGCGTAATTTTAACAGGTAAAGAAGGCTTTTTTTCATCGGGTATCGACCTGATTGAGGCTTATGATTATAATGAGGAGCAAATAAGGTCCTTTTGGGTTGATTTTTTAGTGATGCAAAGCACGCTTGCGGCCTTTAAAAAGCCAATGGTGGCTGCCATAAGCGGGCATAGCCCGGCAGGCGGTTGCATCGTGGCCGTCTGCTGCGACTACCGCGTAATGGCCGAAGGCAAATTTATTATCGGATTAAATGAAATTCCTGTCGGTATTATTGTGCCGGGCAGTGTTTTTAATTTATACGCATTCTGGCTTGGCCAGCGTAAAGCTTATCAATATTTAATGGAAGGTAAATTGCTTAACGTTAATGAAGCATTGGAAGTTGAGTTGATAGATGAAATTTGCCCGCCCGAAAGTATAATAAGCCATGCGGAGAAAAAGATAAGGGCCTACATGCAAATGGACCCGGTAACCTGGGGCCAGAGCAAAATGAACCTGCGCAAAGACCTGCTCGCTAAATTAAACAGCGACCAAACGGAAACCCTAAATAAGATGCTTGCACAATGGTGGGCGCCGGCTACCCGCAAAGGTTTGCAAATGATGATACAGAATTTAAAAGCTAAAAGCACTGCTGCTAATTAACACACCATGAATGAAACTACTACAGGCATGTTAAGGGATAATGCCCTTAAGGGCAAAACCATTATTATAACCGGTGGCGGCACAGGTTTAGGCAAATCAATGGGCACTTATTTCCTTAAACTCGGCGCTAATTTGGTGATTACCAGCCGAAAGCTGGATGTTTTAAAACAAACAGCCACAGAAATGGAAGCCGAGACGGGAGGGAAGGTATTGGCAGTTGCCTGCGATGTACGGAAATATGATGAAGTTGAAAATGTACTTAAGCAGGCCATCGAAACTTTTGGGCGGGTTGATGCATTGGTAAACAATGCCGCTGGCAATTTTATTTCACCAACTGAGCGTTTATCGGCTAATGCTTTTTCATCAATTATCGATATTGTTTTAAAAGGATCGGTTAATTGTTCGCTGGCTTTGGGCAAATACTGGATAGCCGAAAAAATACCCGGAACTATTCTTAATATCATCACAACATATGCTTTTACCGGCTCGGCTTATGTGGTGCCGTCGGCTTGCGCGAAGGGCGGGGTGCTGGCACTAACCCGGTCGTTAGCTGCAGAGTGGGGGAGGCATGGCATACGTACCAATGCTATTGCACCGGGCCCGTTCCCAACTAAAGGTGCGTGGGACAGATTGTTACCGGGCGATATGATAGAAAAATTTGATTTCAAAAACCGCGTTCCCCTAAAACGTATGGGCGAACACCAGGAGCTGGCCAATTTAGCTGCGTTCCTTGTCTCTGGTTTTTCGGGCTATATTAACGGCGAAGTAATTACCATAGATGGCGGCGAATGGCTACAGGGAGCCGGGCAGTTCAATGCACTGGAAATGGTACCGGCGGCAATGTGGGATAGTATTGAGCAAGCTACGCGGAAAGCCTAACCGAAGGCATAAAATCAGCGTTAAAACCCTTCCGAAAAAAGCAGATAAATGTATCTTTGAACCATGCTGATTATCCAATTAACCGGTTTGTCCGGTTCAGGGAAAACAACGCTTTCCTGTCTCGTAAAACAATCGCTTGAGCAACAAAATATTAACGTAGAATTGATTGATGGCGACGAATACCGCAAAACCCTTTGTAAAGACCTTGGCTTTTCAAAAGCCGACCGCTGTGAAAATATTCGCCGTTTGGGCAGCGCTGCTTTTGAATTTACTGCTATGAGGGATGTGGCAATAATAGCTGCTATTAACCCTTACGAGGAAATACGGAATGAATTAAAACAGCGCTACAACGCAAAAACCATATGGATAAATTGTCCGTTGGCTGAATTGATAAAAAGGGATACCAAAGGCTTTTACAAAAGGGCTTTATTGCCTGAAGGTAACCCGGATAAAATTTACAATTTTACTGGGATAACCGATGATTACGAATTGCCTGTTGATTTTGACCTTGCAATCCATACGCAATCCGAAACCATAGAACAGTCAGTAATAAAACTATCTGATTTCATTTTTCAGCAAATAAGTATAAAATGAAGATCGGTTGCAGCTTGTATGGTAGTTAGTTTTTACCACGAAGTACACAGAGTTAAGACCACCAAGGTCACAAAGTTATTTTCTTGGTGGTCTTTGTGCAATCTTCGTGCACTTTGTGGTAAAAAAATCAACTCTTTAAATGACCTTCTTTTTGGCATTTGGCCCGAATAACCCTGAAATTATTTTAATGCGTTTGCCCTGACTATCTTGGTTCTTGTCTCTCGATTGATTATTGGTTCTTGTCAAAGTTGAAGTTTAATACCAATGCCCGACAAATCAGGCGCGCTATCAAAACGGTCGCCTGCTGCTACGCCTATACCAGCCAACTTAAACCCGGAAAGTATGCCCTCGCCAGATTGGGTCACATTCACCCTCAAAAACTGTGAGTCCTTACAGGCAACAAATACGCCATAATTTACATCGGCATGTACAATAGTGCCGGGCGCAAATGCCGAATCGTGGGGTAAGTCTGCAAGTGAAACTTCCAGCAGCCTGAAAAGCTGGCCCCTTAATAATGTAATAGCCCCACCGTAATCAGGGTTGGTTGCGTTTACAAGGTTTTCGATCTCTTTAGCCGATTGTGTTTCCCAATTTATTCTAAGATCATTTACTGAAGGTTCGGGTGCATGGCTAACTGCTTTTTCATCTTGTTCGGGAAGTTCGTTGCTATTTTCTTTTTCTAATTTCCAGATCGCCTGATCGATAAATGCCACGGATTCCATACTTAAACGACCAGACAATAAGCCATGGTTTTCACCCGGAAAAATTTGCACCTCTTTCTGGGCCAATATAGGCCCGGCGTCAAAACCTTCCACCATTTTATGAATAGTTATGCCGCCAACAGGTTCGCCGTTTTTAAGCTGCCAAAACAATGGATTGCGGCCGCGATAGGCAGGTAATAAACTGAAATGTATATTGTAAAAACCGAGTTTTGGAATGGTAAATAACTCGCCTGGAATTTTATAACCGCATCCAAATACCAATACCACATCGGGTTGTTCGACACTTAGCCAATCTTTAAACCCGGTTACCAGGTCATTTTTCAAAAATCGTTTAAATGGGATGTTGAATAATACTGCAGACTGCTCAACCGGGATATTGTTTTTATTTGGTTCCCCAATCGAAACAATACTTTGGATCATTTTTTGGCCGCCAAAAAAGTTAATTGAAGGGACGGAATAGATGGCGCCTGATATTAAAACTATTTTCATTTAGCTGTATTAGTTAATTAAGGGTTTGGTATTTATCGAGTTGGTCTATTTACCAGGCAAAAAATAATGTAATATAACACGCCCGGTCCGTCAAATCTAAATAATCATTATTTAACCAACTAAAATCGACTTTCTTTTTTCTTCAAGCTCACGATATAGCTCCATGGCTCTATCTAAGAACGGCGGAATAAAGTCAACGCCATCCTCACTAAAAGGCTCACCGGGCTTTTTAGAGTGATACCGGCTCCTTTCAGTCATATTAACACGATCCTGTGCGCTTAGCGCTCTGCCTGTAAAGGCAGCGATCTTTTCTACCATAGTTATTGCGCCTTCACTATAGTTCAACAATAGGAAATTTTTATCGTTTTGTATTATTTCCAGGCATTGCCAAAAATAGCTTTCAAGCACTTTTGCCAGGTAAATATCTAAGCCTTCAAAAACTTCTTCTTCGTTTTTAAAACCAAATAACTCAGGTTCAATCACGCCGGGCACGGCTTGCATCCCGCGCACCTTGCTGTGTGATCTTAAAACTTCGTCAGGGGTACGGTAAATAAAAACAAAAGGTGCCGAAGGGTAAAGGTGTCGAAACTGCTTATGAAAAAACAAATGCCAGCTGTCGGTTTTTATAAATATTTGTTTGTTTTTATTTTCGACAGGATTGTTTGTACCTGTTCGTTCCTGGCCGTAATAGGTAATTGCGGCTTTTAATAATTGATTAATGGCGGCCTGCTCAAAGTTATGCCCCTGGTAAGGTAAACGTAATATACTATCAAAAAAAGAAACTTCGGATAGTACTATATTTTCATCGGAGGTAGCCAGCAACTGCGAAACAAGTGTAGATCCGCAGCGGGAAATATGAAATATAAAAGCAGCAGGCTCAATCTCGTTCAAATCCTTCGCCCATTCCTGCATCACATCCAGGTCGCTAACGGCGCTAAACCGGAGCTTTCGGCCGGGAAGCGATTTAAATTTTAATATCGTTTCTTCAAAAAAAGGTTCTGTAAAAGGCTCTCCATAAGTATCTATCCAGTAACAATGCAGTTGGCCGCCGTTGTTTACCAGTTTATAGGGTATCCAGTTATCAAGTTTGCTGTTTTCCATATTCCCATAGGAATCATTCGGCCTCGGCGGCTTGCTGTATAGCTTTTACCTTTCGTTCCAGTTCGTCGGCAAGTTTATTGGCGGTTGCTGTATCCTGGTACCTCAGTTGTTTTATCATATTTAGCATATTATCATCAACTTCCTCTTTTTTAATGGCTATATTATCCGATGAATTGATCATATTCGTTAACCAATCGTTTACTTTACAATCAACAACCAGGTGTACTCTGTCTCTGTCGCTGTTATTTGTAACCCGATGGGGTAAATTGGCATTAAGGTACCAGCACTCTCCTTCTAATAAAAATATACGCTCATCCTCACAATAAAATTCCACCTCAGGGTTGGTAAACACCGGGAAATGCAGTCGTGCTTCACCTTTTTCCAGCGCAAGTTCAGCATCGGTGTGTTGTTTTATTACGGCGCCTGCCTGTAAATTTAAAAAGCGGACAGCCATGATAGGGCAATCAAGGCTTTGAAGAAGATTCTTAACCGATGGAAACTGGTACATATATAAGGTGTCGATAAATTCATTTTCACCGATCAGGTCCGGGATGATGTTTTTATGACTGCCACCCGGTGAGCGAAGAGACATTACCGCCCATGAGCCACTGTAATGAAATGTATTTATATGCGGCTGCCATTGGTTGGCTGTTGATAACAGTTCGGTTTGCATGGCCTTCAAATCAAAAGGCAACAACAATTTAGCATAACGTACCATATTATATAGTTTAAGATGCTTTTAACCAGCGTATCATATTTGGGTAGGGTAGGGCATTTAATTCTTCGGCCTTTTTTTTATCATAAGCCAGGCCTAAATATTGCAGCATGGGCAGGCCAATGAAACTGCCATTAGCAAAAGCTTCTAAGAGACTGGGGCTTGCACCGCGGTAACCATGCTCGTGAAAAACAACAGCCGGATCAAGACCGATATGCTGGCACGCTGCATATGACCAGGCCATGGCCATCATTTCAAAGCCTGCACTCATGTATTCAGGTAAAGGATCGCCTATGGTCGCCCGTGCATCGGGGCTATATGCCGCCAGGTGCCCCGCTTCGTGAAGTATGTCGCCCGGGTATAGCAATTTGTCGGGATCGATAATGATCTTTCCGTTTTCCAATAATAAACCCGGCAAAAAAGTGTCGCCTGGGATCGGTCGTTTTACAACGTCGAGCCCGATAGATAAAACAAAATCGGTGATTATATCAATTACAGGTTGGTCCACTGTCAAAAATATTAAACCGGAAGGTCTTTTGCAAGTCGTAATGCTGAAAATGCTGTAGCGTACGATTCGCGGTCATCCGGCATACCGGGAATAAAGTGTTTAGCTTTAACGCCGTTTTTATTTTTTTCGATATCAAAATTAAAAATCGTTCTTCCAAACAGCAGGCCGTTTTTGGCTGTTTGTGCCAGCACAATTTCGTGTTTCAACTTATTGTGCAGCATTTGGGTATTTAAGCAAAGTTTAGGATCGTTGCCGCCTATAACCATATCAATATGTTCAGATTGTTCTGCAAATTTTCTATTACCGCCATCACCGAGTTGCGCCAAACAAACAACAAGGTCACATTTTTCGTCAAGCTTTAACAAACGGGCTACCTTTGCAGCACTGGCGGCGGCATCATTATATTTTATACCCTCCACCTTATGGCAAACGCCTGTAATCCCAATTTTAAAGTTTCCGCTCCGTATAATCACATAGGGTTTTATCATATCGGCCAGTTTATTATCAAACTGCAAATTGCAATTTACAAGGCTGAATTGCATTAACGGGATAAGGGTCATTAATTCTTCCTGCCCCATACTAAGTTCATTTGCGCCAATTGCTGCGGCATGGTAGCCGATTGAGTTCATGACGCCGATCACATCCCGGTGGTTTTCTACTTTGTTTGAATTACGGGTGAAATTACCCGCGTCTAACAGGAGGCCGCCTGTTTCCTGGTTTTTCAACGTCGACCTGATGTGACCGAGGCCACCCATACTTTTGTAAACAGGGTTGATGTGACCGTTCAGATCATTTGTGTGATAAACTGCCACCGCGCTTTGCGATGCATGTAAGGAGCTAACACTTTTGGCAACTGTGGCCATAGCGTTAAATGGCCTGGTTAAGGCAGTAGCACCGGCAATAACAGATAATTGCGTTAAAAACGTCCGTCTTGGTTTGTTCATTGTGAAATTTATTAAGCTATCAGTGTTTAAATGTATCAAAAATTTTGGCAGGAAAAAAAATTACAAGGCGATAAAAAATTCTTTTTTTGATAACCTATTTCATTAAAGAAATGGTAGTTATCTATTGGTTAATGGCGGTAGTTGTATTTGCTTAAATAAATTTTAAATTTCATAAAGTATACTGTGCAGCTAAGGCTGCTAAATCATATATTTTATGGGAGCCGGGAAGATTTGAGGTAAATGATGGTAGTTTATTTAAAAAAAATATCTTAATTCAATAATTAATTAATAGTTAATTAAAAAAAAATATTATTTTTTTCCTTGGATATTAGCAAAAAACTCTCTAATATTGGATACGCAAAACGCCTAACCTGTTGAGTGTTGCGGGTAATTAGTTCCTGAATCTTAATGCACACAATTCATAAATAAAGTATTATAACAAACCTTATTAAAAACCTAAATATATGGATCAACCTTTTGTAGGAGTTATCTTCGCACATGCCGGGTCTTTCGCACCGGCACAGTGGGCTTTGTGCCAGGGGCAAATACTGTCAATTTCAAATAACGACGTCTTGTACTCGTTAATAGGTACAACGTATGGAGGCGATGGCGTGCAAACCTTCGGCCTTCCCGACTTGCGCGGCAGGTTACCTGTTGGCCAGGGCCAGGGCAACGGCCTTAGCAATTATGTGATGGGCCAGTTGGCCGGCACAGAACATGTTACTATCACAACGCAGCAAATGCCTTCGCATACGCACACGTGGAATGTTTATAATGCTGCTGGAAATGCACTTATACCCACTTCGGGCACCGTTGTCGCGGGAACGTATTCAAATGCAGGCGGTTCTTCCACGCCGGCTACATTTTATGGTTCGCCGGCTACGGCAGGCATAACCGTGGCACCAGCCACCATTGGAAATGCCGGCGGCAGCGTTCCAGCGTCCATTTTGCAACCTATACTGACTACTAACTACATCATATCGCTGTATGGTATTTATCCGTCGCGTAACTAAATAGAAAACCTAATTATTTAAGTCATTAATCTTAACAGTTAATCATCATGAATTCACCATATATAGGTCAGGTTTTTATGTTCGCGTGGGATTTCGCCGCGAAGAACTATGCACTGGCTCAGGGCCAGTTGATGGCAATTAATCAAAACCAGGCACTCTTCTCCGTACTCGGTACCACCTACGGTGGAAATGGGCAGACAAACTTTGCCTTGCCCGACCTGCGTGGCCGCACCTTCATCGGCTGGGGCCAGGGACCAGGTTTAAGCTCCAACAATTTGGGGGAACAAATCGGGACTGAAAAGGTAACACTGCTGCAAAATAACCTGCCCTCACACAGCCACACGGCCAATGTAAACAATACAGCAGCAACGGTAGGCGTGGCGGCGTCGAATACTGTTTTGTCGCAGGGGCCTATTGTGGCGGCCTCGCAGGTAACCACTTACAGCGGAGCAGGTGCTAATGCGTCATTAAATCCCGGCGCTTTGGCCAATACAGGCAGCAATCAATCTTTGTCAATTTTGCAGCCATACCTTGCTATCAATTATTCTGTATGCCTGTTTGGCTTGTTTCCATCACGCAATTAACAGCAAAAAAGGCCAGTAATAAATCAATTAATTGTGAGACAAAAAATTAAATATCACACTAACCTCTAAACCAAAATATTATGGATCCTTATATATCATCTATTTACGTATTCGCGGGCAATTTCGCCATTCGCGGATTTGTGCAGTGCCAAGGTCAAATATTGCCAATATCTCAATACACCGCCTTATTTTCGCTTATCGGCACTTTTTATGGCGGTAACGGAACTTCAAACTTCGGTTTGCCTGATCTTCGCGGCCGCACCGCAATTTGCCAGGGAGCGGGACCGGGACTATCGGATTATTCTATCGGCGAGATGACAGGTACGGAAAACACTACATTGTTATATAACAATATGCCGATACATACCCATTTGGTAAATGCGTCTACCTCACCCGGGTCAACCGCTTTGCCGTCTGGCAACTTTTTTGCCGATGCCAAAACAGGTACAAGCCCACGTGCACCTGCGGAACTTTTTTATAATACATCAACGGTAAACACACAGCTTAGCGCCAATTCAATTGGCTTCACGGGTGGGAGTATTCCCTTTGCTATACAACAACCCGGTTTGGTTTTAACAACTATGATAGCGTTAACGGGACTATTCCCAGCACGAAACTAATATGTTTAATTTACAAGTATTTCCCGCATGACGGGACCGTTAAAAATAGGATTTTTATCGCCTTACTCCGGGGTATACCCCTACTACGCACAGCACCTGATGGCCGGAATGTTGTTAGGCATATATCCCGGAGCGATAAAAAAGAACGAAATACAATTTATACCGGTGTACACCAAAATGGGCGATCCGAAGAGTGTACTGGAAGCGACGAATCGTTTGGTGTTTTTTGACCAGTGTGATATTATTTCAGGATTGATTAGTTATCAATCTATACCTGACATATTACCGGTTATTGAGCGGTACAATAAAATAGGATTTTTTTTCGATCTGGGCGAGTACATTCCCTGGTTCGACTATTTGAGTCCGCGTTTGTTTTATTCGTCGCAGCAAATATGGCAAAGCCAATATGCATTGGGTTATTGGGCCGGAAAACAATATGGCGAAGGTGGAATGATGGCGATGACAATTTACGAAGCAGGTTACCACGTCAGCAGCGTTTTTCACAAAGGTGTGAGGGATGCGGGAGCCGGCCATTTGGATCTGCAGGTGATAAAAGACGATAGAAACAATCCGAAAGCGATGGATCTGGATGTTTTTTTTGCCGCAGTACAGAAAAAAGCCCCTGCGTTTGTACATGCAATATTTGTTGGGGACCAGGGAAATGAATTTCTCCTGGCCTGGAAGAATTCAGGTTATCATAAGCAAATTCCCCTGATTGTTGTAGAAAACATGGCTTATGATGACGTACTTGGAGATGCTGCAGGGTTAGACCTTGAAATAATATCGGCGAGCACATGGAGCCGGGCTGACGAGAATAGCCGAAACCAAGCTTTTGTAAAAAGATTTGAAAGCCAGGGCGGCCAAACAGCCAATATTTTTGGTCTGCTTGGGTACGAAGCCGGGCTGGCGTTGAGAGAAGTTAAAGCACTTTTGCTAAAACGGGATATGGCCAGGGTGGCCGAACTGTTGCAAAAGGAATCGGTAATTGGCCCGCGCGGAGATCGGAATTTTTACCCGTCGTCGGGGTTTTCGTTACCAGAAATTGATATTTTAAATGTGAAAACATCGGTAAATAATATTTTTAAAACTATAATAAGCCAGGGGAAAGGTCTTAAATTCGATGCGGAAAACTTTAACGAGATCCACGATGGATGTGTAAGCGGCTGGCAAAATCCGTATATGTGTATTTAAAAAATGTGATATGAAAAAAAATTTTACAAAAGCAATTGGAGTTATTGTGATGTTGGGGCTTATTGTAGCGATTGCGCTGCCTGCCCGCGCGCAGTATGTTAAGAAGGTGATTGACAACACCGGCTATTTTACAGCCATGACGAAGGACGCCAACGGCAACATCTACGTGATAAAGGCCGTCGATTCTTATAAGGGGTCCGTTTTAAAATATACGGCCAATTCAACGTCCTTTATCACCATTTTTACAGGGCTTGATATGACTGATGAAAGCGATCCCGATGGCGGTGACGCGCCGTGGGGCCTTGCCGTAAACAGTATCGGCGATGTTTACCTCACCAGCAATTTTAAGCAAGGCAATACTGCCTCTCCCGACGGGCAGCTAAATTATGTAAATGGAAATCCGCTTGCCATTTACGGCAGTATTATAAGATTGGCGGCAGGGCCTTCCCGTTTTAATGCTATCACTTACGCGCCATCCGTTTTTCTTAACGGTGGATTATTTTATACCGGGTTGGCATTTGATGCCAGTGATAATTTGTACGTGCTGCAGGAGAGCGACTCAAACCTTGACGCAAGCGAGGTAGTAAAATATGCCAACAATCCCGGGACCGGAATCCCTTCAACCTCAGGAACGGCTTTGTTCAATAATTTAAACGATGACATCTCCGATAACTTTCCACACAACCTTGCAATAGCTTCAAATGGTGATATTTATGTAACCAACAGCGGCGAGATCTCACAGGAAATAGCAGGTGGTGGCAGCGGCCATAAGGGTGATGTAAGGCGTTATAAAAGTTCGGGCGGTTATAGTAATAGCAACTATGTAGAAGTATCGCAAAACACCTATCCCATGGCGCTGGCGCTTGATCCTAACAACAACCTTTACGTTGAAGAAACCGATGGCGGCAGTACCCCTTACCAAAATTACAGGATAAATATTTATAATTCCTCAAACGTGTTGACAGGTTCGGATGTTGCGGCGCTTGATGCCACCAATGTTTCACCGGATGGCATTACTGCCGTCAGCAGCGGCAATTTTTATGCTATCGATGGCGCCGATCCGGGCGCAATTTGGGAATTTACCGGTCCGGTGTCCGGGCAGGCAACTAATGTAGGTGCTTCCGCCATTGGCGCAACCACCGCTACCATCAACTGGACAAATGGCGGCGGCGCCAACAGGGCTGTATTTATGGAACAGGGTACAAGCGGCAATCCGACAGTCAGCAACAGTACAAATTATAATGGAAACGCTGCATTTACATCAGGTAGTTCCGCAGGGACGGGTTGGTATTGTATATACAACGGAACAGGCAGCTCGGTAAGCGTTACAGGGCTTACCCCCGGTAAGCCTTACCTCGTTCAGGTAGAAGAATATAACGGTAGCACCGCTCTAACTAACGAAAATTATTTAACAAGTACGGCTAGCAACAACCCTAATGGTTTTAACACTGCTACGCCTACTATAAATGCGCCGGGAGGGACAACGACGGTGCCTTCCACCACAGAGAGCACAGCAGGATCATCAACCAGCTTTAATATAACCGGTACAAACCTTATTGGCAACGTAACAGTTAACGCGCCTACCAATTTCCAGGTAAGCTCGGATAACAGCACCTGGGGTTCAACCGCAACAATTACTGCAAACGGCACTCTGGCCAGCACGCCGGTTTATGTGCGGCTGGCCGGCACCGGCTCGACAGGCACTCAATCCGGTAATGTAGCATTAAGCAGTACCAGCGCTACTACCGTAAACCAGGCGGTATCAGGCACGATTTTAACACCTACTATAACGGTACCCGGCGGTACAACGACGCTCACTTCGACCACATCAGGTACACAAGGGGCGTCAACCAGCTTTACCATATCCGCCACAAACTTAAGCCCGGCATCAGGCAGTTTAACAATTACAGCGCCTTCAAACGTGCAGGTAAGCCCTGATAACAGCACATGGAACTCATCGTATACACAAAGTTATAGCGGCAGTACGCTGGGATCTACGCCGGTTTACGAACGGCTAAGCGGGACAGGTTCAGTGGGTACTATCTCAGGGAATGTTTCAATCAGTGGTGGTGGCGCCACTACTGTAACCCAGGCGGTATCAGGTACGCTTAACTCAGCAAGCACCACTATCAGTTCGCTAACAGCTGTAAGCAGCACCCTTACCAACGCCAGCACTATACAATGGACAGCCACTTTTGCGGCGTCGGTAAGCAATTTATCAACCGCTGATTTTACATTAAACAATACGGGCAGCGTAAGCGGGGCGTCCATAGCCAGCGTGAGCGGTTCAGGCACTTCATGGACGGTTACCGTTAATACCGGCAGCGGCGATGGTACTATCCAGTTGGAGATGAACAGTGCCTCCGGCTTAACACCCTCTGTTAGTAATTTGCCATTCAGTGGCACTACTTACACCATCGATAAAACCAAACCTACGGCAACTATCAGTGCGCCTTCGGTAACGTATGCCAATTCAAGCGCTGCCATTAGTTATACCGTGACATTTACCGATGCCAATATGAATACCGGCAGCTTGTCGAATTTCGGTGCGCTCAGCGTTTTTGAAAATTCAACAACAACCGGATCAGCAACCATCAACAGTATTTCGGTAGGAGCATATACGCATTCAGGCAATAATTATACCTTCCCGGTAACATTTAATGATATGACCGGTGATGGCACTTTAAGCTTTTCAGTTCCCGCAGGTACGGTTTCAGATAATGCAGGGAATACATCATCTGCGTCAGCGGCTTCAACAAACGTGATCATCGATAATACAGCGCCGGTAGTTATTATAGGCGCGCCATCAACCACGACAACCAGCGCCGGACCGGTAACTTATGATGTATCATATTCAGATGCAAACTTTAATACCAGTTCGCTTTCAGCCTCTAACGTTACTTTGAATTCGACTGGTGGAGCTTCGGCTTCGGTGGCTGTAACCCAAAATTCAGCTACCGATTACACGGTAACGCTTTCGGGCATTACAGGCAGTGGTAGTTTGGGTATCTCGATTGCATCAGGTACTTCATCCGACCTTGCAGGTAATACAGATGCAGGCGCAGGGCCGTCAGCCACCTTTACGGTTACTCAACCGGTTGCCATTAATTCATTGAGTGCAGCAAGCAGTAGCCCTACCAATGCATCTTCTGTTAATTACACGGCTACGTTTGCTTCTGCTATAACCGGCTTATCGGCAAGTAACTTTTCGATAGCAGCCTCGGGCCCCTCAGGAACAAGCGTAGGTACCCCTACGTCCGGCGACGGTGGTATAACATGGACAGTACCTGTGAACACAGGCTCGGGCGACGGAACTATTCAATTAGCATTGGCTAATGCTACAGGTATTACGCAGGGTATAAGTACCAGCCTCCCCTTTGCCGGCGACACTTATACTATAGATAAAACTCCGCCAACCGTAGCCATCAATGCGCCTTCGCCTACTATTACAAGTGCGGGCCCTGTGAGTTATACAGTTACGTTTGCTGATGCGAACTTTGGTTCAAGTTCGCTAAGCAGTGCAGATATTTTTCCTAATGTTACCAGGACCGGCACAGCTGACTTTAGTAATGCAGTAGTAACCGGAAGCGGAACAAGTTATACAGTAACTTTTTCGGGCGTAATAGGTGATGGTACTTTAGGTTTCACAGTACCGGCAGGCAAAGCAACAGATCTTGCGGGCAATCAGTCACCAGCTTCATCGCCTTCAGCTACATTCACCGTTGACAATACACCACCAACAGCCGCCATCAGCGCACCGTCAGCTGCCAGTATAGGCAATAACGGATCTGGCACGGTAACTTATACCGTAACTTATGCCGATGCCAATTTTAATACCAGTAACCTCACCAACGCAGGCATTACGCTTAACACCACCGGCACAGCAAACGGAACTTTTAACGTATCAGGGGGCGGTACTACTTATACGGTAACTATATCGAATATCAGCGGATTTGGTACTTTGGGTATTACTTTAGCAGGCGGCTATGCCAGCGACCTGGCAGGCAATACAGATGCGGGGGCAGCGCCATCAGCTACGTTCAATGTTGTTGCCAGCGACGCCATACTTGCTAACCTTACCATCAGTAATGGTGCGCTAACACCTGGTTTTTCATCAACCAATTATACCTATACCGATGCGATTGCGAATTTAACATCAGGCATCACCGTGGTGCCAACTGTCGATGACCCGAATGCAACCATAACCGTAAACGGTAACCTGGTAGCATCAGGTGTACGCAGTTCATCTATCCCGATGAGCGTGGGCGCCAATACCGTTACCATTGTAGTAACCGCGCAGGATGGGGTAACTACCCAAACTTATACAGTAACGGTAAACCGTCCGCTGCCCAACAATGCTGTGTTAAGCTCATTAACGCTTAGCCCAACAACTACACTTGTGGGTACGACCGGCCCGGGGAACTATAACTTCAATGCTTCGGTAGCTAACAGTACTACAAGCATACAGGCTTTGCCGACCGCACAGGACGGACTGGCTACCATCACCGTTAACAGCAGTGCAGTGACATCCGGCTCATTATCCCAAAGTATACCGTTGAATGTTGGTGCAAACACCATTACTACCGTAGTAACGGCAGAAGATGGGGTGACCACTAAAACATATATCATTACTGTGACAAGGGCAGGTGCAGCTGTAGCAAGCCTTGCAAACCTGGCTATCAGTACAGGTACATTAAGCCCGGCCTTTTCAACAAGCACCAATGCTTATGTGGCCACGGTGCCTTATACCACTACTTTCATCAGCTTTACACCAACCACCACCGACCCTAATGCAACAGTAACTGTTAACGGGGCGACAGTGCCATCAGGTTCAGCTTCAGGGCCAATAACATTAAGTGTGGGCAGCAACAAAGTAGTTACAACTATAACTGCCCAAAACGGCGCTACCAAACAAACCTATAATACGGTAGTGACCAGGTTAGCGCCATCATCAAATGCGCAGCTGGCTTCAATTACTACCACGCCAAGCACAACGCTGATGAGCACAACCGGTGCAGGCTATTTGAACTACACCGCAGTTGTGAGCAACACCACCACCAGCATACAGGTAACCCCAACATCAACCGACCCTACGGCAACTATTACCGTAAACAGCAGCCCAGTTGCTTCAGGATCGCTATCGCAGGTTATACCGCTTAACGTGGGCGCAAATACCATTACTACGGTACTTACCGCACAGGATGGTGTAACCACCAAAACGGTGATCATTACCGTGAACAGGGCGGCATCCACCAATGCGGCACTGGCCAGCCTGACCGTTAACACGGGCACTTTAACACCTGCTTTTGCAACAGGAACCTATACCTACTCGGTAAGCGTGCCCAATACCGTAAATGGCATCAATATAACACCAACCACAGCCGATGCAACGGCAACAATAACCGTAGGCGGCGCACCAACCAATTCAGGATCACCGGCAAGTGCCGGCCTTGCCCTTGGCCTCAATTCCTTCCCTGTTGTGGTAACAGCACAGGACGGAAAAACAACCCTGACGTATACTATCAACGTAACCAGAGTGCCGTCAAGCAATTCGTTCTTAACTTCCATAAGCCTTACCCCTAACGCAACACTGGTGGGTACTACAGGCCCGGGTTATTATAATTATACGGCTGCGGTTGGCTTCAGCGTGAGCAGCGTACAGGTAACCCCGGTAACTACAGATGCTACAGCAACGGTAACTGTAAACGGTAGTACTGTAGCATCAGGTTCCTTGTCGCAAGCTATCGCACTGAATGTTGGCGCAAATACGATAACTACAGTTGTAACCGCACAGGACGGCACCACTAAAACAGCTATCATCACTGTTAACAGGGCAGGTGCTGCAGTGGCCAGCCTTTCAAACTTAACCATTAGTGCAGGTACATTAAGCCCCGCGTTTGCAACAGCGACTATCAACTATACGGCTACTGTGGCTTATCCAAATGCAACAGTAAACTTAACCCCGACCACTACTGACCCTAATGCCACGGTAACGGTAAACGGAACAGCGGCAACATCGGGCGTAGGTTCAACGGTAGCTTTGAGCGTTGGTTTAAACAAAATACTTACCGTTGTAACTGCCCAAAACGGTACAACCAAATCAACGTATACCACTTACATTACCAGGACCGCGCCATCAACAAATGCGCTATATGCTTCAATTGTACTTAACCCTGTTTCAACACTTGTTGGAACTACAGGGCCCGGCTATCTGAACTATACATCGGCAGTTGCCAATAGCGAATCATCGGTACAGGTGATCCCCACTGCAAAAGATGCTACTGCTACCATCACCGTTAACGGTTCGTCGGTTGCATCAGGTTCACCATCATCAGCCATAGCATTGAATGTGGGCGCCAATACTATAACTATAGTAATAACAGCCCAGGATGGAGTAACTTCGAAAAATGCCATAATTACGGTTAACAGGGCTGCACCACAACCCCTGAACAACCTTAATGACCCGATATCAGTTACAAAACCAACTGACGTTGTTACCTTAGAAGATGGCATCACGGTTCACCAGGCCGTTTCACCAAATGGCGACGGTATCAATGATTTCCTGACCATCGATGGCATAGCTAGCTTTCCAAATAACAGCCTGATGATTGTGGATCGCAATGGTGCAATGGTATACCAGGCCAAAGGTTATGATAACAGTTCAAAGCTGTTTGATGGTCACTCGAGCATAAACGGCAAAATGCAATTGCCAGGTACTTATTTTTACTCGTTGGATTATACTGCGGCTAATGGAGAAAGTAAACACAAAACAGGATACATAATACTTAAATATTAAAAATAATGTACTTTGCAATTAAATGTTTTGAATTGTAATTGCGGAGGATAATCAAAAATGAAATGTCATTTCGTCCAAAGGCGAGATGACATTTCATTTTTCTAAATAAATTTAAATTTTTTGTAATTCCCTTAATTTAAATTAAATTGAACACTCAAATTATATGACCTTGTTTTAACTACCTGATGAATACATTTAAAAATAAAACCTTTATCCCTGTAATCGGCTTTTTGCTTTTACTGATAACTACTGCCCGGGTTGCTGCACAACAAGCCCAGCCTTTCAGCTACTCGCAGTATATGGATAATCTAACCCCATTAAACCCGGCTTATTCGTTACTGGACAGGGCAGGTTCAATTAATACCCTGGCAAGCAAACAATTGGTAGGGATAAACGGCGGGCCAACCTCATTCCTGTTAAACGGTGGTGCACCTATCGAATCGATAAACGCAGCGGCAGGTTTAACCGTATTAAACAGTGAGCTGGCAGTAGAACACGATTTAGAAATTAATGCATATTTTGCCAAAGCCATACAGGTTGGGCCCGAGGACTATTTAGCTGTATCCTTAAATGCGGGTATAAGAAATTATGTGGCCCTTTTTTCGGCTATCGACCCTACTGGTAATGACACAGAGTTCAGCCAGGACGTAAGGCAAACAAAACCAAACGTAGGTTTTGGAGTAATGTATTACACCGATTGGTACTATATCGGTATATCAGTGCCTGAACTGACCATTAGCAGCCTGGGAACAGCAGGTGTTCAAAATAATAGCAACTTCACCAATCATTACTACTTCGCGGCGGCACTTATAACCAGTTTAGATGATGATATAAAATTTAAACCGGCAACTTTAGTGTCTTATTCAAGCGGAGTGCCACTTCTCGCAGACGTATCAGGTACATTTTATTTAAAAGAGGTGCTTGGATTAGGCGTAAATTATGGTACTGATAAAACAATGGCCGGAATACTAACCATAAACTTCGATCAGTTTCATATTGGCTATAGTTACAAGTTTGGAATTGGATCGGAAAATCTTGGTGGTGTTAATGACGCTACCCATGAAGTTACCCTTACTTACCGCTTTGGTAAAGGATCGTCAACTCCAAAATTGCTATAATAACTGATACCAAAGGTCGTGAGCCCGACAATGGTGCCTGTTAAGTTTATTTTGAAATTTTCTATTGGCAGTTGGATTCATTTGTGCCTTGCTTTGTGGGTTTTAACTCCCTTAGAAGGATATTTTATGGAAGTCTTAAAAAATAATCTTGCTTTGGCTTCAATGCGGCCTTCTTCAATGCCCGACGTTGGATATAGCTGCAGTTCACCACCCTGGTATATCACATTGGCAGGATAAAAATTTAGCAAAATACACCTTCACAAATAAGATTGGCACACGAAAAATGCTTCGGCTGGCGTTTCTTTGATGTAATTGTCACTTTGGCAGTTGTTTGTCATGCTTATTTTTTAAAAATACGGCTTGATGATTTTCTCATGGCATGTTAGATGACAAATTGTCAAATTTTTATTTTAACGGTAAACTTAATTTAAGATGATAGATTGAAAGTCTCTTTTTTTTTCTGAAAAGGTAAATTCCATAAATGTTTCAAAATACAAAAGACTGAAATACGATGTCTTTTTAATATTATTTTGATTAGATGAATAAATTAGCTTCAGAGGTGTTTATTTGGGGTATTTATTCACATTTTTCTAAAAAAACGTAACTATTTGTTTATGCAGGCCTGTTTTTTCAATAAAAAATAGAAAATAGAGGCAATTATTTGAGAATATTACTCATTTTACTGTAAAATTTAATTTTAATAAAGTTTAAATTTTTCAATGTTTTTGCTCTAAAACCCATTTAATATATAAAATATATACTGGCATGTTTTTGGTGAATGATGATATAGAGGAAGACAAATGTCCTTTTAACAGGCCTTATTTCGATGGAATAGGCGAACGTAAAATGAGTTTGGTTTTTCGGAAAAACAATAAATAATTCAATAATTAATTTAAAACAACAGCCATGTTAATCGTATTAGAAGTTGCCGCTTTAATCGCTATTATTTTACTACCGGTATTATTTGCTCCTAAAAGGAGTTTGAAATAATCATAAGTATTATATTTAGTTTAATGAAAATCAAAATAGACAGCACTGGCTGCTTATTTTGATTTTTTTTATTTAAACCTTCCGCTGCGGATTTTTTATCTGCAACTACCACATTCGCGGTTATGCCTGGTCAAACGAATGGGTAAATTTAAATTTCAGATTGCTGTGTTAAGTGTATGATCTCTGTATATGGGGCATTATTGGCGACGGCGGGCCTTTTTAGCAATTGCCTCAATGCCCACCTGTAAATGCGCGCAAGTTTCTTAGCGACATAACATGGATACCGGCTGGTATAGTGCTTTTTCTTGTATGTTTGCATTGAGATAATTTGGCACTGATGTCTCTTGAACACGTTTATAGTGCTGATATATAAAGGTTTTACAACCCAAACATGTTAGATGCAGCCCCTGAGCCTATAACAAGGCAATAGGCCGGGCGCATTAATGTTAACTTCAATAACGGGCAATCGAGCGATTAGCATAAGCTGCTCCCAGGTAACTGTGCTTTTTTCAGTATTTTTAATGGCGTTCAGCAAAAAAAAGCAAGCTGCTGTTCTCTTGAGAATAACATGCCCTCGAAATGCTGTTTGCGAAGGGGTAACGAGATACGAAAAGTTAGTCAGTATTATTATAAGGCTTAATGCAAATTAATAAGATAGAGAAGGTATATTGAATTTACAGAAATATAAACAGGGGAGATGTGGTTAAAGAGAAAACAAGAGTACCATATTTATAAAATAAATGAATGCCGGGAAGGCGTTTCCAATAAAAAAGCCTGCTCTAAATGAATTAGAACAGGCTTAAATTTTTTTATGATTTATGGATTAATTTAAATCAGCGCTACCAGTATTTTGTTTGTCGCCATTTAAATCAGCGCTACCAGTATTTTGTTTTTCGCCATTTAAATCAGCGCTACCAGTATTTTGTTTTTCGCCATTAAGATCAGCGCTACCAGTATTTTGTTTGTTCAAATCGGCGCTGCCTGTATTTTGTTTGTCGCCGTTAAGGTCAGCACTACCAGTATTTTGTTTGTCGCCATTTAAATCAGCGCTACCAGTATTTTGTTTGTTCAAATCGGCGCTGCCAGTATTTTGTTTGTCGCCATTCAAGTCAGCACTACCAGTATTTTGTTTGTTCAAATCGGCGCTGCCTGTATTTTGTTTGTCGCCATTCAAGTCAGCACTACCAGTATTTTGTTTGTTCAAATCGGCGCTGCCTGTATTTTGTTTGTCGCCATTTAAATCAGCGCTACCAGTATTTTGTTTGTTCAAATCGGCGCTGCCTGTATTTTGTTTGTCGCCGTTAAGGTCAGCGCTACCCGTATTTTGTTTGTCGCCGATTGCCATGGTGTTCTGGCTAAAAGGAGATGTTGCATTTTTTGATTGTGCGGAAACTGAAAGCGCAATCACTGATCCTAAAACGATTACTGTGGAAAGAAGTACTTTTTTCATACTAACTATTTATAATTAAATTTTTAAATTCTTTTTTTTTAAAATTATTTCAGATTACCTATACCTTATATAACCTTGCTTGCGTATAAATGCCCAAACACCGGATTAAGGTTTCATTTAATAGGTTAATATTGAATGAAACAACGACTTTAGAAAAACAACATCTATAGTCGCAGGGTAATCTTTTTTATAATTTTTTATCAACAATAAAAAACAAAATAAGGAGCGTTCGACCGAATTTTATTCTGTATTTAGCTTGAAATCAGATAGTTATGATTGATTTGAGAGTAAGTATTATCAATTTAAAAGCAACAATAGAATGAAATCCAGCGCTTTTGTATTAACAAACAAATCTTTAATCAGGGTAACTTTCGTTGTTCAATAATTTATCAGCTTCAAATGTAGATAATATGTTTCAATAAACAAAATAAAATATCAAATTAATTAAACCTTTGATTTTGTGAACTTTATAGCGTCATTTATTTTAAATATAACCTTCTTTCCAATTAAACGTAATAGTGTTTTGATGAATAAGTTTACTCTATTTCTTTTTTTTATACTGCTTAGCTTTTCTGCTATGGCATATGCTCCTGATGAAAATGCAGGACATGATACCAGCGAGGTTATAAAGCTTGACCTACAGGGCTTAGCTATGCGCCTTACCGACCCTGAACAAACTGTTACAATTGCAAGCAAAGCCCTGGCTATCGCACAAAAAATAGATTATAAAGAAGGTATTGGTGAATCCTATCGCGTTATAGGCATTGGCAAATATTATTTGGATGAATCTGTTAAGGCAATTGATAATTATTTGAACGCGCTTAATTATTTTAAACAGATTAATGATTTACAGGGAGAGGGAAAGGTTTATAATAATATAGGCAACTTATATAGAAACAGCGACCATGAATTATCATTGGAGTTTTTTCAAAAAGCTTTAGTTATCGCAAAAAAACTATCTAATAATCATTTAATTGCCTCGGCATACCTAAATATAGGTACCGTTTATTATCATAAAAATAGCTTTTACCAGGCATTAAATTATTATAATAAAAGCAACGACCTTTTTGCAACCCTTAAAGATTCACTTAACCTGGTTCAGTGTATGGAAAACAAGGGGGTTATTTATTATAATATTAATCAATTTGATAAAGCCGAAAGCCTTTTATTAGAGGCTAATAAAGAAGCTAAACAATTGGATTTGAATGAACCGGTAGCCAGTATTGACCTTACACTTGCTGAATTATATATTAAACAGGATAAATACAGCGATGCCGAGAAAATTATAGCCGAGGGTGTGGCTTTTTCAAAGATCATCAATAGTGAGAAAATACAATCGGATTTTAAATATACAAGTTACCAGTTGGAGTTGAAACGAAAGAATTATGAGGGCGCCCTAAACTACCTGAAGGATATATACCACCAGGATAGTCTTGAGTTCACACATGGTACCGCAACTCAAATTTCATTAATGACTGAACAGGCAAAGCAACAGGCCAGCCAAAAGGAAAACGAATTTTTAGTGCTGCGCCAGTCTAATGACAGGCAGAAATTTTGGGGAGTAGCCATTGTTGCAGGCTTATTATTGGTTTTAGTAGGGGTGCTAATCAGTAATGTAAAACGTAAGGCAACAACTAATATGCAGCTTACTAACCTTAATGCTGAAGTTTCAAGACAAAAAGATAACCTCGACAGGATCAATCATCACCTCGAAGAAATAATTGATGAAAGAACCAAAGACCTGCAGGTGAAAAACAAAAAGCTTTCCGAATATTCATCATACTTGTCGCACCAGATACGCGGGCCAATTGCCACATTAAAGGGTTTAATGAACCTTGAGAAGGAAGGACTCGTTGATCAGCCCGAATGTATTAAAATGATGAACAAGTGCGTAGGCGAAATTGACGACAAGATAATAGAAATGAGCGACATGCTCCACG